>Ga0308417_1000110_pt1 | contig 63633 bp, 58 predicted proteins | sample HotsprSampleOS65_FD_203528 | JGI IMG/M metagenome (GOLD analysis project Ga0308417, IMG submission 203528) | Hot spring phototrophic mat microbial communities from Octopus Spring, Yellowstone National Park, Wyoming, United States - 20090730_OS65 ... | reverse complement strand
GTTATGAACCCTACAAGGCTCGGCAGCAGAAAAATTTACGCCTTAATGTCGAGTTAACTTTAAGGCATAGCCGAGCTGACTTTAAGGCATAGCCGAGCTGACTTTAAGGCATAGCCGAGCTGACTTTGAGGCTTGGTGGAAACTGTTATCGCTAAGCTTGATGGAACCCCTCCGCCACCAAGCTTGATTTCGACGGTTAACCCTAAGCTTGATTTTAACGGAGAGAATGCCTTATTGCTTTTGGCAAGAAAGCGGCATTGTCATTGCAAGCGCCAGCGGGAATCCATATCCTGCTAATACAACCGAGCATTTCCCTGATTGCTGAATCTTTGAATCTTTTCCTATCTTCGCCCCGCTTAACCTTGATTTGTTTGCACCGATGAAAGCAAAACTGCTCAAACTTCATGTTTTGACCTTAGGCTGCTCCAAAAACACGGTCGATTCCGAAGCACTTTTAGCACAGGCACGCGCCAATGATTTTGTCATTGCTGCGCATGCCAAACACGCTGATGTGCTTATCATCAACACTTGCGGCTTTATTGAAGAGGCAAAGCAAGAATCTATCAACTCTATTCTGGACGGTGTAGCACTCAAAAAATCTGGTAAGCTCAAAAAACTTCTGGTAATGGGCTGCCTTTCCGAGCGGTATCGCTCTGAACTGGAGCAGGAAATTCCCGATGTGGATGCCTACTTTGGTGTCTTGGACTTTGCTGGCAATATGCTTTCGCAAATTTTGCATGAGCTGGGCGGTCATCTCAAAACTGAACTTTTGGGTGAGCGCCTTCTTTCCACGCCCTCGCATTTTGCCTACCTGAAAATTTCCGAAGGTTGCGATAACCCTTGCTCGTTTTGTGCCATTCCACTCATGCGCGGCAAGCATCAATCCAAACCTATGCCTGCGCTGATTCATGAGGCTACGCAACTACACCAGCGTGGTGTCAAAGAACTCATTCTCATCGCACAAGACCTGACCTACTACGGACTTGACCTTTACGGCGAGCGCAAATTAGCAGAATTGCTGCAGCGTCTGTCTGACATTGGATTTAGATGGATTCGTTTGCTTTATGCCTATCCAGCCAAATTTCCGAAGGATATTTTGCCCGTCATTCGTGAGCGAGAAAACATTTGCAAGTATCTTGATATTCCAATTCAGCACATCAATGATGAGGTGCTCAAGTCTATGCGGCGTGGTATTACAAAGCGTGGGCTACTTGCACTGCTCAATGACATTCGTGATGCCGTGCCAGAGATTCGGCTGCGCACGACATTCATTTTTGGATACCCCAATGAAACCCCTGAAATTTTTGAAGAAGCTCTTGACTTCATTGAGCAATTTCAGTTCGACCGTCTGGGCTGTTTTGCTTACTCGCATGAAGAGCATACTGCAGCCTACGCGTTGCCTGATTGCGTGCCGCCAGCGGAAAAACAGCGTCGCGTACAAACTGCCATGGCCGTGCAAGAAAAAATTTCCCTTGCTAAAAATGAAGCGCTTATCGGTCAGACTCTGCCCGTGCTGATTGACCGCATTGAACACGGCGCAGTATATGGACGCACATCATTCGATACTCCTGAAGTAGATAATGAGGTTATCGTCGTATCGGCAAAAGCCGATTTTCCCATGCATGAACTTCGCATTGGCGATTTTTATGAGGTTGAAATCACGGATGCCGAACCCTTCGATTTATTCGGCACCGTTCTTCGCAAACTCTAACTTTGCGTGGTATATGCATTTTTTTCTGCGTGCGATTTTCATCCTTTTTGCTCTTGTTTCTCTTCAATGCAGTAGTAAAAAGATTGAGACTTTGAATGTCGTTGATGAGGTGGTTGGCACTGGGGCTGTGGCTGAACCGGGCAAGAAACTGACGGTTCACTACACGGGCATGCTGACCAACGGCAAAGTTTTTGATTCATCGCGCTTGCCCGGTCGCCAGCCCTTCGAATTTGTTTTGGGTCAAGGTATGGTGATTGCGGGCTGGGATGAAGGCTTAAAAGGCATGCGTGTTGGTGGCAAAAGGCGACTTGAAATTCCGCCGCACTTGGGCTACGGCAATCAGCCTGCTGGCGAGATTCCGCCAAACAGCGCTTTGATTTTTGATGTAGAGCTCCTTCATGTGGAATGAGCTTACGCTGCCAGAGAGTCAGATGCCCCTGATTGAATTGGCAATAGTGCTGGCATTGTCTCGCGCTGCATTTCTGCTGAGCGATTTTCTTTTAGGAGCATATTCGCATATTTGCGGCACATTTCTTTATGTCGCAAAAGCTCTTCCGCACGGCAATATGCGATTCTCACTGAATCGGTATTCACAAAGGTGAGACGCTGCTTGCTTAGGCTTAGCAGAATGCACAGCTCAAGGTAGTTGAGGCTAAAGAAAATGGCTTCTATGAGGCGTAGCGGTCGAGTATGAAAGCCAAAGCGATGGAGTGTGGTATCACTGAAGTAGTATGTGGTACCGCGCAGCAGTAAATCTTTTGGGTATTTACCCTGCTCAATGGCTTCACACAGTGCCAGCAACCCTTGCGATAAGGATGCCAGCATTCTTCGTGAACCCACAATATCTGTGCGGAAAAAATCGTACGACGTGCCTAAATGAATCTCTCGTTTCTTTTTCCAAATTGGCACAGTAAAGAGCATTTGCGAGTGATAGGTATAAATGCCCAGTTTGACAAACAGTGGTGTGGTGATAAAACGAAGAAATCGGTATGTTACGATGAAGACCAAGAGCCAGAGTAGTGCGGACAGAATCGTTGTCATTATGGTTTTTGTTTATGTGGCGGAAAGATAGAGAAAAATCTGTTTCCAAATCGTAAAATTTGGCACTGAGCCACTGCCCTACTTGTTATAGCACAATTTTTCTTCAACCCGCAGAAATGAAAAGACTATGCCACCGCCCGTAAGCGGCTTATCAGAAGCAGAAGTTCAAGAGAGGCGGCGTGAAGGTCGTGTTAATCTCTTGCGCTCTTCACATGCCAAAAGCACACGCGAAATTTTCCTCGAAAATATCCTTACGGTTTTCAACTTCATCAATTTTGCCATCATTGCCTTTCTGTTTGGTGTGTTTATCTGGTCAGACGATTCACGGCTTTTGCTTGATAGTGTCGGTATCATCACTGTGGTCATTGCCAACACAGCGATTGCGATTGTGCAAGAATTTCGCACGCGCACCATTTTGGAAAATACCCGCCTTTTGCTTTCACGTCAGGTTACCGCTGTGCGTGAGGGCAAAGAAGTTGTGCTTGACCCATCAGAGGTTGTCGAGGGCGATGTGCTCAAAATTCATCGCGGCGAATATGCAGTTGTTGATGGTCGTGTGCTTTTCTCATCTGGCTTAGAAATGGATGAGTCTTTGCTAACTGGGGAATCGCTCACGATTGAAAAGCCTGCTGATACACAACTTTTCTCTGGCAGTTACTGTGTGGCTGGCATGGGCTATTATGTTGCAGAGCGTGTTGGTAGTAGTTCTTACGCCTCGCGTATTACTGCACTGGCTCGTGAGTATAAGTTTGTCAGCACGCCGCTTCAGAAAAAAATTGATAAGATTTTTGTCTGGTCATTTGTGATTGCTTTGGGGTTAGCGTTTGTTGAAATTCTCATGCGCGCCCGTTCGGGGAGTCTTTCGGACTTGGAATTCATTCGCCGCATTGCCACGGTGGTTACCACGCTTTTGCCCGAAGGACTTGTCTTTTTTACCACGGTTGTCTTTGCCGCTGGCGTCTATCGGGTGATGAAACTCGGAGCAGTTGTTCAAAAGCTCAATGCGATTGAATCTTTCTCGACAATTGATGTGGTCTGTTTAGACAAAACAGGCACGCTTACCGAAAATCATCTCTCGCTCCATGCGTTCTATGCATTTGAAAATGGCATATCTGAATCTGACATTAAGCAACTTTTAGGAGCATTTGTGCATGCTTGCTCTGACTCTAATGCCACAATTCTTGCTCTGCGGCACTTGCCACGTCTTCAAGCCAGTGTTGTGGCTGAATTGCCTTTCAATTCGGCACGCAAATTCTCCGCTCTTCAGCTCAAGACTGACTTGGGCGAATTTTCACTGTTGCTCGGCGCTCATGAATTGCTTCTGCCTTTCTTGGACGAACCCAATCAGCGGGTCTTAAATCGCATTCTCGAAGAAAAAAACTTGCGCGGTTATCGCAATCTGCTGTTTGCACGTCTGAGTGATGCCACGCCGCTCTCCGAACTGGCACTGCCTAATGGACTGCGTGACAGTCGGCTTAAACTTAAACCGCTTGCTTTGGTTTCTCTTAGTGGCGCTGTTCGTTCTGATGCTTTCGACGCACTCAAGCTGTTTGCAGACCATAACATTGAGATAAAAATTCTCTCTGGCGACTCTGCTGACTCCGTGCAAGCGACCCTGAACGATATTGGCTGGAAAACCACCAAAGCTGATGTTATCACCGGCGCTGAACTCGATGCACTGGATGCCACCACATTTGCTCAACGCACGCAAGACCGACGCGTCTTTGCACGCCTTTCACCCGAACATAAGCAGCGCATCATCCGTGAACTCAATCGACATCGGCGTACGGCAATGATTGGCGATGGTGTCAATGATGTGCCTGCTGTTAAAGAAGCCACTCTTGGTATCGCTATGGAAGAAGGTAGCAGTATCACGAAAGAAATTGCGGACATTGTCTTGCTCAAAAATAAGTTTTCGCTCCTTCCTAAAATCTTTGAGCAAGGCAGATTGATTCTGAACACGGTGCTTTCTATTGCCCAACTTTACCTGACCAAGAATTTGATTGTGCTGCTTTTGGAAATTCTGACCGTGCTTTGCGGTGCGCTCTTTCCGCTTACACCGCGCCGCTCTGGCTTGCTGAGTTTGCTTGGCGTGGCGTTGCCAGTGTATTTCATTACTGCATTTAACATGCGCACCTGGCCGCCGCGCGCCTTTTTTACCGAGCTATTTTCCTTCATTGCCGTCTCGCTAATCGCTTTTGCTACAGCAAGTTACCTATCGCAGTACTTGACTCAGCTTCTGCTTGCACCCACACTTCTTGAAGAAAAAATGGCCATGACCTCCGCTTTGGTCATCATGTGCTTAGGCAATTTTGTCTATCTCTCCATGCGTGCTAACGCCCAAAAACTCACGCTTTTTGTATGGTCAAGTGTAGTCATCTTGCTCTTCTATGCTTTTCTTGCCCATACATCATGGAATTTCTTTCCACTCAATGTCATCAAAACTTTCTACGAGATTGAGAACTTTCGCTTTGAAATTTGGGGCACCATTTCGCTTGGCAGTTCAGTGGGGTTAGCGCTGCTTTTTGCGCTGCATCATTTCAGTGAGCGCTGGCTCAATCGCTTGCCGTTCTACTCTCACCGCATATAGCTTGGGTGCACCGCTTTCGGTTGTCTTAACAATTAAAATTGAGTGACTGTATGGATTCCTCGCTCTTGCTTGGAATGACAGGAACAAGGGCGCACGCAATGACCAAAAAAGGTGCATAGAACATCCATGTTTTGCAATATGACAAAAGACCAGTGCGACACAGTGTCGCAAAACCGATGCATTCATTTTTCAACACTGCTTAGTAGGCTTTTGCGAAGACCACTTTCTGCTTGGAAGGCTTGCCAGAGTAGACACATTTGCCTTCGGCGCGCATGTCGTATTTGTTTAGGAATTCTTCTTGCGTCGGGATGCAGCGGATGGTGGCTTTGGTCTCTTCCTTGATTTTGGCTTCTGTCTCACGTGTGCCATCCCAATGAGCAATTGCAAATCCTTTTTCTACCTGTGCTTTAAACTCCTCGTAGTCCTTTACTTCTTTGGTATTGGCATCTCGGAAAGCTTTGGCACGCTCAAAGAGATTTTGTTGCATAGCATCCAACAAATTGGTTATGTGCTGCTCAATCTGTTCATCGAGTCGGAGCGTGAGTTTTTCGCCTGTGTCGCGCCGCGCTACGACACACTGCCTTGCGGCAACATCTTTCGGTCCTAACTCCACACGCAGTGGAATGCCTTGCAGTTCATACTCTGCAAATTTCCAGCCGGGCGTGTTCTGCTCGCTATCGTCAATAAAAGCGGCAATCCCTTTTTCGCGCAGCCGTGCTAATAGGCACGTGGCTTCTTGCATGACACTGCTCTTATCTCCTTTGAAGATGGGTACAATCACCACTTGCCGTGATGCCAATTTTGGCGGCAAGACAAGTCCTTTGTCGTCAGAGTGCGCCATCACGAGCGCTCCGATTAGTCTTGTAGATACTCCCCAACTTGTTGCCCAGACATACTCCAACTTCCCGTCTTTGGTTTGATAGCGGCAGTCAAACGCTTTGGCAAAGTTTTGACCCAAGTGATGCGACGTGCCTGCTTGCAGGGCTTTACCATCCTGCATCATGGCTTCAATGCAGTACGTTTCTACTGCACCTGCAAACTTTTCCGACTCTGTCTTCTTGCCTACAATCACAGGCAAAGCCATAAATTCTTCAGCGAAACGGCGATAGACCTCAATCATTTGTAAGACTTCCGCCATGGCTTCTGCTTCGGAAGCATGTGCCGTATGTCCTTCTTGCCAGAGAAATTCAGCGGTGCGCAAGAACAGGCGCGTGCGCAATTCCCAACGCACCACATTTGCCCACTGATTGATGAGAATCGGTAAATCGCGGTAAGATTGAATCCACTTGGCGTAAGTTGACCAGATAATGGTTTCAGAGGTTGGGCGCACATAGAGTTTCTCTTGTAGTTCTTCGCCGCCACCGTGCGTAACGACTGCACATTCGGGCGCGAAGCCCTCGATATGCTCCGCCTCTTTTTTCATAAAGCTTTCTGGGATAAACAGCGGGAAGTATGCATTGACATGTCCCGTGTCTTTGAACATCTTGTCCAAGGCGGCTTGCATCTTTTCCCAAATCGCATAGCCATTTGGGCGGATAATCATGCATCCGCGCACATCGCTGTAATCCGCAAGCTTAGCGTTGCGAACTACATCAATATACCACTGTGAATAATCTTGATTGCGAGGCGTGATTTTTTCTGCCACAAGAATTTGTGAGTTATGCCTAAAGTTGATTGGTTCGGCATGGGTGAGAGTGAGAGACCCCACCCATGCTTTTGTTGAAATCGTGCCAGTTAATCGTTTTCTCCTTGCTTTTTCTGAAACTGTTTCATCATGTCTTCCATTCCCGGGATACCAAACATCCCTGCTGACTTTTTGTAATCTTTCGGAATCTCAAAGAGCGAGGCTGGCAACGCTTTCTTTTCGAGTTTTGTTACCTCCATGACGGTCTTACCTCCTCCATTAGGTACATCAGTTACGGTCTTTAACGCCATACCTTCGGCATTTTCTCTGCGCAAGGCAGCCAAAAAACTGTTGTCACGCAGCATAGGGTTATTATGCTGCATTCTGCTGTAGGTGTCCCAATCTAAGAGCTCCTTCGTTGTCCACATGTCCATGGTCACATTACTTTTTTTCATCTTCACTTGTACATGCACACAGTTATGGCCTTGAATCTTTTCATTGCCCATTTTCTTTACTTCGTATTCTTCTTGTTGCCTGTTTATACCTTCCACCATGCCTGAGAGATCCATTTCGGTATAAGTTTTCTTTTCCCTATCCAACATGTAGATTTTATTCGGCTCCTGACCGCGTACTAGCGTCGCCTGTTTCATGGTCACTCCACCGACATTAGTTAGCGTCTCTATCAACATCGACGTGCCTTTTATGGAGTTAGTCGCTGTCATCGTCATTTCAGGCTGACCGTCGCTATTTAAGGATGTTACTTTCATTTCTATGACACCCTCAAATTGAGCCATTGCCACACGCGCAAGCATCATGCACACCAAAAAGATACTTGTTGTCTTCATTTTTGTAAGCGTTTACTTTGAAAAAATTACTCTCTATCCATAATGTGCTGGGCAATGTTAAAGCAGTTTGAACATCAGTAACAAGGAGACTTGCAGATAATTGAACGCTCTTTCTTGCGCAATAGCGTTCGTGAGCGTGACGTCTTCCCTGCCGGTCAAATTTGCTAAGCGATATTTGGCTTCGATATCAAATGCAACTGAAGAAGATGGTGGTGCAAACTCAATACCAATCCCAGCCCCCAGACCGTAGCGAGAATACGCAGATTTGCCTTCAGGCGTGATGTTATAAATACCAACATCCACACCGATGTAGGGCGTCAGAACCGGTAGTGGCAAAAGAGAAAACTCCACGCCCAGTCCTGCATTCAAGGTATTGATGCGATTGCCTGTTGGCACAAACGGACTGATGCTGAGCGGAACAGCCGTCCCACCGAGACTAACATTCTCTGAAAAGTTGATGTCAGTTGAAAGCAAACTGAAATTGACAAACCCTGTTAGTCGTAGTGGGATTAGCAGGGGTATGATTTTGAGTTTGGCAGCTGCATTTGCTCCACCAAGAGGCGCATTCCGAAAAACATTTCTACAACTCGGACCGCTATTGCGTATAAGTGCCAGTTCCTTCCCGCCATTTGAAAGCCCACCTCCGATGCCCCCTTCAATAGTAAGCAGTTGCGGCAAGCCCGAAATTTGTGCATTAGCCGAAAATGCCATGGTCAGCAGCAGCAGAAATAAGGTAGCTTGTTTCTTCATATCCTAATTCATCTGGTTTAGAGTGTGTAGTTTTGCGTTAGAGAGTTTATAAAATTCATGCCGTTAACTTCGTGCATTTTAGTTACTTGCATAGTGCAAAGCAGGTTTTCTTGCCGCTTTGTAAACATGACGCCTGCTTTGAAAATTTTGCATTACCTTCGTCTTGCTCTCCTTTTCTGAGAAATTCAGCGGTACGAAGGAAAGGCACGTGCATGACTTCCATGCACTACATTTGCCCACTGATTGATGAGCATCGGTAAATCTTTCAGCACTTCAGAGAGCGACAATAGTAGCCTCTTCAAGTCTTGTCGTTTTCAGGTAGTCTTTGCGCTGTTGGATTATGTCCTGCGTTACGCTGTGCCCTTATACTTGCGGCTATACTAAAGCAGCTTAAACATCAGGAGTACGGAGACTTGCAGATAATTGAACGCATTTTCTTGTGCAATAGCGTTCGCGAGTGTGATGTTTTCCCTGCCAGTCAAATTTGCTAAGCGATATTTGGCTTCGATATCAAACGAAATGGGAATCAACGGTGGAGAAAATTCAATACCCACCCCGGCTCCCAGACCGTAGCGAGAATATGCGGATTTGCCTTCAGGTGTGATGCTATAGATACCAAAATCTACACCGATGTAAGGTGTAATGATGGGCAGTGGCAATGGTGAGAACTCTATGCCCAACCCCGCATTCAATACATTGACACGGCTACCTGAGGGCGCAAAGGGATTGATATTGAGCGCAATGGTTGTCCCGCCAATAGAGATGCTCTCTGAAGTGTTGGTGTTGGTGGACAGCAAGCTAAAATTGACAAATCCCACGAAGCGCAGCGGAATTAGCGGAGGCATGATTTTGAGCTTACTTGCCACATTCGCTCCGCTAAGTGGCGCACTTCTGACAAAATCATTGAAATTTAGGCTACCACTGCGCACGAGTGCCAAGTCCTGCCCACCACTTGAGAATCCGCCGCCAATACCGCCTTCAATGGTGAGAAATTGTGGCAAGCCCGGAATTTGTGCATTAGCTGAAAATGCTATGGTCATCAGCAGCAGAAATAAGGTAGCTTGTTTCTTCATACCGTTATTTTTTTCTTTTTGGTTAGAGAGTCTGAATGGGATTTGTATTGAAGACCGTTGCCTTTGAGCATTTCTATTAATTGCTATGGATATTTGTGGGATACAAACAATACAGAGCAACTTTCTTGTCATGCTTTGTCAGACTTAGACCTTAAATCTTGCCTTTTTGACAACACTTGCAAATATACCTTTCTGCACTGAAAAATCTTTCTCATGCTTCGCTATCTAAGAAGCGCTTGGTCATGGCTGAATATGCATCAATGCGGCGGTCTCGCATAAAGGGCCAGTGCTGTCGGTAGAAGTCTATTTGCGACAGGTCGCAGTCAGCTACAATGACCTCTTCTTCATGGCTTGAGCCTTTAGCCAGTTGGATGCCAAATGGATTTGCAATAAAACTTTGTCCCCAAAATTCCAGCCCTTCTTTCGGGTTGCTTGGCGAGTGCTCTATGCCGACGCGGTTGGCTACTGCCACATAAACTCCATTTGCAATCGCATGACTACGCTGAATCATTTCCCATGCTTGATGTTGAGCTGCGCGTACTGCCGTATCGTTTTCAGTGGTTGCCCAACCAATAGCAGTGGGATAGAACAGAATTTGTGCGCCTTGCATGGCAGTCAGCCGTGCCGCCTCTGGATACCACTGGTCCCAGCAAATCAGGACGCCAATCGTTGCAAACTTGGTGTTAAAGACCTTAAAGCCTAAGTCACCGGGCGTAAAGTAGAATTTTTCATAGAATCCGGGGTCATCGGGGATGTGCATTTTGCGGTATTTGCCCAAATAGGTGCCATCGGCATCAATGACCGCAGCGGTATTGTGGTAAAGTCCTTGCGCACGCTTTTCAAATAAGGCGGCAATAATGACGACGCCAAGTTCTTTTGCCAGCGCTGCCAGTTGGTCGGTGGTTTTGCCCGGAATGGGTTCTGCAAACTGAAAGGCATTGTAGTCTTCGTTCTGGCAAAAGTAGAGTGTGGTGAAGAGCTCTTGCGTGCAAATGATCTTTGCGCCAGATGCCGCAGCTTCACGAATACCTTTGATGGCACGCGCCAGATTTTCTTCAGGTTCTGCACTTGCTCGGTGCTGCACTAATCCTACTTTGACAATCTGTTCTGGCATGATGCGATGATGAGTTCTCTGTATTGGGTTTGATGAGGCAATTTTGTTTGGCTTTACATTTTTCTGAAGCCGAGTTTGCGGCGCAGTTCCTCAACATACTTTTGCAAGCCTTTTTGCTTGGGATGAATGCTCAAAACGGTCTCATAGGCTTTCAGGGCTGCCAGTTCATTGCCCAAGGCGGTGTGAATTAGCCCTAAGCCCGTAAGGGCGCCAAAATGGCGTGGCTCTAAGGCAAGTGTGCGTTCAATATCTCTCATGGAAGCTAAAAAATCGCCTTTGAGGTACTGAGCGGTCGCGCGCTTGTTCCATCCTTCTGGAAAATCTGGCGACAGCTCGGTTATCGCCGAAAATGCTTGCACCGCGCGGGCGTAATTGCCTTTGCTCATCTCTTCAATTCCTTTTGCCATCAGCACATTGACTTCTTCTTGCTCGCTTATCAACCACAGTTCCCAAATCAGATTTTCGATAAAGGCGGCGGCGTCTTCGCTTTCAGCGGCTTTGAGCTGCTCAAAAAGTGAATCCAAAATCACCTGTTTTTCTGCGGCAGTCATCTTCAGCCGCTGCATCTCTTCCTGCCGCGCCGCCTCTTTCTGACGCTCCGCCGTCAGATTTATCACTCCGTCGGTCATCCAGCACCCTCGGTAGTCGCCTTCCTGCTGTTTTGAGAGCAAAAAGAGGTAGGTGTGCGCCTTGCCGTTTTTATCAATCAGCACCACTTTTTGTTCAGCGCGCTGCTCATCCTTTTTCATCTTGCCAAGCTCCTCTGTGTCGTAGTTCAGCATTGGCGCATAGAGCGGGTTGTAGAGCATCTTGATAAACTTCTCCAGCGGTCCTGTGTATAGGCGATTTTCAGGGGACGCAAAGCGATAGACAATTGCAATACCATGATTTTTCCCGTCGTTATGCTTCAAGGCGTTAAGCTGAATTTTGACGACATCTTCTGGCAAAAGCTCGGGACTTGGCTTCGGGTCACTTTTTTGATAAATCAGGTCTTCCATCATTTGCAAACTTTGAGTTCGGGGTTGAAGTTCGGTTTGCGTTCTTGCTACCTCTGAACGCTGACAGGCATGCACACTTATCACCACTGCAACGGCAATACATCTTAGCAAACTATACCTTAACGCAGCAGACATGGCTCATTATTGACTTACGCCTTTCAAGTTACACAAAAGCTATCTTTCATTTGCACCATCTTCGTTCGGCACTCACTTTTTGGCAGCCATCTTGATGGAACTGAACTGGTGTTTGATTTTTTCACCCGGACGAATGTAGTTGAGGCTGTAGCGCACTGCCATGGCGGCATCACTTAGCCCGGTTTGAATGAGCTTGAGTTTGCCCGGATAGCTGGCAATGTCGCCCGCCGCATAGATACCTGCCACAGAGGTTTGCATCGTGCTGCTATCGACGGCGATGGCATTGCCGTCTAATTTCAATCCCCAGTTTTTGATTGGTCCCAAATCGGATTTAAATCCGATGAGTGGCAGTAGGCAATCGGCTTCTAAGTAGAGCACATCGGGCTTGGATTCGACCACCACTCGGCGTAAGGTTTCGCCATGGGTTTCAATTGCCTTCACTTCGGCACGCAGATAGACTTTGACCTTGCCCGCCTCTTGGGCTTCCATCACATCCGCCACTGTTTTTGCATGCCCCTGAAAGGTTGACATGCGGTGCACGAGCGTGACACTTTTGGCAACATCCATCAAGCCGACGGTCCAATCCAATGCAGAATCGCCACCGCCGACAATGACGACATGTTTGTCCTTGAATGTGTCAATTTTTTTGACAGCATAAAAAATGCATTTTTCTTCCAAGTGCGAGACATCACCGAGTTGGTCAAGTTTTCGCGGGGAGAATGCTCCCAACCCTGCTGCAATCAGCACGGCGCGGCTGTGATAACAGTTACCAACATGGGTTTTCAGCTTGAAGGTGCCATCGTGCTGTTTTTGCACGTCTTGCACTTGTTCGCCGAGCCGCACTTCTGGGTCAAACTGTGACGCCTGTTCCCAAAGCTGCCCGACCAAATCGCTGGCGATAATTTGCGGAAAGCCCGCCACGTCGTAGATGTATTTTTCTGGGTAGAGCGCTGTCAGTTGCCCGCCCAGCTCTGGCATGCTGTCAATGATGCGGCAAGTCATGTCGTTCATGCCGCATTGGAAAGCCGCAAAAATGCCAGTCGGTCCGCCGCCGATGATGCTCAGGTCGGTAATGGCTGTCCCGTCAGAAACACTATTGTTCATGCGTTATTCTCCTTTGGTAAAACCCCTGACAATTAGACAGTGGGCTACTCATAAAAGCCTTGGGGGTCTGCTACGCCGAATGTCACCTGCACGGTTTCCCCTCTTTCACTGAGCTCACGAATCTCAACGTGTTTGGCATCAGGTTTTGGGACAATTTCACCCTCATCATTGGTGAAGACCAAAACAGCCTTGACCCCGCCGTGTGGCGTTGGACCAATAAATTCGTAGATGCCTGTTTCTTTCTCGGTCAGCACGCAGCCCGGTTGCACATTGGAAATTACAGGGCATCCGACACACTGACAGTAAAAGCCTGCTTCAGCTGGGTATAGGTCGCAGCGCGGAAATTCCATAGCCTAACTTCGTTTAGTTCTCATGGTGTTATGCGAGAGAATATAAGGGTTTCCCTCGCAAATTCGTTCATGCTTTTCTTTTCTCTGCCGTCATGCGCAGCTATTTTGGCACAGGCATTAGGTAACTTTTGCACAAATCAATTAAATTCGGCATGTTTTTCTTTCAACTCAATTCAAGCCAGCTATGAAATTTGCATTTACCGAAGAGCAGCTCATGATTCAGCAAACTGCTCGTGACTTTGCCCGCACGGAAATCACCGATGCGATTGAGCGCGATGAAACATCAGAATTTCCATACGAGATTGTCAGGAAACTCGGCGAACTTGGCTTCTTGGGCATGATTGCCCCAACGGAATACGACGGCGCTGGCATGGACACGCTAAGCTATGTTTTAGCGATGGAAGAAATTTCCAAAGCCGATGCCTCCGTTGGCGTGATTATGTCGGTCAACAATTCCCTTGTTTGCTGGGCTCTCAATGAATACGGCACACCTGAGCAGAAAGAAAAGTACTTGCGCCCATTAGCACGCGGTCAGCAAAATGGCAAGCTCTACATTGGCGCCTTCTGCCTCTCTGAACCAAATGCCGGGTCTGATGCTACGGCACAAACGACCACTGCCGTCCGCGACGGTAACGCATGGGTTCTCAATGGCACCAAGAACTGGATTACCAACGGCACCACTGCTGAGCTCTACCTCGTTTTTGCTGTAACCGACAAATCTAAAGGGTCGCATGGTATCTCGGCATTTTTGGTTGAGCGCAATGCCCCGGGCTTTGAAATTTTGAAGAAGGAAAAGAAACTCGGCATTCGCTCATCGGATACCTGCTCGCTGGGCTTTACAGACTGCCGCATTCCACTTGAAAACTTGCTGGGCGCTGAAGGTGAGGGGTTCAAGATTGCCATGAAAACGCTCGATGGCGGTCGAATCGGTATTGCTGCACAAGCCTTAGGCATTGCCGCCGCCTCGCTTGAGCGCTCAGTCAAATACGCCAAAGAGCGCCGGTCATTTGGCAAACTTATTATCGATCATCAAGCCATTCAGATGAAACTGGCAGACATGGCTACCGAGCTTGAAGCGGCAAGAATGCTCACTTACGAAGCAGCATGGCGTAAAGACCAGCATCAATCTCACTCTGCACAGTCGGCTATTGCCAAACTCTATGCCTCGAAAATCGCCGTTAAAGCTGCTCTTGAAGCGGTACAAATTCACGGGGGATATGGCTATGTGCAAGAGTATGAAGTCGAACGCTACCTGCGCGATGCCAAGATTACCGAAATCTACGAGGGCACTTCAGAAGTCCAACGCATTGTGATTGCTCGCTCGCTTTTGCGCGCCTAAGCACCATTCCGCGTAGGGGTTGTGCGGCTTGGCGAAGACCGTCAGAAATAGAAACAGCTTTTTGCCCACGACCCCAACGCCAACACGATTTGAATGATAATCAATGTCAGCACAATGCGGTAAAACCAGCGCCCAACGATTTTTATTGGTGTATCTTTTTGTGAGCCAGACATTTTGCACTCCTGCCATGAACGCGTTTAGCACGTCTATTGCACTTTACTGGCATCTTTCCACAATGCTTTGGCATCTTTAATGGCCCTGCAGACCTCATGCATTTCTATTTGCTCATCTGACAAAAACGCTTGACCAATTTTATCTAATAAAACAAAGCGCAATTTTCCATTTTGTTTTTTCTTATCGGCTTGCATGGCACTGACAATTTGCGCTTCAGTTTGATTGAGGAAGTAAGCCTTTGCAATAGGCTCCTTTATTTTGAAGCGTGCTATCATTTGTGCAATACGACTCAAGTCTTCGGCAGTAATTTTTCCGATGCGCTGCGAAAGTGCCGAGGCGCACAGCATGCCCCATAGTACGGCTTCACCATGGCGTAAGTATTTGTAATGCGCCAGTTTTTCTAAGGCATGTGCAAATGTGTGCCCAAAGTTGAGTGTCGCACGCAATCCTTTCGTTTCTTTGAAATCCTGTTTGACAATATGCTGCTTGGCGGCTACACTCTTTTTGATAGCGGTCAGCAAGGGCGGTCGTTGTGCAAGAATTTCTGCAAAATGCTTTTCCAAGAACGCAAGAAATTTCTCATCACCAATCAGTGCATATTTGAGCACTTCTGCTAAGCCCGAGTACATCTCGCGCTCGGGCAGTGAGCGCAAAAAAGTCGTATCAATAAGTGTCAGTTCAGCGTCATAGAAAAACCCAATCAGATTTTTTCCTGCATGATGATTGATGGCAACCTTACCGCCAATTGCCGAATCTACCATTGCCAAAAGTGTCGTGGGCACGTGAATTAGTCGCAAGCCACGCATGTAGCTTGCTGCCACAAAGCCAGCTAAATCTCCCACGACACCTCCGCCAATTGCCACGACAAGGTAACTCCTATCTACTCCAGCTGCCAGCCATTCGCCATAGAGTTTATTCGCCATGGCAAGCGACTTACTGCGCTCGCTTGCTGGTATGACACTTTTGTGCGCCGTAAAATTTTTTTTTCTTAGCTCCAAGTTTAGCGCCACGCCAAAGTGCGTATCAATGTATTTGTCGACACAGAGCACCAACTTTTTTGGCAAAGCCTGCCTCAAGCAGTATGCCTCTAAATCATCGGTGAGTGCATGTGTAAAAATGACTTCACTCATTTGAAAGCTGGCTTGGTCGATTCCATCCTTCTTGCTTTTCAGACAGGCGCATTTGCTCTTTCTGATATTTCTCTACTTGGCGGGTCAGCATCTCTACTGTTTTACCAATTGGGGTTTGGTCAGTCGAAATAGAAATCACCGCATGGCTTTGATAGCGCTCCTCACGACTCATCAACAATTGCTTCACACGTCGGTGTAAATCCTCTACTGAAAGCCGCTCTCCATTTTCAGCCTTCATCAACGGTCGATCATCCTTACTTGCCAAACGCTTGGTTAGCGTATCCACCTCTGACTTCAAATAGATGAGCGTTCCCGACTCTTTGACAATCTCAAAACTTTTGTCGTTTTCCAGCGTCCCACCACCTAAGGCGACCACTAAATTCTCTGCCTGCACATATTGCTGCAAAATCTCATACTCCAACTGTCGAAAGTAGGCTTCGCCTTTTTCATTAAAAATTTCTACCACCGACTTTTTCTCTTTTTCCATGATGGCTTTATCAATATCAATAAAACGGTACCCTAACGCATTGGCAAGAATAGGTCCAATCGTAGATTTGCCAGCAGTGCTAAATCCCGTCAAGAAAATGAGATTCGGTTTCTTTTGTTGCATGACTTCAACCGTCAGGTTAGTTTAGAACAATGACTCAAAAATTTATGCAAAATTGCACCCTAAAGTCAATCGGTGCTACAATAAGTTCAAGCATTACTACCGCTTTGCTTAATTCAACAGATTTATTAGCTTTTGCAGCAAAAGTACGATGCTATTCGCCATGCATTAGTGCTCCGCATGGCTTACCAAGTAGATAGCATCGCCTATCTTCAGCACATTTATCAAATCAAATTAACTATGACGATGTCGCGTTGTTCTCTGCTACTGGGTTTTCTGCTCCTATCACTCAATTTAGCTACGGCACAACAGCTTGACCCATGCTGGTCTAATGATGTTGTTAGCACGCATCACTCTGGTATGCCAAATGAGGATAAGCCAGATTGCCCTTTCACTTCAACTCTTCAAGGCGCACCACAATTCGCTTTCTCTTGGCCTACTTTTTCATCACCGAATGGCGGCAATGGAATCATCTACGCTATTGCTACCGATGGGGCAGGCAATTGGTATGTTGGCGGCAATTTTACACTTGTTAATAGTTCGCCCAGCGTGTCTGCGCACTACATTGCGCGCTTTCATGCGCCTACGAACACTTGGTCTGCTCTGGGCTCAGGCAACGGACTAAATGGCGAAGTGCGCTCGATTGCCATTTTAGGCAATTCTCTCTTTGTCGGTGGCGAATTTACACAAGCCGATGCTGGCTCCGCCTCTCCAGTATCGGTTAGCAACATCGCTCGTTTCGATATTAGCACGAATACATGGTCGGCGCTCGGTTTAGGCGCGGGCAATGGTGTCGACGGACGCGTCTATGCCATCACTACGCTCAATCATCTTGTATTTGTTGGCGGCGATTTTACTCGAGCTAACGTTGGCTCACCTTCTCCTACATCTGCAGACCATATTGCTATCTTCGACACGAAGACCAATACATGGAGCAATGCAGGCTCGTCAGGCGTCAATGGTGTTGTGTATGCTCTTGCAGCCTTAGGAGAAGACATTTTCATTGGTGGTGATTTTACTCAAGTTACTGGTCGCTCCTCGCTCAAGGCAACTGGTATTGTTCGGTTTCATACCAAGGCAACTCAATGGTCGAATTTAGGCTCTTGTAGTGGCGTCAGCGGAACTTCCCAACCTGCTGTCTATGCGATTGCCGTCTCGGGCGAAGATGTGTTCATTGGCGGAGAATTTACTCAAGTTAATGTAGGCTCTTCACTTACTGCAAACTACATCGCACGGTTCAATACAGCCAGAAACACTTGGTCTGCCTTAGGCACGGCACCGGGCAACGGTGTCAATGGTGCCGTCAATGCCATTGCTGTGTTGGGTGAGTATCTCTTCGTTGGCGGCTTTTTCACCAAAGCGAACTTAGGGGCAACCTCACCTGTCATGGCAAGCTACATCGCACGCTACAACCTCAGCACCAACGCTTGGTCTGTGTTTAGTTCTACCAGTAGCATTAACAACGAAGTCTATGCGATAGCTTCTTCAGGTCAGGATGTCTTTATCGGTGGGAATTTTTCTCCATCTAATCCCAGTGCGTCGTCGTCTGCTCCGACCAGTGTGGTCGTGCGCTTCAATGTCAGCACCAATACATGGTCTGTGATTGGCTTGGATATTGGACACTTAAGGTTACCACAGTCAGAGCCTCCTTCTTTTCACCGTATGTTTTCTCTCCTGCCTCGCCCGCATGTATGCTAAGAAATTTTACGAGCTCACGGTGCGTTTTTAAGATGCGCTTCAATTGTGAGCGACTGTCAATTTGTATCGGTTTTCGCAGATGCAAGCTCATTTGGACTGGCAAGGTTCAGCGCAACTTTTTCGTCCTCAAATTCCACTTCCAGAAAGCATTTCGCTACGCATTACGCCTTCAGGTCTTGCACTCTTTGGCAACCCACTGCAGCTTGAGCTTCCTGCGGGCTCTTTTCACATCTCTGAACAGCCCAATACTGCATTTGTCAAAATCACAGCTGATGCACTTGGTGGCAGTGTTGTGATGCTCTCTGACCCATCGGGCATTGCTGCACTTGAACGCTATGGCTTTTTTGCGCCAAGTCGTTCGTTCAAAACTCCATCATATACTGGTATCCTCATCTTCTTTGCAGTGCTGACGGTTGCCGGCATTCTTTTCTTTACGCTTGGTCTTCAAGCACTCGTTTCATGGAGTGCCACACGCATTCCTCCACAGCTCGAGCGCGCCCTTGGCGAATCTGCCTTAGCACAAGCTACCTATACCGAGCGAGTGTGTAAGGATTCGGCTACACAAGCGGTTCTGCAGAAATGCGCTAACCTTCTCTCAAGCTGGCGTGAGGATACCACGCTGCACCTTCAAATCATGATTGTGGAAAACCGAACTATCAAAAATGCGTTTGCACTGCCGGGTGGATATATTGTGGTCTATCGCGGTATTTTGGATTCGATTCAAACCGAAAGTGAACTTTTTGGGCTGCTTGCGCACGAAGCTGGGCATGTGGTTCTTCGGCATGGCTCTAAGCGGCTCATACGCAATGCACTCCTTGCGGCTATGCTTTCGATTTTCCTTGGCGATACACAAAGCCTTTCTGGTGTTTTGCTTAGCCAAAGCTCCAACTTGCTTGACCTCTCTTACAGTCGCCAAGAAGAACTTGAAGCCGACCAGTTCGCTCTTGAAACCTTGCAAGCCGCCGGACTCGATACCCACGCCTTACCACAACTTCTCAAGCGCTTGGGCAGCAGCAGTTTCGAAATTCCTCAAGTCCTCTCCACGCACCCTTCGCACATCGAGCGTGAAGCACTTGTCCAAAAAATTGCTCTGCCCTCCTCTATAAAAACGTATCTTTCTGAAACGGAAATGAAAACCTTGTTTCAAACAACTTCTCAAAACTCGTCATCCACGCCATGATTCGCTTTTTTCTTGCTTGCCTTTTTCTTTGGGTAAGTGTTGAGTCTCTTGCCCAGAAAAAAAACTTTTCACTTGAAGAGATTTTCAAATCGCGCAAACTTCTGCCGCGCTTCGTTGACGGCTTCAACTGGTTTAATGACCAACAATACGCCGCACTTGAAACTGATGACGCCACCAAGAGTGTTCAAATTGTCCTTATCAATGCTTTGACTGGCGAAAAAGAAATCCTCGCTCGCAGTGAAGACCTCAAATTCTTCGGCAAATCCATAGACTTTGCGCACTTCGAAATCAGTCGCGACAAGGACCACATCTTGCTCACTGGGGCTTTGCCTGCACGACGGCTTAAGACGGGCGGCGATGTCTATCTCTACAACTGCAAAACCAAACTTGTTCGCAAACTCTCCAGCATAAAAGGCGAATATGAAATCGTTAAACTTTCGCCTGACGGCAAAAAAGTAGGCTATGTGCGCGATAAAAACCTTTTTGTCTATGACATTGCTTCAGGCAAGGAAACTCAACTGACACGCGACGGCAACGCAAACATTCTCAACGGCGTCTTTGATTGGGTGTATGAAGAAGAGTTTTCCATCATTGATGGATGGCAGTGGTCGCCAGATTCCAAGCACATTGCTTTTTGGCAACTTGACCAAAGCCAAGTGCCCGCATTCAAAATTGCCAAGTATGATTCGCTTTACCTTTCGTTTCTTGAGTATCGTTATCCAAAAGCCGGCGATAAAAATTCACGTGTCAGAATCGGCATTGTAAATGTCGAGACACGTCGAGCCCAGCCTGTCTTCATTGATTTAGGGGATAATCCCGACATCTACATTCCTCGCATAGATTGGTTGCCCGATGCCAAGCGCCTTGCTTATCAGCGTCTCAACCGCCAGCAAAATCAGTTAGAGCTTTTCTTCTACGACCTTGAGCAAAAGCAATCTCGCCCTATTCTCACCGAGCGCAGTGAGGCTTGGATTGAAGTAGAAAATGATGCCTACCGATTTCTTTCAGATGGCTTCATTTGGAGCTCTGACCGTGATGGCTATCAGCATTTTTATCTCTACGGTTATGATGGCGCACTCAAAGCCCAATTGACCAAAGGAGAATTCGATGATGATGCTTTGGCGTATGTCGATGAGCCGCAGCAGACACTTTACTTCACTTCCGCCAAAGACAGTCCCTTAGAACGCCATCTGTATTCGGTCAAGTTTGATGGCTCTGATTTGAAAAAACTGACTGCTGAACCGGGCACGCATAGTGTGGCATTTTCACCTGATGGGTCACTTTACTATCACACTTACTCAAATGTGAGCACGCCGCCCAAGTTTTATTTGCGCAAAAAAGATGGGTCCTTGGTGCGTGAATTAGAAAACAATGCCGCTTTGGAAAACACTCTCTCCGACTATGCAATAGGCAAAGTACAATTTCTGACGTTTCAGAACCCCAGTGGCATTTCTCTCAATGCATGGCTACTTTTGCCCGCCAATTTTGATTCGACCAAAAAGTATCCTGTGCTGATGCATGTCTATGGCGGTCCCGGCTCGCAGACCGTGCGTAACCTCTGGGGCAGTGTGAGCCTTTGGTATCATTACCTTTCACAGCAGGGCTATTTGGTCTTTAGTGTAGATAATCGTGGCACGGGCTTTCGTGGTGCGGCATTTAAGAAACAGACTTACAAGCAGCTTGGCATTCTTGAGACTGAAGACCAAGTTGCGGGCGCAAAGTTTCTTGCCTCTCTGCCTTTTGTGGACAAAAGCCGCATCGGCATCTACGGCTGGAGCTACGGTGGATACATGGCATCGATGTGTATGACTTATGGCAACGCACAAGGTGAACAGGTTTTCAAATTAGGCATTGCTGGCGCACCTGTCACGCACTGGAAATTCTATGATACGATTTATACCGAACGCTACATGGATACCCCGCAACGCAATCCCAAAGGGTACGACATCTCTGCTCCCCTCACTTATGCTGACAAACTCAAAGGTCATTTCCTGCTCATTCACGGCACGCTTGACGACAATGTGCATTTTCAAAACTCTGCCACCTTTGCTAAGAAGTTACAGGAATATGGCAAGCCTTTTCACGCCATGTTTTATCCTGAACAGTATCATGGCATTCGCGGACCTGCACGCTTTCACTTGCATCAGTTAATGACACAGTTCATTTTAGAAAGGCTATGACTTATGACACATCCACATTCTGCACTTCGTGCTTCCGCCGATTCGGCTACACCATCGCAGTTGCCATCAACCGCACCAGACACTGCGCCACCGAGCACCCCGTCGGTGCCAACTCTGCCGCTAATTACTGACGAGATGCTGCTCAACTGCATGCAGTGCGGTTTTTGCCTGCCGCACTGTCCGACCTACAGTCTCACCGAGCTTGAGCGCTACTCGCCGCGCGGACGCATTCAGCTGACACGTGCCTTGTTTGAAGAGAGGCTCTCTGCACCTGAACATCTTGCCGATATTGCCGATTCTATCAATACCTGCTTGGGGTGTTTGGCTTGTCAGACGGCATGTCCGGCCGGAGTCGAGTATGAGAAGATTTTTGAGTCTGCCAAAACACTGGTTGTGCAAGCCTCATCATCGCGCTCTTCTTGGTCTGTGCGGCTACTCTCGCTGGCCATGCGGCATCTTTTCATGAATCCCAAACGCTTTAAGCAAGCCTCACGACTGATTGCCTTCTCTCAACGTTTGCCCTTAGAACGGCTACTACCCAAAACGTTGCGCCGCATGTATGCTCTTGCGCCTCGCTTCTCGCCACAATTTTTTGACGAGACCTACCAAACTCCCCCCTCTTCTTCCAGCGAAAGTGTGCTATTTCTTTCGGGCTGCATCATGAACACGGCTTTTGCCGATGTGCATCACGATTCTGTCGCCCTGCTCGAAAGTGTTGGGCTACGCGTGATTGTGCCTGAAGCACAGTATTGCTGCGGCGCGCTGCATGCGCACAATGGATTTCTTGCAGAAGCCAAAGCATTGGCTCGAAAAAATCTTCATGCCTTTGCGGGAACTGAACTTATCGCCGTTAACTCTGCTGGCTGTGGGGCGATGATGAAACACTACGCTGACCTGTTTTCGCCTGATGAACACGAGTATGCTCAAGCTCTGGCTTTTTCAAGGCGAGTGCGTGATTTATCACAAATTTTACTTGCCCGAAATTTTCAACCGAATAGGCTTGCCCAAAAAGTGGCTTATCAAGATGCGTGTCATTTAGAGCATGGGCAGAAACTTCGTCAGGAACCGCGTGAGCTACTTCGGCGTAAGTTTGGCAGTGTGCTTGAGCTTAACTCGCCGCAGTGCTGCGGCAGTGCCGGCATTTACAACCTGATGCAACCGAAATTTGCCGAAGCGCTTTTAGCTGAAAAAGTTCAGGCAATTGCACGCACCGGTGCAGAATTGGTCGTGAGCGCCAATCCCGGTTGTCTTTTGCAGTTACAGTACGGGTTGCGTCAAGCCAGCAGCAAAGTTGAAGCGATTCACTTGGCTACAGCTCTTCGGCTTTAGGGTGTTACTTTTTTCGGTCAGGACCTACAGAGAAGTTCACGCCGACTGCTGCCGCCAGCCGCTCTACGTACTTTTCAATTTTTACGACGCGGTCAAAGCTATCGGCTTTAATGCGGCTGTAGTTTTTCTCGTATGCCCTTTGTCGCTCATCTTCAAACTCTCGCAAGCGCTTCTGATACTCTGCAAGGGCATCATCAACTGATGCATCTTTTGTTTTGATAAACTTTGGGCGGTCTCTATCCCAAACTTTGTCACTTTCTTTTGCCACAATTTCAGCGTAGCGCAAGGTGATATCGAAGAGCTCTGCAATTTGCACTTGCAGATCTTTCCATTCTTGTGGCGTCAGACCCCCTCTTTCCTGCGATTCAGACATGTGTTACGTGGTAGAGTTTTTGTGGAGAAATTTAGCTTTTCCGAAGTTTAGGTTTCAAGTTTTTCAATATTAAGAAATTGTTTCCTTCGAGCTTTGCAGTGTGGTTTTCGCTTGTCTTTCTTGCTCTTCGATATAGGCTTTGGTTTGTTCTTGACGATGCTTGAACATCTTTTCAATTTCTTTTTCTATCCACTTTCCTGCAAAAATATCGGTAAGGGCTTCAACTGGCAGTTCGTAGTCGACGCAGTCTGTCATTCTGGTGCGCCTTTCACTAAGCTTTTCAAAGTGCCGTTCTTGTCGCCATTTGCGGAATGGACTACGGTGCGCCACATCTACCATCCGATACGGTGGTTCATACTCGGTAATTTCTACATCCCAGTGGCTTTTGAAAAAACCAAACTGCGTTACTGCAATACTCACTTGTTGTCCTTTGCCCGGCGCTGTTGCCTTTAGGAGCTCCACGCGCACTTCTTTTGGGGAAATTCTTAGCAAGTTTTCAGGGTCATCGTGGAAATGAAACACTTTCTCGATTGGCGCCTCAATCTCAATAGAGCGTCGAAATTTATGCATGACGTGCTACGGTTTCCGTTCTTGGTTATTCCGCCCGACTTTGGGCGCTGTGTAAGACTGACAAAAATATACGAAGTATCACCCAAACATTAGAAACGCTTTAAACCGTTTTCTCTCGATAGCTCTTACGCGGTTTGCAAGTGACGAATGTTCCCTCTTCTGCAACGTCCTTTTTGCAAATTCGTAATTTTGCATGAAGTCGCGCTGTGGCAGTCGCGGCACAAGTCTGCTTGTGCTGAGGAAAGTCCGAACATCAGATGGCAGGATGCCGAACAAGGTTTCCTTCTTGGAAACACAAGTTCGGGCGAGCAGAAGCAATTCTGTCTCGACAGAGCAGTGCAACAGAAAGCATACCGCCACGTGCTGTATGCACGCGGTAAGGGTGAAAAGGTGGTGTAAGAGACCACCAGTTGCTTCAGCAATGAAGCAAGCTATGCAAACCTCTCCGATGCAAGACTAAGTAGGGAAACTTTTTCAGTGATGGATAGGTCACTGAACAGAGAGTAGCCAGCTCAATCTGCTTTAGCAGGAGTTTCCGGGTAAGTCGCATAGAGAAATGACTGCCCCCTGACGCTGTCGGGGAACAGAATTCGGCTTACGGGCGCGACTTCACTTTTATTATATGCTTTGGGGTAAGAGTGCCGCTAAGCGCTGCGGTTCTGGTACGCCTAATTCTTCGAGGTATATCTCTCGGCAGTTTTCTAAGACTCGCCTTGCTTTTGCGACATAGCCCTGTTTGAGATAAGCCTGTATCTGAATTTCATACCCTGCCTCATACAGCAAATCCGCCTTGGTAATTTTCTGACTGTAGTAGAGTGCTTCATCTAAGCGTCCTGCAGCAAGGTCGTTGCGCCCCAGTGTAACCAGCGCATTAAGATAGATATCGCGTAATCGTTCGCGTTCTTCAATTACGGGCGTCAGCGTTACATCGTCTTTGAGAAAATCATCGGTATAGAGTTCAACGGCAGTGCGCAGGGATTCCAAACCGCCTGAGTTTCGGCTTTGGGCACAGAGGTTGCGAAATCGCTCTACATCGTAATCGTAGTCGTGCTCTGTGGCACCCAAATGCAATTCATATCCTCCACTGTGATTAAGCACATAGCGCGAATCTTTTGCCGAGCTTAGTTCGGGTTCAAATATCCTTCTGATGTAGGAAATAGCTGTGTAGAGCCCAATTTCAGCACTTTCTCGGCGTGTATCTGCCCAGAGCACTTCGTAGAATTCTTCCGTTCTTGCCAGCTTGCGGTGATTTATCAAGAGCAGCTTAAAGACATCTCGTGTCTTTGGCGACAGCCAGCCGTGCTGTACTATTACTTTTTCACCGCAGCGCATCCACAAATTGCCAAACGCCCTGACTTCCACTTTTTTTGTGGGTTTCGTTCGTATCGATAACCCAGATGCATTTTGCGCCTTTTTTTGCAGCCGTTTTTCTGCTAAGCTAATAGATTCAATGATGTGTTCAAGTTGCAGCGGTTTTGGGATAAAGTCCGATGCTCCTGCTCGCATGGCACTGATGACCAAGCTCATGTCGCCGTGCCCTGTGATAAAGAGCACCTCGACCGTTTCATCTCTTGCATGAATTTCCTTTAAGACTTCAAAACCGTCAATATCGGGGAGACGAATATCGAGCAGGATAATCTGCGGTCTTTCTTTTTCAAACAGCGAAATGGTGTCTTGCCCGCATTTTGCCGTCAAGACATGATAGTTTGACAAGGTCAGTGCTCGTGAAACGCTCTCACGAATGCGCTTATCATCATCGACCAATAGAACTTTTACTTTTTTTCTTTCAGCATCCTGTTCTGTCGTAACGATTGGCTTTTTTGTGCTTTTGGGTCGTCCTTTTTTTGCAGATTTTTTTTTGTTAGTCGTGGGTTTCCTTGATGTTACTTGCCGCATCATTCGTAGCGTTTTACTTTACAGTGCTCCATACTGGCAAAGTCAGTTCTATGGCATTTCCCATGCCATCACCATTAAAGTACTGATGAACCAGACATTTCCCCCCAACTTTTTCAAGAAGCTGTTCAACAAGGAAGAGGTTGTAATACTGCAGTTCTTTTGCCACGGTCACGACTGAAAAGGGCTGCCAGAGATGCTCCAGATTGGTATAGGACAAGTTCAGCCCATTATCTTTGACCAGCACCATCAGATGCTCTTGACTATGCCATGCTTTTAGCACCAAGCTCTTTTGAAATGGCTTTTCTGGAAAGAGCTTTTCTCGTGAATCAATGGCTTTGCGTGCGTTCAGAAAAATGTTCAGCAGGATGTACTCCAGTTCAATTGCATCTATGGCAACGCTTGGCAAAGCCTCTTTGAACTCAAACTCCCACTTAATTGCACGCGCTCGGAACTGCTCACCAATCAAGCTCATGATATTTTCAACAGCCATTTTGAGATGCGTATGCAGTGTTTTTTCCCGCTCATATGCAAATGCACGCAAATGCTGGGTAATTTTCTGCAAGCGATGAATATCATCTTCAATATCTGCACCGACCTGAATGAGCGTCTCGGCAGAGAGTTCATCTGGCTTTTCGGCTAACATTTTCAGGTAGCCGGCATCGATGCTCATTGCCGTTAGGGGCTGATTGAGCTCATGCAAAATACTGCCAGTTACTTCGCCCAGTAGCGCCAATTTTGTGGCTTTCAGCAGTTCTACATTACCAGATTCGTCAGGCAAACTCATTTCACTGTTAGGAGTTATGGCTGGCTGTGCCAATTTATGGATTTATGGAAGACTATCCGCCTGGTCATTATCGCCACAACAGCGAGGCATCACCGTAACTTAGAAAACGATATTCGTTTTGCAAAGCCTCATCATATACTTTTTTCCATAGGTCACCTCCTAAAAATGCCGCCACGAGCAGAATTAAGGTGCTACGCGGCTGATGAAAATTGGTAATGAGTCCATCACATATCTTGTAATGATACCCCGGCACAATCATTAACTGCGTGGAGCCTGTGACCGCCTCGAGCCCATGTTTGTCTAACCAATTCAGTAGGGCTTCCAGACTCTGATGTGCTTGCGGCATTCCATGCTCTCGCAATAAAGCATAAGCCTCCCACTGCTCGAGATTCATGGTGTTCATGCGCCAGACTGGTTCTTGTTTGAGCGCCAGTTTCATGCCGAACCAGTAAAGTGATTCCAACACCCGCAACGACGTTGTGCCTACTGCTACGACTGGCATTTGCTGTGCCAAATGCTGATGCAGAGCCACAAGTGTCTGCTTGGACACGATGACTTGCTCGGCATGCATGTCGTGCTGGCGTGCATCATGGGCATGCACGGGCTTAAATGTGCCAATTCCTACATGCAGTGTGAGTTCTTGCACATCTATGCCTTTTTGCTGAAGGCGCTCGTAGATGGCTTGTGTAAAATGCAGTCCCGCCGTGGGTGCCGCCACAGACCCCTCATTTTTAGCATACACGGTCTGGTAGCGTATTTTATCCTGCTCATCTGGCTCACGGTTCAGATACGGTGGCAAAGGCACTTTACCGACAGCTTCCAACACTTCTAAAAAGGTGAGTTCTTTGGGCTGCCATTCAAAGCACACGGTTGTCTCTACATTTTTTTCAAGCAGGGTAGCTTTTAGCAGCAATGGGCTTGCGTTATAGACGACGCTGGTACTTAGCGACATCAACGGTTTGAGATTTCTGCCATGCAGCAAACATTTCCATTTGGTGCTTCCTCTTGCCAGTAGCGCCGCAGGCAGTTCGGGGCTTGGTTCAAGCGGTTGCGCACAGAGCACTTCTACTCGCCCACCACTTTGTTTTCTTAGGAGTAGGCGCGCCGCAATTACCTTGGAGTTGTTGCGTATCAGCAGCGTATGCGGCGGCAACAGTTCAGGCAGATTGTAAAACCGATGATGAGACATCGCTCCTGTCCTTGCATCGACCATCATTAACTTGCTTTGATCGCGTTCAGCTAATGGCGTGGCGGCAATTCGCTCTTCAGGCAGGTCGTAGGTATAGTCATCAATAGAAATTTCCGGTATTTCTGAAACTATGGTGTTGGCGCTGTGCAGCTTTGTCATTTAGGAAAATCCAGAATGCTTTTTGCTTGCCCGAGCTATTGTCAAACAAAACTAATGCTTCGAAAGTTGTATATTCGCTCTGATTTATTGTGAAACCTACAATCTTCTACAATTTTTTGATTGTAAAACTCCTTAAACTCCTTCTCTACTCTGTTTAATTAAACTAAAGGATTATCCATGTCGAAGCAAGCCATCAATAAGCCCTCACATCAGTATGATTTTGACGTTGTCATTATCGGCTCTGGACCGGGCGGTTATGAGACCGCAATTCGCGCCTCGCAGCTTGGCTATAAAACCTGCGTGATTGAAAAAGAGCCTACACTTGGCGGCGTGTGCCTTAATTGGGGCTGTATTCCCACAAAGTCACTCCTGAAAAATGCCGAAGTTATCCAGACGCTCAAACATGCTGATACCTTTGGCATTAAGCTCGATAGCATGCAGATTGATTTTGCGCAAATCATCAAGCGCAGTCGCGATGTGGCTGCACAAATGGCAAAAGGCGTCGATTACCTCATGAAGAAAAACAAAATCACCGTCAAGAAGGGCTTTGGCAAGCTCTGCACTGCACATGACATTGAAATCAAGGCAGAAGATGGCACTGTAGAAAAAGTAAGTGCGCTCTACACCATCATTGCCACTGGGACAAAGGCTCGTTCTATTCCCAGTGTGCCTGTCGATCGCAAGCGCATTATTACCAGCTATGAAGCCATGATTTTGCCCCAAAAGCCAGAGTCACTTACCATCATTGGCGCTGGTGCGATTGGCGTAGAGTTCGCTTACTTCTACAATGCTGTGGGCACAGCCGTTACACTCATTGAAGCCATGCCGCAAATTCTTCCCAATGAAGATGAGGAGATTTCTACGCTGCTCACACGCGAGTTCAAAAAGCAAGGTATTACCATCATGACTGGTGCCAAAGTAGAATCTGCAACCGTCGAAGGTGATACAGTCAGAACTGTGGTTACGGATAGCAATGGCAAACAAAAAGAGCTTGTTTCTGACTACTGCCTTGTTGCTATTGGTCTTGTAGGCAATATCGAAAACATCGGTCTGGAAGAGGTTGGCGTAAAAACTGAGCGTGGGTTTATCAAGGTCGATGCGTTTGGGCGCACCAATGTCGAGGGCGTCTATGCGATTGGCGATGTGGCGGGCGGGATGTTGCTGGCGCACAAGGCTTCTGCAGAAGGCATTCGGTGTATTGAACACATCGCTGGACTCAACGTCCAGCCGCTTGACCCACTGGAAATTCCTGCATGCACCTATTGCCAACCTTCCGTGGCTCATGTTGGCTTAACCGAAAAGCAAGCTCGTGAACAAGGCTACGACATTAAAATCGGCAGATTTCCTTTCAAAGCCTCTGGTAAAGCTACGGCAGCTGGACATCCAGAAGGCATGGTCAAGCTCATCTTTGATGCCAAATATGGTGACTTGCTCGGCGCACACATTATCGGCTACGAAGCCACAGAACTCATTGCCTCACTCTGCCTTGCACGCAAACTTGAGGCAACCGCAGAGTGGATTCATCATACGGTTCATGCTCATCCGACTTTTTCTGAATCCATCAAGGAAGCAGCCGCTGATGCATATGGCGAAGCTATTAACATTTAACAACACTTAACCTGTTATAGCTTTAGCATAATCACACAAAAAAGGAGAAAAAACATGGGTATCGCCTCTCTTGTACTCGGGATTCTCGCTCTTCTAATTGCTTGGGTGCCTTGCGTCGGCTGGTTTGCCATCTTGCCTGCACTCATCGGTCTTGTTTTGGGCATCATTGAGATTGTTCAGAAAAACAGTGCCAAAGCTAAAGGTGATACAACGGCTTCCCCTGTGCTTGGCTTTGTGGGCACGGGTCTAAATGTGCTCTCCCTTGGCACGGTTGTCGTTGTTACCCTGCTGCTTGGTAGAGGACTTGAAGAGGCGGCTAAGGAAGCTGGCTACAGCAGCGCCAGTGAAATGTTCAAAGACATCAAAAAAGGAATTGATACCTTGCAAACCGCTCAGACAGCGCTCGAGCCACAGAAAGTTACAAAAGCTAACTACGACCGCATCCAGCCCGGTATGACGCTCGCCGAAGTAGAAGCGATTTTAGGCAAAAATGCCATGTCTGAGGATATTGTTAAATCCGGCGCACAAGAGACCATTCCATTTGTTTTGCTATGGAAAATCGATGGCTTTAGGTTCGTGACGGTTGCTTTTGAAAATGGCAAAGTCAAAGAGAAAAATCAGGTTGGTTTAGATTAGCCCATACGGATTTGCGTTGTAACCATCAGACACGGCGGGCTTGCTGTCTAAGGTTTGGTGGTTGCTTGTTTGTTTTCGCTCAGCGCCACGCGCCACATCATCTGCGCAGTGTAGCGCAAGAAAGTTATTGTTCAATTTGCATATATGGCTCACTCCAGCTCTCTTGCGTCACATTCTCGGCTTCATGCTGCAGGCGAAACGTATCGAGTAGTAAGCCTTGTGCTGCTCTTGCTGAGTGGCTACGCCTTGATTTTTCCGTTTGTCTCACCTCTGCTTGCCAAAGCCTTCCCGTCCCTTTCGCACTGCTGGTATCAGGCGCGCACGGGTCTCCCTTGTCCCTTTTGTGGCATCACACGCGATTTCGGTCGCTATACAGCTGGCGACTTTGTTCAAGCTCAGCGCATGAATCGGCTAAGTTTGCCTTTATTTTTTTGCTGCATCGGTGAGCTGTTTTGGCGCATGGCGCTGGTGCTTTTTTTACCCCACATTCGACTGCCTTACCGCTTAATCTGGCTTGACCTTGTCATTCACTTTGTGCTTTGCACAGCTCTTGTTTTTCTCTATTTTGACTAACCTCTTAAACTCAAAAGAAAGGAGATTTCAACTATGAATGTTACCGGCGTTATCATATTCGTTGTTATTTTGTTTGTGCTCCTACAATGCTTTGTTACCGTCAAGCAAGGCACGGTGGCTGTTATCACTCAGTTTGGGCAATACAAGCGCGTGTTACGTCCCGGTCTGAACTTTAGGATTCCTATTCTTGAAAAAATTGAGACCCGTATCTCCATTCAGAATCGCTCGGTAGAACTTACATTTCAAGCCATCACTGAAGACCAAGCCAATGTCAATTTCCAATCGCTCTTGGTGTATTCTGTGCTTAACCAAGAAGAAGAGACTATCAAAAATGTGGCTTTTAAGTTTGTCAATGAACAGAACTTTATGCAAGCCTTAGTGCGCACGGTTGAGGGTTCGGTGCGTGGTTTTGTTGCCAAAAAGCGTCAGGCTGAAATTCTTGGGCTACGCTCTGAAATTGTCCATTATGTCAAAGAGCAAATCGACCCGACGCTGGAGTCGTGGGGGTATCATTTGATTGACCTGCAAATTAACGACATCACGTTTGATGAAGCCATTATGCGCTCTATGTCGCAGGTGGTGGCTTCAAAGAACCTGAAGGCGGCGGCAGAAAATGAAGGTCAAGCCTTACTCATTACGAAAACCAAGCAAGCCGAAGCGGAAGGTAATGCCATCAAAATTGCGGCTGAAGCGGAGCGACAGGCAGCGCAGTTGCGTGGTCAAGGTGTAGCGCTTTTCCGTGAAGAAGTGGCGCGAGGCATGAAGAATGCTGCTAAGGAAATGGAAGCTGCACATCTTGATGCTTCCGTCATTCTCTTCTCGATGTGGACTGAAGCTGTCAAGAACTTTGCTGAAAATGGCAAAGGCAACGTCATTTTCCTTGATGGCTCGGTCGAAGGTATGACTCGCACCTTGCAGCAACTCATGGCACTCAATCACGGCATTGTGGACTTGGATAAAAACCGTAAAGTTCCTGACGGCAAAGGTCCCAAAGTGTAGCGTGCTATCAGTATTGCAGTTGCTGAGCGCCTTACTTGCAGTCGTTTTCCAGCGTTGCTTTTTGAGAGAAGCCTTTCACAAAAAGGCTTTAAATTGTGCCTTGTTAGTTGAAGATTGCTTCTCTTTCTTGCCATGCCTGCAAGCCTTGATACGCCTCAACAAAAAGCGGCACGCACACGCCGCCGGTTTCGTGCTATGGTTATTGTCCTCACGCTGCTCTGCATTGACCTTATCACCACATCGATTAATGCTCTTGTTACCAGTCTTGATAAGTTCATCAATCCGTATTTGCTCACTGCGCTTGGCATGATGATTGTCGTCGTTTTGTTCTACCCTGCATTTGAGTTTTTGAATCGCTGGTCAAATTCGCTCGTGGAGAAATCCATTGATGTGAGTGCTAACGTGCTGGGTCGTAAAAATGCGCTCATCATTGTTGCTTTACTCTTGCTCTTTGTGCTTTACACTGGTTTTTTATTTTTGTGGTTTCATAAGTCTTTATTCAGCGATGTTATCCGTGCAGTTCAGAAATCTCTTTTCTTTCGATAACCAACACACTTTTGTATCGCCATGCGTTTTCTTTTTTACATGCTGATTCTTTCCATGATAAGCCTTCATGCCCAAGCACAGCCTTCACTGCCGACTGCGGGCAAAATTGCTTTTGCCATTCACGGTGGGGCTGGTGTCATCCGCAAGCAAGATATGCCGCCTGAAAAAGAGCAGGCTTATCGGGAAAAACTTACCGAAGCCGTGCTGGCTGGATACCGCATTCTTCAAGCTGGGGGCAGCGGGTTAGACGCCGTCGAGACAGCAATTAAAATTTTGGAGGATTCTCCGCTCTTCAATGCTGGCAAAGGTGCTGTGCTCAACGCTGACGGCAAGGCTGAACTGGATGCCTCTGTTATGGATGGTAAGACGCTTGCGGCTGGCGCTGTGGCTGCTGTGCATCGTATCAAAAACCCTATTTCACTGGCGCGCGCCGTGATGGAAAAATCGCCACACGTTTTGCTTATTGGCGAGGGCGCCGAAATCTTTGCCCAATCACAAGGGTTTGAGCTCGTGCCTGAAAGTTATTTTATCACGCCAGAGCGTCAGAAAGGACTCGAGCGTGCCAAAGAGCGTGAAAAATCTTTGCAAGAACGCCAGCCCGAAAAGAAGGGCACGGTTGGCGCTGTGGCTCTCGATAAGTTTGGCAATCTCACCGCCGGCACATCTACAGGCGGCATGATGAACAAGCGCTACGGTCGCGTCGGCGATTCACCTATCATCGGCGCAGGCACTTATGCCAACAATGCCACTTGCGCCGTCTCGACAACCGGCTGGGGTGAGTATTTTATCCGCACTGTGGCAGCCTTCGATGTCTCTGCTCTGATGGCTTACAAGGGGCTTTCGGCGGCAGAAGCCGGCAAACTTGTCATTGAAAAAATTGGCAAGCTCGGCGGCGATGGTGGCATGATTATTCTCGACAAGCATGGAAATATCGCCATGCCTTTCAACAGCGAAGGCATGTATCGTGCCTACATCAACGAGCGTGGCGAACCCGTTGTTCAGATTTACAAAGATTCACCATAGCCTCCTTTAAGCACACATCACTTTGTGCGATTGCCAGCTTTTTGCAACATTATCAACTTCGCATGCCTCGACCGCTTGGCTTTCTGCTCTTGACGATACTCTGCTTTGCGGCGCACCTGCTCTATGCCCAGCAGGATAACATTCCTCTTAACGCTACCTTCCACGCCGTCGATATCTATGAATACCTCAAGGAAATGCGCGTCAAAAAAATCACTTCATTTTTTCATGACGATAACTTGCCTCTCTCTCGCTTAGAAGTCATCCGATTGCTGCGAGAAATTGCCGCAAAAGAAAATGAACTTAGCCAGACCGAGCGCAAGCTGCTGCGTCGATTTCAAATCACCTTCGATGAATCGTTTCAAAATAGCGAGACCTTTTCTAACCTTATCCAGTACGACCGTCCCTTCGATGAGCGTGCCACTGAAATTTTTTCTGACAAGGAAAAGAATTTTTTTTTCTACAAGCGCGATAGCACCAGCATCTTCACCGAGCTTTTGCTTGGCGGTTACAATGTCTTGCGACTTGAGCCACGTCCGAATGTTTCGGCATTTGTTTATGATGCGGCATTTCGTTTTCGTGTGACGCTTTTTGGTCAGCTTGGCACCATGCTTTCTTTCACGCAAGGCATGAACCCGGGCAGCCGTGACCTTGTGCTCGCCGCTCGCCCAGACTTGCGCACCAACTTCAAACTCATTGAGGGCAATATCCAACCTGAAGAATTCCCAAACTATACGCTTAGCGAAGGGTATGTGCGTTTCTACACCGAGCCGACAGAAGACCTTAACATTGCCTTTCAAATCGGGCGAGAGCCTATTCGCTACGGGTTCGGATACGGCAATCGCTTGCTGGTCTCTGGCTCTGGTCCTGTGTTAGATTTTCTGAAAATCAATGCCAACTATGGCATTTTTCACTACTCTATGGTTCATGCGTCTACGGTCGGCAATTTCAGTTTCAATCGTGAGGAGCGTTTCACCAAGTTTTTTGCGATGCATAAACTTAAAGTCAGCGTGCCGAATTGGTTTTCTGCCACGTTCGGCGATGTCATGGTCTATTCAGGCAGGGGCTTGGAAGTTGCTTACCTTAACCCGATTATTTTTTACAAGTTTTTGGAACAAGACGTGCTACAAGACCGTGACAATTCTCTCATTTTCGTCGATGTGCAAACTCACTTTTTTAAGAATCTGGAGTTCCAAGGCACTTTTGTGATGGATGAGGCGCTCTCGTTTCAATTCTTTTCGCCAAATGAGTTTGTTACGGATAAATATGCTTTTCAGGTTGGTGTGTTCTGGTATGAAGCCTTCTGGATTCAGAATTTTTCCGCTGTTGTAGAATACACTTATATTCGTCCGTTTTTTTACTCGCATGTCGATCCACGCAATGCCTTTACGGCGAATGGTTTGCCCGTAGGCAACCCTATCGGTCCAAATGCCGATGAACTCTATTTGCGTCTGTCATACAATGCACTCGAGAATTTGCGGCTCAATTTTGAGTTTCGGAGTATCCGCCGCGGCGAAAACATTTACGATGCACAAGGTCGCCTTATCAAGAATGTTGGCGGCGATATTGACCTGACTCATGGTCCAGATATTCCCTTGCGTCGTGCTGCACCTTTTCTTGACGGGGAGCGTTTCAATGACCTTATCTTCACCGCCTCGTTACGGTATGAACCGCTGAAAAATTATGTTTTTGAATTACGCTATGGTTATCAAGTTGAACAGCGACCCTCACTCGGACTTTCTCGCCCATTTAGTTTTGGGTTTTTGCGCTTTACGGCAGAGTATTGAGTTCTCTCAAGATGGGCGTATCTTTGCAACTTGTAATCTTGCCATGCCACCAAACACATAAGGCAAATGCGTTGCTGCATTGAATTTTCTAAGTTGCAGAACGAAAGAAATCGGCGCCCGCATTCTGACCAAATCTGATATGCTTAAGCCTGAAACCACACAACGCCTGCTGACGCTGATTATTGACTTTTTCTCATTCAACCTTGCTTTTCTGCTCTACTATGCCATCCGCAACTCTATTCACTTTGCGGCTTTTACTGAACAAGCGCCTATGCTGGTTCTCCCTATGCTCACGCTGACGGTTGGCTGGATACTTATCTTTTGGCTCTTTGGTCTCTATCGCGACTGGCGTTTTAGCTCGCGCTATGAAGAAGCTGTTACAGTGCTGAAAGCTATCACATTTGGCACATTTCTTCTTTTCATTGTGATTTTTGCCGACGATGTTGCCGAATTTCATGCCGATGATATGCCACGCACTTACTCCTCACGCTATGGTGCGGCACTGTATTGGCTGGTGCTCTGCTCTGTGATGCCCGTTGGTCGTTTGGTTCAGCGTAGCTATCAGCGTCGGCTGCTCGTAGAAAAAGGAATTGGTCGCCGCCGTGCGGTGATCATTGGCACAGGTCAGCGTGCCTTGTCGCTTGCTACTGACATTGCCCAGCATCCTGCACTTGGTTTGGACGTGGTTGGCTTTATCAAAGAGTGCTCTAACGCTACGGCACTTCCTTCTTGCACGCTCGGTGACTTGGATGACCTTGAACACATACTTACGCAGCACAACATTGCCGAAGTGATTATTGCTATGCAATCGGCAAAGCACGATGATTTTCTGCGCGTCATTGGACGCTGTGAAGGCAAAAACATCGGTCTGAAAATTTTGCCCGACATGTATGATATTCTTTCAGGTGCTGCACGTACCACGCAAATTTACGGCACCCCTCTGATTGAACTTTCTCCACCTTTGCTTACACCTTTTGCTGAAAACCTCAAGCGGCTTTTTGACATCATCTTTTCGCTCTCCATTCTGATTTTTTTCTTGCCAGTTCTGATTCTTATGGCCATCATTGTGTGGTATGATACCAAAGCCTCACCTATTTATTGCCAAACTCGTGTTGGTCGGCATGGGCGACACTTTACGATTTTCAAGTTTCGCTCCATGCACAAAGACGCAGAAAACGGGGTGCCGATGCTTACGCAGAAAAATGATGCGCGCATTACTTCATTTGGCAAGTTTTTGCGCAAGTATCGTCTTGATGAATTGCCACAGTTTTGGAATGTTTTAGTCGGCGATATGTCTATTGTGGGCCCTCGACCTGAACGCCCGTATTTTGTTGCGCAGCTCAAAGCCGTTGCACCTCACTATGCGCGGTTGCATCGCGTTCGCCCTGGCATTACCAGTTGGGGACAAGTCAAATTTGGTTATGCCTCAAATCTTGATGAGATGCTCGAGCGCATGAAATATGACCTGTTCTATGTGGAGAATATGAGCCTTTCAATGGACTTCAAGATTCTGTTAGCCACCATTTATGTGATTTTCGCTGGGCGTGGTCAATGACTTTTTTAGCCTATATCACTTTCGGCAGAGCCGTAATTTCCTCAATTTTTCCATCCTTGACCATGAGTGTTTTAGCTGGCAATTTTTCAGCAATGTGGTAATCATGCGTTACAACAATGGTGGTAATTCCCTTGAAGCTAATGCGCTTTAGGATTTGCATAATTTCCAGCGAGACTTCTGGGTCTAAGTTTCCCGTGGGTTCATCTGCCAGTAGCACATACGGCTCTCGGACAATTGCTCGTGCGATGGCAACGCGCTGCTGCTCACCACCGGAGAGTGTGCAGGGCATCTCGTTGCGCTTTTGCGATAAGCCGACTTCCGAGAGTGCATCACTGACTTTTTTCGGAATTTCTTTTGGGCGAGTCCCCGTTACCTCCAGCACAAATGCCACATTTTCATACACGGTGCGGTCTTCAAATAAGCGAAATTCCTGAAAGACAATGCCCAAGTTGCGCCGCAAATACGCAATCTCGTGCTTTCGAATGGTGCGTGAGTTAAACTCGCCGACTTGCACTTCCCCGCTATCAGGGAAAATTTCCATGTAGAGCAACTTGAGCAGTGAACTTTTGCCAGCGCCGCTTTTGCCAAGCACATAAAGAAATTCACCGCGTCCGATTTCCAACGACACTCGCTCGAAGATTTGCTTGTTACCGAATTGCAACGAGACATTACGCAGGGAAATCATACTTCCACACCGGATGAGACCTGATATTTTTTGCGCTGTGCGGCAATTTCACATGCCAGTAAAGTGGCTTCAATGAAACTCTTGGGATTTGCAATTCCTTTGCCTGCAATATCAAATGCTGTTCCATGGTCAGGCGATGTGCGTACAATTGGCAATCCTGCCGTCACATTGACGCCGGTCTCAAACGCCAGCATCTTGAATGGAATGAGTCCTTGGTCGTGATAAAGCGCCAGTACCGCATCAAAGTGCTTATAGTGTTTGGCACCGAAAAATCCATCTGCGGCAAAGACGCCATGAACATTGAACACTTCTTTCAACCTATCCACTTCTGGCTGAATCCACTCGAGTTCTTCGCGCCCAATCACGCCACTATCTGACGCATGTGGATTTAGCCCCAACACAGCAATACGCGGCGAGACAATCGCAAAATCTTTCGTCAACGCCTTTGATAGTGCTTCTACACTTGTTCTTAGAACATCTGACCGTCGCAAGGTTTCAGACACTTCCTTGAGCGGAATATGCACAGTAGCCAGCGCCACCCGCAGTGCATTTGGACGATCGACCATCATCATTTGCGCTTTTGCTCCCTTATCGAGGGGTCGGCACAGGTGCTCAAGAAAATCCGTATGCCCTTGAAACCCGTATCCGGCCAGTTGAATTGCTTGCTTGTGAATTGGTGCAGTTACCATTGCATCAGCTTTTTGCGAAAGGCATAGTGTTGCCGCCGTCTCCACAGCTTGCATAGCTAAGTTTCCCGCATCCGCTTGGATTTCCCCCGGACGCGCCTTCACGCTACATGATAAACTAAGCACATGAAGACTCTTTTCTTCTGAATCCGATTGTAGGCTTACTTCATGCAGAGTCGCTACTTCCTTGATAGGTGTATTGAAACCCAGATGCTTCGCATAGTATTTCATCATGCAGTATGAGCCGACCACCACAAACTGATGCTCACTATGCTTTAGCGCCTCAAATGCTTTGAGAATAATTTCTGAACCAATACCGTTCGGGTCTCCTTGTGTCCAAAGTATGAGCATTGTTCGAGTTTTCTTTTAGAGTCGTCTGTAAGCTGTGGCGATTTCTTCGTCTTTCAAAATTCCTCGCCTTGCCAAAAGCGCAAAAATCGGCGACATCACCAGCAACACGAAACCAAGTTGTGGCACATGCAACACTCCTACTGACCCCAGCTTTGCTTGTAATGCTAGTGCGGCTACCGTGCCGAAAGCAATGGCGATAATCTCTACTCCAGCCGTAGCTAATGCCAATTTGGCTTGCAAGCGCCGATGGTTAAACAGTGCAAGGCTGATTAGCGGCAAGAGTGTGGCGATAGCAATACTTGCATTGAAAATCCAGAAGAGCGTGCCCATTGACAGACCTTTGCCAAAACTTCCGAAGCCATACAGCATCATTGGCGCAGCATCTTGATTAGAAAATTCATATTTCCAGAATGGCACCACGCCAATATTGAGCGCCGCACACACTGCGGCTAAAAACAGATACAGGGTTTGAATGCGCGCAAGCATTGTTCTCTATGCATTTGAATTAACGCGTGACAGACTTTCTTTTCGCATCATCTTTTTGGTTTCCACCATGCGAAGAATCCAAACGGTCAAATGCGCTGTTGCAATCCCCACTCCTGCACCAGCCAGCACATCCACTGGAAAGTGTGCTCCTACATATATGCGCGAGATAGCTACAATCCCTGCTATGCCATAAAACCCAGCTTTCACCCATCCATTCAGTCTCGTGCATTGCAATGCTAATGCGTGCGCAACTGTAAATGCCGTCTGTGCATGCCCCGACGGGAATGAATGCGAATAGAGCGGCTCAAACATCACATTGACATGGATAAGTCCTGCTTGAATTTGGTCGTGATATACTGCCAGCGGTCGTGGAGCATCAAAAAAGAGTTTTGCTTGTGTGAGTAACACGCCACCTACCACGCCTGCTACCGCCAGATAGCTCAAATTTTTCCAAAACGCCGAACGCTCATATACAAACAACACCAGTGCCGCAATCGGAAAAAGTATAAAGCCATTCCCTAAATGTGTGCTATAGCCCAGCCAAATATCGTTGATGGCGTGCTTCATTGAAGCATTGATGAAAAAGAACACTTCAGTATTGATGCGCTCTATCTGTTCTTGCATGACTTCTCTCTTTATTCTGCTTGTTTTTGATTTTCCGAAATTTTAGCACTACTAAGATTTTCTTGCACAGCTCTCGCATTGCGTTTCAAGCGCCGAAGTCCTGTTCGCCAGACAGGCGTTTCACCGAAGAGACGCTTGAATGTAGATTTGGTCATTTCCAATATCTCGCGTTCAGAAAGAGATTGCAATTCCTGAATTGGTGCAAATTCAGTCAGTTCAGTTACTTTCGAGAATCTTGTCCATGGGCATACTTCCTGACAGATGTCGCATCCGAATAGCCACTCGCCCAGCATGTTTTTTTCTTCATCTGTAAACTCGCGCTTAAGTTCAATGGTAAGGTAAGAAATGCACCGTCTTGCATCAACTTGATAGGGTGCCACAATAGCTTTTGTTGGACAGAGGTCAATGCATGCGGTGCAGGTGCCGCAGTAATTTTTTGGCAGTGGTCTATCAGGTTCAAGTTCGCAATCCAGTAGCAAATTGCCGATGAAAAAGTATGAGCCGATTGAGCGATTGATAAGGTTGGTGTGTTTGCCAATCCAGCCCAGTCCTGCACGTGCTGCCCATGCTTTATCAAGCATCGGCGCTGAATCCACAAACGCTCGTCCATTTACTTCTCCCACCAGCTGCGTGATGTAGTCAAAGAGTTGATAGAGTTTCCTTTTCATCACTACGTGGTAGTCAGTGCAAGTAGCATATATGGAAATTCTTCCACGCAATTCCTCATTTTCATTTTTCGCTTCCCTCTTTTTTTCATAGTCTTTTCCTTGTGTTTTTTCGCTTTCACCTTTCTCCGATGCGTAGTCTTTTCCTTGTTCTTTGTCGTGGTTGCGAGTTGAAGTAAAGTAATTTGCAATAACAGAAATAACTGTTCGACATTCAGGCATCACCTTTTTCGGACTGATACGCTTATCAAAATTCTCTTCCATGTAGCGCATCTCACCGTGCATGCCAGCCTTAAGCCATGCCTCCAATCGCCGTGCCTCCTCAGTGAGTTCTTCAGCTCTGCTTATCCCAATCGCTGAAAATCCTAGCGTGTGAGCGTACTCTTTAATTTTTCCTACAGTCGTCATGCACCATTGTAAATGAAAAAGCGCCCGCCTTCAAAGGTAGAAGCTCGGACGCTTTTCACAAAATTATCATGTCCCGCTTATGCTCACTCAATCTCTATCTCGCGGATGTTACCATTAGCATCTCTTAGCTTAATAATGATGCGCTCATTGAGTTCCGATAATACTCGACGTGCCTCATCAAGTTCTTCAGTTGTGGCTTTGCGCACTTGTACTTGACCGTTTACAATTTCGCCTATCTCTCCACTCCCAACATCTTTTGCTCCTGTTCCATCAGGCAACGACAGCGATGCTGAACCTTTCAGAATCAGCAGGCTATTTGGGCTATAGTAGCCATCTGTCCCCTTGATGGACGCGACGGATGTCGGTGAAGTGAAGCGAAATTGCTCATTTGGCCCTTGCTTTTTGATACTGAAACCGACTTTGCCAAGATTCAGCTCCACTGTCTTGTCCATTGCACTGGGTCCGCTTTTAGCCCCACGCACAACAATTTCAGAACTTTCTGCAACGCGTATCACTGAATTATCGGCAAACTTCAAAATCGAGAATGACTGTGCACCCGTGCGAACTTGTGCTCCTGAATTTAGCTGCTGCCCACGTTGCACACTTTTCCAGTTTTCTTGTTTCTCTCGCGCTTCAACAATTCTAATCGCTTTGATGACCATAGCCACACCCTGTGGCTCCGCCTTGGGGGTCTCGCCAGCAAAACCTTTATTGCCAGCAATAGCCATTAACACACTCAAAATTATGACCAGTGTTGTTCTCATTTTCATTGTGAAATCCTCCTACTTTATCTTCTTGGGATTCTGCGACGCAGTTCATTTATCAGGGCTGTAATATTGTTGCTGTTATCATACAAGATGCCGCCAGATACACCTGTCCAGCTAACAAAGGTGAGGTCATCAATACCCTGAACGCCGTACTTATCTTTGAGTAACTGAAGCAATTCTGACAGTGCTTGAGTACTTACACTACTTATTTTGAATGTGTAGATTGGCGAAGTCGAAAGTGGCGTGCTTCCTGCAAAAGCCACATCCGCAAACGATTTCACCTGCCAATACACGGTCTTTCCGGGTTGAAGCGGTCGAACCACACGTCCAAGTGTTGTTGAGCCTCCGCTTGGGAACTGATAGCTTGGCACGCTTACGCGTTCTCTGACATTAGGGTTAGGATGCGGACTATTTTCTTCGTTGAAGCGCCTGCCACTGCCTTCCTCATTATCATCCGACCAAACGGTAATTTCATATGCGGGTGCATCACCTTGCCAGAGAAAGAACGGCAATACTGTGTTAATCTCTTCTTGTACCCCACTACCTACTTGCGTACCTGGGCTAATGGGTTGCACAAACCCTGTGGGATTGGTTAGCGTGAAGACAATTGGTACTGTGTTGCTTTCATTGCCATTTTGGTCGACAAGTGTCCATTCCAGCGTGTAGACGCCTGCAGGAAGTTGTGGAGGGATGTTTGTCACTCCGCCAACGGTCTGTACAGCTCCAGCCAGTATTCTTATCCCACACTCATCTATCGAGAATCCCTGCGGTGCCCACAGGCTCGATGGAATTTGATTGCTCGACAAGCGCAGTGTGCCCGGCGCAAGTGTACGCGGTGGGACATTGCTTGAAAAACCGCGAGCAACTTCCTCTCCGTTTTTGCGGAAAATCAGCCGCAATCTTAACCCGACAACATCTCTCCCAGAGTTGTTGTTGAGTGCAATGAAAAACAGGTCTTGTCCTGATGGAGAGGCGCCAGTCTCTGGATTTAGTGCAAGAATATCTCCTGTACGCACAATTTGTGGGTTACTCGTCAGTGCGCCACTTAGACTGACGCCAGCAGGAAATTGTGCCATTGCTTGTCCTGCTGTTAGGAGCATGCACACTAACGAGAGCAACTTTGCATATTTATATTTCATCATATTTCGCAGACTTTAGGTTAAGAAAATATCACCGAGCGATGACGGGCGTAAAGGCATTGCAAGTATACTCTTTTTGTATTTTTTTTCTGTGATACTCATCACGCATAACTTTTTGTATCACGTGCTAGCGTTTTGGGAAACTACTCTGCTGCGTGCAAATCTACGCTAATTTCGTGGAGAAGCGCAATTTTTGCAATTTTTCTTATTCGTCAATAAATTTGCGCACCGAAAAAAAACTGCCCAGTAACCCTAACGCGGAACCCACTACAATTAGGGCTATACAGTGTAGCAGAGACACAGGCTCCAGTGCTGTGTAGATTTCCGGAAGTGCCCGCGACAGCAACAGCATCAAGAGCAGTAATAACATTGTCGATAGCAAACCACCGATTGCACCCTGAAAAAGCCCTTCCAAGAGAAAAGGCATTCGAATAAAATTGAATGTTGCACCGACTAATTTCATGGTACGAATTATCTCGCGCTTACTGTATATGGCTAAGCGTATGGTATTAGAGACCAGCGCAATAGAAGCCAGTGAAATCAAAATGCCTAACCCCGCCGTCAACAGGAACAGTATTCGTGCGTTGCTATCGACGCTTGAGAGCAGTTCTTTATTGTATCGTGCCTCTAATACGCCTTGATATTGTGCAGCCTGACGGGCAAATTTTTCTAAGCTATCGAGCGTAGCATATTCGGGTTTCAGATTGACTTTGATGGACTGCGGTAGGGGATTAGCACCTAAAATTTGCTCAATCTTTTCACCGAACTCCTGCTCAAAAATTTTTGCGGCTGCTTCCTTGGAGATGAAGGTTGACTTAGCCACTGCTGGATTCTTAGCCAGTTCTTCGGCTATGGCTTTTGCTTCCGACACAGGCACAGCTTCACTTAGAAAAAATTCTATCTCGACTCGGCTCCGGATTTCTTCAAGTACATGCGCTGCGCTCTGTGTCAAAATCAGAAAGACCCCGAGCAGCACCAGCGAGACCGCAACGGTCAGAATTGAAATGAGCGTCGAGAGCCTTGCCCTTCGAAAACCTGAAAAGCTTTCTTTCAGGACATACGAGATGTTCATTCGGTCTGCACCAACTATGTTCAGATTCCGTCTTTTAGTACGAGGTCAGCCTGTTATTCGATTTTACGCTGTAAAAACCACTTTTCGCCGATGTTTAGCGCTGCTCCAATTCGGAAGATATTTTCTTGAATCAGATTGTTTTCTTTTGTGCCGCGCAGTGCATAATGCAAGTAAATATCCAGTCGTGAGGATTCTGCACTTAGTGGTATTCCCACACCGAATGTGATACCCAGCTCATCAATGCCGACTCCACCAATTTGCAAATTCGTCTGATGATAATACGCGCCGAAACGATACGCAGAACGCAAAAACACGTTGGCTCTTACCTCACTACTTGGAATGATTTCCGTCCCAAGTGCAAGGCGCAGGGCATTACGCTGATATTCACTTTGTGCTCCAAAGTAGCGCGCATTTGCCCACTCTTGCAGCGTTAGGTCTGCTGCAATAGTCAAGTTTGGATTAGCCGTATAAGCCACACTCATCGTCATTGCGCTTGGCAGTTTGGCTTCTCCATCTGAAATGAGCAAGGTATCGCGCGACTGAAACTGCGCACTGCCCAGATTATTTGTCAGTATCGTTTGACGGGTGCCTTTTAGTGTGGCTCCTGTTGTAAATGAAAAGCCTATCGAGAATTGGTCTGCCGATGCGAAGATGCCTTGCTTGGAGCTGTATGCCACACCGAGCGTAAAACTTGTACCAGCCAGCCTATCTTCGAATTCAATTGCCGAGTCGACAAATTCAAATGCATCGAATCGATGTTCTGAACCCTGAGTACTTGTTCCAAAGATAAAGTTGAGCGCGCTGCCCAATCGGAGAGTGCCCCATTTTTCGTCATTGAATGGAACTGCGCCAACGGCTACAGGTGCATAGTTCAGTCCGCCCAGTCCCAAGTATGAAAATGTGTAGCTGACGGTATCGCTCGACGATTGCGTTATGAACTGACCCTGCTGTGTTTGTTCGTAGTTGATGCGTGAGTAAGGCAGCAAACTGGTCGAGAGCACAACTCTTGCGTTCCACACGGGTATTGCTAAGCTCGCCCCTTCCCAGCCGGCGACCACTTGGTAGCCAGAAGTCCGTGTTGTGCCAGCCAGATAGCCAATGTAGCTGAAATCGCCGGACACGCGGGCTTGGTCGATGGCGGTTAGCATGGCTGGATTGATGCGATTGATGTAGAAGGGGTCGGCAATAGCGGCGCCAGCAAAGCCCATGCCCGCTGATTGTGCCGTCGCTTGCACACGCACTTCGCCGACACCAAATCGTGAATAGAGTGAGCCGCCCTGTGCTAAAGCCGCGCTTGAATGGCAGAGCGTGAGCACTGCTAAAAGAAGCCAGTTTTTCACGAGCCCTTCACCTTCCAGTTTAGTGAACAAGTCTTCCGATGCGCGACCAGCGAATTGAAGCCAGTTTATCAAATATGCGGAAGAAACTCATGTCTGGATCCCAAGACCAGTAGATAATCAGTGCAGAGCCTACAATATGCGAGTGTGGCACGAATCCCCAATATCGGCTGTCTAAGCTGTTATCTCGATTGTCGCCCATCATGAAGTAATAATCTTGTTTGACCTCATATTCAGTTGTCGGTTTGCCATCGACATAGACTTGGCGTCCCATCAGCGCTGCCGCATGTCCTTCATACTCCAAGAGAAATTTATAGGTATAGAAATTCTCTGCTGTCAGGGTAATTCTGTCGCCTTTTTTGGGAATGTATAAAGGTCCGTAGTTATCCTTGTTGAAAGAGGAATACAGTGGGAAAATGTTCATCTCTGCTTGTCCCGATGGTATGACTTGCCGTGAGAGAAACTGTGCCTCTGGGGGCAACGGGAACTCAACGCCATCGACGAATACCTTTCGTTCTTTGATTTCGATGGTTTTCCCTGCTGTTGCCACGCAGCGTTTGATGTAGTTGACTTCTTTGTCGCGCGGATACTTAAAGACGACAATATCACCTTGCTCAACGGTTTTGAAGCCGGGCAAGCGGTAGTCTGTAAAGGGCACCACCGCGCCATAGATGAACTTGTTGACCAGCAGAAAATCGCCCGCAAGCAAGGTGTTTTCCATAGAGCCGGTGGGAATACGATAGGCTTCTATGACAAACGAGCGCAAGATGAAGGCGGCAATGCCGGCAAAAATTAAGGCTTCTATCCACTCTCGGGATTTGCTTTTCTTTGCCGATTGCTTTGCTTCATTTCGCCCGTTGAGAATTTCACTGGATTTACGCGCAGGGCGTGGCTCAGTGTCTGGTTTCTTTGTTTTTGCTTTGGCAGTGGACACGTTGTGATGAAATTAGAATTTGCAAGACTGCAACTTAGTCGTCATTGACGCTTAACACGGCAAGAAAGGCTTCCTGCGGGACTTCCACTCTGCCGACCTGTTTCATGCGTTTCTTTCCTTCTTTTTGTTTTTCCAAAAGTTTGCGTTTGCGTGAAATATCACCGCCATAGCACTTTGCCAAGACATTTTTGCGCATGGCGCTAATGGTCTCGCGCGCAATGACACGGCTACCGATTGCCGCCTGAATTGCCACTTCAAACATTTGGCGTGGAATCAGCTCTTTGAGTTTGGCACAGAGTTTTTTACCCCACTCATAGCTTTTGCTACGATGCACAATCATCGACAGTGCATCGACAGGTTCTCCATTGAGTAGGATGTCAAGTTTTACAAGGTCGGACTCACGATAACCAATCGGCTCATAATCCATGGAGGCATAGCCTTTGGAGATAGATTTCAGCTTATCGTAAAAATCAAAGATGATTTCGGAGAGCGGAAATTCAAATTTCAAGTCGGCGCGTGTGGCATCGAGGTATTGTGTGTCTTTGTATTCGCCGCGTCGTTCCATGGCAAGTTTCATGATGTTGCCAATGTACTCCGTTGCGGTGATAATTTGCGCTCGGATATATGGCTCTTCCACGCGCTCAATCTTGCCAGCATCTGGCATTTTTGCCGGGTTATCGACCAAAATTTTTTCTTTGTTGGTGGTATAGACGATATACTCTACATTCGGTACGGTGGTAATGATGTTCATTCCATACTCGCGCTCCAGACGCTCTTGCACAATTTCCATGTGCAGCAAGCCCAGAAACCCACAACGAAAGCCAAACCCCAGCGCAACTGAACTTTCAGGCACATACACAAGAGAAGAATCATTGAGCGACAGTTTATCGAGCGACTCGCGCAGCTCTTCAAAATCTTCCGTGCTCACGGGGTAAATTCCACTGAAGACCATCGGTTTGACTTCCTTGTAACCAGCAAGCGGTTCGGAAGCTGGATTGTCGACAGTCGTAACGGTGTCGCCCACTTTGGTGTCTTTGACATCTTTGATAGAACAAATCAGATAGCCCACGTTGCCAGTCTCCAGTATGTCTGTCGGCTGGCGCTTCAAGCCCAAAACACCAATTTCTTCGGCGGTGTAAGTTTTACCACTTGCAAAGAAGCGCACTTTATCGCCTTTGCGTAAGACGCCATCGACGATGCGAATGTAGGCAATAGCACCACGATAGGCATCGAAGACGGAATCGAAGATTAGGGCGCGTAGTGGTTTGCTGGCATCTGACCGTGGTGCGGGAATGCGGTGGACGACGGCTTCCAAAATCTCCTCAACACCAATGCCTTCCTTTGCTGAAGCCAGAATCATTTCTTCATCTTTTGCCCCAATCAAATCGCAAATCTGTGCTTTGACCTTTGGGATATCTGCTGATGGCAAATCAATTTTGTTAATAACCGGAATGATTTCGAGTCCGGCGTCAATTGCCAAATAGAGGTTAGCTATGGTCTGGGCTTCTACGCCTTGTGCTGCATCTACCACGAGCAGTGCGCCTTCACATGCCGCAAGAGAGCGAGAGACTTCATAAGTGAAATCTACATGTCCCGGTGTGTCGATGAGGTTCAAGGTATAGGTTTCGCCATTTTTAGCTTTGTAGTGCATTTGAATTGCATGGCTCTTGATGGTAATGCCACGTTCTCGTTCCAGCTCCATATCGTCGAGCACTTGGTCCATCATCTCGCGCTTTGAAATCGTTCCAGTTACTTCCAACAGCCTATCTGCGAGTGTTGACTTACCGTGGTCGATGTGGGCAATAATGCAGAAGTTGCGAATCTTCTCTTGCGATAGACCAGTTTGCGTAAGATATGCCAGCGATTGAACTGCGCTCATGTCTGAACTCTGTTGCCGTGTATAAGTTTTTAGCCTATGAAATTTGGCTTCTGAATAACTTTTAATATAGTGAAATCCGTTTCATTTTTGTGCCTCAGCGTTTTACCTATTGGTCATACATACGCTTTAGTAAAGCTGAAGCCGTAGAAATTGTCTTTTTCACACTTTCAAGCTAAACACAGATGAAGCACTTTGATTGGCAACTTCTCCATGCCGACCCAGAAAAAGTTCAGGTACTGATGCGTGCCATCAATGTTAGTGAGCCCATTGCGAAAGCCTTGTGTCATCGTGGCATTTTTAGTTATGAGGATGCCCAGCGATTCTTTTGCCCTTCAATAGAATACCTTTATTCGCCGTTTCAGATGCAAGATATGCAAAAGGCGGCCATGCGGCTCTCACAAGCTATTGACCGTGGCGAGAGCATCATGATTTATGGCGACTATGATGTTGATGGGACGACTGGCACTTCACTCTTGCTGCTTTTCCTGCGCGAGCTTGGGGCTGATGTGATATTTTACATCAATGACCGCTTCAAAGAAGGATATGGCGTTGCGCGCTCAGGCGTAGATTATGCTCATCAACACGGAGTCCGGCTTATCATTTCCGTCGATTGTGGCATCACTGCTTTTGAACCTGTTCAGTATAGCCAGTCTCTCGGCATTGATTTCATCATTTGCGACCATCATGAGCCGTCCGGTGTGCAGATTCCAAATGCTTTTGCAGTTCTTGACCCCAAGCGTTCCGATTGTCACTATCCCTTCAAAGAGCTATCGGGCTGTGGTGTTGCCTTCAAACTTGCTCAAGCTGTCTGCTACTTGCGTGGTCTGAACGCTGACATAGCATACCGTTACCTTGATTTTGTTGCCCTTGCTATTGCTGCCGATATTGTTCCTGCAATTGAGGAAAACCGCATTTTGCTTGCGGAGGGCATTAAGCTTGCGCAAGACCATCCGCGTCCGTCCTTCGTTGCACTTGCTAAAGAGGCTGGTTTTTCGCTTTCCCAGCTTAGCTCTTCGTCTGCAGTGTTCATGCTTGCGCCGCGCATCAATGCTGCCGGGCGGCTTGAGCATGCCAGACAGGTTGTTGAACTTCTTACGACATCGGACACTGCCCTTGCTGAAGAGTTAGCTCGCTCTCTTGAAGCACTCAATACCGAGCGCCGCTCTCTTGACCAGCAAATCACTCAAGAAGCTCTCGAGGAGGCTTTGCGCTTGCTTCTGACTTATCCTTCGTCTGTTGTGCTCTACAAGCCTGATTGGCACTTGGGCGTTATTGGCATTGTTGCGTCTCGTGTGGTAGAACATTTCCATGTCCCCACCATCATTCTTACAGAAGTCAATGGGGTTTTGAAGGGCTCGGCGCGCAGTGTTCCAGAGTTTGACATTTACCGCGCTCTTTCTGAGTGCCGTTCTCACTTAATTCAGTTTGGCGGTCATGCGGCGGCGGCTGGACTTTCGCTTAAAATTGAGTCGCTGGATAATTTTCGCTTTGCTTTTGAGCAAGTCTGTGCGGCGCAACTCACACTTGAGCACCGCACGCCCAAGCTTGAAATTGATGCTGAACTGGCTTTAGAGCAGATTACGCCCAATCTTCTCAGGGTCATCAAGCGATTTGAGCCCTGCGGTCCGGGAAACCTTCATCCGATTTTTATCGCCCGTGGTGTTAGACAAACCTCTGAGGCACGCCTACTCAAAGAAAAACATCTTAAACTTAATCTTGCCACGCCACAGAGCCGCGTCTATGATGCCATTGGGTTTAATCTTTCTCGCTACTATCCCCTTGTTCAGAATCGAGATATAGCCTTGGATATTGCATACTCGATTGAGGAAAATACTTACAATGGCAGTACGACCACACAACTTCGTCTGCGTGACTTGCGTCCCAGCAACGCATGATTTCATTATGAATAGTAGAAAAGAAAAAGGCGTGCTTTTGCACGCCAACAGCGCTTATTTTTGCTCACTTCAGTGAGAAGCGTATGGGAATGACCATTGCGCTTTTGACTGGCTTACCCTTTATGCTTGCGGGAATGAACTTTGCATCTTCGGTGATGACTCGCAACACTTCGGCATTAAGCAAGGGATGAGCACTCTTGAGCAAACTGATTTGCATAATGTAGCCCGATTCATCCACATAGACCTTTGCCACCACCTGTCCTTCGATTCGTGCGCGCTCGGCTGTAAATGGGTAGATTATTTTCTTGTAGAGACTTTCAATGCCACCGACAAGCTCAATTTCTTTGTCAGGCACAGCTACACTTTCTTCTACCTTTGCAAACTCCTCTGCGCTCCTTAAGGCACTGAGCAGTCCTGCATCACTTGCAATTGCGCTCACTTCAATATCGCGAGCCACATTATACTGCTGTTGGGTCTCGCCTTCTTGTTGCTCTTGCTGCTTGCCTTTATCCTTGTCGCTAACTGGACTGGCTTTGACGACAATCTCTGGCGCTTCACCAAGTTTGATATCCATTCGCTTCGTCACTGATGCCACCACTGAAATTTCAGACTTCCATTCTGGGTAGCCTTTGCGTCTGACACGCATTTCATAGCCGCCCTCTTGTATGCCTAAGAGCACATAGTAGCCCTGTCCATTTGAAATGGCGGCTTGTGTGGCAACTACATTTTTTCCGATAAGCGATACCGTCGCACCACCGACTGGCTCGCCGCGTTCGTCCACTACTCTTCCAATCACTCGTCCTTGTGCTAAAGCCATGTTATAGGCTGATATACACAGCGCAATGAAGAGATAGGTCAATCGTTTTGCCATACCTTTGTGTGTTTGTTACATTGTTTGATAGGCTTAGTCTTGTAGCAGTACTTCTACCCAAAAATTACGAAGAAATTTAATCATTTTTTAATGCTGTATGCAAGATTTTACTTGACAGACTTGGAGCAGGTACCTTCTAAGCCTTTTGTTACCAAGCCCGAATGTGAGTAATAAAGCTTATGCTGAACTTCTTGTTCTCTGTTTCGCTTTGCACACTCATGTCAGTCACACATTGTGGCATCATATTTGCGCTATGATTATCTGACGACCTTAGTAAGCAAGGCGCACTGCTTCTGGCACATCCAGCCGCAGATTTTCTGTTCTTTTGGCACGTGTTTTTCACATTATCTTGGTTAATCTTTTACACTGGTGCAGGTTTTTCTGCATTTCTTTTAACATAAAACATGCCGAAAGGCAGCTCAGGAGGCAAACATCATGGCAAAAGATAAATTTCAGTTTTCACCCAGCATCACTGATGCTGAGTTTTTGATAGACATCTACGACACGGTGGGCACAGCGATTTGCGTCACAGATGCTCATGGACACTATGTGGAGGTCAACAAGGCATACTGTGAGCTCTATGGCTACACGCGCGAGGAGTTGATTGGTAAGTCATTTACGATGGTCTTGCCTGAAAACATGCGTGAGCTTGGTCAGCAAATTCACGACGCCTTTATTGCTGGTGCGCCCGAGATGCCCGCAGAGTGGAAAGTCATGCGTCGTGATGGGACATTGCTGGATGTCTATGTTGTGCCTACACTGATGATTCGTAAGGACGGCACACGCTGCAAAGTTACCGCAGTTACCGATATCACCGAGTACAAGAAGCTGAAGGAGTTGCAGCGTACGTCAGGCGAAAGTGCTACGGTTACACAGCCTTAGCGTCGTCTTGCTTTTTCTTTTCACTCAATTGAGGGGAGTCTTGCAGGACTGGCAAGGCTCCTTTTTACTTTACTTTTCAGTTATATGAGATTGAAGATGCTGTCTTGATTCAAAAGCCAGCATTAGTGGTGGTACTAATTCTCTGAGCGGCTCATCGGCATGGTAGTAAGCTCGCTCGAAGAAAAGACCCGAAGGCGGAGCTGTTAGTTCGGCTGGACGCTTTGATTTGGTCTCGAAGAAACTCTGCACTTCATTGAGTGAGAGTTTGCCTCGTCCGACTTCTACTATCACGCCAACAATTTGGCGCACCATCTTCCACAGAAAGTGCGAGCCAACAAAACGCAGCAAAATCAATTCGCCATACTCCTTGAGCTCAATAGGCATGAGTAGCGCTTTAGTAGATTTTTCTTTGCTATCGTCAGCTGTAAAAGATTCGAAGTTTTTCATTCCTGCAAACAGCAAGGCGGCTTTCTGCATCGCTTCTATGTCGAGAGCGTCTTTTATCCACCACACGAACCGTTTGCCAAAAGCTGTGCGCCGCCGCGAAATTTGATAGATGTAGCTGCGTGCTACGGCGCTATGGCGTGCATGAAAGTCTTTTGGCGCTGCTTCCAAATGCAGCACATGAATATCTGGCGGCAATTCATCATTGATTTTGAAGCGCAAGACATCGGGCGGAATGCGTGTCTCACAGTCCAGATGAGCAATTTGGCACAGGGCATGCACGCCTGCATCTGTGCGTCCTGCTCCTTGCAGCACAATTTCACGCTCAGGCAAAATGCGCTTGGTGGCCTCCAGCAGTTCCCCTTGAACAGTACGCACATGCTTTTGCACTTGCCAGCCACTGTAGCGCGTGCCATCATACTCAATTTCCAGTTTGAATCGTGCCATGGCTGCGGTGTCTTTGTGTGATTTTCTTCTTATGCTGTGTTTTAGCGCACACAGTTTGCAGTTTTGCAGAAACTAATTTCTGTCAGCATAGTTACATACATAGCGGCATTGTAAGAAGGTCCCTAATCACTCAGGTCGCATTGCAAATTTTGTTCAATTTGCTAAACTGTCTACGAAACTATGCTCATGTTCATCAAACAACCACTCTACACCGCTATGCGTATCAATGTCAAGGTTACTTCTCCTAAAGGGTTTTATTTCGATAACCTACCATCTTCAGAAGTCAGTGGCACGGTTGCAACGATAGTAGAGATTGAAAAGAAACTTACTGGGTACTTAGAAAAAGCTGTGGTTCTTGAACTTGATACAAGTGTCTGGCTTTCAGGCACGCATGGTCAAAAGCTTCTGCTTCAGCTTGATTCTGAACTTGCCATGACCCGTTTGCTTCAAGGCAAATCCAACTCGGCAAATGTTTTTCTCATTCCTCACCAGCTTTCTCCTACACGGCAAGGCATTTATGAAGACGAGCGCTTGGTTTTTATTGGACAAGCTATACTTACTCCAATTTCTCTTTCAACTACCAAAACATGATTCGTCTATCATCGGCAAATCTTTCTGCCATGATTACCCATGCACAAGAGACTTTCCCAGAGGAGTGTGGCGGATTGCTTCTTGGGACAGTCTCTGAACTATCGGGTGAAACCCTACTGAACGTAGCTGAAATCCTGCGGCTCGACAATGTGCGTTTGGAATCGCGTCACAACCGCATTGAAATCCATCCGCTGCACTATGCCAAAGCCGAGCGGTATGCCATGCAGAAAAACCTTGGGATTTGGGGCTTTTATCATTCTCATCCCCACGCTGAGCCCATTCCTTCTGAATTTGACCGTCAGCACTTCCCTTTCGTGAACTGGTGGTATCCGATTGTTAGCATAAAGGGTTCATCAGAGGTAAGTGTGCGCTGTTGGAAGCTCTCTGCCACGCGCGATTCCTTCAGCGAAGAACTCATTGATGCCCTTCCTGTGCTTTCAGGTTAAGCGCTTCATGCACAGCGTTTAGCCCTGTCAGACACATGATGGTTCATTTCCCGTCAGTGCCTTTGTTACTTGCGCTTCAATTCCACATCATGACCACCAAGAATTTTGACTTTTCCCAGAAGGTTTTCGGGTCTTTGATTCTCAGCACACTTTCTTTTTCGGTTACGGCTGACAGTTCATATGAACTCGTGCTGTGCGTGGTCAGCACCCTGATTTGATGCACGTTTCTCGGGATTGAAATCTCTCTTGCTTCGTTGATGTCAACTTTTTTGAACTTTGTGGCATCAAAATCTTGTGTTGTTGTAATCGTGCTGCCAATCCCAATAATGCCTCCTTTGTATTCAAGGATTCCCTTTTCTTTCAGGTTGTTTTCTGTGTCCACGATGTAGTAGGCTGACCGAAGTGTTCTCTCCTGCTCTTGTATAATTCCTTCTTTTTCTTGAACAGAGCTGGTCAGTGTCGCCACCTGAATGTTCAGCCTTGCAACTTCTTCTTTCAGCATGGCAATTTCTTTATCTTTTTGAACGATGGTTTCTTGTAGGGATTTTGCCATTCGCTCTAAGCTCTTAATCTTGCCTTGATATCCTTTTAGTTTTTGCTGTAGCTCTTCCATTTTTCTGCGGTTCTCTGCCATGGCGCTTTCCATATCTCGAATTCCGCTTAGGATTTGCGTTTTCATGGCTTGATTGTTTTCTTTCTGCCTTGTCTCCACATCACTTGCCGTTTTGGTAACCACGGCTTGCGTTTCTCGCACGGCGTTGAGGCTTTCCTGTATCTCGCTCATGGCGGCTAAGATGTCGTCAATCTGCCGTTGCTTTTCATCACTCTCCGCTTGCACTTGCGCTTTCTCTTTTTCCAGCCGCAGGACTTTCTCTTCCAATTCCTTGTTGGAACAGCTGAACAGCAGTCCAGCTAATAACATCATGGAGAGATGTGGTATTCGGATAATCTTTCTCATAGTGAAGCCTGTGTTTGATTGCCATGAAAATATTCACTAATATAGGAAAGATTTGACATTTTCAGTTGAAGTATGCTTTGAACACGCCTTCCATGGTATGGCTTTTCGATAAATTTTCTTACAGTATTGTTCGGTTTTTGCGGCTTGAGTGGGCATTTATCAAAAACTGCCTGACCCGTGATATCCAATATCGCGGGAACTTTTTTTTAGTGTTTGTCATGGATATTGTCTGGTATGCTGTAAACTTAGGGTTCTTTGAAGTCATCTACTTGAATACTGCTACTATTGCTGGATACACGCGGAACGATGTTTTTTTCTTCATGGCTACCACATTTGTGATTGATGCTATTGACATGACTTTTTTTGCTTCTGGCATTTGGCAAATGAGCGACTTCATTCGTAAAGGCGATTTTGATTTTATCCTTTCTAAGCCTATCTCGCCACTTGTGTATTCCACCATGCGGTATGTATCGTTTGGTTCGTTACTTGACTTAATTTTTGCAATAGTCTTATTGATTGTTGCTTTTTTCAGCCTTGATGCGTCCCCAACTGCTCTCGATGTTGCAGCATATATTGTTTTGGCTATATCTGGTTTAGTTGTCATGTATTCTATTCAAGTGTTCTTTGCAGCGCTTGGCTTCATTTTTGTCAATGCTTCAACTGGGCTGCAGTGGGGCTTTCATCATCTCTATCAACTTGCCATGCGTCCTGAAGCTATTTACAAGGGCATTTTTCGTTTCTTTTTGCTTTACTTATTGCCCATGATTGTTATTTCTTCCGTGCCATCTACCATGATTCTTCGCGGATTCAACCTACAGACCTTTCTTACCTGTCTTACGATTAGCATTTTATCACTTTTTTTAACTGTCAAGTTTTTTTATTTTGCTCTGCGTCGTTATGAAAGTGCATCAAGCTAAGACGGTACTTTTTTCACAACTTCAAAAGCCTTACTAAAATGGTGCATATCCATCTCATCATTCTCTTTTTTCAAGTGATTTTCGCCATGAAGTATGCTCCTTATCAAATGCGCCAAAATTTTTCCCTTGAGTTTTCGCCAAAATGGGCACGCGGTGCTGTATTCTACCAAATCTTCCCTGAACGCTTTCGCAATGGTGACCCGAACAATGACCCATCTGTCGACAAATCCTCGCCTATCGGTCAAGCACATCGTTGGACAGCTAACTGGTATGCTCTCTCCGAAGAAGAGAAAGCGCATTCGCCAAACTTTTATGATAATATCTTTCACCGACGCTACGGTGGTGACCTTCAAGGTGTGATAGATAGATTAGATTATTTGGCTGATTTAGGCATTGATGCAATTTATTTCAATCCACTCTTTGAAGCTCCCTCACTTCATAAGTATGATGCTACACTTCTTCATCATATTGACATCAATTTTGGTCCTGACCCCGCTGGTGACCTTGAAATTATTGCGAAAGAAAATCCAGAAGACCCTAGTACTTGGCAATGGACCAGTGCCGATAAACTTTTCTTAAAACTTATTTCGGAAGCGCATCGTCGTAACATTCGCATTATTATTGATGGCGTATTTAATCATACAGGACGAAGTTTCTGGGCTTTTCAAGATATTTTGAAAAATCAAGAAAAATCTCGGTATCGTGATTGGTATCAAATTGTAAGTTGGAATGACTCTACAAAAGGTACAAAGTTCGATTATCGTGGCTGGTTTGGCTCAAAATCTCTTCCAGCCTTTGCTCATGACTCTCTCTTCGGTCTGCACCCCAAAGTGAGTGACTATATTTTTGCGATTACTCAACGATGGATGCAGCCCAATGGACGAGTAGAAGATGGCATTGATGGCTGGCGACTTGATGCAGCGGACGAGGTTCCTCACCAATTTTGGAAGCGCTGGCGACAGCATATTAAATCGCTCAATCCGAACGCATATATCGTTGGGGAAATTTGGAAAAGCGCCCCAGAATGGCTACATGGCGATGAATTTGATGCGGTTACAAACTATCAATTTGCCATCTTAGCCTTTCAATTTTTTATTAGAAAAAATATCCAAAGTAGCAAAAGTTTTCTAACAAAGCTGGAAAATCTGCTTCGTAGCTATCCAGAAGAAGCAAACTATGGATTATTAAATTTGCTTGAAAGTCATGATACCGACCGGCTCCCTTCTATGATTATTAACCCGAATCGTGATTATGACCGTGACGCTTCTTTTCGATTTAATCCTAAATACGACACTCGAAAACCCAACGCCGAAGAACGTAAAATTCAAAAGTTAATTACGCTTTTTCAGATGACGTATATTGGTTCTCCAATGATTTACTATGGCGCCGAGGCAGGTATGTGGGGCGCCGATGACCCTGATAACCGAAAGCCTATGGTTTGGCCAGATTTAGTGTACGATAATGAAACTTCCCCACATCATCATGGCACTTCATACACCGTTGAATTTGACTTTGACCTTTTTAATTATCACAAAAAACTTATCTCTATACGTAAGCAAAGTAAAGCCATAAAATACGGTTCTTTCAAGCCTCTACACCTTAACCACCCTAATCATCGCATTCTTTGCTTTGAACGTCAGTTTGAAGAAGATAGAGTTATTACGGTCTTAAACGCTTCAGAGAAAACGGCTCGCATAGACCTTGATTTACCTCATGGAAAGTGGAAAAATGAACTCACTGGACAGATTTTTCAAACTATTTCAACTTCCACACCTAAAATACAGCTGACAATAGAATCTTACTCGGGGGTAGTTTTGAGAAAAATTCCCAACTAAACCTCTCTGCATCACTGGCAGAGCGCGGCTATGGTTCAGTAATTTTGAGAAAAATTTTCAACTAAGCACTGCGTTCTGCAGCAGTTTTGAACATTCTCAGTGCTTTTTTGCGCTGCTGATTATGGTCGACAATAGGAAATGGATAATCTACACCGAGTTTTATGCCTAACTCTGATTGCAAGAGCGGTGAGGCTTGCAGGATTTCTGCAGGGTTATGGATATATTTTTCGGGGATGTTTTTAAGCTCCGGAACAAATTTTTTGATAAATTTTCCTTCTGCATCAAACTTTTTGGATTGAGAGATTGGATTAAATATCCGAAAGTAAGGCTGTGCATCCGTTCCTGTTGACGCTGACCATTGCCAGCCACCATTATTTGCTGCCATGTCTCCATCGACCAGTTTTTGCATAAAGTATTTTTCCCCCCAGCGCCAGTCTATAAGTAAATCCTTTGTCAGGAAACTTGCCACAATCATTCTTAACCGATTGTGCATCCAACCGGTTTGATTAAGCTGTCTCATTGCCGCATCGACAATTGGGTAGCCTGTTTTACCATTTTTCCATGCTTCAAAATAATCTTCTCTATTTTCCCAGCTTAGTGCGCGATATTCTGGCTTAAAACTCTCTTTTTCTACATTCGGAAAATGGTCCAAAATTTGAAAATAAAAATCTCGCCAAATAATTTCTGAAATAAATGTTTCGATTCCCTCTCTTTCTTTACCTTCTCTGTGTTCTAACTCTTTCCTCGACTGCTCCATAATTTCCCTTACCGATACTGTGCCAAAGCGCAAGTGCGCCGATAGTAAGCTCGTTCCATCATCGCTTGGGAAATCTCGCTTTTCTTTATACGCTTGAATTTTGTTTTCAAGAAAGTGCTTTAGTTGTGCTCTGCCTTTTTTTTCTCCACCTTTGACCAATAAGCTGCCTTCAAACGTTAGTCCTAACTCCGAAAGCGGTGGCACATTTATTGAGAAAATATCAGGTGTTACAAGATTTTCAACATTACCGCTCGGACTCGGCACTTTGTCCATTTGCGAAAGCCAATTTTTCTTGTAGGGTGTAAATACTGTGTATGGCTTGCCTTGTTGGGTTAGTATCTCTCTTGACGAAAAACATACTTGGTCTTTGAATGCTTTTACTTCCACGCCCATCCTGCTCAATTCTGCAGCTACTTTTTTGTCGCGCTCTTTTGCCATGGGCTCATAATCTTCATTGAAATATATGGCTCGTGCCTCCGATTCTTTCACAACTTGTTTTAGGACTTCAAGAAATTTTCCTTTTCTTAAAATCAGTTTTCCGCCAATTCTTTGATAATTTTCGCATAGTTCGGCAAGCGATTCGCACATAAATTTGACGCAGGCAGGCGAAAAATCATCTCTTTCTTTGAGAATATCGTCAGCAAAAATAAAAAGGGGAAGAATTTCCTTTGTGGCTTTGCGTGCCGCATTTAGCGCCGTATTATCATAAATTCTTAAATCGCGCCGATGCCACACAATAATTCGATTCATTGCAAGCGGCGTGTATTAAAGCTTAGTAGATGTAGTGAATATGGCGCTCATTGAAGCGTTTGAGCAGACTTTCTTCAGTGAGTGAGAGTTTTTCTTCCCCACGAATATCGCATGCCACATCGCCCAAGTTCATCATGATGACACGGTTACCAAATCGCACGGCATGATTCATTGAGTGTGTCACCATCAAGGCTGTCAGATTATAGCGTTCGATAAGTTGCTGGGTAATAAACAAGACTTGCTCACCTGAAATGGGGTCAAGAGCGGCGGTGTGTTCATCGAGCAATAAAATTTTTGGTCGGCGCATTGCTGCCATCAAGAGCGTTACTGCCTGACGCTGTCCGCCCGACAATAGCCCGATTGGTGTATCCATTCGGTTTTCCAATCCCATCTGCAATTCTGCCAATTTTTCGCGCAGAAATTCCCGCCTTTGCTTGGATAGTCCAATGCTAAGTCCCTTGCTCTCTCCGCGTAGTGAAGCCATTTGCATGTTTTCTGCAATGGTCATGTTGGGCGCTGTGCCCATGTAGGGATTTTGGAACACTCTCCCGATGTACTTTGCCCGCTTGTAATCAGGGTCTTTCGTGACATCGACATTGTCGATAAATATTTTGCCTGAATCGCAAATGAAACTGCCAGCAATGGCATTGAGAAGCGTGGATTTTCCACTGCCGTTGACTCCAATGACCACAGCAAAATCTTTTTCTTCAATGGTCAGGTTTACCCTATCGAGTGCATAGACCTCGTTGAGCGTGCCACGCCCGAACACCTTGGTAAGATTTTCTACCCTTATCATGTATGCTGACTCCTACTTTTGAGGTTTTGCTATTGAACAAATTGTTAAATTTACCTTTGCCGCATCAACAAAACAAGGCTTTGGCTTAGCAAACACGGATGAGTATAGGCTCTCGTCTCGCACATCGTGTATTTGCTCTGCTTGTGTTGGGGTTCATGGCTTGCAGAATCGTCGGGTTTGCTGTATCTTTGTGTCCCTTTTCGGGAAAGGTTCTGCAAGCGAGAGTGGCGGAACTGGCAGACGCGCTGGTCTTAGAAGCCAGTGCCGCAAGGCGTGTGGGTTCAAGTCCCTCCTCTCGCACTGACCACGCTTGCCGAAGTGGCGGAATTGGCAGACGCACCAGACTCAAAATCTGGCGAAGCTTCAAACTTCGTGCGAGTTCGACTCTCGCCTTCGGCACTCCTGCTCCTTATCTTTTTCCAGTGCTTCTAAGCTCTAAACATCTAAACAGAACTTCCCCCTTTGCAAAAGCGTTGATAAAAAACTATCTATACAGGCTTTTTGCATTTTTCATCAAACTTACTTGGCTCAACTTTAGCTATGGCAACTGCGGACATACCAGATTCTCTGAAAGAAAAACTCGTCGAGATTTTCGGACCCAACACGACATTCGTCCATGAACTCTATGCCCAGTATCTTGAAAACCCAGCATTTCTTCGTGATGATTGGCGCACTTTTTTCCAAGCCCTTGAGTCTGGCTCGTTAGACCTCAACGCTTTAGAAACCCATACATCACCCAACGGCTCACATCTTGAGCAAGGTTCTAATGGCACTCGCTATGACAGCTCATCGGGCTCCACACCAACTGCTGCACCTTCGCTCAAAGTCTCTTCGCCGGGATACGCTTCGCTGGCTGACCTGAACTTGGATATTGACGATAGAGCTAAACCGCTTTCTGGCGTTTCAGCGCTGATTGCACAAAACATGGAGCTTTCGCTCGGTGTGCCTACCGCCACATCTATACGCACGGTTCCCGTCAAAGTGCTTGAAGAAAATCGCCTGATTTTGAATCAGCACTTGCACTTGATTGGACGCGGCAAAGCGGCTTTCACCCATTTGATTGCATGGGCGATTGTAAAAGCCTTCAAAAAGTATCCGTCGCTTAACGCCACATACGCCGTAGTTTCTGGTAAAGCACAACGCATTGAGCGCGCCCATATCAATCTTGGCTTGGCGGTCGACCTTACCCGAAAAGATGGCTCTCGTTCATTAGTTGTGCCCAATATCAAGCGTGCGGACTTGATGAACTTTTCACAATTTTTTGATGCATACAACCGCTTGATAGAAAAAGCACGCAAGAATCAGCTTGAGCCGGCTGACTTTCAGGGCACCACGGTTTCACTGACCAATCCGGGCACCATTGGCACGGTGATGAGTGTGCCGCGTCTGATGCAAGGTCAAAGTGTCATCATTGCTGCTGGCGCAATTGACTACGCTGCTGAGTATCATGGCATGTCGGCGCAGACGCTCTCACAGCTTGGCATCAGCAAAGTCATGACCCTGACCAGCACGTATGACCACCGCATTATTCAAGGTGCAGAGTCGGGCGAACTGTTGGCTTACATTCATCACTTGCTTTTGGGTGAAGACAATTTCTATGACGAGATTTTCGCCGCCATGTCGGTGCCGCACCGCCCGTTTAAGCATTGCGTCGATAAATCACGGCTTGGCTTGGCTGATGGGCTTAGCACGGAAGAAGCCATACGCAAACAAGCTCGTGTGATGCAGTTGATTAACTCTTACCGCGTGCGCGGACATTTAATTGCTAACATCAACCCGCTGGAATATAAGCCGCACTATCACCCCGAGCTCGAGCCTGACTTTTATGACCTTACGATTTGGGACCTTGACCGAGTCTTTATCACCACCAACTTCGGTGATAAGCCCTCCATGACGCTCCGTGAGATTTTGGAGAAAGTCCGCAAAGCCTACTGTGAAAAAATCGGCGTAGAGTATATGAACATCCAGTCGCTTGACCAGAAACGCTGGATTCAACGCCATATTGAAAACCGCTCTGAACAACTTCAATTTTCAAAAGAGGACAAACTGGCTATTTACCAAAATTTGATTCGTGCCGAAGGGTTTGAGCGCTATTTGCACACGAAATATCTGGGGCACAAGCGCTTTTCAATTGAGGGTGGCGAATCTGCTATTGCTATTACCGATTTTCTCATCAAGGAAGTTTCTCGATACGGTGTCAAAGAAGTCGTCATTGGTATGGCACATCGCGGTCGCCTTAATGTTCTGACTAATGTCGTTGACAAGCCATATGAGACACTCTTTGCTGAATTTGAAGGCAAACCGCTGCCCATGAAAGCCGACTACCTCACCCAAGGGTCAGGTGATGTGAAATATCATTTAGGTGCAACTGGTACTCGAGTTGGTTATGATGGCAGAGAAGTCAAAGTATCGGTTGCTTCTAACCCCAGTCATCTTGAAGCCGTCAATCCTGTGGTCGAAGGCATTGTGCGTGCTAAGCAAGACCGCATGAATGATACCAAGCGCAACAGTGTCATTCCCCTTCTTATTCATGGCGATGCGGCATTTGCGGGTCAAGGTGTTGTTACTGAAACGCTCAATCTCTCACAGCTTGAAGGCTACACAACGGGCGGCACCATTCATCTTATCATCAACAATCAAATTGGATTTACAACCACGCCCAACGATGCGCGCTCTACACTCTATGCCACAGATGTTGCAAAGATGGTGCAAGCGCCGATTTTCCATGTCAATGGCGATGACCCAGAAGCCTGTTTGATTGTGGCAAAACTTGCTCTCGACTACCGCATGACGTTTAACAGCGATGTGGTGATTGATATGCTTTGCTATCGCCGTCATGGACACAACGAAGGCGATGACCCGGGCTACACACAACCTGTGATGTATCGACGCATTCGTGAGCATCCATCAGTGCGTGAGCTGTATGAACAACAACTGATACGTGAAGGGATTTTGACCGCCGAAAAAGCCCGTGCCATGATGGAAGACTTTCGACGCATGCTTGATGCGGCTTCGGAGAAAGCCAAAGTCATGGCACAAGAAAATGCTCAAAAAACTGAAGCCAAAGCTGACTTGCCACTGGCTGTTGACCCCAGAGAAATTGTTGCTCGTTATCGTGGCAAATCTCCTGCCACTCACACGACGCTTGAGCATTTGCAAACCGTGGTGCGCGCCATGCTGAACCTACCCAAAGGGTTTAACCTCAATAAAAAATTGGAGCAACAGTTTGCAAAACGTGCGCAACTCTTAGGCGAACATGCTCTTCAAACCACCGTCGACTGGGCTTTTGCAGAGTCTTTGGCATTTGGCACCCTCTTGCTTGAAGGCTACCCTGTGCGCCTTAGCGGACAAGATAGCACGCGTGGCACCTTCAGCCAGCGTCATCTCTCACTCTTTGATACTGAGACAGGCGAAGAATACACGCCGCTCAAGCATATTTCGCCGCATCAAGCTCCGTTCTATGTCAATGATAGTTTGCTCTCGGAATTTGCTGCGATGGGCTTTGAGTTCGGCTACAGTGTTGCCGACCCGCTGACCTTGACCCTTTGGGAAGCCCAATTTGGCGACTTTGCCAACGGGGCTCAAATCATCATCGACCAATTTATCTCCAGCACGGAATCGAAGTGGGGACAGCCTTCTGGCTTGGTGTTGCTCCTGCCACATGGTTATGAGGGTCAAGGTCCAGAGCACTCATCAGCACGGTTGGAGCGCTTTTTGCAACTGTGCGCGGAAGTCAATATGCAAGTCGTCAACTGCACCACGCCGGCGCAGTATTTTCATTTGCTACGTCGGCAGGTATATGCAGGCAATATCAAACCGCTGGTGGTCATGACACCGAAGAGCCTTTTGCGGCATCCGCTTGCCGTCTCGCCAGTTACGCAACTTCTTGAAGGCAAGTTCCGCAACGTGCTCGATGAGGTTGATGACATTGTCTCGCCACGCCGTATTCTGTTCTGTTCAGGCAAAGTCTACTACGACCTTCTGCAAGAACGACGCCGAATGATGATAAAGGATATTGTCATTTTGCGAGTAGAACAACTTTATCCTTACCCTGAAAAACGCATTGCACATCTGCTTGAAAAATATCGCTCTGCCAAGGAAGTTTTCTGGGTACAAGAAGAGCCAAAGAATATGGGCGCATGGTCGTTCATGATGCCCTTGCTTTCTGAACAGCTTTTGCCTGGGCAGACGCTGCGATATGTGGGTCGTCCTGCTTCGGCAAGCCCAGCGACGGGCTACATCAAAAAACATGAACAAGAGCAAGCCACGCTTATTTGCGAAGCCCTAAGTTGAATGATGTTGAAACCATGAGTCCCACTTGCTCCATTACACTCATGGCTTCTG
>Ga0308417_1000108_pt1 | contig 64299 bp, 42 predicted proteins | sample HotsprSampleOS65_FD_203528 | JGI IMG/M metagenome (GOLD analysis project Ga0308417, IMG submission 203528) | Hot spring phototrophic mat microbial communities from Octopus Spring, Yellowstone National Park, Wyoming, United States - 20090730_OS65 ... | reverse complement strand
TATCTGACTTGGCGGAACGGCACTCGTCAGATCAGTCTCCAGAGTTGGAATTCGTATCGCCGTCATTGCAGGAAGGCAGCATGAGTGGCACGATGAGCGCGCAACTGGTCAACTGGAAACGGCACTACGTGAGCCGCAGCGTGATCGTGGGCGTGGCGGCCGGAGCGGGCGTGCTGATCATCGCCGGACAACTGCCGGCGTTTGTGGGGATCGAGGTGGCCCAGTCGCACCGCCACCTGCCGGGAGTGCTGGGGGCCGTCGAGCGAGTGTGGCCGCACCTGGGCGAGATGAAGCCCCTGGCTATGGGGATCGGCGCGCTGTCGCTGGCGATCGTGCTGGGGGGACGGTTGATCTCGCCCTTCGTTCCCGGAGCGCTGCTGGCGGTGATCGTCAGCGCGGCCGTCGTGGCGGCGATGGGGTGGACGGCCGGTGAGCTTCCTCTGGTGCCGAGCCTGCCGCGGGCCTTTCCGCACTTCAGCATACCACAGATCAGTTGGGGCCAGGCCGAATCGCTGTTGGGCGGCGCCCTGGCTCTGGCGCTGCTGGGAATGCTGGAGAGCGTGGCCATCGCCAAGTCCATCGCCGCCCGCAGCGGCGAACGCATCGATCCCAACCAGGAGTTCTTCACCCAGGGCCTCAAGAACTTCCTCAGCAGTTTCTTTCAGTGCATCCCCGGCTCGGGCAGCTTCACGCGCTCGGCACTGGACTACGCCGCCGGGGCCCAGACACGCTTCGCAGCCGTCTTCAACGGCCTGTTCGTGGCCCTGCTGTTCTGGGGCCTGGCCGGCTGGGCGCGCTTCATTCCCATGGCCAGTCTGTCGGCCGTTCTGCTGGTCATCGCGGTGGGTCTGATCGACTGGCGCTATTTCTGGCGGATCGTCCGCGCCGACCGCCAGGAGGCCCTCGTGTGCGGGGTGACGTTTCTGGCCACGGCGCTGGCGCCGCTGGAGTACGCGATCTTCATCGGCGTGTTCCTGAGCATCGGCATGTACCTGCGGAAGGCCAGCCGCCTGCGGTTGATGGAGATGCATCAACTGCCCGGCGGACGATTCATCGAGCGGCCTATCCGCGACCGGACGGGCCAGCGCAAAGTCATCTTCCTCCAGATGGAGGGGGACCTGTTTTTCGCCGTGGCCGACGAGCTTGAGGATCATCTGGCCGGCCTGGCGCGCAGCGAGGTGAGGGTGGTGATCCTGCGGCTCAAACGGCTGCACTCGATCGACGTCACGGTGCTGGAGGTCCTGGAGCGCTTCACGCAGCAGATGCAGGAGCGCGGCGGGCAGGTGATCCTCTGCGGCATCCGCACCGACGTCATGGACGTCTTGCGGCGCTTCGGCCTGGTGGACCTCATCGGCCGGGACAACGTCTTCTACACGGGCTTTGGCGTCTTCGATAGCGCCAAGCGGGCCCTGAGGCGGGCGCGGGAGCTGGTTGGCTCGTCGATCGACATTGATGCGATCCCGACGGACGACGAGGCGGAGGAGTTCTTCTACCAGATTTGAGATCCGCCAGGGCGCGGGGGCTGCATCGCATGCCCACGACGCCAGAAGTGGTTGGACATCAGCGCCCAGTGGTGGACGTGGCAGGCGCAGCTTTGCCAGGCTTCGCCGGCTTGGGCGGGGTCGTCCACTGGCGCATGGCCGCCAGGGCCTGCGGCAGCACCTGCTCGCAGGGCCCGATCTTCTGTCCCAGCGCCACCTCCCATTCGAAGCTCACCCAGCCGTCATAGCCGATGCCCATGAGCCGGCGAAGCAGATCGCGCACCTGGACCTGGCCCTCGCCCAGGGGGCGATACTCCGCACCCCGCGGACCACAGGCCGCATCGCGCACAACGACGTGGGCGATCCGCAAGTTGAGCGTGGGCACACTGACGGCGGGCGTCTCGCCGGCCATCGCGGCATCCAGCACGTCCCAGCAGGCCCCCACGGCCGGATGGTTGACCAGCTCAAGCAGTCGCCAGAGGTCGGCGGCACGGCGCAGGGCGCCGGTGTTTTCGACGGCGAGCTGCACGCCGTGGTCGCCGGCGTAGTCGCCGACCTCGGCCAGCCACCGGGCGAACTCGTCGATGACGGCGGCGCGATTGCAGCGGGGCGGGATGGACACTGCCGGCAGGCGCACGCAGCCGCACCGCAGTGCGACCGCCCGGTCGACGAAACGTCGCAGCTCTCTTGTGGCCTGAGGCGCCGACTCGCGGCCGCTCATGCTGGCGGCCGTGACCAGGGCGGCGATTTTCAGGTCGCCAAGGCTGTCGAGGATGGCGCGCGGTTCGGCGGCCAGGGCGTCGGCTACCACCACGGGTTTCCCGGTGAAGAAGCCCCAGAGTTCGACGCCGTCGTAGCCAAACTCCCTGGCGCGCACGGCGATCTCGTCGAATGTCCACTGCGGACAGGTCAGCGTGCTGAAGGCAAGTCTCATGGGGGTCACGGTCGCGAGCGTAAGAGAAGGCTTGGGGCGGGTCAAGCGGGGTGCGACGGGGAGGGTTCAGGGTTCAGGGTTCGGGGGTCGGGGGGAACAATGACGAAACCAGAAGCCCGAAGCCCGAAGCAGTGACGAATGGCGAAGTGCGAATGGGGCCTCATTCTTCCCGGGGCGGCCTCTGGCGGCGCTGTACTCCGTTCGCGCCGCCGGTATGATGCCCTGCCATGTCCGTCGCACTGATCGAAGAGGTTGGCCGCAGAACCAACGACGCCCTGGCGGCGTTCGGCGATTTCTGGCGGTTCTTTGGCCGGACTCTGATTAACATGGGTCCGGCGTGGCTGCGCTGGCGGTATTTTCGGCAGGTGATCCCGCAGATGTATGATGTGGGCACGCGCTCGGTGCCGGTGGTGGCGCTCACCGGCGCCTTCATCGGCATGGTGCTGGCGGTGGAGAGCTATTCGCAGTTCAAGGCCATCGGTCAGGAAGCGCGGATGGGCGCGGTGATCAACGTGTCGGTGATCAAGCAGATCGGTCCGGTGCTGGCGGCGGTGATGCTGGCGGGGCGCGTGGGGTGCGCGCTGACGGCGGAGCTGGGGACGATGAACGTGACGGAACAGTTGGACGCCCTGCGGGTGATGGGGGCCGATCCGGTGCGCGTTCTGGTGGTGCCGCGGTTCATCGCCTGCGTGCTGCTGACGCCGCTGCTGACGGTGTACAGCGACGTGCTGGGGGTGCTGGGGGGATGGTTGATCGCGGTCAAGTCGCTGGGCATACCGGAGGCGCCCTACTGGCGATTCAGCGCCCTGGGGGTTGACAACTGGCAGATTTTTGAGGGCCTGATCAAAAGCATTTTCTTCGGCGCGGCGATCGCGCTGATCGGCTGCTACAAGGGCTTTACCTGCGGCAGCGGGGCCAGCGGCGTGGGCCGCGCCTGCACCGAGAGCTTCGTGGCCAGCTTCATCGCCATCATCGTGATGAACTTCTTCTTCGCCCAGGTGAGCAAGGACTGGTACATCGCGCTGTACGGCGTGGTGAGCATCTTCGGCGCGTGAACGCCGCGCGCCGCCTCGCGCCATGAACGAGTCCACGGGCCATCCTCTGGTTGAGTTCCGCGATGTGCACAAGCGCTTCGGGAGCCTGGTGGTGCTCGACGGCATCAACCTGAAGATCGCCTCCGGCGAAAGTATCGTGATCATCGGCGCCAGTGGAAGCGGCAAGAGCGTGCTGCTCAAGCACATCGTCGGGCTGCTCAAGCCCGACGAGGGCGAGGTGTGGTTCGACGGCCAGCGCATCGACACCATGGGGGAACGGCAACTGATGGAGATTCGCAAGCAGTGCGGTTTCCTGTTCCAGATGGGGGCGCTGTTCGACTCGCTGACCGTGGGCGAGAACATCGGCTTTCCGATCCAGGAGCACACGCACAAGTCGGCCGCCGAGGTGCGGCGGATTGTGGCCCAGCGGCTGGCGATGGTGGGTCTGCCGGGCATCGAGGGGAAGATGCCGGCGGAGCTGTCCGGGGGACAGCGCAAGCGCGTGGCGCTGGCGCGGGCGATCGCCCTGGAGCCGCGGATCATCCTGTACGACGAGCCCACGACGGGTCTGGATCCGATCCGCGCCGACGTGATCAACGAGCTGATCCTCAAGCTCCACCGCGAGCTGCACACCACCAGCGTGACCGTGACCCACGACATGAACAGCGCTTTCAAGGTGGCGCAGCGCATCGTGATGCTGCACGAGGGTAAGCTGATCGTGGATGCCGCGCCGCACGAGATTCAGAATATACAGGACCCCATTGTGCGGCGCTTCGTGCTGGGCGAGGCCGACGAACGCGAGCTGGCCGCGCTGCAATAGCGGGAATAGGATACGCCGGCGTCGACCGCCTTCATGGTCCGTCACGGAGGATGGATGTTCCCACTGGCCGTCTTCTCCTGGATCGACTGGACGATCCTCTTCACCTACATGGCCCTGGTCGTGGCCATCGGCGCCTGGGCGGGGCGCCGCAAAACCGACGCCGAGGGCTATTTCCTCGCCGGCCGCACCATGCCCACCTGGGCCGTGGCGCTGTCCATCATCGCCACGACGCTGAGCGTGGCCACCTTCGTGGGCGCGCCGCAGGAGTCGTTCAAGGGCGACCTGACCTACCTGAGCCTCAACCTCGGCGGCTTCCTGGGCACGTTCATCGTCGCCCTCTTCTTCGTCCCGCGCCTCTACCGCGCCGGCACCGTCACCATCTACGGCTACATCGGCCAGCGCTTCGGCGATGAGGCCCGGGCGGCCATGAGCGTCATGTTCCTCTTCGGGCGGCTGCTGGCCTCCGGCGTGCGCCTCTTCATCGCGGCCATACCGGTGTGCCTGCTGCTGTTCAGCGGCCAGGAGCAGCCGCTGGCTACAGCCAACCTCGTGCTGGCCATCTGCCTGATCGGCGTGATCGGCACCGCCTATACGATCAGCGGCGGCATCCGCGCCGTCATCTGGACCGACACGCTTCAGATCACCGTCGTCTTCGGCACCGCGCTGCTGAGCATCGCGCTGCTGCTCGGCCACATCCCGCTGCCGGTCGGCGAAATCCTGGGCATTCTGGGCACGGCCGGCGAGGATGGCGCCAGCAAGCTGCGCCTGTTCAATACCACCCTCGACGCCACCAGCCCCTACACCCTCTGGACCGCGCTCATCGGCAACACCGTGCTCATCGTTGCCGTCTACGGCACCGACCACGACATGGCCCAGCGCATGATGATCGCGCGCTCGCCGATGCGCGGGGCACTCTCGCTCATCGTCGCCCAGGGACTGAATCTCATCGTCGTCAGCCTGTTCATGGCCCTGGGGCTGCTGCTCTACATTTTTTACAGCCGCCCCGACATCATGGGCGCGGCCACGCCCGCCGACCAGCCCACCAGCGACATGGCGGTCTACACCCAGTTCCTGCTCAGGCACATGCCCGTGGGCCTCGCCGGACTGGCCATGGCAGGCCTCTTCGCCGCCGCCCAGGGAAGCCTTGACTCGGCCATCAACGCCATGGCCAGCAGCGCCGTCGCCGATCTCTACTGGCCCCTGCGCCGGCGGCTGGGAAGGCCAGTCGATACCAGCGGCCGGACGCCGCGGCTGGCGGTCATCCTCATCGGCGGGCTGCTGATCGGGTTCGCCATCGTCTCGGCCCTGGCCTACGACCCCCAGCGCCGCACGCTCATTAATTTCGCCCTCGGCGTCATGTCCTTCGCCTACACCGGCATGCTGGGCGTGTTTCTGGCCGCGATGTGTACGCGCCGCGGCAACACCACGAGCATTCTTGCGGCGCTGCTCACCGGAATCGTGGTGACAACTCTCCTTCAGGACGGCATCCTCGCGTGGTGGTCGACCAGGCTGCTGGGCCAGCCCCTGCGCCTGGCGTTCCTGTGGTGGCTGCCCATCGGCGTGGGCGCCAGTTTCCTGGTCTGTGTTGCGGGTGCGCCTCCATCCCGGCGGCTTTCGAATTGAGGTGCCTCACTCGTCGCCACCCGCCGAACCGAAGCTGGCCCTGGGCAGAGTCGCGGCCTTCTCAGACTTTCACCGGCTTCATCGTGCCCAGCCCGCGCAGGGTCGCCTCGATTTCGGTCCTGAAGACCCACTGGCCGGGCCAGTCGCGGTGCAGCACTTTGTTCAGCCCACCCTGCACACCGCCACTGACCAGCACCGTCCGCAGTATCTTCAGCCCGCCGGCCTGAAGCAGGGGAATGCGCGCTGCGCTGGCGGCCGCCAGCGCCTCGATCATGGCGCCGAGCATCTGCTCGCGGGTGCTCGCCAGCGTCAGCCCGGTGAAGGCCCCCTGGCGCTGCTCGATGCTCATGCGGTCGCCCGCCAGATACGGCTCGAAACGCACCGTCGACGGCACCGGTCGCCGCGCCAGCTTCTGCATCAGCCGACGGAAGGCCTCCTCGCTCAGGTCGGCGAAGAGCTGCTCTTTGGCCCAGGCAAAAGCCGAGCCGGCCGCCGCAATGGTCGACACCGACATCCACTTGCGGCCCACCCCCAGCGCCCGCGTCAGGAGGCGTTCGTCAGGGCGCGGATGGTCGGTCACCACGCCCAGCACGTCCGTCGACCCGCACACGTTGATGAGTTGCCCGATCTTCGCCCCCACCAGCAGCAGAGCGGCCGCGGTGTCCATCAGCCCTGTCAGCATGGGCGTGCCGGCGGTGAGACCCAGGTCCAGCGCGGCTTGCGCGGTGATGTGCCCGCCGATGGCATTAGCAGGCAGAATGTCCGGCAGCACTCGCGGCGACGCGCCTACCGCTTCACACAGCTCCAGGTTCCAGCCGCCCATATCGAGCACCGAATACAGGCCCATGTACGATGCGTTGGATGGGTCGGTCACCCGCGCGCCGGTCATCTGGCGGTGCAGGTAGGTGTTCAGGTGGCCGACCAGGTCGGCCTTGGCCATCAGCTCTGGCTCGTGCTGCACGAACCAGGCGAACGTGCTGGAGCTGATGCCGCCGGGGAAGGGGCGATTGCCGTTCAGAGCCAGCAGCCGCTGGACGCCGAGCCGCGCCTCCAGAGCCCTGGCCGCATCGACGCTGCGCCGATCCTGGTGAGTGACGATCGGCGTCAGCGGCCTGCCGGCCGAATCCATGGCGATCCACGATGGGGCCATGACGCTGAGGGCGATCACGTCCACCCGCCGCGCGGCCGCGCCAAGCTCGGATATCGCCTGCGCGATAGCCTGCAGGATGGCGCGTGGTTCCACCTCCGCGCGCACCCCCTCAAACCGCGTCGGGAAGGCGCAGCGTACGAGCCGGCCGGCGATGCGCCCGTTGCGGAGCACCGCGGCCTTTACCGAAGACGACCCCGCATCGATGCCGAGTATGTTCATGGCTGGCGTTGGAGTGAGGTGTCAGGGTCGATTGCTCACGTGGTCGAGCCGGGTCGGCTGGCATGCCGCCGGCGAAGGTCGCCCCTGGCCGGGGGCGATCTCCAAAACGTCCTGCACGTAGCAGCGGAGCAACTCGGCCACCGAGCGAGCCGAGGCGATTGCGCCGCCGGGGCGGTGGGGGGCATCGCCGTCGAAAAGTTCGCAGACCTGGCCCAGGCCGGGTCCCAGCAGGTACTGGAAACACCCCTCGAGCATCGACAGCGCTTCGCTGCGTGCCTGCTGGGTGCGCCCCTGGTGACGCATGAGGGCGGTGATGAAAGGCCCCAGCAGCCACGGATAGACCGATCCCTGGTGATAGGCCCGGTCGCGGGCCACGACCGGGCCCGCGTAGGTGCCCTGATAGCTGTGATCGTGGGGCGAGAGCGTCCGCAGTCCCACGGGGGTGAGCAGCTCGCGCCGCACCCTGGCCAGCACGGCCCCGTGACGCTGCTCATCCAGCACGGCGTGCGGCAGGCTGATGGCCAGCAGTTGGTTGGGCCTTACCGACGGATCGTTGCCGTGGTCCTCCACCACGTCGAAGCAGCACGATTCCCGCTCGTTCCAGAACCGACCGTTGAAGGCCTCTCTCACGCGCGCCGCCAGCGCGGCCAGGTCCTCGCCCCGCTCCGGCTGGCCGACCCGACGGCACAATCCGGCCACGACGCACAGGGCGTTGTACCAGAGGGCGTTAAGCGAGACGGGCCGGCCCTGGCGCGGCGTGATCACCCAATCGCCCACTTTGGCATCCATCCATGTCGTGGGTGTGCCCGGCGCGTGCGTGTGGACCAGCCCGTCGGGGTCGGTCCCGATTCCCAGGTCCGTGCCGTGCTGGTATCTCTCGATAATGCGCAGCATCACCGGCAGCAGCTCGCCGAGCACCATGTCCTCATCCCCGCCATAGCGCAGATACTGGTCCACGGCGTGGATGAACCACAAGGATACATCCGCCCCCGTGTAGCGCCAGCCGCCGCCATCCTCCGCCAGATCGGTCGGCATCAGCCCGTTGCGTTCCAGTGCGGCAAACGACCGCAGCAGCCGCGTGGCCTGGTCGATCCGTCCACGTGCCAGCAGTAACCCCGGAACGCAAATCATGGCGTCGCGGCCCGACGGCGTCGCCCAGGGGTAGGCGGCCATAACCGTGATCCCGCCGTCTCGCGATTCGACGAGGAACTGATCGGCCGCGCGCAGCAGCGTCTCCAGCACGGCGTTGGGCGTGGCCGTCAGCGGCGCGGCGTCGAACTGCCGCTCGGCCTGGGCCAGCACGCGCCGCATGTCGATCGGCTCGGTGGAGCAGATGAAGTGGGCGGGGTGCCCCGGCAGCAGGCGCAGGCGCACCACCCCCGGCATCCACAGGTCCTCCAGCCCCGCGTAGCCCCGCTCCTGCTCCCGGCGGTAGATCGTGTTCAGATACCAGCACGGCTGCGGCGAAAACTCGCCGTCATAGGCGAAAAACGCCTCCGGCGTCCGCGACGACGCCGGTATCCGCTGCTGATGCGCATCCACCGCCACCGCCTCGATCCGCCCGTTCCACTGATACATCAGCTCATGAATCCCGCGCAGGGCAAACAGCGGCCGCAGCTCAAGGTCCACGGGGCCTCCGCCCCCCACCAGCGTGTAGGTGAGCACGACCGTGTTCTCCCCGCGGATGGGGCGAAGCTGCTTTTCGATGGTCCAGCCCTCGGATTGATAAGCCCATCGGGGAAAAGGCTCGGGGCTGAAGGCGCGCAGGAGTGTGTGCCCCCGGGGGTGGACCACGCCCGGGTATTCGTTGGCCGCCAGCTCAAAGCCCTTCCCCCCGTGGATGACGGTCTCCTCCACGCGCGACAGCACCACCATGCGTCGCACCGGCGGCGCCATCGCGGCGACAAGCAGACCGTGATACTTGCGGGTGTTGGTCCCGCAGATCGTTGAGCTGGCGAATGACCCGTTGCCGTGGGTGGTCAGCCATTCGCGGCCGATCAGCCCGTCGAACCGCAACGCCGAGATGTCGAACCTGCTCATCATCATCCTCCCTGACGAACCACCCCATTATACCGTCCCCGGCGTCGTCAAGCAGTCGCATTTCGCTTTTCGCGCCAAGTAGGAGCAGCAGAGTGCGTTCATCCGTACCGCACCGCCATCACACCGAATGCTCCGATCGCGACCTGGCCCGACACCTGCCGACCGCTCAGCAGATCTGTGCCAGGCATCGGCAGCGTGAGCGTGGCCGGCTGGTTCTGAAGCTCGATGCAGATCAGGCCCCTGCCGGCCGGTCCCTCGCGCGGCACCACCAGCAGGTTGGGCGAAGCCTGGGCCGCGGGAGGAACCTGCGAGTCCGCGGCGAGCCGCTCCAGGAGCTTTCGCATCTCCGGCGGCTTGGGCAGCGTGCCGAGAACGACGACTTGTCCCTTGCCCATGCGATGGCGCGTGACGGCGGCCAGGCCCTTCATGGGACCTTCGGTGTAGGTCGCCAGGGCCTGGGCGCAGCGCAGCTCCATCGAGTCGTACCACACGGATCCTTCGCTCTCGGCGCCGTAGTCCCACCGCAGCTTAAACTGCCGCGGGTCGCCGGGGATTTCATATCGGCAGTAGATGCCTCCCCATTGCTCCAGGCTTCCGTAAGGCGCATGCGTGAACTTGGCCGCGTGCAGGTTGCGCTTGTCGGTCATGGGTCCGGCGATCCACGTGCCGCCGGACTCGATCCACTTGGCCAGCCGGTCGCGCAGGCCCGACTCATCCAGCATGGGCAGGAAGGGCGAAACGATCATGCGATAGGGCGAGAGGTCGGCCGCCGGATCGATCACGTCGGCGCGCAGTTGCGCATCCATCATCGGGCGGATGACGCCGTTGATCAGTTGCCCCTGATAGTTGAAGCCCTTGACCTGTGGCTGGGTCTGGGCGACATACCAGGCATGGGTTGAAAAGTGCACGGCCAGCCCGCTATTGACCGGCCGGGTGCCGCGCAGGAAGTCGCCGGCCGCTTCCAGTCCTCTGGCCACCTCCAGCACTTCGCCATAGGTGTGCATGGGGCGCCCGGCCGCGGAGATGACCGAGCCGTGCATCAGTTCATGTCCGGCCCAGTGGGTGCGCCACAGCCAGTACAGATTCGCCTCGCCGCCCAGGGCGAACGGCAGCCACGAGTTGGCGCGGCAGAATCCCTCCTCCATGTAGCCCATGGCCACCACATTGCCGCCCCAGCAGGTGGAGGTCTCGGTGTTCCAGAACGGCCGGTTCTTCAGCGGGCGCAGGTAGTCCATCCAGAAGGCGGCCTGCCAGAGGTCGTGGGTGCTGTGGTAATGGTTGTGCTGCACCACGTCGAGTTTTTCGAACATGCGCTGATAGCTGACGCCCAGCATGGGCATCATGTCGGTGCCGACGGGCTGCCGGGCCAGTCTGTGGAGGATCTCGCCCTGGTGGTGGACGAACTCGACGTAGGAGTCGCTCTGGAAGAGCATCCATTCCAGCACCAGCGCGGGATGGTGCCAGGTGGTGCTGCGCGGCGGCGGGATTTGGGAGAATGACTGGTAGGTCTGGCTCCACAGGTCCGTACACCATGCCCTGTTCAGGGCATCGATGTCGCCGAACTTGCGGCGCAGGGCCTCGAGAAACCTCGCGTAACACACCGGGCAGAAGCACCCGCGCTCGCACACACCGTTCGGGTAGACCTCGTTGTCGATCTGCCAGCCGATGACGTTGGGGTCCTGGCCGAACTCCCGGGCCATCTTCGTGACGATGCGGGCGCAGTGCTCGCGATAGACGGGATTGTTGGGGCAGGCATGCCGCCGGGCGCCGTGCTGTTTGACGACGCCGGTGTCGGTAACGCCCAGGACCTGCGGGTATTTCTCGCTCAGCCATGCCGGGGGCGTGGCCGTGGGGGTGCCCATGATGGTGGCGATGCCGGCCGCCGCCAGCTTGTCCACTACCAGGTGGAGCCAGTCGAAATCGTAATGCCCCTCGCGCGGCTCCATGCGGCTCCAGGCGAACTCGCCGATGCGCATGCAGTTCATCCCCGTTTCTTTCATCATGGCGATGTCGTGGTCGATCTGCTCGAGGGGCCAGTCCTCGGGGTAGTAGGCGGCGCCAAAATAGGGCGGACGATGCTCCGGCACGGGGATCTCCTTCACGCTGGGCCATGGTCGCGGGCTCGCCAGTATAGGCCCCGCCACCCGGTGGTCCAGCAGCGTCATATCCGCTACAGCCGGAGGAACCGGCCGGCTGCGAGCGTCGGTCCGCCGCCCATAAACGCCGGAAATTGGCCTGCGGCGCTGGACGAATCGTATCTATGAGCAGAGAGGGCGCGCGCAAGACGCCGAATGCGCAGGCCCGCTTTAGGAAGGGAACGTGATGCCTGGAAGCCTGACCGTCAGACCGGCGCCGCCGGCCGACTGCTCATTTCCCCGCGAGCTGTTCGGCTACGAGGTGCTCGACCTCATCGGCGAGGGCGCGCGCAGCGTCATCTATGCCGTCGCCCATCCGCAGACCCACCAGATTCTGGCAATGAAGCACGTGGTGCTGCGTCGCGAGAAGGACGAGCGCTACTTTGAGCAGCTTGTCAACGAATTCGAGGTCAGCCAGAAATTCTCCCACCGCACCCTGCGCAGATCGCTGGAGCTGCGCGACAACCACACCCTGCTGCGGCGCGCCACGGAAATGGCCCTGGTGATGGAGCTGTTCGACGGCCCATCCCTGGACAGCCGCCCCCCCGGGAGCGTGATGAGCCTGCTTCACTGCTTCACTCAGGTGGCCGAGGGGCTGCACTCCCTGCATTCGCTGGGCTATGCCCACTGCGACCTGAAGCCCGGCAACATCCTGATGAACGCCGACGGCGAGGTGAAGATCATCGACTTCGGCCAGGCGTGCCGCCTGGGCACCATCAAGCAGCGGATCCAGGGCACGGCCGACTTCATTGCTCCCGAGCAGGTTCGGCGCGAGCCGATCACCAGGCGCACCGACGTATTCAACATGGGGGCCACGATGTACTGGACGCTGACGGGCCGCTCCATCCCCACGCTGTACACCGTGCGGAAGGACAACAACAGCTTTCTGCTGGACGACCGCGTGCAGTCCCCCCACCAGATCAACCCGACGGTGCCCGAGCCGCTCTCCAACCTCATCATGGAATGCGTCCGCAGCAACCCGCTGAAGCGCCCGGCCGACATGGCCGAGCTGCTGCGCCGCTTCGAGATCATCCGCCACGTGGTCAACCGCCGCGGTGCGGCCGTGGCCTGAGGGCGTTACAGAGGCGGGAAGGCACGCTCGTCGCGCCGCATCCGCCAGTTTGCCCGGGCGGCAACGGCGCGTGTTGTGCATCCCTTTCCTGGCCTCCTGGCGCTGCTTCGCCCTAGGCGCCCACCTCCCAGTACTCCGAGTCCGTCCGCGCTGTCTTGAGGTATGCCTCGATGCGCGCAACCTCGGCCGGGTGCCGCGCGGCGATGTCCGTGGTTTCGCCGATGTCGCTGCTCAGGTCGTACAGCTCCAGCCGCCCGCGCAGACCCCGGCGCAGGGCCTTCCAGCGCCCCATCCGCACCGCCTGCACGAATGCGCCCTCGTGAAACTCCCAGTAGAGGAACTCGTGCTCCTTCTGCGTTCGGCCCAGCAGCGCGGGCAGGATCGACATGCCGTCCAGTCCCGGTGGGGCGGCCGCCCCGCCCAGCTCGGCCGCCGTGGGCAGAAAATCCCAGAACGCGCAGGGCAGGGCGCTGACCGATCCGGGGGCGATGCGGCCGGGCCAGCGGACGACCAGCGGCACGCGAATACCCCCCTCGTACAGGTCGCGTTTGATTCCACGCAGCGGGCCGCTGCTGTTGAAGAACGCCGGGTCGTGGCCGCCCTCGCGATGCGGGCCGTTGTCGCTGCTGAAGAACACGATGGTGTTGTCGTCGATGCCCAGTTCCCTGAGGCGCGCCATGATCCGCCCGATGTCGCGGTCCATACGCGTCACCATGGCCGCGAAGTTCTTCCGCGGCTGCGGCCAGTCGCGATCGGAATACGGCTCGTCGCTGGGGACCTCCAGGCCCTTCTCGCGTGCGGCGCTGTTGGCGTGCGGCACCGTCGTCGTCAGGTGCAGGAAGAAGGGCCGCGAACGGTTGCGGTCGATAAAGGAGAGCGACTCCTCGAGAAACAGGTCGGGGGCGTAGTGCTTACGCGCGGTGGCCACGCCATCCCGGACCACATTTCCTTCGATGCGGATTTCGTCGCGGTTGCGGTAGAGGAACTCGGGGTAATAGTTGTGCGCCCGGCTCTGGTTGAGGAATCCGAAGAAGTAGTCGAAGCCCTTCCAGTTGGGTATGCCGAACGTGTCGTGGTCTCCCAGGCCCCACTTGCCCACCAGCCCCGTGGCGTAGCCGGCCGACTTGAGGACCTGCGCCACCGTGACGTCCCTGGGTCGCAGGGGCGGCCCGTTGTTGCCGCGAATCCACGCGTGTCCGGTGTGCTGTCCGGTCATCAGGCAGCATCGCGACGGCGCGCACACCGGCGCTCCGCAATAGGCGTCGGTGAAGCGCATCCCCTCGGCCGCCATCCGGTCCAGGTTGGGCGTGGCCACCAGCTTCTGACCGTAGCAGCCCAGGTCGCCGTAGCCCAGGTCGTCGGCGAGGATGAAGATGATGTTGGGGCGGGCGGCGGGCGTCGTGGCGGCCTGGCCCAGCAGTCCCTCAACCGCCATCGCCGCCGCGCCGCCGGTCACGGTCTTGAGGAAGTCGCGTCTGTGCATGAAAGCTCCGTGAGACATCGATTGGCGCCTCCGGCCAGGTCACGATGCCTGTGCCCTTCTTGTCGCTTCGTCGCTCCGTCGCTCTGTCGCTGCTCCATGCCTTCCCCCTCAATGCCCCCCTCCGCTTCCCGGCCTGATCTCGATCTGCGGGCGGCCGGGCTCCGGCCAGTCCAGATGGAAGAACTTCCCGCGCGGCTGGTCCGTCCTCTCGTAGGTATGAGCGCCGAAGTAGTCGCGCTGGCCCTGGAGCAGATTGGCCGGCAGTCGCGCACTGCGATAGCCGTCGTAATACGCCAGCGCGCTCATGAACGCCGGCGCGGCGATGCCGTTGGCGGCCGCCAGACCGACGATCCTGCGCCAATTCGCCTGACCGCGGCGGATCTGCTCGTTGAAATACGGATCCAGCAGCAGGTTCACCAGCTCGGCGTTTCGCCTGTAGGCCTCGGTGATCTTCTGGAGGAAGCGGGCGCGGATGATACAGCCGCCGCGCCAGATGGCCGCGATGGTGGCGAAATCCAGCTTCCAGTTGTATTCCTTTTGGGCCTCGCGCATAAGCTGAAAACCCTGGGCGTAGGCGCAGATTTTCGAGCAGTAGAGGGCATCGCGCACGGCGTCAATCAGCTCCCGGCGTTCGCCGCAATAGCTGGGCGCGGGGCCGACCAGGTGCCTGCTGGCCTCCACGCGCTCTTCCTTCAGAGCGCTCAGACAGCGGGCGAAGACCGCCTCGGCGATGCTGTTGGCGGGAATGCCCATGTCCAGCGCATTGACGCTGGTCCACTTGCCGGTGCCCTTCTGGCCGGCGGTGTCGAGGATGTAGTCGACCAGGTGCTCGCCCTTGTGAACGGGATCGGGTTGCTGGAGGATGTCGGCGGTGATCTGGATGAGGTAGGAATCCAGGTCGCCGCTGTTCCAGGTCTCGAATACCCTGCCCAGCTCTGCCGCCTTCATGCCCAGCAGATTGCTCATCAGCCAGTAGGCCTCGCAGATGAGCTGCATGTCGATGTACTCGATGCCGTTGTGGATCATCTTGACGTAGTGGCCGGCACCGTTGGGACCGATATACGCCGTGCAGGGTACTCCCCCGGTGACGGGTTTGCCGGGGGCGGCCGTCTCGATGGGCCGGCCGCTCTTCTCATCGACCTTGGCCGCGATCGCCTCCCAGATGGGCCGCAGGTGCTGCCAGGAGTCGGGGTGCCCGCCGGGCATCAGGGACGGTCCGAAGCGCGCCCCCACCTCGCCGCCGGAAACGCCCGAACCGAAGAAGCGGCACTTGTCGGCGTACTGCTTCTCGCGGCGGATGGTGTCGGTCCACAGGCTGTTGCCGCAGTCGACCACGATGTCATCCGATGCGATACCGTTGTCGATGAGCTGCTGAACGACGGCGTCGACGGCCGGGCCGGCCTTGACCAGGATGATGAACTTGCGCGGTCGCCTGACGGCGGCGATGAGCTGGGGGATGGTTTCGCAGGGCACGAGGCGCGGATTGTTCTCGCGGGCGACGAACTTGCGCATGACCTCCGTTGTGCGGTTGTAGACGGCGACGGTGTAGCCGTGGTCGGCGATGTTCAGGGCGAGGTTCTCGCCCATGACGGCCAGTCCGATCAGTCCGATGTCAGCGACGCTGTTGTGCATGTGAGTTGCTCCGGGGTCTTGAGAGGGCCGAGGCGACCGTGGGGCCGACATGCGGATCCGATGCAGGCCGGCAGGGGTCTCTCACGTTCGCAGAATGGTCGCCGATCTTTCGGCTCCCACGCTGATGAGCCAGATCGGCGCGCCGATGAGCTGCTCCAGCCGTCGGACGTACTGCTGCGCCTCGCGGGGCATCTCCTCGAAACGTCGGCAGCCGCTGATGTTGCCCTGCCAGCCGGGCAGCGTCTCGTAGACCGGCTGGACCTCGGCCAGCACGTTTACGTCGGCGCGGAAGAACTCCAGGCTCTGACCGCGGTATCGGTAGCCCGTGCAGATCTGAACGCGATCGAGCCCGCTGAGGACATCCAGCAGCGTCAGGGCCACGTGCGTCACTCCGCATAGCTCCACCGAGTAGCGCACCGCCATGGCGTCAAACCAGCCGCAGCGCCGCGGCCGGCGGGTCGTCGTGCCGTATTCGTTGCCGCGTTCGCGGATGTAGTTGCCGATGTCGTTGTCCTGCTCGGTGGGGAAGGGCCCGCCGCCTACGCGCGTAGTGTAGGCCTTCATGATGCCCACGAAGTTCTGGACGGTCTGCGGCGGAACACCAGCGCCGGTGTAAAGCCCCAGGGCCGAGCAGTTGCTGCTGGTGACGTAGGGGAAGGTGCCGTGGTCGATGTCCAGCAGCACCGCGTGCGCGCCCTCGAAGAGGATTTTACGCCCCGCCTTGATCGCCTGCAGCAGCAGGTAACTGGTGTCATCCACGAAGGGCTTCATGCGCCGGCCGAAGTCGCGGTACTGCTCGAAGACCGGCTTCCACTCGACCGGTGGTGCATCGTAGAGGACCTTGAACACCTTGTTGCGCTCGGCCGCGATCGAGGCGATGCGCTGCTTGAGATTCTCCTCGTGCAGGAGATCGGCCACGCGCAGGGCGGTGGATCGCTGCATTTTGTCGGCGTAGGCCGGGCCGATGCCGCGGCGTGTGGTGCCGATGCCGCCGCCTTCGGCGCTGCTCTCGCGGGCACCGTCCTCCTGCTTGTGCCAGGGCATTACCAGATGCGTCTTGTAGCTGATGCGGACGTTCTGCGGCGAAATGGCCACCCCGCGTGCCGCAAACTCGTCGATTTCCTTGAACAGCGCTTCGGGGTCGAGGACGACTCCGTTGCCGATGATGTTCATGATTCCCGGGCGGAAGATGCCCACCGGCAACAGGTGGGTCGAGAACTTCTCGTTGCCGATGCGGACGGTATGCCCCGCGTTGGCGCCGCCGCAGTAGCGGACCACGATATCGGCCCGCTCGCCCAGAAAATCGACGATCTTGCCCTTGCCTTCATCTCCCCACTGGAGGCCGAGCACGCACGTATTGCCTTCGAGAACGGGGATCACAGCGATTGGCCTTTCATCATGGAATGACCCAAGGGAAACTGGAGACCACCGGCAAAGTAAGCCCCATGGCTGAGAGTGTCAAGCACCTGCTCCACCCCTAAAGTGGCAGGGCACATGCAGAAAATGCGTGGGAGCCGCCGGTTTTGCGCATCGCTTTACAGAACGGCCGCAGCGCATATAAAGAGACATGCCATAAGGGCTTACGCCTCTGCGCCGCATCGCGCAGGGTCGATTTGTCCCGTCGGCCGGCGATGCCGCTCACGCAATCCCCAACTGGTCCGCGGATTGCACTTGATCCGGTGGAATCGCGCTGGTGTACGGTCGGCCTGTGTGCCCTGTCGCATTCCCCGGGCGGCTGGCACGTCCAGGCGGCAGCGGCCAGTGCAGGTGTGACATGAACATGACTGACAACCCCATTCTTGATATTCCCTTCACCGAGGTCATGCGTCTGGAGATCGCGCTGTCGCTTCGCCACATGCTTCAAGTGTACACGGTGGGTCACTTCCTTGCGGCCTGGCGCAACCCCCGCCAGCAGAAGTCCGTCGAGCAGTGTTTCGACTCGCCGCTTCAGGCGCGGCACGCGGCCGCCACCTGCGCCACCTGGCTGGGGATCGGCATGCCTCCGGCGCATGGGTCGGTGCGCGCCTGGTGGCGCTGCGACGATCCGTCCGCCGCCGCCGCACCCATTGTCTGAATCACCGGCCGCAGAAAGGGTCACACCCCGCCGCTCTCAGGCTGCGAGCTTCGCTGCTTCCCTTCCGCGCCGCAGCGGCTACAGTACGTCTTTTGCCAGGGAGTTGCCACCATGCCAGGCACCAACAGCGCCATCGCCGGCGGCGGATTTCATCACGTCGCCATCCGCTCGGCCGATTTCGACCGCTCCGTCCGCTTCTACACCGAAGGCCTCGGATTCAGGCGGAAGATCGCCTGGGGCGAGGGAACCGGCCGGGCCGTCATGCTCGACACCGGCGACGGCAATTACCTGGAAATCTTCGCCAACGGCACCCCCGGCGAGAAGCCCGAGGGCTGCATCGTCCACTTCGCCCTTCGCACCGGCGACTGCGACCGGGCCGTCGCCCGCGCACGCGCGGCCGGGGCGCGGATTACCGTCGAGCCCCGGGACGTGCTCATCCCCAGCGATCCGCCCACGGCGGTCCGCCTGGCCTTCTGCACCGGTCCCGACGGCGAGGTCATCGAGTTTTTCCAGAACACGGCCACCTGACCATGACCCCCAGCGAAATCGCCCAGACCGGCAGGATCGCACTGGAGCGCCATCGCGCCGGCGATCTGGCCACGGCACAAGCTCTGTACCGGCAGATTCTGGCGGCCGATCCAAACCACGCCGGCGCGCTGATGCATCTGGGGATGCTGTTGTACCAGAAGGGTGAGAACGAACAGGCGCATGACCTGTTGCGGCGGGCGGTGGAGCGGTCAGCGGACTCGGCCGCGGTGCAGACGACCTACGGAAATGTTCTGCGGGTGCTGGGGCGCTTCGAGGAATCCATAGCCGCCCACCGGCGCGCCGTCCAGATCGACCCCAACAACGCCATTGTCTGGAATAATCTGGCAACCGCCCTCTCCTCCAGCGGGCGGCTGGACGAAGCCCTCGAAGCCCGTCGACAGACCATCCGCCTGAGTCCGCATGAGGCCGGCTTTTACAGCAACCTTGGCGGCGACCTGTACGAGGTGGGGTGCCTGGATGAAGCCATCGCGTGCCTGGAGCAGGCGGTCGCACTCAATCCCGATTTTCAGCCGGCCTACGTCAACCTGATCGCGGTGCACCGTTATCACCCCCTAACCACGCCGCAGGAGATGCTGGAGCAGCACGTGCGCTTCGCCCGTCGCTTCGCTCCGTCGGTCGGCTCCGCCGCGCCCCATGCGAATGTTCCCAATCCGCGGCGGCGGCTGCGCATCGGCTATGTGTCCGGCGACTTCCGCGAGCATTCCGTCATGCGGTTCCTCGAACCGGTCCTGATGCACCACGATCGCGCTGCGTTCGAGGTTTACTGCTATTCCACCTCGGCGGTGGCGGATGCCGTCACGCAGCGCGTGCGCGGCCGCGTGCCGCATTTTTACAGCATCCTCGGGCTGAGCGACGCGGAGGCGGCGGAGCTGATCCGTGCCCACGGCATCGACATCCTGGTGGACTTGGCAGGCCACACACCCGGCGGCCGGCTTCTGCTGTTTGCGCTGAAGCCGGCTCCAGTTCAGGTTTCATACCTGGGCTACCCATGCACCAGCGGGCTGGAGGCCATCGACTACCGCATCACGGACGAGCGGGCGGATCCGCCCGGCATGACCGAACGGTTCCACACCGAGGCGCTGTGGCGGCTGCCGGACACGTTCCTGTGCTATCAGCCCCCGGCCGATGCGCCCCCGCCCTCGCCCCCGCCGGCCGACGCCGCCGGACACATCACGTTCGGCTCGTTTAACGCCCTGGCCAAGATGAACGACCAGGTTGTCGCCCTCTGGTCGCGGGTGCTGCGAGCCGTGCCGCAGTCGCGCCTGGTGCTCAAGTCGCTGGGGCTGGCCAGCCGCTCCGCATGCGCCCGGGTGATGGAGGCCTATCGCCGGCACGGCATCGAACCGCAGCGGCTGACCCTGCTGGGATATATCGACCGCCTGGCCGACCATCTGGCCTGCTATGCGCAGGTTGACATTGCCCTGGACACATTCCCCTACAACGGCACGACCACCACCTGCGAGGCGCTGTGGATGGGCGTGCCGGTGATCGCGCTGGCCGGCAACGCACACATGTCTCGTGTGGGGGTGAGTCTGCTGGAGGGCGTGGGTCTGCCGGAGCTGGTCGCCGCCGATCCCGACGCCTATGTGGCCCTGGCGACGGAGCTGGCGCGTGATCGCACTCGACTGCGGTCGCTGCGGGCAGGGCTGCGCGAGAGATTGAGGGCCTCGCCCCTGCTGGATGCGCCGCGATTCACGCGCAGGCTGGAGGAAGCCTACCGGGGCATGTGGGTCCGATGGTGCGAACAGGCGGCGTAAGCTCTTTAGTAGCGCATGGCCCGCGGATGCCCACGCGCCGTGAACAGAGCGACCTATGCCGGGCTCTCATCGCGCGTGCGGGCGGCCGCCTGTCTTGCGGCCAGGGCCGACGGCTTGATGGTCAGATGGTAATGCCCCTGCTCGCAGGCGATGACAAACCGCTCGACGCAGGCCTTGAGGTCTTCCCATTTCTCGCGGATGAGGTCGGCCTCTTCGGGGTCGATGCCGGGATCGTTCTCGACCGATTCGGTGACGGCATCGAGCAGGACGCTGTAGTCGCGCACCATTCGGCGCGTTTCGGCGAAGATGTTCTCCTCCAGCGAGCGCCGTAGCTCCGGCACGGGGTTGCTGACGAAGAAGCCGCCCGCCTGGTTGCACAGCCAGCGCACCAGGCGGATGTCCCGGGTCAGCAGATACATCTCACGCACGCGGTCCAGCGGATTGCGCGCCCCGCTCTGGTCCGGGTCGTCGCTGTCCGCCGGCGGCTCGCACCACTTGTACACCAGGGCCGGCGAAACCCGCAGCGCCGCCGCCACCGCCTTGACCCCAGGCTCCTCCACCGCCTGGCGGATGACTTCGTAGGATTTCATGGGCGGCATTCTACGCCCGGCCATTGCACCCTCCAAGCCGGGGGAACGGGGGAACCTGCCGGCGCAGCGGGCGCTGCCAGCGACCGGACAAGGGGCGCTGGGCGGCAGCCTGATCACATCCGGCACCGTGGCCGGCGCGCCGACTACTTCAGTTCATCCACCCGCCAGGCCGCGCTGTTGGGGGCGGCAATAGTGAGCTGGAGGATCGTCAGCGGCGGCAGCCGCAGGGACAACTCGCCATTGGTCAGCGTGCGCCCGGTGTCGGCGTCGAAGCCCTTGCTCTGAAGGTCCATACGGTGGACGGCGGCCGGCCACGTGGGGGGCAGGCCCGCCATTCGCAGCGTCACGTCCTTCGTCTCCTGGCGGTGTTTGTTGGAGATCAGGGCCGAGACGGCCCGGTCGCGGCGGCGCATGGCATACAGCCCGACCCACTCATCGTCGGGCTGGGCGACCTTCAGCACATCGCCCTCGTTGCGGCAGAAGTACTCGATCAGCGCGATCTTCCGGTCGAAGCGGAAGAGCTGCTGGTCGGGCACGTGGTAGATGTACAGATTGCAGTCGAAGTGCGTCTTCCAGTAGTCATCGCTCGTGCGGTACATCGTGTTGTAGAGCGTCCAGGTGATGCCGTTCTCATGGAAGATGCCGATCTCATCCATCAGATAGACCATGTCCGTCATCGGGGGGCAGTCGCTCACGCAGCCGAACTCGCCGCAGAACAGCGGCACGTTGTGCTGCTTCTTGAAGGCCAGCGGCGGAGCGAACTCCTCGACGAGCTGGGCGCGGTTCCAGAACTTGCCCTCGGTGGTCTCCACATGCACCTGGCTGAAGTCCTGCGGGTTCTCCGGACGCCGGCGCGGGATGAAGCCGGGATAGTAGTAGGTGCTCTGGTCCTTCTGCTCGCGCCGCTTCTGGGCGTGGTAGGGGCCGGGCTGGTAGTTGTGGAAACTGTAGACCGTGTTGGGGTCGCCGCTGAGTTCCAGGCCGACGAAATTCCTGGGGTTGGCGTAGCCGATGCAGTCGATGATGACCGTCTTGTACGGATCGATCTTGCGGACGGCCGCCAGAGTGCGCTTGTAGAGGTTGTTCCAGACGGCAAAGTCGGGCTGTCCGTCGCGCAGGGGCGGCTCGGGCTCGTTGATGAACTCGTAAGCGGCGACGGCTGGATGGTCCTTGAATCGGCGCGCCAGTTCCTCCCAGATGCCGACGAAGCGGTCTTGGAAGTACTGCTCGCGCCAGAGTCGCGGGTCGCCGCCGTAGGCGCGGCCCAGGGCGTTGTGCTGGTCGAGGACGGCCTGGATGCCGTACTTGGCGCACCAGTCAAGGACGTTGTTAACGTATCGGAAGCCTGATTCGTGGTAACGGACCTCTTTCTCGTCGGCGAGGCTGCGCGCCTCCATGCCGAAGCGGATGGCGGTCATGCCGACCTCGTGCTTGAGGCGTGCGATGTCCTCTTCGGTGAAGGGGTGCTGCGAGTCGCCCACATGACTGCCGCGCAGGGCGGGGACGGGGCATTGGATTGCATTGGGATCGAGGGTGATGGTTGTGGGCATGTTGGCTCCGGTGTTCAGGGTTCAGTGGTCAGGGTTCGGGGTTCGGGGTTCAGGGTTCAGTGGAATGACGAAATACGAAACCTGAAATCCGAATCAATGACGAATGATGAAGTCCGAATGACGAAGTGGGCGAGGGCGACACGCCTGCGGCCGACTGTGCGGCACATGCTGCAAGCGGCGTCCGCATCGCTCCGATCTTCGACATTCGACATTCGGGCTTCGTCATTGATTCGGGCTTCTGGTTTCGGGTTTCGTCATTCACCACGGGCTTCTGGTTTCGGGTTTCGTCATTCCACAACGGCCTCATCTCACTCGTCCCGCGTCATCTCAAGTCCGTCGCCGACAGATACGAGTTCCAGTTCGGCCGGATGTCGATGCGCCCCTCGGCCGGCTGGCGCCGCAGGTCGGGCTGGATCAGGCCAAACGGCAGGGCATCGTTGACGAACATCCGATGCGTCCGCGGCGGGTTCATCAGATACCACGCCGGGTAGGGCCAGGGCGTGCCGGCCGAGGTGCGCACGGTCCAGTCCTTGCGCACGGCGATGGCCATCTGCCGCCAGCTCTGGCCGCGCGAGAGGGCATCCAGCCCGCGCCGCCACTGCGGCTCCTGCGTGCCTTTCTCATACAGCCGCTGGTAGCTCATCTCGGATCCCAGCTCCATCAGGTCAATGGGATAGTTGTAAAATCCGGGGGTCACGTGGCTCTGGCCCTTGAGGGCTTCGGGCTTCACCAGTTCCGTCAGCGGCTTGGCCAGCAGGCTCTTGAGGTCGGGGGCATCGCCGAAGTCGGTCACGTAGACGTTGTCGATCCGCGTGGTGGGGATGTACTTGTGCCGCATGCGCACGTAATAGTCGTTGTATTCCCACAGCTCTTCGCGATTGAAGCGGTCGAGCACCAGGGGAATTTCGCCGTAGGTCCGCACCTGATCCAGCGGCAGGCCCTGGAGGCCGGCGTAGCCGTGGTTCTGGTGCATGATCCAGTCGCCCTCGGTGTTGTGAAACCACGGAGCGTTGCGGGTGATGTACGGGACGGCGGCCATGTCCCACACCCACTCGTTGATCAGCGCCTTGGCCAGCAGATACGCCGCGTAGTCGTAGGTTGCCTGGTCGCCGAATTGTTTGGCCAGGCGCCCCAGCCCAATGGGGCCCTGCTTGGCTGAAATCTTGGCGTGCTCGGCGGTGTATTCCGGGCCGACGTTGGACCAGCCCAGCAGCAGGTTGAACCCGTACATCTTCTTGACCATGTCATACTTGGCGCGGACGGTGTCCCAGTCGCCGCTGTAGTAGCCGTACTGCCAGACGACGTAGGGCATGCGCGAGGTCTGTTTGACCAGGTCGTCGGAGTAGGTCTGAAGCCCCTTGCGCGGCTTGACCACCAGCACCGGAATTGTCGCCTTTTCGCCGATGGGAACCTGCTCCTCGACGTAGATGTCGGGGTTGAGGAAATATCCGTTGAGCAAGTCCTCTCGCTGGATGTAGTCGCTGAGGCGCTTCTTCAGATCGTCGGGCAACAGCTTCATCGCCCGCATCCACGCACCCAGCATGCCCATGCCCCAGTCGATCGAGTAGGCCCCGCGCGGGTCGGCCCCGCCGCCGGCGGCCGTGCTCATGCGCCTCAGGAGCAGGTCGCGCGCCTCTTCGAAGCCGGGGACTGCGGTGTTGAGCTGCCCGATGGTCTCGACCTCGTCGATGTACTTGAGGATGCCGCGGATAGTGCAGACGTGGCCCTGGGCGCCTTCCACGGCGTAGTATGGACCCCAGTGCGTCACGGTCTGAAGGTCGGTGGGCCGCCGGTCAAAGTTCACGCGCCAGTTGCCGGCGTACGCCAGGGCGATCACCGGCGCCACCGGGGCGATGGTCCGCGGCTCGGTGTTCCAGGCATCGCGGATGGTGATGTAGTCGAACGTGTTGCGGATGCGCACCTCGTCGGCGGCCTCATCCACCTGATAGTCCTCCTTGACGTACACCGGAAAGCGGCGCGAGATGGCCGTCCAGCGGTCGGCCCGCTGCACCACGTCGCGCGGCAGCCCCGCCGCCCAGCGCGCTGTGACCTGCGGGGAGAGCTTCTGCGATGCGAACAGGGGCATGACGACGACATCGCCCAGCGGTTCCTGGGCCTCGATGGCCAGTCCCTCGGCGTCGAGGCGCGCCACGGCCGGGCGCTGGAGCACGATCATCCACGGCACGTCGATGGGACTCACCTGCGGCTTGAAGCTGGGGCTGCGGTTGAAGCTGTGGCGGATGAAGCGCGTTTCCTGCCAGCCCTGGCCGCCCGAGAACCAGACGATGATCCAGGGTTTGTCGAGCCGGACCCCGCTCTGGGCCGGCGCAGCCGCCACCCGCACGCTGCCGCGCTCCGACCAGGCCATGTGCGTTGGCGCCGACAGCCCCACCCGCCCCAACTCGCGGAACAGGTACAGCGTGCGGCTGCGCGTGCGCAGGAGCATTCCCGGAAAGATGTCGTTGTGGTAGAGGACGAAGTCGCGCCCGGCCGCGGCCGCAAGGTCCGCCTGCACGCTGTTGACCTCGCTGTCGAGCCCCGCGGCGGGGGCGGGAGGAGCAATCAGCAGGGCGACCGCGATCGGCACCAGCAGAGCGATCTTGAACCGCATGGACGGACCTTTCATCAAACGCTATCCGGCGCCGGGCCACTCACTTCGCCGGCGCCATGAGCACCATCACGCCCAGGCCGGTCCCGGCCACCGGTTCGCTCTGGCCCTGAAGCACGCCAATTTCACCGCCGCAATACTGGCCGATGATGCCCACGCCATCGGGCAGTTTCGCCGCCAGCGCCTGCTGCTGGTCGGGCAGGTTGCGCTTCCAGGCGGCGCAGCCGAAGTAGACCAGCGCCGTCGGGCGGGCGCCGCCCAGTTGAGCGGTCAGCTCCGTCAGGTGCTCGTCAACGGCCACGCCCAGGTTGGGCTTGCCGCGGCTTGAGGAGCCGGTGACGACGGCCTGGAAATTGCCGCTGAGCCGGATGCCCAGCAGGCCGTTGCCAAAGGTCCGGCCGTTGTAATAGATCGTGCCGAAGTCGGCGCCGGAGCCGCCGACGAGCTTGACGTTGGCGGGCAGGGCCTCGCGCAGCCCTTTGAAGACATACTCCTGGCGTGGCGTGTGCATCGTGCCCATGACAATAAAGACGTTGGTGACGCCCGCGCCGGTGTTGAAGGTGAACTTGCGGGCCAGCTCCGCGCCCTTGGCCGCGTGCGCGGGGGCCTGCTCGTCCCATCGCTTCTGCCACTCCTCCTTGGGCAGGTCGTAGGAGACGTCTTTCTTGGTCAGGCCTTCCACCGCCTCGATCTGGATTTCCACATCGCCCAGGATGGCCGTGATGACAATGCCGCGCGCGTTCTCGGCCGCCGCGCCCAGCGTCAGACGGTCCACCGGCAGATACTCGTTCCAATTGTTGGCCATGCCGGCCACAGGAACGCCGCCAGCGAGCTTTTGCATCTCCTCGCTGACCGCTGCGGCCGCGGAGAGGTTGTCGGATATGATGTAGGCCTTGGGCTTACGATCGCCCAGTTGTTGCTGAAGGGACGCGAAGGCCTCGCGCACGGCCGCCAAGGCCCTGGCGTTGTCGCCGCCTTCGTATTTGGCGCGGGCGGCGCCGCTCACGAAGACGGGCTGGGCGAGGGCATGTGCGGTGAAGATGGCGGCCACAAACGCCGCCAGACAGGACAAGAGAACGCGTGACATGTAATCTCCTCGGTCCGCACGGGGCGGACCATGCATGGCGGCAAAGGCCGCCTTGCGCTATCCCGCGCCCGAAAGGCGCCGGGTCAAACCGCCGACCCCCGTAGCACGGGCGTCTCGCCCGTGCCAACAGGCCCAAACCGTCGGGCCACCACACGTCAAAGCCGCCGATCGCCGTAGCACGGGCATCTCACCCGTGCCCAACAGGCCAAAGCCGAACGCCTACAGCCCGCCGCCCGGCTGAGGCTGCTCCCACGGCCGGGGCTCCGGCGTGTCGCTGACGACACCATCAAAACAGTATACCCAACCGGTCAGACTGTAATACAGCCGCCCGTCGTTGATGATGATGAAGCTGCTGTTGCCCGAGCCGCCGTTGCCGGTCCCGCCGCCCCAGCGGCCGATGCGGCTTTCGATGGGCGTGAAATCCGCGCGCTCGACGCCGCTCACGCCGCGCAACTGATGGCGGCGCCCGCTGTTCAGATCGAGCGTGGCCAGATTCCCGGCGATCCCGGCGTAGATCTTCTCCCCCCAGAGCGTGATCGGCGTGTACTCATCGCCGCGGGCGATGCCATCGGCGTACAGCTCCTCGATCTGCCCCTCGACGGCGTCGATTTTCAGCGTGTTCCCGAACGCCTGAAAGAGGATGTAGCGATCCTGCCACACCAGCGGCCGGTTGTTGGCGTTCTGATACCACAGATTCATCGGCAAACCGTAAATCTTCGTGACCTGTCCGCTGGCCTGGTCCTTGACCCAGAAGTCGGTGCGGTGTTGTCCGGTGGCCGCATCGAGCAGATACACGCTGCGCTGGTCGGGGAACTTCTCGAGGTTCTGCGCGTAATTCACCAGCGCCTCGGTCAGCGTATAGGGGTGCTTTGACCACTTGCCGTTGCGAAACGCCACGTGCCCCAGGTAATAGCGGCTGTACAGGTCCTTCATCCCCATGCCGCTCATGGGCATGTGGGGCACGCTGGTGAAGAGCACGGCTTTGGCGGTCGGCACAACGGTCGGGCTGTTCCAGCGGTTCGACTCGCCGGTGAGCTTCACCTTCCACACCAGCAGGCCGCTGGCCGAGTCGTGCGCGTAGGCATGCATGTCGTCGCTGGCGAAATAGACGCGGCCGTCGAACCACGCGGGATTGGAAATGATGCGCTCCTCGGCCCGCGCTTCCCAGGCGACGTGGCCGGTGGCCGCGTCGAGGGCCATGAAGCGCCCGTCGTTGTTGCCGAAGAAGACCCTGCCCTCGACGACGCAGGGCGCCGAGAGGATCGGCGCCCCCGTGGGGATGCGCCACAGGAGCGCGCCGTCGTCGGCGTTCAGGCAGTACTGATAGCCGTCGAAGCTTCCGAAATGCACCCGGCCATCCACCACCGCCAGACACACGCCCACCGCCCCGCCCGCCTGGAAAGTCCACTTCGTCTGCCCGCTGTCGGCGTCGAGGGCGATGACCTTGCCGTCCATGTTGGAGATATAGACCACGCCCGCCACCACCAGCGGATGGGCCATGATCATCGGGCGCTCCTCCAGCGGCACCTTCCACCTCATGCGCGGATTATTGATCTGAGGGAAGGTCTGCGTGCCGGCTCCGGTGTGTTGGGGATTGCCCAGAAACTGAGTCCAGTCCTGGGCAGCGGCAGCGCCGCACATCACAACGATGACCAGTAAAGCAAGTGCAGCTCTCATCGCGCACCTCCTGTCGGCGCCGCGGCCCGGAGGCAGGCGGCCAGGTTCTGGAGATACTGCAGATCGCGATAGCTGGGCATGGTGGCGTAGACGTTGGGCCAGGGCAGTTGCTCGGCCAGCCGCTCATACGGCTCGCCCAGGATCCAGGCTTTGGCGAGGAATATCTGCGTCGCGAACTGAGGCGGCTGGAAGCTGCCTTCGCCGCCGGCCCCACCCAGATTCAGGCCGTTCATGAACCAGAACGGCAGTGTTTCGTCAACGTTGGCGATGATCGCTGCGATCTGCTCCCGGGCCGCCGCTTCCGCCGCATACACGGCCGCCGCCTCGGGAGTCATGCAGTCGAGCGTGGCGTTGTAGCGCAGGTTGCCGTCGCCGCCGGCACTGATCGTGATGCGCTGGTCGATCTTGTTGAGCATCATGGCGCGGGCCGAGGCCATCGCCTCGGTGGCCCTGGCGGCCAGCGCATCATTGCCCAACTGCCTGGCGATCTGGCCCATGGCGAAGGCCCCGCTGTACTGCGCGTTGTAAATCGGCACCGACGTGTTGCGTGAGGCGACGATCTGAGTTGGAGGCGTCCGCAGCGGTTCGCATAGTTCCACGACGGCGGCCGCATTTTTCTTCAGCAGCGCCCAGTCGCCGGTGGCATTGGCATACGCCCAGATGCCATAGACGGCCATCCAGCCGTTGGCGTGGGCGTTGCTCCACTTGAGTACCTCGTTGCCCGGTCGTGTGAGCGTGCCGCTGATCTCCCAGCTTATGTGCTGAGGATTCAGCAGATAGTCCGCGACTTCGCGCCTCAGATACGCGGCGAAGGCGGGTTTGTCGGCCTCGGCCGCGTAGGGGTAGGCATAGGCCATCATGGCCACGGCCTGTCCCTGGAACCACATGATTTTCTTGTGATCCTCAACCCAGAGCACACCCGGGCCGTAGTGTTTGCCGTCGGCAACGAGCTTCTGAACCAGCTCCTGAAGTCTCTGCCGCAGCGCCTCCGGCGAGCGGTCGAAGGCCTGGCCTCGGGCCGGGGCCAGCCCTGTGAACATCACGGCGGCCGCGAGCAGACGGCACACACGATGCATGCAAGTCCGATCCTTTCCGCGACGCCACGTCTACCGCGGCAGCTCTTCCCACGTGGTGGTTCCGGCCGCCTCGATGGCCGTCACCAGCATCTCCAGCCAGTAGCAGTCGCCAATGCCGATGGGCGTGCTTCGCGTATAGCCGGCCAGCGTCTGCGCCGATGCGCCGGCCACCCACCTTTCGACGGGAACCAGCATTGCCATCAGCTCCGTCGGAATGCCCACGCCCTCATCGCCGGTCCAGCGGCCGCCCGAGTAGTTGACCTCGCGCAGCCAGAAAAGCGGGTAGCGCCGCATGCCCGACTGATGACGCTCCAGCACCGCCTCCTTGACGTTCTCCGCCAGAAAGCGGCCGATCTCCGGGGCCATGTCCAGGAAGAACCATCCCGCGTAGCTGCGTCCGCGCTGGCGCTCGTTGTAGCGCTCACGGTAGTACTTCTGCTCCGCGCGGCGCTCGACCTCCTCGAGACTCCGGCCAATTTCCAGGGCCGCCCTGGCTGCCGTCACGGCGGCGTCGAGGGTGGGCTGGTCGTTGAAGTGCCTGGCGATGCGTGCCATGCCGATGTGTGCGCCCATGGTGCCATAGAGATCGCCCTGGGCGGCCTTGGCGCTGTAGAAGCGGACGAGCCGCTCGTAGTGGGGGCGGATGGCATCCCAGTCGCCGCTGCGGTCGGCGTAGAGCCACAGGCCGTAGATGCTGGCGATGACCGGCTTGCTCCGGCCCCACATGCCCCAGTAGCGGTCCCAGCCCAGGGGTTTGTTGAACGTATGGATTTCCCTGCGTGCGCCCTGGTCGGGCGGGATATGCCCCGCCGGCGACCAGGGTGCGCGGTTCTCGTCGGCGAGTTCCGCCCGCACGTACTGGCGGACCTTCTGCTGCTGCTCGGGCGTCAGGTGCGGGTAGGCCATTGCCAGCGTCGTGATGATTCGCCCCGGCTGCCAGAGGATGAAATACGGGTCGTCCAGCACATCGGCGTAGACGGTGCGCAGCGGCGCCAGCGGCCCGGCGTCCAGCACCTTCTGCACCTCCGCCCGCAGCTCGTCGATCATGGGCTGCGCCGACGCCGGAATGTCGCGCGTGCGGTAGGTCTGCCAGATGTACTTGTCGAGCGGATCCTGCGCCGCCGCCGCAACGGACAACGCCAGGACCAGCAGGCACGAAACTCTTGCTGAGTGTTTCATGGTTCCCTCGATGGCTCAGTTGCCGCGGCTCTCCACCGCCGTCACCCCGAACGACTCGGCGAACAGAATCATCCCGCCGGCGATGGTCGGCGCGGTGCGGCCGCTGAAGGCCTGCTGGTTGGCCGACGGCAGCCCGCCAGTCTCAACGTATACCACGTCGGCGTTCCACACGCCCCCGTCGCGCACGCGCACGGCCGCCTGAATCATGTGCGCCTGGCTGTTGCGCAGGTCGATGAGCTTGGTGCCGCGGAAGCTCTGCCGCATGAACAGATACGGCCCGCCGCAGCTCAGGGCAAACAGATTGTCCGTCTCGCCCGAGGTGCCGCTGAGCCGGCCGTTGTCGATGGGCACGCGCAGACCCGTGGTCAGGTCGATGGCCGAAATGTCCATGGAATAGCGCGTGCCGAAGCTACCGCGCCCCGTCAGCGTGGGATGGGCCGTCTTGAACCACGTCAGCACCCGCCCCTGATAGTCCACGCATGGCGAAGGCGCCGGCGAGCCGCAGCCATCGGCCGGGCCGTTGGGCACCACGTATGGCTCGTTCAGGTCGGCAGCGCGCATCACGTGAAGGTGCTTCCAGTCGGGCGAGGCATCGCCCCAGCGGCCGCCGTTGGTGTCGCCGCTGAGCCAGCGGAGGATGTTCTTCTGTTCGGTGGCGATGTCGGGGCTGTCGCGCATCACGCCTTCCATGATGTACTCGCTCCCCACGCACGGGCCCTGCACCGTCTGAACGAACAGCAGGCCCTGGTGCATCATGGGGTGGGTCATGCGGAACGACTGGCCGGTCAGCCTCGCCCGGGCCAGCGAACTGCCCGTGTTGATGTCCAGCTTGTGGAAGTACATGTCCTCGGAGCCGACGAAGACGGCCGACTCGTCCCCGCACAGGTCGGCGACGATGGGCGCGCCTGTATTGCTCTTCCACAGCAGGCGCCCGGTCGCGGCATCTATGGCGTAGACGTGTCCGTCATGGCAACCGGAGAAGACCCGTCCTCCCACCGCCAGCGGCGCGGCGGTGATGGCCTTGGGCGTCTCAACGCGCCAGCGAAGCTTACCGGTGGCCGCGTCCAGAGCCGTGATGCCCCCGGTGATCGCCGTCACCACAACGACATCGCCGGCCACGGCCGCCGATGCCGCCGTGCCGCCGGGGTTCTGGCCTACCCAGAGCGTTCGTCCATCGTCCAGGGCGATGGCGTAGACGCGCCCCTCCATGTCACCAATGAAGAGCCGGCCGCCGGCTACCACCGGTTGCACGCGTCCGGAAAAAGTGTGCGGCACCGAGCGCGGCATCGGGTAGTTCTCGCCCGGCCCGGTGCCCAGACGCAGGTTGTCCGGCCAGGCGGGGTTCGACGCCCGGTTGCGCAGCGTCCTCTCAGTGCCCAGCCATATCCAACGGGCGCGGTACGGCGGCGGCGGACCCTGCGGCGAAAACGCCGTCCGGCCGGCGTCGCGGCCAAGTTGCGGCCAGTCGCCTTCGGGGATGGCGGTCTGCTGCGCCGCGACCGACGAAACCAGCATCCCGGTGCCCAGGAGTGTCGTTAAAAAGATTCGTATCATGCGCGTTCCTCGGCTGTGTGTCAGGGTGGCTGCGGCCCCCGGCGTCGCGTGGATCGCCTGAGGCGGCCGCGGGCGTCGATCTCACCAATCACTGGCCCGGCGGGGCCATCCTGGCGTACTTGCTCAGCGTCTCGACCAGCGGATTGATGCGGTCGCCGGCGACCAGGCCGGTGCGGTGAATATCGCCGCCGGAGTAGTTCCACCAGTTCCAGTGCATGCGGTATTTTTCGTGGATCGACAGCACATCCTCAAGCCACTTGCGCGGCGACTGGTCGGGACCCAGGAAGCTGATGCCAAACTCGCCGTGCATGACCTGGGCCTGATGGCGGATGATGAAGCGGATGGGTGAGAGCATGCGCTCCTCCCAGCCTTCGTAGGAGTGGAAGCGTTCCTCGTTGCGCTGGTAGCGCGGGTACCACAGGTCTTCGCGATGCACATCATCGGTGTGCGGGCCGTAGAAGTGGAACTGGTAGATGGTCTTGGCGTCGCCGGTGGGCTCGGTCATGTCGGAATCCTCGGGCTGCGCCCAGCCGCCGCCAAACTCCACCGACAGCCAATGCACGTCGTTCACCTCGCGCACCGCTTTGGTCACATCCTTCATGAGCTGGTTGTACTCGCCCCAGCGGATGTGCGCCGGCTCATTGATGAAGTTCAGCACGGGCACGTTGACGGGACGGTTCTTTACGTGTTTCGCCATGGCCACCCAACTGTCGATGAACCCCTGGCGGCGGTTGTCGGGCACGCTCTGGGTGTTCGGTCCCCAGTTGATGAAGCACGTCAGCCCGTACTTCGCCGAAAAGTCGAGCATCGTGTCGATACGCCGGGCGCCCGGACCGTCGGGATACTCGGTGGCCCGCGGCAGGCCTCCCTGCGGGCGGAAGCCGTTGAAGCCCCAGGCCCTCATGTTGGCGTACATCTTCTCGCCGATGCTGTTTTCCTCGCCCATCGTGCCCGCGCCCTTGTAGTGAACCGGCGGCTCCAGGCGGTTGAACGAATAGCTCACCATCGTCTGCCCGACGGCGGCTCGGTAGGTGCCGCAGTCGAAGCCGGGATAAAACCCCGTCACCGCCCGGCACCCCAGGTCGCTGATGCTTCCCTCGGCGCGGGCGGCGGGCCAGTTGTGCTGAATCGCGTAGGAGAAGAGCATCGGCAGGGGCGCCAGGCTCAGAGGCTGCGTGTTCCAGTCGTCCTTCAGCTCCATGTAGTCGTAACGCATCGTCACCCGGCAGATGTCGCCAGTGAAGCTCAGTGCCTCATGGACTCCCACCGGATAACGCAGCAGGGCACGCGACCACAACCGCACGCGGTCGACCAGCGCCGTGACATCCGCATCCTCGCCGGGCTGCTCGAAGGGGCGAATCATCGCCACCCGCGCGCCGGGGGCGGCGAAAGTCAGCTCCAGCGCCTGTCCGCCAAAACCGTCATCTACCAGCGCCGCCGCCGTCGGACGCCTCTCCAGCACCAGCATCAGAGGCCGCGGCACGTCGGCGCCCTGCTGGTTGGCCGCCAGCACCAGCCAGTTCTCGGTCATCTGCTGCGGAATCTGTGCCACCTCGGTGGCGATCAGCTCGCGCGCCACAGGTCCCTGAGCGGTGGCCAGGCCGATCAGGGTCGGCTGCACATAGCCGCGCGCCCGCCAGCCGCCGAGGCGGATTGTCCGCCCGCTGTTTGCCACCACCACGCCCGGCGACAGCGCGCTGGAGTAAGCAATCTGTTCGACCTGCCCCTCGGGCGTCTGGGCCACGATCTGGCGGGCCACGCCGCGCCCCACGACGTGGCGCTGCACGAACGGCTCCTGCCCCGCCACCGACAGACGCAGACCGGGGTTGATGATCCCGCCGATGTTGTCGCCGTTGAGCACCCGCAGCGCCAGCGTGTTGGGCTGCCCGAAGCGCACCAGCGCCGCCGGGATCGTGATCGCATCCGCGCTGGATCCGCGGCCGCTGGTTGCCTGGATGAACTGCCCGTTGACGGCCAGCCAGTCCTCGTTGTTCCATCGAGGCCCAAGACGCAGAATCAGATCATTGCCGGCCCAGGCGGCGGGAATCGTCAGCGTCTTGCGGTACCAGCCGTAGCCGTTGTAGGGCTTGTTGGCGCCGCGGACGTTGGGGTTGTAGTCGGTGTATCCAAAGCGCTCCCAGCCCCACTTGGTCGGGGCGTAGATCGAGCGCCACTGCGAATCGTTGAAGTCCGCGGCGGCATAGTTCTGCGCCAGCCCCTGGTTCTGCGGGTCGGTGATGAACCGCCACCAGCCGGCCAGGGCGATGCTCTGCGCGCCGCCAATCAGGATGTCCGCCTCCCAGTAGGCCGGGTCGTTATCCAGCGGCTCCATGCTTGTCACCCAGCCCAGGCGGTTGTAGTCCGATTTGTTGTAGGAGAAGTAGCTGCGCACGCCGGGAAACAGTCCGACCTCCAGGGTGTCGCGGCGCTGGGTATTGCCGAGGTCAAGACCGGCCATCAGCTCCGCCAGGATTCGCTGCGCCTCCTGCGTCTTGAGAACGGCCGGCTGTGCCGCGGCGGCCACCTGGGCGAAGTTGCCCGCCAGGATCATCGCCGACGCCGCCTCGATGGCCGGCCGCGACTCCTCCAGCAGTCGCTGGGCGCGTTCCCACTGCTGCCGCGCCGCGGTCGTCTGCCCCAGGGTCAGCACCTCGCGCGGGTCGCGCGCCTTCCAGAAGTTGTAGCGGTCGCGATCGTGAATCCGCCGCCGGATTGAGTTGAGGCTGTTGACCAGCGCCTTGGCCTTCTGCTCGGCCGTCACCGTGACGATCCGGGCCATGTGCGTGTCGCCCGCGTAGCCGCGCGGTCCGCTGCGGCGAACGTCCGATTCCTGGACGTTGTCCGTGGCCCACGAGCGGTCGCTGGCGAAGTGGACCTCCGTGCCGTCGGGCATGACGGCCGCCCCCTCGCAGATGAACTCGCCGCCGGCGGTTACCTCGATGCGGTTGGGGCCGGGTCGCAGGAAGGAAGTGATGTCGTAGTCCTCGATCGTGCCGTCGTCCACATCACTGCCAACTGGCTGCCCGTTAACTCGCACGGTCTGGCTCGTGCTCCAGACGTAGATGAAGGCGGCTACGGGAGCGGCCGGCAGGTTGATCTCCTTGGCGTAGGTGCGGCCATCGCCGGTGAGATACCGCCCCTTCCAGTCGTCCTTGTAATACCAGTCATCCTGCCCGCGCTGCCACCACTGGGTGGCATCGCGCTGCTCCGGACGCGGCTGGGCACCCAGCAGCGATCCGACTGGCACGGTCAGAACAATGCTCACGAGGACAACAACCAGAGCCCAAAGGTGCAAGCGAGGCATGGTCACTCTCCGTGGAGGTTCCGCTGAGAGGGCCGGCGACCCGCGGTCGCTCCGGATCCTCTCTCCGCAGAACTCAATACCGGCCGGCGGTCGGGGCGTTTTCGGGGCGCTGCGCGGGCAGGATGAGGACAGGCTCAAGTCTCCTGCTCCTATCGTGACACGCCGCCGTCCCGCCGGATACGATGCGGGGATGTTCGGCCTCAAGCTCCACTGGTGGGTGTTCATCGGCATCGGCGTGGGCGTCGTTCTGGGCATCGTCCTCCACCAGACGTACTACCAGGACCTGGCGCGTGAGGCGCGCATCGCCGTGCTGGGCGAGGGATACGCGGAGGCCCCCGAAAAGTTCCGCGCCCAGGAGGCCGCCCAAACCCCCCGAATCCAGCGCCTCGAGGATGAGCTGTTCCGCGCCACCATCGCCGGCGGCGCCGTCGATGGCATATCGCGCCTCTTCCTCACGCTGCTGCGGATGATCGTCATCCCACTGGTCTTCGCATCGCTCATCTGCGGCGTCACCGCCCTGGGCGACCCCAGGCGCCTCGGCCGCCTCGGCGGCCGCGCCTTGGGCTATTACCTGATGAGCTCGCTGCTGGCCATTCTCACCGGACTGCTGATCGTCAACACGCTGCGGCCGGGAGTTGGCGTCGAATTGGCAATACCCATCGGTGGAGATGTCTCCCTACAGGCCCCCGGCTCGGTCTGGGACGTGCTGCTGCGCATGGTCCCAGACAACATCGTGCGGGCCGGCGCCGAGGGGGATCTCTTCGGCATCATCTTCTTCGCGATCCTGTTCGGCATTTTCACGCTGATGGCCGCCCAGAAGACCCGCGATACCATCGCCGGATTCTTCAACGCCGTCTTCGAGGTGATGATGAAACTGACGATGTTCATCATCGCCCTGGCCCCCATCGGCATCGCCGCCCTGATCGCGCGCCTGGTCGCCCTTTCGGGGCCGGGCATGTTCTGGGAGCTGCGCTGGTATGTCATCGCTGTCGGTTTGGGCCTGTTCATTCACATGTTCATCAGTCTGCCTGCGGCCCTCTTCCTGCTCACGCGCCGCAACCCCTTCCGCCTCATGAAGGCGATGACCACGGCGCTGTGGACCGGCTTCTCCACCGCCAGTTCCGCCGGCACCCTCCCGCTCACCATGCAGCGCATCGAGCAGGGCGCCGGCGTGTCCAACAAGGTCTCCGGCTTCGTGCTCCCGCTGGGCGCCACCGTCAACATGGACGGTACCGCGCTCTACGAGTGCGTCGCCACCATCTTCGTCGCCCAGCTCTACGCCGCCGTCAATCCCCAGTTCACCCTCACCTTCGCCCATCAGATCATCATCGTCGTCCTGGCCCTGATGGTTTCCATCGGGGCGGCCGGCATTCCCTCGGCCGGACTGGTGATGATGATCATCATCTTCCGCGCCGTGGGGCTGCCGCTGGAGCTGGTCGGGCTGCTCTGGGCCGTCGACCGCGTGCTGGACATGGCCCGCACGAGCGTCAACATCTGGTCGGATGTCGTCGGCGCCACGCTCATAGCCCACTTCGAGGGCGAGATCGACGACGCCGTCTTCTACAGCGACGCCAGCCAGCAGTACGCCACCGCATCCCCTCGGACAACGGGTTAGGCCGAACCTAAACCACCGCGCCACCTCTCGACTCTACCCGCCCCGTGCACGGCGTGGGTTGTGCCTGGACATATCGCATGTTCCGGTGATAATCTATGGCATGTCCGACCCGGCATGGCCACCCCAGCCGCCCGTGCCGCCGCCGCCCTTTGCCCAGGCGCTCAACTACGCGCAACCTGCCGCGGGAAGGCGCCCGGGAATCATTACGGCCATCGGTGTCATCAGCATCGTGGTGGCGTCGCTGAGTCTGATCGGCAGCGCGCTGTGGGCGCTATACGCGGTCATGTTCACGGCCATGGCGAGCGTCATGCCCACGATGGGGCCGGCCATGTTCGGCGGGTTCACGCCCGGCGGGCTGAGCGGCACCGAGGCCGCCCAGGTGATGGCCGCCCTCGACGCCGACAAGCTCGACGAGCATCGGCGGGCCATCCTGGCCAATTTCGTCAACGAACAGGGCGCGGCAGTCTTCCCGCGGACGAGTGGATTCATTACCGAGCAGGACATGCGCCGGGCCATCGTGCGCAGGGGCGTGGGCGGGGGTGTGGAAGGCGGCCAGGAGGCGAGCTGGTATGTCATGGGCAAGGGGCGTCTGGAGGTCGGCATTGACTACGCCGCGTGGTATCCGACCGCCTCGGCGCCGGCCGCGGCGGATGCCAATGCCCTCTCGCTGGCCCAGGCCAACGCCGTCATCCTCTCGGCCAATCGCGCCATCGGAGGCAGGCTCAGCGACAGGCAGGCCGACATCCTGCGGCGCGAGCTGATGAGCGATTCGCAGATGCTGGTGGTGCCCGGCGCCGATTCCTCGAAACTGCGCGACGCGATTGTCGGAGCGCCGCCGGCGAGAAACGGCGGCCTGCTGCTGTACAGCGAGAACGGCGGCGTGATGTATCTGCCGCCTGATGCCGCGGACAACGCCCCGGACTCGGTGGCGCACATCTCGTTCGGCGTCGGCGGCGTACCCGCGACGACGGCCCCGAGCGCCGCCCTCAGCGCCATCGCATCGCGCATGCGACTGGGCGGTGTGTTGGCCGCCCTGGAGGCGCTGTTGAGCCTGGGGCTGGCGAGCTATCTGCTGGTCATCGGCATCCTCGTGTTCCGCTTCTCGCGGCGCGGCCGGCGCCACCACCTGATCTATGCGGTGCTGAAGCTGCCGCTGACGGTGTTCTTCGTGGTGTGCTGGACGATCCTGACGGGCAACATGGTCGAGCTTACTGTGGCTCGCACGTCCGGGATGGCCGCCGCGGCTCCCACCACCATGGGTCTGGCGATCGGGTTTGGCCTGGTCGCCGCCGTGTCGGCGATCTATCCCATCGCTCTGCTGGTCGTGCTGAACACCAGGACGGTGCGCGAGTATTACCAGACGATCGGGACGTGACCTCTCTTCGTAAAGCGCCCGCCGCGCCCGCACGTGGGAGACCGGGCCGCGTTGCCCCGCAGCCTTCTGCTATTTGCCGGCAGCCTCGATGCGCACCGTAGTCCCGTCCTTCACGCCGTCGAAAGCAAGGGCGTCGCCCACGATTCTCCCCACCACGTTGACCGGACTGGCGGCGACGGGCGCATCCGAGTCGCTGGCCGGCGTCCGGCCAAAGAAAATGCACAGGGCCCTGCCCGGCGGCCAGTAGGCCACTTCGCCGACGGCCATCTCGGTCCGCGCGGCCGGCTCCTGCTCGGCGCTGACGGGTATGGTGAAGTAGATTTCCTGCCCCCAGCGCTGCGCCCGGCCGGTGATGGGCAGAGCGGCCAAAAGCTTGCGCGCCGTGGGCGTGTCGTCCAACTCGGCCGTGCGTGTGATGTTGCCGGCGGTAATGGTGATTGTGGTGGGCATGGGTCTGGGTTCGAAGCTCAGGCATTCTCCCGTCTTGCCGGTGCCTGATCTGGCCAAATGATAACGGCAGGCAGCGCGGCATGACAGCCGCCGCCACGTCGGTGCATCCCGGGTGCGTGGCAGTCTCTGCGCCGGCTGGAGCCGCGGCCCAGTGCCGCTTGTGTGCCAATGCCCCACTTTGGAAGGCACCGGCAACCGAAAGGACCGACCAACGAATAGGCCGAACCTAAACGGCCGCACCGCCTCTCGACGCCACCGCGCGTCCGTCCCGCGCGGGAGCCAGCGCCACCGCCAAATCCGCCTGCGCGTCGCTGCCGATCAGGCGCAGGTCGAACTTGTCCTGGAGCACGCGGAACACATTGGGCGTGATGAAGGACGGCGGACGGGGGCCGATGCTGATGCCCCTCACGCCCAGCGACAGCAGGGTCAGCAGTACGGCCACCGCCTTCTGCTCGAACCAACTGATCACCAGCGTCAGAGGCAGATCGTTCACGCCGCAGTTGAAAGCCTTGGCCAGCGCCACGGCCACGGAGATCGCGCCGTAGGCGTCGTTGCACTGGCCCATGTCCAGCAATCGCGGCAGACCCAGCAGCGTGCCGTAGTCGTGATTGCGGATGCGATACTTGCCGCACCCCAGCGTCAGGATGAACGAATCGGGCGGTGTGGCGGCCGCGTAGTCGGCGAAATAGCTGCGCCCCATTTCCGCGCCGTCGCAACCGCCGATCACGAAGAAGTGCCTGACCTTGCCATCCTTCACCGCCTGCACGATGGTGTCGGCCGCATCCAGCAGCACCGTGCGGTGGAAACCCACGGTGGAGGTGCCCTGCACATCCTCGATCAGCGGCTCGCAGTCCAGGGCCTTGTGGATTACCGGCGAGAAGTCGTTGCCGCTGAGGCGCTTGCCGCCGGGGACGGCCGTGAAACGCGTGGTGAACACGCGATCGGCGTAGGTGGGCGGCGGGATGAGGATGCAGTTGGTCGTGGCCACGATGGGGCCGGAGAACGTCTGAAAATCGACGCGCTGCTCCTGCCACGCCCCGCCGTAGTGTCCGGCCAGGTTGGGATGCTCGCGCAGCCTGGGATACATGTGCGCCGGGAGCATCTCACCGTGGGTGTAGACCTTGATGTCGGTGCCCTCCACCTGCTTGAGCAGCTCGCCCAGATCCACCAGATCGTGTCCGGTCACGAGAATGCCCGGTCCGGCCCTGGTACCTTCCATGACGGTCGTAGGCGCGGGCTTGCCGAATTTCTCCAGGTGCCCGGCGTCGAGCATCTCCATCACGCGCAGGTTCATCCGTCCCAGTTGCATGGCGATCTCGAAGAGGCTGGGGATGTCGAAGTTGACGTTGGTCATCGTCGAGAACAGCGCCTCCTCGATGAAGGCGCTAACTTTCTCGTCGGTTTGGCCCAGCCGCCGGGCGTGGCTGGCATAGGCCGCCATTCCCTTCAAACCATATAGGATCAGTTCTTGAAGGCTCTGCACGTCGGCGCTCTTGCCGCACATGCCAAACCCATTGCTGCACCCGAATCCGCCGGCCGCCTGCTCGCACTGATTGCAGAACATCGAGGAACTCCTTTATGCTGGTGCTGGCCCGGGCAACGCCCGGAGCTTGTCCAATCCAGCCTGGCGGCCATAATGCCCGCGATCGGCCGGCGATTCCTTGATCTGGATCAAGCCGCCGGAGTTTTCTGAGGATTTGTGTCCCTCGACGCGTCAGCCATCCTCGCGGCCAGCGGCTTTTTCCGGGCCGTCAGCGGCCCCAGCCGCCAGCGGTTGCTGGAAATGTCCGTCATCCGCCGCTACGAGCGCGGGGCGATCATCTTCCGTCAGGGCCAGCCGTGTCCCGGGGTGTTCATCGTCGGCAGCGGGCTGGTGCGCATTTACAAGATCGCGCCCAACGGCAAGGAGCACGTGCTGCACATGGTGTCTCCGGGCGTCACGTTCGCTGAAGTAGCCTGCATCGGCGGTTTCGACTGTCCCGCCTTTGCCGAGGCGCTGGAAGACACCGTCTGTTTGCTGCTGCCCAACGACGCCTTCAACCGCGCCCTGCGCGAGGACCATCAACTGTGCCTTCAGCTCATGGCCAGCATGGCCCTCTGGGTCAAGCACCTGATCGGGCTGGTTGAGGACATCACCCTGCGCGACGCGGCCGGGCGCGTGGCGCGATATCTGCTGAATGTGGCCGATGCGCAGGACGGCTCGGTTCGGTTTCCCTCCCTCAAGAAACACCTGGCCAGCCACCTGAACCTCACCAGCGAGACCCTTTCGCGCACGCTGCGAAGGCTGATGGAAATGGGGGCGATCGAGGCGGCGGGCGATCAGGAGCTGCGGGTGGTTGATCGCGATACCCTGACGCTGTTGGCCGATGGAATGTGATCGCTCAGGTCGAATAGTGCGCCAGCAGAATCCCCAAATCGGTAAAGTCGATCACCCCGTCGTAGTTGAAGTCGCCGTTCTGCCAGTGGCCGCTCTGGCCGTAACTGCCCAGCAGCGCGCCCAGGTCGGACATGCCGACAAGTCCGCTCAGGTCTGCGTCGCCGTAGGTGGCGGGCTTGACGATGATGGCCGATCCGTTGTCCAGATACCCCAGGCCGGCGGAGGGGGATGCGAGGCTGGTGCGGATGCCATTGCCGTTCCACAACCCGCCGTTGTAGCCGGAGGCGATCCATCCGCCGACCTGGGCCAGGGGCGAGGGGCCGCTGTAGGTGATGCGCAATTGATGGTCGGCCAGGTCCAGCCGTCCGCCGCCGCTGACGCTCAAAGCGCCCACATCGAGCAACTGGCCTGCGGCGCCGCTCATTGAGACCGAGGCGCTGCCGGAGATGCTCAACGACTTGAGCGACTGGGCACCGTTGAAGACGAGTTGTGCTGAGCCGCCGGCGATGAGATTGAGATTGGCTCCGCCCAATCCGCCGCCGGTGTCGATCGTGGCCGTTCCGCCCTGTATTTCCAGCGTGTTGTTGCCCGTGCCGGCGTGCACCCTGAACAGGCTCAGCCCTGCCGCCCCCACGCCCGCCGGCCCGGCCACCAGCACATCGTTGCCGCTGCCGCCGTCGTTGGCCGCCATGTCCACGATCAGGGTGCCCACGTTGAAGTAGGTCAGCGCCTCGATGCCGACCCCGCCGCTGGTGCCGGAGATGCGCCGTTGCCCGGGCGCCGGCTCGTCAATGACCAGGTTGTCCGCGGCATTGGGCGTGATCAGCGTCACGCTGGCCATGTTGCTGATGGTGACGGGCTCCAAGCCGGTGAAGGTGATCGTGCTGCCGCCGATGTTCACCGTGCCATTGCCCATCGCCGATGCGCTGGGGGCATAGGTGGCCGAGGCTGCGCCGTCGCCGATGATCGACAGTTCGTCGGCGTCGGCGCCTCCGTGGAAGAACAGGCCGCCGGCCGGAATCGCGTTGCCGCCGGATAGATCGATAGTCAGCGAATCGTCACCCGCGCCCCCCAGCACCGTCAGCGAAGTCAGGGTGGATGCGGGGACGATGTAGGTCGGCTCGCCCCCCATCGCGTTGTGCAGCACCTCGACGTTGGCGCCGTTGCGGCGGATGAGGATCGTGTCGTCGCCCGATGAGCCGCCGATGCCGGCCGTGAAGTTGGCCGCCTGGAGAATGTACTCGCCGCTGGTGGCGCCGGCGCCCGTGACGCGGACGCGGTAGTTGCCCGTGCTCTGGGCGACAAAAGTGAGCAGGGCGTTGCGCCCGTCGGGGGCCGAGTTGTTGTCGGAAGCGATCAGACCTCCAGCGGGGTTATACAACTCGACCAGCGGATCGAGGTTGTTGACGAACTGACCGGCCCCGCCCGCGGGTGTGAACGTGCGGAGCTGGACGACGTCGCCGGCCGTCACCGCCAGTTGATACCAGTCGTCGCCCGCATGTCCCAGCACCCGCCTGCTGTCGCTGATGTTCTGTGCCGCTGCGAAGCTGTTGTTCGGCTCGGTGTCGAAGGACATCTCCAGCAGGGCGGCCAGCGTGTACCCGACGCTGCCCCCGCCCATAACGCGCACAAAGTAGGTGCCGGCGGCCGGGGCGCCGAAACCGTCGAGCACCGCGTTGAGGTTGCTTGCGCCGGTGACGCCGCTGGCAAAGGTCTGCCCCGCGGCGTTTTGCAGTTCCAGTCCAAGATTCGCGCCGCTTTCGTGGGCCAGTGCCAGCGTGAGCCGCTGGCCGGTCGTCAGTTCAATGGAATAGAAGTCGGGCACCGGCTGCGGCACGGGTGGAGAGCCTGCGGTGGAAAGGTATGCGTGGACGGTGTAAGTGCCGGTTCCGCTGCGCGGCAGCACCTCAAGGTAATACGTGCCGCTGCTGGGAATGACATAGCTGAACAGCGGCGAGTCCTCATTGGGACCGATGCTCGTGCCATCCTCGAAAGCGATGGTCGTTCCCGCGGCGTTGCGCAGTCTTACTTGGGCATCCCAGCCCGCGGCCGCATCAACCATGAAGCTCACCAGATCGCCCGCCTGGAAGGTGAACTTGAAGAAGTCGCTGTCGCTGCCGCCGGAAACCGTCCCTGTCGTCGTTGAAACATACTGCACCGGCCGCCAGCTTGTGGAGACGTTGTTGGCCGAGCCTTTGGAGCCGTTGGATTCCGTTTCCGTGGTGACGGTGCCGCCGGTCAGGGGCGGGTCGCCGCTGTTCTCAAGGAACAGGCCCAGGTCGTAGGTGCCAGTCTGATTGGTCCAGGCGCGGGCGTTGACGTAATAGGTGTCGGTGACAGTGATGGGAAACCGCCACAGCAGCGAGTCGCGGAGGGGTCCGAAGTCATCGTCCGTTGCCACCAGGTCCGAAGTGCCCGCGCGGTAAAGCTCCACCAGCGGGTCCGACAGGGCGCCGCGCGCCGAGCCATTGCCCGACAGGCTGATGGTGAGCACGTCACCGGCCTGGAGCGTGCCGATGTTGAACCAGTCGCGGTCATTGGGGGGGCTTATCGTGCCCTTGAGACCCAGGTGGTAGAGGTTGCCGGAGAATGCGACGAAGTTGAGGCTTGCGTCGCTGGCCGTCGCCGTCGAGCCGTTGGGCTCGATCTCCGTCGGCAGCATGCCCGCCGGAAGGTCCGACTGCCCCAGAACGGCGACGCGGCCGCCTCCACCGGCGTACCAGACCAATCCTCCATCCAGCGGCTGGGCGGTCGGGCGCGAGTTGTTGGCCGACCCGCCGTAGGCCTCGGCCTCCTGCAAGCCGTTGAGGATCACCCGCAGCGAAAACGCCCCCACGCTGCCACCACTGCCGCTGACCGCGACGCGGTAAATGCCGCTCCCCCGTACCGGCACAGCCTGAAGGATAGCGGTGGCGCCGGCGGCCGCCGACGATGTGCCGATGAGCGTCCCGTTGGGATCGCGCACGCTGATGCTCGGCGCCAGCGTGGAAGCAGGCTGCACAACCACCGTCAGCGTCTGCCCGGCGTCCAGGTTCAGCGTGTATTCGTCACTGTCGCCTGGGAAGTTGATGTATCCCGGCAGCAGGGGATCGTACACCAGCGAGCCCAATGGATCGGCCGCCACCTGCGGCGTGGGGAACGCCACCGTGTCGATATCCACGTGAATCGTCGCCGAAAACGCCTGCACGCCTGCCAAACCGTCCTGGCGGGTTATGGCCCCGGCCGCAACCTCCAGCGTCTGCGTCCCCTGGGCCGTAACCGGCGGCGCCGTGTTGAAACTGAACTGGAGCGTCCGGCCATCGACCAACTGCACCGAGTCGGCCGGGACGCCGTTGACCGTCAGATCGCCGCTCTGCACGCTGGCCGCCAGATACGGGTGTGAAAGCGTCAGCGTGAACTGGGTCACCGCTGGTCCAAGCACCTGCCCGTCGGCAGGCACGCTGCTGAGGACGTTTATCGGCAACTGCATCAGTGTCCCCCGGGCGTTGAGGCGGCGGCCGGTCAGGGTCTTGCCCGCCAGCGACGCCACGGGATCGCCGCCGTTGAGGATGGCGTTCTTGATCGTCTCGTAACCCGTGCCGGGCGGGCTGATCGCGTAGGCCAGGGCGGCCACGCCCGAGACGAACGGCGCCGCCATCGACGTGCCGCTCTTGTAGCCGTAGCCGCCGCCGTTGATCGTGCTCAGGATGTTCGTTCCCGGCGCGCCCAGGTCCACCGTCGCCGCCCCATAGTTGGAGAAGCTGGCCAGGCCGTCGGTATCGGTGGTGGCCGCCACTGCGATGATGTTGGCCACATTCAACGAGGCCGGGGAAAATGGGCTGGAATCGGTGTTGACGCCGTCATTGCCGGCGGCTGCGACAAACAGCGCGCCCGAGCCGGCGTTGGCCTGTATCGCCTCCTGAAGCGCGCTGGAGACGCCGCTGCCGCCCCAACTGTTGTTGCTCAGGACGATGTTGTGCCCCCGGTTGCGCATCATGGTGACGTAGTTGATAGCCAGGACAGCGTCGGCCTCGGTTCCGTTGCCGTCAGACTTGAGGAACTTCAGCGGCAGTATTTTCGCGTTCCAGCTCACTCCCGCTACGCCGGTGGCATTGTTGGTGACGGCGGCGATGATGCCGGCGACATGGGTACCGTGGCCGTTGTCGTCCAGAGGTGCGTTGTCGCCGTTGGCAAAGTCCCATCCGCGCACATCGTCGACAAAGCCGTTGCCGTCATCGTCGATGCCGTTGCCGGGTATTTCGCCGGGATTGGTCCAGATGTTGGCCGCCAGGTCGGGGTGGTTGTAGTCGACGCCGGTGTCGATGATGGCGACGATGACCTGCGGGCTGCCCACGGTGATATCCCACGCCTCGGGCGCGTCGATGTCGGCATCGGGAGTGCCGCCGGTCTGGCCGGTGTTGTGCAGGCCCCACTGGCTGGCGAAGTTCGTGTCGTTGGGGAAGGTGCTGGCGATGCTGACGATGCGGTTGGGTTCCAGGTACTTGAAGCCGGCGATCTTGCTGGCGGCGGTGTACAGCGCCTTGTAGCCCGCATTGCTGGTGGCCCTGGCCAGGACCAGTCCATCGGCGCCCAGGTATTTGACCGGCTTGAGGGCCGCCCCCGCCCGCTGGAGCTTGCGGTTGATCCAACTGACCTGCCGCTGAGCCGAGCCATCGACCCCTTCGATGCGCAGCAGCCACTCGCCCTGGGCGGCGACAACCGTCTCGCCCTGCCAGCGAAACTGAGCAGCGCCTTCGGGCGCCGTGGCGGCGAGCATGAGGCGCGGCTCCAGCGCCTGGATGACCGGCCACTCGCCCTCGTGACGGACAGTCAGACTGGTCCTTCCAACGTCGCGCATAGCTGCTCTATCCTCGCCCCTCAAATGCTATTGCTATAACGTACGCCGGATATCGTACCGCGTCAAAAGAGTATCCAATTCCCCTGAACGTCCCAGTAGCCGCAGATCAGGAATTTTCCTCTCCCCGCTCGCTTTTGTGCCTCGCTGGCCCGCGTCGTTGTGCCTCTGTCTGCGCGCGCACCCCGCGGTCCACGCACATATGCCCACTTCCCCCTGTCAGACTGGGCAAGCGCAAACGGATGTGCCGATCTTGCTCACCCCATCAGCCCCGGCGGCAGGCCCATTTCCGCGGCCTTCTTCTGCATTTCCTCCCTCAGCATCTCTGCCGCCCGGGTCTGGGCGGCATGCACGGCCGCGACGATCAGGTCTTCCAGCATCTCCGTGTCGGTGGGGTCGATCCGTTCCCTGTCGATACGCAGTTTTACCAGCTCCAGCTTGCCGTTGACCGTCGCCTGCACCATGCCTGCGCCGGCTTCGGCCGTCACCTGTCTTCGACCCAGTTCCTCCTGCATCGCCCGCACCTGCTCGCGCATCTCGTTGGCTCGCCGCATCAGGTCGCCAAGGTTGCCCAGGTTCTTGAACATGTCGAACATCGGCCTCTCCTTCAAAGCGGCAGCGGTTCCTCGGAGACACGCACGATTGTCCCATCCAGCTCCGACAGCAGCGCGCCCACCAGTTCATCCCTGGCCAGTTCCTGAATCTCCTGGGGAGATGGGCGATACACACCCGGCGCCGCTCCCGGCTGCGCACAGGACGCCGGCTCAGGCGCCGCCGCGCGCGTCCGTGCCGCCGCTGGTGCTTCCGCGTGCGCAGTCGGCGCTGCGCCTGACGGCCGCCCCGAGGTGGATTCAGCCGCAGGCGCTTCCTGCTCATCCAGCGTGAACTTCACGCCGACGTTGCGTCCCAGCACGCGCGTCAGAACGTCGCAGAGCAGCTCGCGCTTGCCATTGCGCGACAGCATTTTCGGCAGGGTCTGGTTGATCGAGTGATAGCGGATCTTCGCCTCGTCCCCCGATACTTCGATCAGTTCGCCCATCGCCAGCAGCGAATGCACCGACGGGCGATCCTTGAACGCCGCCAGCACCCGTTTCCACACCTCCCCCAGGTTGGACGGATCGACCGGCTCGATGTTCGACGGCTCGGCAGCGGCGGGGAGCGGCGCAGGGGCCGTCGGCACCTGTCTGATCACCGGCGAAACCGCCGTACCGGCCCACACTTTTCCGGGCCGCGGCAGATCATCGTCATCGTCATCGTCATCGGCCAGTCCGACGCTCACTGGCACCTGCTGTGTCGACGGGGCCGCAGCCGCCGCAGGCGGCGGTGCGTCGGCCGAGGTGCTCAACGGCTCAGGCTTTTTTTTTTGAGCGGCCGCCGGGCGCTGGGCTTGCACGCGGGAAAGCAGCTCCTCGATTGGCGTGAACTGTTCGGCCAGGGCCAGTCTCACCAGCGCCGCATCGAGCAGGGCACGGCCCACCTGCGACTGGCGGAGCTGACGGCGCAGATCCTCCAGAAGGGTGATGTCCTGGCTGAGGATTTGCGGGTCGAACCGCGCGGCCTGGGCGGCCAGATCCTCCAGCGACAGCGACGGCGCCTCGACCAGGTCCGACTCCTTCCCGCAGGTGCGGATGATCAGCAGGTTCCGCAGGTGGTCGACAATGGCCCCGATCAGACCGTCGGGGGAGAGCCCTTCGCAGATGATGCGATTGGCTCCGACCAGCACGTCCTTGACGCGGCCTTCGCCGATGGCGGCAACCAGGTCGAAGATGAGCTGGGCTTTGGGCAACCCAAGGAGCTGCTCGATGGTGGCCACGGTCAGTTTCGTCTCGCCGATGCTCAGCAGCCGCTCCAGCAGCGAGATGGCGTCGCGCATCGAACCGGCCCCGGCCTTGGCCACCAGCAGCAGGGCCTGCTCGTCGGCTTCGATCTTCTCGTCGCGACAGATGTTCCGCAGATGGGCGGCGATCTCGCGCGCGGAGATGTTGCGGAAGTCGTAGCGCTGGCAGCGCGAGAGGATGGTGGGCAGGACCTTCTCCGGCTCGGTCGTGGCCAGGATGAACTTCACGTGCGACGGCGGCTCCTCCAGCGTCTTGAGCAGGGCGTTGAACGACTGCTTGCTGAGCATGTGGACTTCGTCGATGATGAAGATCTTGAAGCGCGAACTGGCCGGGCTGTACTGGGCGTTCTCCAGGATCACTTCCCGCGTCTTGTCCACCTGCGTATTGGAGGCGGCGTCGATCTCGATCACGTCCATGTCCTCGCCGCGGGCGATCGCCTGGCACGAGACGCACTTGAGACACGGCTGGACCGTCGGTCCGTCGGATGCGTGGCAGTTGAGGGCCTTAGCCAGGATCCGCGCCATCGATGTCTTGCCCACGCCGCGCGTCCCGCAGAACAGATAGGCGTGGGCGATCCGGCCGCACTGGATCGCCTTCTTCAGCGTTTGCGCGACGTGATTCTGGCCCACCACGTCGTCGAAGGTGGAGGAGCGATAGCGGCGGGCTAGGACCGTGTACGACATACGCGACGCTTTCACTGAGACCGGCCGGAGTGTAGCACAGCCGGGCGGATGAGCAAGGTGGCGCCGTAAAAGCCGTGGCAGAGACGCCCCGGGGTTCCTCAAACAGCGGGAGCCGCCGGCTCCTGCTACGCGCCGCGCTCCGGCTGCGCGCGGTGGAGCGGCGATGGCCACATCGCCACGAGCTTGCACAACAGCACTGCCCCCAGGCCCGGCAGCAGCCAGATGGTGCGCCCCTCGACGAAGCCCATCCAGAAAAAGGGCATTGCCAGCGCTACGGCCGCCAGCCACAGGCCCATGCCGAGCCTCATACGCGGGACGGGGGGCACCATCAGCAGCCACACATAGGCGGGAAAGATCAGGCCGTAGAAGCCCATGAAGCAGCGGTAGACAAACTCGCCCCGGTCTGCCGCCAACCCATGTCGGCTGGCAATGCTCCACATGCCCGCCAGCACCGAGATCGCCACGGCCATCCACACCAGCCAGCGCCATTGCCCGCGGAGCGGGGCCATGCACCGCGCGTGAAAGGCCACCGTCAGGCCCGACTGCACCGCCATGTGAATAGACAACGCGACGAGCGCGACATGGAGCGGCGTGCCGTATCCGTGGGCGCGGGGCATGTCGAGGAGCGTCGGCGCATAGCAGAGCGTAAATGCGATCATCGCCAGGAAGAATCCGCCAAACCCCAATGTGAATGCCCAGCGCGCCCCGCCGCGGCCGCAGCTCATCCTGGCGCGATGAAATGTCAGGTCCAGGTAGGGGCACAACAGAAATCCGAACGCGCACACCGGCGCCAGCGCCATCGCCCGCGCGGCGCCGTCCGACGGCGCGGATGGCCGGGCGGGTATCCCGACCGTCGCGAGCCACACGCCGGCGGCCGCCAGTGAGATCGCGTAGACCACCGCCGCGGCCGCGAGGCTCCAGTCCACAGGGTGAGTATCAGCCTGGCCGCTGGCTCTCAGCCGGCGCTGGGCGGGTCCGTAGACCACCGCCGCCGCCACCAGCGCCAGGATGACCGACGCGTTGCCCAGGGCGGAGACCTGGGGCAGGAGCCAGATCACGAAGAACGCGTGGAAGGCGACGGTCACGATGGAGAACAACGTGCAGGCGGGGCGATGGCGCTCGACCAGTGCCGCGCTGGCCTGCGGCGAGCCGATCACCCAGCCCATGGCGGCCGCCCCGATGACATTGGGCACGGCGAAGACGACCCAGCCGAGGATGCCCATCTCGCGCACGAGTATGACCGGCAGATACATGCCGATGCACCATGTCCACGAACAGGCGAGGTAGATGGCCCAGGCGATGCGTCGATCGCGGGTTGGTTGGGTGTCGGGATAGCTGCTCACGCGTGGTGAGTGTACCCGCAAGCAGCCGGGAAGCCGACAGGCGGGATCGGAAGCCTGGCAGACCGGGTGTTGCCCGCATAATGTGCAGATGCGCAGGCAATTTGCGTCTGCCGGTGCGGAAGCCTACCATTTGGACAAGGTTTGTATGACATCGCCGATTCCCACAGCACCGCTGAGCCACCATGACCAGGGAATGGCCGTCCTGACCGAAATCGGTCAAATCCTCTCATCGACGCTGGAGCTGCGCGAGGCGTTCGCGGCCATCATGCAGGTGCTGATGAACAGGCTCGACATCCAGCGGGGCTCGCTGGTCCTGCTGGATGAGTCCAGCGGCCGGCTGCGCACCGAGGCGGCCGTGGGGCTTTCGGCCGAGGCCATCGAGCGCGGCGTCTACGCCCTGGGCGAGGGCATCACCGGCAATGTGGTGGCCACGGGCCGCCCGCGGGTCATTCCAGACATCCGCAACGAGCCTGACTTTCTGAACCGCACTTTCGCCCGCGACCTGGCGACACTGGATCGCCCTATCTCCTTTCTGTGCGTTCCCATCCGCATCGAGGACCGCACGGCGGGGGCGCTCTGGTGCGACAAGCCGCTGGTCTCGCAGGAGCAGCTCGCCAGCGATCAGGCCTTTCTCACGATCATCGCCGCGTTTCTCGCCCAGGCGATCCAGCTCAACCGCATGGTCATGCGGCAGAAGGAAGAGCTGCTGGAGGAGAACCGCCGCCTGCGCGACCAGGTGCGCGACCGCTACAGGTTCGAGAACATCATCGGCGACTCGCCCGCCATGCACGAGGTCTTCGCCACCGTCGGCCAGGTCGCCAACAGCCGCGCCACCGTTCTGCTGCTGGGCGAGACCGGCACCGGAAAGGAGATGATCGCCAAGGCCATTCATTACAACTCGCCGCGCAAGGACAAGCCATTCATCCGCGTCAACTGCGGGGCGCTGTCCGGCACCCTGCTGGAGTCGGAGCTGTTCGGCCACGTCAAGGGCTCGTTCACCGGAGCCATCCGCGACAAGGTGGGCCGCTTCGAGGCCGCCGACGGCGGGACCATCTTCCTTGACGAGATCGGGACGCTCGAGCCGCAGCTCCAGGTGAAGCTCCTGCGCGTGCTTCAGGAACGGGAATTCGAGCGCGTGGGCGACACCCAGACGGTGAAGGTGGATGTGCGCGTGATCGCCGCCACCAACGTCGATCTCCAGGAGGAGGTGGCCCGCGGCAACTTCCGCGAGGACCTTTTCTACCGGCTGAACGTGGTGAGCATCTATCTGCCGCCGCTGCGCAACCGCCGCGAGGACATCCCGCGCCTGATCGACCACTTCCTGGACAAGTACAACGCCCTGAACGGCCGGAATCTCAAGCGCATCAGCCGGGAGATGCTCAGCATTCTGTTGCGCTATCCGTGGCCGGGCAACGTGCGGGAGCTGGAAAACGCGATCGAGCGCGCGGTGGTGCTGTCCGGCGGCGAGGACTTCACCGAGGACCTGCTGCCGCTGAGCGTGCGCATGTTCGCGGCCCAGCGGCGATCCAATCAGTCCTCCGAGTCCATCGAGACCCTGTGCCGTCGGCTGGCCGATCAGGCCATCGCCGATTACGAGCTGCGCGAGGGTGAAATCTACGACCTGCTGGTCAATCAGGTCGAACACGCCCTGCTGGAGCGGGCGCTGGCCCGCTGCGGCGGAGTGAAAACCAAAGCGGCCGATTTTCTGGGCATCAACCGCAATACGCTGAATAAGAAGGTCAAGGACCTTGGAATTGAGGCGGGAGAGTGAGCGGACACGCTCGCCCAGTTACACCCGGCGCTTTCCGTAGGGGCACATCCCCACCAGCACGCAATCCCGGCACCGCGGGCTTCGCGCCCTGCACGTGCGCCGGCCGTGTTCGATCAACAGCACATGCATCTCGTAGCGGTCGCGGGGACGGATCATCGGCTCCAGCACGTCGTGGGCCCGTTCGGCGCTGGCGTCGGGCGGGATCAGCTCCAGCCGTTTGGCGATCCGGTGAATGTGCGTGTCCACAGGGAACACCTTCATGCCGAACGCAAACATCAGCACGCAGTCGGCCGTCTTGGGCCCCACGCCCCTGAAGCGCAGCAGGTACTGACGCGCCTCCGACGCACGCATCCGCGCCAGAAACTCCAGATCGATGCGGCCGCGCTGGCGCTTGATTTGCCGGAGAATCTCCTGAATCCGCGGGGCCTTGATGCGGCTCAATCCGCTGATGCGGATGCACTTTTCAACCTCCTCGACGCCGGCGTTGGCGAGCTGGTTCCACGAGCGAAAACGCCGGCGCAGGCGGCGGAAGCCGGCCGAGCTGTTGGCGTCGCTGGTGTTCTGCGACAGGATGGTCTCCACCAGCAGGTCCAGTCCGCTGCCCCAGCGCTTCCACGGCCGGGGGCCGTACGACTTTCGCAACGCGGCGAGGATGCGTCTCACGGCCCAATGCATAGCCGCCCGGCGGGCGCGGGACAACGGGCGATCACATCCTTTGGCGCCCGCTGATGGCGTCGGCGAGGATGTTGCGGTTGGCGTACTCGATGCTGCTGCCGGCGGGCAGGCCGCGGGCCAGACGCGTCACCTGCACCTGGGGATAGCGGGCCAGCAGATTCTGGATGTGCAAAGCCGTGGCGTCCCCTTCCATGGTAGGGTTGGTGCCCATGATGACCTCGCGGATGCCGCCCCCCGCAATACGCTGCATGAGGGCATCGATGGTCAGGTCGGCCGGGCCGACTTCATCCAGAGGGGCGACGCGTCCCAGGAGCACGTGATAGACGCCGCGGTACAGGCCCGTGGCCTCCAGCGCCAGCAGGTCCTTGGGCTGCTCCACGACGCAGACGATGCTCTGGTCGCGTGCCGGATCGGAGCAGATGGAACAGGGGTCGGCCTCGGTGAGGTTAAAGCAGATGGAGCAGTGGCGGATGCGCGTCTTCACGTCGCGGATGGCATCGGCCAGTTTCATCGCCTCCTCGGGCTTCTGCTTGAGCAGATGAAACGCGATGCGCTCGGCCGATCGCGCGCCAATGCCAGGCAGCTCGCAGAGGCGATCGATAAGCTCCTGAATGCACCGGGTGTAGCTGCTCATGGACGGGAATTATAGCGACCGGGACGGAGGGGTGGTGTTCCACCGTGCATCGGAGCGCCATCGCCACACCCGTAGGTGCGGCACCGCCGCACGGCACGAGGGAGGTCGTTCGCCACATCTGGGGCATCCAACAACACGCCCAGCCGCCGCACGAGCTACCTCGGATCGCTCACTCGTCCCAGAAACAGAATCTGCCCGGTCGTGTTGTGGCGAATGACAAACAGAAACGGCCGGTCGGCGCGGAACACCACCGGCTCCTGGGGCATGGGGGCGGCCGTGATGCCGAAGACCACGCCCGTGGCGGCCGCCGCCTCGGTGCCTTCCTCATCGACGGCCACAAACGCCTTGTGGACCACGTCCTGGACGAACAGCTTCTGCGCCGTGGAGATGCCCGAGAAGTCGGCCGCGTCGGGGACGAAGGCGTCGACGATGCCCATTTCGCGAAGCGTCGGCTTCATGGCGAACTGGGCGCTGAACTTGAAGCGCGGCAGGGCCACGGCCACCTCGCGGCCGCGCAGTTGTTTGATAATGTCGGCGAGCATGGGCGCGGACAGCTCCCGCTCCAGCGCGGCCAGGCCATCGACCTCGCGCGGAAGCAGCACGAGCATGCTGAGGCGGTTGCCGGTATAGGGCAGCTCCACCGCCTGGAAGCGATCGGTCTGCATGTAACCGAATCGCTTCTGCTGATGCATCATCGGGACGGTCGCGGTTCGGCCGCCGGCCAAATGGAACGTGTCGTCGCGCGTGGCGTCTTTCGGAAACCGCTGGGCCCAGTTGCTGCGGAAGTAGATGGCATTGGTGAGCACCATGCGCGTGAGGCTGGTGAGCATGCCAGGGGGAATCAGGTCCTGGATTTTGTCGTTGGTCTTCTGGGCGACCCAGTCGTTGATCTGGCGGCGGGCGGCCTCGGACTCGCGGATGAAGTCGACCTCGCGGAGTGACGCGCCGTAGTGGGTGTCGAGCAGGCGGGCAAAGTCGGCGTTGATGGCGAATCCGCCCTGGCTCCACAGCGCGTTGGCGACGGCCAGGCGGTAGAACTCCGTAGCGCCCGAGGCCGCATCTTCGTTAAGCTGGCGCATGAAAGCAGCCGAGGCGGCGTGGAGGCCGCCTTGGTCCTGGCTCTGGAGCGCCGCGAGAATCTGCGCCGCCGTCTGCCCGCGCGCCCCGGCGCTGGTCATGGCCAGCGCGCTGTGGATGCTGTAGGGCGAGAAGAACAGATTCCCCTCGCGCTGACGGAGGTGGGCGAACAGTCCGAACGCAAAGCTGTTGTTGGCCTCGACCAGCGCCGACAGCTCCGGCGCGTGGGCCGGTGCCTGGGCCCGGGCCATGGCGGCCGTGGTTGCGAAGGCCGCGACGAGCGCCAGCAGTGCAAGCGAGTGACACGACATGGCGTGCTCCTTTCGGGGGTCCTGGGGTCCACCGAGATTAGACACCGGATGGCGGGGAAAAGACAGGGCCGCTGCATGACGCCGATCGCAGAGGGCGTGACAGTCTCTGCGGCCGGCGGTTCGGGATCGCGCTGGCGCGCGATGTAGCACCGGCGTCCCCGCGCGTCCCCGCCCGTGCCCAACGACGTCGGGCCCCCAACCGTAGCACAGGCGTCCTCGCCCGTGCCAAACGACGCACCGCCACCTCGTCGCACGCGTGCTACGGAAAGCCCGCCGCCTGGTAGTAGCACGAGTAGCACGCGCGTCCCGCCCGTGCCGAACGGCGCATCGCTACCCCGCAGCACGCGTAGCACGCGTAGCACGGGCGTCCTCGCCCCCGACCTTTGCGGGCTGTTGGCTTGCTTCCGCGACTCTGCCCGTTGCCAGCCGCCGCGGATGTGGTGCGCTTGTCACCCGCTATTCATCGCTGACCCGCCAGGTTCGTCCGGAGCGGGCGCTGCGAATCATCTGCCCGGCCCTGCCCCTGCCCGCTACTGCTGCTCCCACCGGCGATTGAACATGGCCAGCCGCAGCGCCGCGCGGCTCTGTTCGCTGGCCAGGAACAGATCCTCGGGGAACACCCGATATCCCAGTATCTGCTGGTAGATTTCATCCTCCATGTGATGAAGCATTCCCAGCCCGGCCAGGTACTGGAGGCGCAGGTTGCGATCGCGGTTGATCTGGGCATCGGCCAGCCAGGGTGCCAGGTCGGTGGCGCGCCCGGCGTAGGTCCGCAGCAGATCGACGGCCGAATGAAACGATGCGCCCGCCAGCGACGCCGCCGCCCCGGCGTGATCCGGCCGGTCCAGCCGCCGCTGGATTTCGTCCACGTCGATGGGTCGCGGCTGGGCCTGGCCCACCAGCACGACGTCATAGCCGGCGCCGTTGATGTCGTTGCTCCAGATGGTGCCCTGGGGGAAGACGCGGAAAAACGTCGCCAGCTCGCTCTTGACCACGTCGCTGTTGCTTTCGTACAGCGGCACCCACTGAGTCATCAGCCCGCCGGGATTGAGCCGTTCCCGGCACATCTGGAAATACTCCTGCGTGTAGAGCGTGGCCGCTCCCTTCACCCACGGGTGGATCGGGTCGGAGGTGATGATGTCGAACTTCTCCTTCGTCGTGCGGATATAGTGCCGGGCATCGTCGTAGACCACCTGCACGCGCGGGTCGCTCAGCACGTCGTGATTCTCCTCGCTGAAATACCTGGCCACCACCTTCGGAATCAGCGGCTCGATCTCGCAGATCACGATGCGCTCGATGCCGGGGTACTTCACGAAACAGCCGGCCGTCACCCCCGCCCCGCAGCCGACCACCAGCACCGTCCTGGGCTCTTCGTGCATCAGCGCCGACATGTGCCCCAGCATGCGCTGCAGCCGCATGTCCTGCGGGATCGTTGAAGCCTCCACTTTGCCGCTGACGTGAAAACTCCGCGAGCCGTCGCTTCCCTGCGTCACGGCCACCGACGCGTTCATGCCCTCGCCCAGATACACCAGCTCCGAATACCACTCGAGATTGCTCAGCATCGAGCGCCCGTAGGCGATCAGGTGCCAGGGCACCGCCGGCACCGCCGCGCACAGCCAGCCGGCCGCCGCCACGCCGCACGCCATCGCGGCGGCCGGGCCCCAGCGCATCGTCCTGCCCGGGATCGCGTATTCCGGCAGCCGCACGCCCGGGGCTGGCGGCTTGTACGGTCGCGCCGCCGCGATTGTGCGGGCAGTCCACAGCGTCGGCACCAGCGCGATCAGCGCCGCCGTCACCGCCAGCACGATCAGCAGCCGCTGCGCGTTCTGCGTGCCGCCCCATTTGTCCAGGGCCACGAACGCCGTCAGAGCGATGGCCCCGGCGATCGCCCCCACCGTGTTGGCCGCGTAGACCCCGCCCACCAGCTTGCCCGTGTCGCGCCCGCGCGCCGGCACGGCCGCCAGCGCCAGCGGAAAACTCGCGCCCCACAGCAGCGTCGGCGGGAACAGCGCCCAGACGCACCGCGCCAGATCCAGGTGAAACTGAATCCACGGGGCCTCTGCCAGCATCCGGGCCCCCGCACCGCTGTAGGGTGGCTCGACCGGCCAGTACGGCAGCGACCGCGCCAGTGCATACGCCGACCACGCGATGCACGCCGCCAGCAGGAGCTGGCACACGCCCAGGGCCGCGCGCGGCCGGGGGGTTGTGCGCGCGACGACGGCGCCGATGCTGCTGCCGATGCCCAGCCCCGTCAGGAACACCGCCAGGATGATCGAGAACGTATACACCGTCGCCCCCAGCATCAGCGAGAGAATGCGCGTCCAGATCACCTCCGCCCCCAGCGCGCTCATCCCCGAAAGCCCGATCACCAGGAGTATCGCCCACGATCCGCCGGCCGCCTCCTCCGTTCGCTGCGGCACCAATGACCCGGCCGCACCGGGCGCGGCCCTGCCGGGCGCGTGTGCCGCCACCCGCGCCAGCAGCACCGCCGCCGCGCCCACCGCGAGGTTGATCGTCACCGCCACCGCCGTCGCCGTCAGCAGGTCGTGCTGTCGCAGCAGATAGAACCCGGCCAGCAGGCAGCCGAACACGGCACCGGCGATGTTGCCGCCGTAAAAGAACCCCAGCCACGAGACGCCGCGAGGCGTTGCCTCGACGTAGCGGGCGATGGCCGGCAGGGTCGCGCCCATCAGCACCGTGGGCGTCAGCAGGCACATTCCGCACACCAGCGCCCGCAGGAGCACCGAACCGCTCCCGTGCCCCACCCATGCCAGGTTAACCCGCTCCACCAGCGGCATGCCCACCAGCACCAGCACCCCCATCACCGCGATCCCCGCCTCCAGCGCCCCGTACACCTTCAGCGGATGCCAGCGCGTCCCGATCACCCGCGGCAGCAGCAGGCTCCCGATGCACATGCCCCCCATGAATGTGGCCAGCAGCACGCTCAGCGACAGCGCTGAGGAGCCGATGACCAGTTGCAGCATCTGGAACCAGACGATTTCGTAAATCAGCGCCGCACAGCCGCTGCCGACGAACAGCAGCACCAGCAGGGGAAGCAACGGCGAGGAGACCGACGCGGCGGGGGAGTGTGGCTGTGTCATGCGATGCAGGCGCCTGTGAAGTTCATGTGATGTTGCTCTCCAGCGTCCGCCAGGCCGGCCGCCCCCAGCGGCCCGCGCAGCGCACGGCCATGGCAGACGCGCAGGGTCAGCGCCCGCCCGACCATATAGTGTTCCCGGAGGCGGAAAATCTTCCCGCTCAAGCTGGGCGGGCGGGTCCAGAGCCGCTTCCCGGCGCATCCCGACCACACCGGCGAATCGGGTGCGTCGCTGCGCCGATGGTACCGCCCCGGCCACGCCTGTCTCCGCTGCGCCCACGATCGCCACTTCACTCAGCTCCATCGCCCCGCCAGTGGGGCGGGGGGGTCGGCCAGAGACGCGAAGCCGGCGAACCGCGCGGCGGGGCGGCCCCGGATCGACAGCAGCGGCACCAGCCCGCGCGCCATGATGGCGGCCGCAGCGCGGTCGCTCAGGTATGCCTCCGTGGGCGGCGTGATCTGGCTCTCGCCGTCGATGCTGCGCACATGCATGGGCAGGTCCTCGACGTCGCCGAAGCCTGCGGGGCTCATCTCCCATCCCGACTCCGTGAAGGCCTGCGCCAGGACTGCAGCGCACGCGTACGCCGCGTTGCCCCACAGATACTGTTCGTGGCCATGACGCGGCGTCCACTCCTCCAGCCGCAGCGACTCCACGGGGTCGGTTCCGCTACCATACGGCAACCGCAGCATCATGCGCGGACAGGCCAGCGCCACGTGCCGCGACGATGGCAGCCGCCGGAGCTGATTCCAGGCGTCGGCCGCCGCCGGCGCCGACCAGGCATCCGGATCCGGCGAGTCGGCGAACGACGGACTGCCCACCAGGTTGGAGCTGGCGCCTGCGATGAACGCTGCCCCCGCATGCTGCGCGATCGCCCCCAGCCGCGCCAGCAGGGCGGCGTCCTCCTCGACCGCGTCAAACGCGAAGTCGCCCACGATCAGGGCCCACGGCTGGGACCCCGGCACGCCCACGCTCTGTTCCGCCAGCAGCTTGTACAGCCCGCAGCGGCTCAGGTCGGGCGCGGCCAGGTCGGCCATCAGCTCCTGCCTGCTCACGTCCAGCAGGTGCAGGCGCAGCTCCTCTCCGAGGTCCAGCCGCGACACCAGAAAGTGCACGCCCCGCCACACGGACTCGATGGCCTGAAACGCCGGATGGTGCAGGATGGCCCGCATCTGCGCCTCCATCGCCTCTTCCACCAGCCCCACCAGCTCGGACTGCCGGGGGTCGGCGCTGGGCACGATGTGCTCGCGCACTGCCTCTTCGAGAATGGAGCGGATCGGCGCAGCCGCCGCCGAAGCCGCCGGCGTCTGTCGCGGCCGGCCCAGCAGACGATCGAACATGTCCGCCTCGGCCGGCGGCGCCGGCTCGCCGGCCTGACTCGCCGCCTCTGAGGCCGGAGGCTCTGTGCCGCTCAGCGTGCGCACCAGGGCCGCGGCCTCGGCGAACGTGGCCGGGTTCCGCAGTTGCTGCCGCAGGTTCTCCAGGGCGCGGAAGACGTCAAGCTGACGCAGGACGCGGTCGGGATGGAAGTCGTCCAGCTCGCGCACCGCCAGTTGGATGACGCTGCCGGCGCTGTCGCCCACCGCCATGCGCACCACCGGCGCCGTCCGCGCGATGGCGCGATCCAGCGAGTCCGCGTCCACGGCCAGACACGGCCGCGCCGCCAGCGCCGCCCCCGTCTCCAGGCGCCCGGCCGCGCCGCGACCGCTGAAGTCCGCCATCACCAGCATGCGGAACGGCGTGCCCTCGGTGGGCCGCGCCGCGGCCGATGGCCTGCCGAGGGTGAACTGGAAACTCATCGAGCCGGGAGATCGGGTCGCCATGGTGTTCTCCTGTGCGTTGCCCCCGACAAGACTATAGCCGCGCGCCACCGGCCGCAAAACGCACGCCGCCATGCTGGGGGACACCGCCTGAAGCGTGGCGGGAGGGGCGACATCGAAGGTCGGGCAGTTGGCTTCGCGTTGACCCCCGCACGCCCCATACCTAGCATCCAACTCCTATGCGACGCTCTCACGGTGTGCTGGCAGCGCTGATTCCCGCACTTTTCCTCACCGCCTCCGGGGTGGCGCAGATGCCGCCCGCCCAGGTCGTGGTGGCGCCGCTCGAGAAACGCATCGTCGAGCGATCGCAGCCGCTGGTGGCCACCGTCGAACCGGTCACGCGCACCACCATGGCCGCCGAGGAGGCCGGGCTGGTCGCCGAGCGATCGTTCGACGAGGGCGATCACGTCAAGCGCGGGACGGTCCTGGCCCGCCTCAACACCGACCTGCTCCAGGCGCAACTGGCGGCCGCGCGGGCCACGCACGAGTCGGCCGCCGCCATGCTCGAGCGGGCGCGGGCCGACGCCGACCACGCCGACAGCGAGCTGAAGCGCATCGAGAGCATCTATCGGACACTGTCCACGACGGAGAAGGAATATCGCGATGCCCTCAACACGCAGCGCGTCGCCCGGGCCATGGTTGCCGCCCGCGCCGCCGAAATGGCCGAAAAGGCCGCCGAAGTCGCCCGCCTGGAGCTGCTGCTGAGCAAGGCCGAGTTGCGCAGCCCCATCAATGGCGTGGTGTCCAGGAGACACGTGGAGGTCGGCCAGTGGATTCGCCAGGGTGATCCGGTGGCCGATCTGGTGCAGCTCGAGGAGCTGTTCGTTCGCATCAACGTCCCCGAGCTGCTCGTGCCCACGCTGCGGGTGGGCGATGACGTCGTCGTCCGCATTGACGCTCTGGGCGGCCGGAGCTTCATCGGCAAGGTGGAGCAGATCCTGCCCGAGGCCGAACCCGCCAGCCGCACGTTCCCCGTGCGCGCCCGTCTGCCCAATGCCGATCTTCTCGTCCGCCCCGGCTTCTTCGCGCGGGCTTCGCTGGTCTCGCGGACCGATGCCGCCCGCTTTGTCGTGCCCACCGACGCGCTGGTGATTCGCAGCGAGCGGATGCACGTGGTGGCGGTGCGCCAGGGCCAGGCGGTGATCGTGCCCGTGGTGCGCAGCGCCTCCGAGGGGGCGCGCAGCGTGGTCGAGGGCGAGCTGCGCGAGGACGATGTTGTGGTCGTCCGCGGCAATGAGTCGCTGCGGCCCGGCGAGCCGCTGATCGTGATCAATCCGCCGGGCGCCCCGCCCGCGGCTGCCGCCGCCTCCGCGGCGACCCGCCCAGCCGCCGCGCAGTAATTCCCCTGACAGCCTTACCATGAACCTGATCGAACGATCCATTCGTCAGCCCGTTGCGGTCACCGTGGCCGTGCTGCTGGTGCTCATCTTCGGCTCGCTGGGCCTGCTGGGCATCTACGACTTCCTGCGCCTGCCGGTGCAGCTCACGCCCAACGTCGACCAGCCGATGATCAGCGTGCAGACCACCTGGTTCGGCGCCAGCCCCCAGGAGATCGAGCAGGAGGTCATCCGCGAGCAGGAGGAGGTCCTCAAGACCGTCACCGGCCTGCGCGAAATGACCTCCAACAGCGTCGAGGGCATGGGCACCATCAACCTCCAGTTCTACGTCGGCGTCGACAAGGACGCGGCCCTCAACGAGGTCCGCGACAAGCTCCGCCAGGTGCGGCGCTATCCGCCCGATGTCGATCAGCCCATCGTCCAGTCGGTCGACTCGGCGGCCGACAACTTCATCGCCTGGATGGTGCTTCGCCCGGTGGCCGGCGCCACGCCGCTGCCGCCGGAGCAGGTGGGCATCGCCGGCTACCACGGCAACGTGTCGGAACTTCAGGACTTCATGGAGGATGAGGTCAAGCCGATCCTGGAGCGCGTCGAGGGCATCGCCACCATCAATGTGCTGGGCGGGCGCAACCGCGAGATGCACGTGCGCGTGGACCTGGAGCAACTGGCCGCACGTGGCATCACCATCAGCCAGCTCATCTCCGCCCTGAACGCCGAGAACCTCAACGTTACGGCGGGCGTCGTCAGCGAAGGCAAGCGCGACACCAGCATCCGCGCCGTCGGCCAGTACACCGATCCCGAGCAGATTCGCAGCACCGTCATCGCCTACACCGCCGCCGGGGCGCCCGTCTATGTCGGCGACGTGGCGGAAGTGGAGCTTGGCTTCCGCCGCGCCGTCGGTTTTGTGCGATCGCTGGGCGAAGAGGTGATGGCACTGAACGCCAAGCGCCAGACCGGCAGCAACGTGCTGACGGTGATGCAGGGCCTGCGGCAGGCCGTCCAGCGGGTGAACCGCGACATCCTCGCCGCCCGCGGCTTGGCGCTGGAGCTGTACCAGGTCTACGACGAAAGCGCCTACGTCAGCCGCTCGCTTGAAAACGCCCGCGGCGACCTGCTCATCGGCGCCAGCCTCGCCGCCATGGTGCTGTTCATGGCCCTTCGCAGCCTCGGGGCCACGTTCGTCGTCATCGTCGCCATCCCCATCGCCATTCTCGGCACCTTCTTCGGCCTGGCCCTGGCAGGCCGCAATCTCAACGTCATCTCCATGGCCGGCCTGACGTTCTCCGTCGGCATCGGCATCGACAACGCCATCGTGGTGCTGGAGAACATCTTCCGCCACCGGGAGATGGGCAAATCGCGCTTCCAGGCGGCGCTGGACGGCGCCCGCGAAGTCTGGGGCGCCATCGTCGCCTCCATCGTCACCAATGTGGCCGTCTTCGCGCCCATCCTCTTCATCGAGGAGGAGGCCGGTCAGCTCTTCCGCGACATCGCCGTGGCCATCACCATCTCCATGGTGCTGTACCTGCTGGTCTCGCCGCTGGTGGTGCCGATGTTGTCGAACCTGCTCATCCGGCGCCTGCCCGGGGGCTATTCCGCTGAGGGCGAGGCCGGCAGACCACAGACGCTCCTGGGCCGCATCACCCGCCCCATCGGACGACTTGGCGCGGGCATGGCCGAGGCGTTCTACGCCGTCATCCTCTGGCTCACCGGCGGGCTTCTGCGTCGTGTCGTGCTGGTGGTGACGATGGTTGGCCTGGCCACCTGGGCGAGCTTTGCCCTCATGCCGCCGCGCACCTACCTGCCGCCGGGCAACCAGAACCTGGTCTTCGCCGCACTCGTGTCGCCTCCCGGCTACAACATCGACGAGTTCCGCCGCATGGCCGAGCACGTCGAGCAACGCCTGAGGCCCTGGTGGGAGGCCGAGCTGGACTCCCCGCAGCTCGCCCAGCTCCAGCAGCAGTTTCGCGCCGTCGTCGAGTCCGCCGTGATTCCCATGCTCCAGCAGCAGGCCGAGGGAATGCGCGGCGCCCTGGCCGCCATTCAGCAGCAGCTCCAGCAGATGCGCTCCAGCATGCCGGCGAACCAGTACCAGCACGCGTCGGCCGAGCTGCGCGAGAACGCCCTGCGCCTGCAGGGGCAGATCGCCGAACTCGAGCAGCGCATCGCCTCGATCCGCTCGCTTCCGCCGCCTGCGCCCATCGAGAACTTCTTCTTCGCCGCCTTCCAGGGCCGGGCCTTCATGGGCGCCACCAGTAAGGACCCCCAGAACGTCGCCCCACTCGTTCAGGTGCTCAACGGCTCCCTCCAGGGCATCCCCGGCACCATGGGCTTCGCCCAGCAGGCGCCCATCTTCCGCACCGGCCGCTCCATCGGCACCACCGTCGACGTCGTCGTCAGCGGCCTGGACTACGACCAGGTCCGCTCATCGGCCACAGCGCTTCAGGTCGCCCTGATGCAGCGCTTCGGCACATTCGTGATGTCCGACCCGCTTAACTTCAACCTCGGCCGACCCGAGCGCCAGGTCGTGCCCGACCGTGAGCGCGCCGCCCAGGCCCGTGTCCCAACCCCCACCATCCGCGACATGGCCCAGGTGGCCGCCGATGGTCGGATCATCGGCGACTACCGCATCGGCGGGCAGAACATCGACCTGGTGGTGATCGCCAAACGGCCGACCAATGATGATCCGCAGTTCCTGCGCAGTGTGCCCCTGGTCGCCGCCGACGGCCGCATCGTCCCCCTGGCCTCCGTAGCGCGATTCATCGACACCTCGGCCGCTCAGCAGATCAACCGCGTCGAGCGCCAGCCCTCGGTCATGCTCAACGTGCAGCTTCCGACCAGCGAGACCTTGCAGCAGGCCAGCGCCAAGATCGAGCAGGTCATCGCCGCTCTGCGCGAGCAGGGCGCGATCCCGCTATCCGTCACCACCAGCTTCACCGGCAGCGCCGACAAGATGAACCAGTTCATGCGGACGTTCATCCCCGGCTTCATTCTGGCCGGCATCGTGACGTTCCTGCTGCTGGCCGCCCTGTTCGAAAGCTTCTTGTATCCGTTCGTCATCATGATGAGCGTGCCGTTCGCTATGGTGGGCGGCTTTCTTGGCCTGTGGATCCTGCACGTTCAGACGGGCGCGCTGTTCGACGTCCTGACGATGCTGGGATTCGTCATCCTCATCGGCATCATCGTCAACAGCCCGATTCTCATCGTACACCAGGCGCTGAACTTCATGAGTTACGGAATGGACCGCCAGCACGCCATCGCCAAAAGCACGCAGACCCGCGTGCGCCCGATCTTCATGAGCGTGGCCACGTCGGTGGCGGCGATGGCGCCGCTGGTGGTGCTGGGCGGGGCGGGATCGGAGCTGTATCGCGGGCTGGGCGCGGTGGTGGTCGGCGGGCTAATGCTCAGCGCGTTCTTCACGCTGTTCTTCACCCCGACGCTCATGAGCCTGATGATGGACATTCAGCAGTGGCTGCGACGCCTTCTTCACCGTGAGGGAGGCGCCCAGCCGCCCGCCCCGCGGAAACCGGCCCCCGCACGCCGACCTCACGAGCAGGAGCCGGCCGACCTGGCCGCCGATCTGGTGGCCCGTCGGGCGGCGGAGAACACGTAAGCTCAATCCACCTGCGCATCCACCCATTCGCAGAGCACATGGAACAGGAGCTGGTGCGCCTCCTGAATGCGCGCCGTGCTCCCGGAGGGCACCAGCAGCTCGATGTCGCACATGCCCTTGAGCCGGCCGCCGCCTTTCCCGAGAAATGCCGCCGTCGCCAGGCCGCGAGCGCGGCCGGCCTCGACGGCGCGAACCAGGTTCACGCTGTTGCCGCTGGTGCTGAGCACGATCAGCACGTCGCCCCGGGCGCCCAGCGCCTCCACCTGCCGGCAGAATATGTTCTCGAAACCGAAGTCGTTGCCGGCGCACGTGATCGCGGCCGCATCGCACAGGGCGATCGCCGCCAGAGCGCGACGATCCTTCTGGAACCGCACCGTCAGCTCCTCGGCGAAATGCATGGCGTCGGCCGCGCTCCCGCCATTGCCCGCGATCAACACCTTGCCGCCCGCACGCCAGCAGCCGAGCATCGCATCGGCCAACTGCTTCATTGCCGGCGCCAGCGCGGGCAGGCCGACCAGCAGATTGGCCAGCTCAGACAGGCTCCGGGCCAGCAGGGATTCGAGCATGGCATCTTGTTATAGCGTTGCCCACGACCGGGAGCCAGAGCGGGCGCCGGCGCCCCACTCGTGGCACTCGTAGCACGGGCGTCCTCGCCCGTGCCCAACGGCGTTGTGCCGCCACGCGTAGCACGGGCGTCCTCGCCCAATGCCATCAACTTAAGATTGTTCGTAAGTCATTGTCACAGAGCGCTTTATGGCGCTAGCGCGAGCGAAGGCCTCCTGGCACAATGGTATGATCTGAACAGCTTGCAACAGGAGGCCACGGA
>Ga0308417_1000107_pt1 | contig 64304 bp, 47 predicted proteins | sample HotsprSampleOS65_FD_203528 | JGI IMG/M metagenome (GOLD analysis project Ga0308417, IMG submission 203528) | Hot spring phototrophic mat microbial communities from Octopus Spring, Yellowstone National Park, Wyoming, United States - 20090730_OS65 ... | reverse complement strand
CACACCATTGTGCCAGGAGGCCTTCGCTCGCGCTAGCGCCATAAAGCGCGCTGTGACAATGACTTACGAACAATCTTAAGTTGATGGCATTGGGCGAGAACGCCCGTGCTACAGATTGGGGGCACGACGCCATTGGGCACGGGCGAGGACGCCCGTGCTACTACCGGCCGGCGGTTGTCCGTAGCACGCGTGCGTTGGGTGGCGGTTCGGCGCCCTGGGCTGCCTGTCGCCCCGGCGCGCCGTTCGCCTCAGGGGGTGCGGAACATCAGCTCGCTGAAGCGGATCGCCTTGACCTGAACGATGTCGATGTTCTGCGCTGTGGGCGGCGGGTTGTTGGGGTGCATCAGGTTCTCGTCCTTGGGCTTGACCAGACCGTCGGGCACACCGGCGGACAGGTCGCCGCGGTGCCCCAGACCCAGGACGTGGCCGATCTCGTGGGCCAGCGTGTTGGCGTAGGCCAGGATCGTCGCGTCGCCGCCCGTGGCGGAGGAACTGTTGTCAATGTTCTGGTTGGGCACCACGACGCCCCAGAGCAGATCGATGTCCCGGTTGGCCGGGCTGGTTCCTTTCCAGCTCACGTCCGCGAAGAGCACAAGCATCTTCACCTGGCTCACCGGCGTGTCGCCCGGCATTCCGGTCTTCGGGATGAGCGAGCTGGACGGCACGCCCTTATCCGGCAGGGTGTAGGAGGCCGTGGAATACGTCCGCGGAGGATCGACACGAGCCTGCGGCGCGTGATTCCACGGACACAGAAGCGCCGTCGCCAGGGCGCTGCCCGGCCGCGAGTGAATGTAGGCGAAGCTCACGATCTCGTTGCGGGCGTTGATGCGGATGGCGCTTCTCGAATCGGAACTGCTGGCCTGGAATGTCAGCGCCTGGTCGTTGACCTCCACGTCGAAATGTCCGTCGGTAACCCTGGTCACCGCCACCACCTTGCCATCCAGGGCCGGCAGGCCCACCTTGTTGTTGCCGGCCGGATCGGCCACCTCGGCCGAGTCGTCGGGGACCATCTCGATGCCGGCCGGGCGGAGGTAGATGTTGACCACCTTCATGTGCTTCTTCGCGTCGTCGTGGGTGCTGCTGGGCTTGCGCTCGGGAATGCCGGGGGTGGGGGGCGCGGGCGGCACGGCCTTGGTGAAGATGCGGTTGATGCGGTACTTGATCTTCTGGATGGGGACAACGTGGGCGCGGAACATCCCATAGCCGTAGGCGCCGGAATAGGGCTGGATGAGCACGTCGCCCTTCGTCTTGCCGAAGATCTGGATCTTCTTGCCGTACTTGGCCTTGTCGTCGTTGAGGAAGTCGGCCTCGCCATCGTACGCGTCGCGACCGGTGGCGGAGGCCTCCTTGCCGATGATCCACCAGGTGATGCGCTCATCGTCGTCGCTGTAGGTGAGGGCGGGTTCGATCCTGGTGATCTCGAACTTCGGCACCTTCTTCACATCCGACGCGTCGCCGCCGGTGAGGATGACGATGCCCGAGGGGTTTTTGATGGTGTTGATGTCGTCGGTGTGCTTGAGGTTGTCGCCGTGAATGATGGGGTCGATCTCGACTTTGAGGACGGTCAGTCTGTGGAATCGCTTCAGGCGGCCCAGGTCGGTGGTGATGATCACGTCCATCTCGACGTCGTTCTCCGCAGCGCTGATCTTGGCGCCGCTGAGCTTGACGACCTCCTTGGTGCGGTCCTTGAGCTTGATCCTGTCGGACTCGCTGAACCAGCGGAACTTGAGCAGTTTCGTGGCCAGCTCGACGTGCGGGCGCATCTCCACCTCGTACTTGAGCCCGACGATCAGCGGGGCCACGACGAACTTGGATTTCGTGGCGCGGGGCTTTTTCTCGGGCACGATGGCCACGCGCTTGAAGTCCTTCTGTTCGACGTTGCTGACGATCTCGGTATGCAGGACGGAGATGTTGACCCTGTCGCCCTGCTCGAGCACGTCCTTGATGCCCAGGCGGTAGCCCGTGTCGCGGGGGGCAGCGCTGGGCTTGGTGCCTTCGACGAAGAACGTGACGGGACACTTGGCCGGGTCGATCTCCTGTCTCTTGTCGAGGGCGGTTTCGCCGGTTTTCGGCCGCTCGTCGGCGAACAGCGTCACCTTGTCGTCCAGCGCCTCCAGAACCAGCGTGCCCTTGAAGCCGTCGGGATTGACCTTCTGCACGATGAGCTTCGCACGCTCGGAGAGCCTGGGCTCGTCCTTGTCCTGAAGCGGAATCGGCCGGCCCAGGAAGATCTTGTCCCTGGCATCCTTGGTGGGGGCCTTCTCGGGCGGCTGGGGCAGCGGCTGGGGGTCCTTCTTGCTGTCGATGCGCGGGTCGCAGATGTCCAGCGTCAGCTCCACGGAGGTGAGCGTGGCCTTGGCGGCGGGTTTGAGCTTCTTGGTGCCGCCCGAGAGCGAGAGGACCAGTTCGACGTCATCCATCTTGCTGCTTGGCCTGGCGCCCTCGGCGAAGATTTGCACACCCGCGGTGAGGCTTGCCCCATCGAAGACGTTGTCCTTGTCGTTGAACCTGATTTCATCGTCGCCCTTGGCGCTCCTGAAGAAGCGGATGCGGTCGGAGGAGCGCGTGAGCTTGCCGGTGCCGTCGAAGGGGGCATCGGTCTTGAGCGTGACGGGCAGCCGCGGGGGATCGCTTCCGGGTTTCTTGACGATGACCAGCTTCGTGGTCGTCGTCACCTTGGCCGGTGGCGGTCCTGGCGGTGGCGAGGTCCCGCCTCCTCCGCCCGCGGCCGGCGCGGCCTCGGGCGTTGGCATCGGCTCCGGCTGCGGCGGCGCCTCAGGCGCTTCGGGCTCGGTCAGGATCAGCGGCCCCACGGCCGACCCTGGATGCGGCGGCACGGGGATGACGATGGGGATGAAGTATGAGGGGTCGTTGATCCTGCACACCGCGGCGTTGCACTGCCCGGGGGCAGGATGACAGGTCGTTGGCGGCAGGGCCACCGGCTCGAAGAAGAGGATTTCCACGCGGCGGTTGACCCGGCTGCGCCAGTTGTCCACGCCGCGGTTTTCCTTGGGGAAGTTCTCGCCGCAGCCCACGGCCTTTTTCGAGTCATCGACCCACTGCACCTTCGCCCGCATCGCGTTCAGACCCGCCTCGTCGGTCAGGTCCAGCAGATTTTCCAGCTCCTCCGTGTAGACGTCGAAGAACGCTCCCCAGGTCTGCCTGCCGACGATGCCATCCTCGGCGATCGACTTGTTGAACTCGACGTTGTAACGCCGCTGGAACTCCTTGACCGCGGCCTTGGTCTTGCTCCCGTTGATGTTGTCGATCAGGCCCGGATCCGTGTCCCAGCCGAAATACCGGTGCATCCACTTGAGGATGAGCTGATAGTCCTCCACCTTGCTCTTGGCCATGCACAGGTCCACCCATTTGTCGCGGTCGCCCATCAGCACGGCCATCACACTCTGGGCACGCTGGAGCGAGAGGCCCAGGTTGTACTGGTCCGAGCCGGTCGTGTCGGTGTGGCCGGTGATGATCATCCTTCGCTGTGGCCGGTGCTCGGCCTCGCGCAGCGCCGTCGCGATCACCGACAGGGAGGTCACGTGCTTCTCGGCGGGGATGTCCGGATCGGGCGACTCGCTCTCGTAATCCGGCAGGAGCACGACCGAGTCGTGATGGAAGTGCAGGTCTTCCATCTCCAGCACCCAAACGTGATGGACCTGCGGCAGCATCCTGACGCGGACCACGTGGCGCTGGGCAGTGGCCAGACCGCGTCGCTCCCAGACGGTGGGCACGAGAAGGATGCCCGGCTTGTCGGAGCTGTCGAAGATACAGCGGCCGTCCTCGCCGCTCTTTGTGCAGCCGACGACGTCGCGGAGGTGTTGATCGACCTGGTCGCTTTCGCTGGTGTCGAAGTTGAACTTCGCCAGCTCGTCCCCGCTCATGTTCGCGCCGGCTGCGACGGACTCCAGGGTCTGGCCGGTCTGGACCTTGTGTTCGGCCACTTCGGCGATGCGATAGGTCTTCTGCTGGCGCTGGGGCGGGGGCGCCTGCCTGCCCACGCGCGAGGTGCCCATGGCGACGAATGCCAGCGTATCGCCGCGCGAGGCGTTGTTCAGGTCGCAGCGGGCGTCGCAGGTGCCCGGCTCGATGTCGTCGATGCGGATGAGACCTTCGGAGTTGGTGGTGTGGAAGCTCTCCTCACCATTGGGCAGCTTCACGGCCATGCGCACCCAGTTCAGCGGCTCATCGGAGGCATCATCCACCACCTGGATTTCGATCCAGGTCAACTGTCTGGGCGGTGCCGGTGTGGGCGGCGCCGCGGCGACCCCGGCGGCCTCCTCGGCCTGGGCGGCATCCAGCCCCGGATCGCGCTCGATGGGCTCGTCGGCGATGCCGATCAGTCCCTCGCCCACGCGCCAGGCCACCAGGTCCACCACCTGCTCGTCCTGCAGGCGGCTGGGGTCGGCGACGGCGCCCTGCTCGGCGAGCACGGCGCGCAGATGGGCCATGGCCGCCGGGTCGCCGCGAAACGGCAGCAGGAACCTTCGGGCGGTCTCCTGGGAGAGCCGCTCGCGGAAGAGGTAGGCGCCGGCCGTTCCCGGCAGCCGCGCTGCGCGAAGGTGATGCCGGTTCACTATGAGCACGAACTCCACGGAGACACCTCGCTCAGTCGTCGATGGGCAGGATGGGCTGGCCGTCGGGCACTCCGCGGCCCATGGCGCCGAGGCGGTTGACAACCATCATCTCGCGGCGGCCCTTGAGGTTGAGATAGGGGCACTGGTCCGGCGGGGCGGTGGAAAGCGCCTCGTTGTTCGAGTCGCTCTGGCACCACCTCAGCTTCCCGCTCGCCAGCCACGGCGCAAGCTCAAAGTCCCAGGGATCGATGTCGAATTTCCAGCCGGGCTCGCCCAGGGCGGTTGTATAGGAATGGATCTTGGCCGGCCAGTCGGCCGCCAGCTCCTGCACGGGGGGACGGCGTTCGGCGAAGTAGACGATGGGGTAGGCGGTGAAGCCCGGCGTCATGGGCAGCTCGCCGATGACCGCCACCATCGACTCCATCGACAGGATGCGCGGGATGACGTACGGCACCTCGGGTCCGGCATACACATCGAAGTCGCCGCCGATCACCAGCTTGTTGTTGAAGTTCACCGCGCCGCGGATCATGCAGTAATGCCGGCAGGGCTCGGGCATCCGCCGCGGCGCGTCGGGGGCCCACCAGCGTCCGTCCAGCCCGTAGGGATCGAACGAGCGCTGGATGAGCCGATCGCAGTAGGGACAGGTGGAGACGGTGACTATCGGCAGCCGATCGAAGTACTCCTCCGACGCCGCCTTCGCCTGAGCCAGAAGCACGCGCGCCCTGGCGACGTCGCGCTTCTCCAGCGCCGTTCGCCGCTCGGCCAGCAGCCTGGCCTCATCCGCCAGAAGGCGGTCGCGCTCGCCCTTGGTCATCGGTGCCCCGGCTGCCATAGGTCATTCTCCCGCCGGCCGCGCCGGCCAATGCATCGTCGCTCAATCGGTCGCGATCCTGCCGTGTTTACGCTCGAACTCGCCGTAGGCGCCTTCCCAGTCCAGGCCATGCTCCAGATAGAACTCCTTCATCGTCTTGCGGTCGGGCAGGTGGTGCGACTTGCCATCGGGCGTGTAAACCACACACGGCGGCTGGGGACCGCAGTTGGCGCCGGCCTTTTCGATTATATTGCGGTCCGGCCACTCATCGTGCGCGCCGTGAAGGATCAGCTCGGAGCCGAACTCGTTGTTCAGCTCGTCGCGGATGCCCTTCGAGTCCATGAGCCTGCCGTCCTTGCCGTAAACGCCGTGCAGATCGTAGTCGCCGTGGAAGCGGTTGCCCTGGGCGTCCATCACCAGGTAGTGCGGCGGCTCGCCTACGTGGAATCCCTTCTCGTTGATCTTGTGCTCCTTGAAGTAGTCGTAGCGCTTCTGTTTCCCGGCCGGATTCGCCTTGAGCGCTTCCACGGTGGTGGCGGGCGGTTCGCCGGCCAGCATCTGCAGCGTCCGTTCGTGGTCGGGGTGGAAACAGACCAGCCCCACATACTCGCCTTCCTTGGCGGTCTTGGCCTTCATCGTCTCGGGCTTGCCCTTGTGTCCGGGCTTGCCGATGTAGTCGACGCCGTCGGGGTTGCCGTCACGCACGAAGATGTAGACGCCCTTCTCCCTGGCCTTCTCGGCGAAGGTCAGGTCGTCCACGTCGCGCATGCCGCGGCTCCGGGGCGCCGGCGGCTCCGGCCAGGCCTTGGGCGCCCTGGGCCGGGTCCTTCCCGGCACGCCGGTCTCCGCGTCCCCCTCCTTGTGGCGGCGCTGCGGTCTGTCATCCACCGTGGTCTTCTGTCGCCCCTGGTCGGTGTGACCTTCCACGGGCGGAGGCCTGGTCGTGTCCAGCTCGGGCCCGCCCGGCTTCTTCAGGTCCTCCAGCTTCTGGGCCGGCGTGCGCCTGTCCTGCCCGGGCAGCGGATTCTTCGGCGCCTTGTTCAGATTCTCCAGATCCAGGCGATTGCCCTGCACGCTCACGTACGTCATCGTTCCCGCGATCGCCAGCGACCGGAACAGTTCCAGCAGCCTGTCCGTACGCTCCTGCGGACTGAGCGTCGTGTCGTTCATGATCGCGTCGTATTTCTGCATGTGGTCGGCCGCGATCAGAACCCCCTGCACGCTGTCGGTGCCGATCTGCCCCACCAGGATGTACTTCATCGTCTGCCCCTGGGCGTTCTTCGCGATCACCGCGCCGCCCTTGGCCCACGTCCCCGCGCCGGCAAAGAGGTTGCCCACGATGGTCAGCCCGTCGAAGGCATCGTCTTTCCAGTTACCGAAGCCCTCTTCGTGACGCTGGCCGATGTTGATCACGGCGGCGGCCGTCGATGAGAAGATCGACGTCCAGATCATGGCCGAGACCACCTGCGACCCGGGCACCGGCGCCACCAGCGTGACGATCCCCGCGACCACGGCCGTGCCCAGCGCCACCCATTCGAAGAAGGAGGCCACGCTGTCCCAGGTGGAGGCCCCGTCGGTCTCAAACTGCCTGAAGATCGGCTTGCCGCAGACGCCGGCGGGCACCTGGCACATCAGCAGGCCGTCGTAGTAGCGGTTGCCGCCGTCCCACTTGTCCAGCACGGCCTTGATGGCCGCCTCGTCGGTCTCGCCGCTGGCGGTGTAGACGCCGGTGCGTTCGCGGACCATGGGATTGGTCCAGTCGACCAGCGTCCAGGTGGGTCTGGCGGCGCTGCGGTCTTTGGTGAGGAAGACGTTGAGCTTCGAGCGTCGTTGCGACGCCTTCTCGATGTGCACGGCCGCGACGGGGTGGGCCTCGCCGTACCAGTTCTCCGACAGCAGATCGAAGAGCTTCCTGCGGTAGTCCTCGTAGTACTTGACGGTCTTGTCGTGGTCGGCCTGCTTCGACGGCGGCACGCCTTTGGCGGCAGCCACGTCCTTGAGCGTCTGGGCGTACCGCCGCGTCACGTTCAGCGCCGTCAGCGGATTGGGCAGGCCGTCCTGCTTCGCCCGCCGCAGGTCGCGGAACAGCGCCACCTCGATGTCCTCGACGTGCTGCTTGTAGCGGTAGTAGTTGGTGTAGACCTTCCCGCCTATCCGTTCGTTAACGATGGCCACGATGGTATACCGGCCCACCTCGTCCCAGCGGTGGCCTTCCCAGACCCATCCGACGGCCCTTCGGCGGCAGGGGATGCTGCCGTCGGGGTTGGGAGCGGTGTTGTCGTTGTAGTAATACCATTGAATCAGCGGCGGCCCGCCGCCGATCACATCCCAGTTCCGCTCGATGCGGTAGCGCATGACGGCGCCCACCGTCACCGTCTCCAGCGCCGGCTCGGCCACCAGCCTGAACGGCTCCAGGTTGCTGCGGGCGGGTTGTGGGGTCTCCTCGGCCATGCGTCAGGTCGTCTCCCGGGTCTGAGCGGATCCCGCCGGCGGCGAGGGCTCCTCTACAGGCTCTTCCTCCGGCGGATTGATGATCTGCGCATCCTCGCGGGTGGGGATTTCGGCCATCGCCAGCAGCCCCACAAGCGGCGCCAGCGCTTCCGGGTCGGTCACTTCGTGATAGATGTCCTCCACCAGGCCCCTGCCGGTGATGTCGTTGTAGTACTTCTCGTATGCCTTCATCGCCCGCTGGAGGGTCTTACCATCGTGCATCAGCGACAGGAACAGGTCGCCATACTTGCGCGTCTCAAACGCCCGCCGACACCGCGCCGCCAGCGACTTGGCCAGCACGTCGTCGTGATCCGGGTAGACCACCACGATCGGCCCCGGCGGCGGGTCTTCGATGGCGTCCACGCCGCCCAGGCCCAGCGTCCCCTTGCGCCGGCTCTCGTCCGCCAGAGTCGCCTCGTATTCGGCCTCAGGAATGCGCAGCCCCGCTTCGTTCTCCAGGATGATGGGGAAGCGGCGGATTGCCCGCACGCGGAAGATGTGCCGCTGTGCCGTCGCCAGACCCGTCTGTTCCCACTTCGTTGGAACGTGGACGATCCCGGGCTTGTCGCTGTCGTCGAACATGTAGTTGTAACCGTCCCGCGTCTTCTTCGTACACCCCACCTCGTCGCGCAGCTTCTGGTTGATCTCCGTCGGTTTGGCCGTGTTCCAGTTGAAGATCGCCAGGTCCTGCCACGTGAGCCCGGCGGCGTCGGCCAGGCTCTTGATGCTCTGGCCCTTCTTCACCTTATGCTTCTCGATGTTGGCGATGCGCCGCGTCCCGGTTCCCACCGGCGCGACGGCGCCTTCCCTGGCCTGGCCCTCGCCCTTCTTGACGAACGCAAGCATATCGGCCAGTTTCGCCCCCTTCAGATCGCATCGCGCATCGCAGGTCCCCGGCTCGATGTTGTCGATGCGGATCAGCCCTTTGGCATTGGTTGTGTGGTAGTTTTCCTCGCCGCTGGGCAGGCGCACCGCCATGCGCACCCAGTCCAGCGGCTCGTCGGAGGCATCATCCACCACCTGGATTTCGATCCAGGTCAGCGCCCGCTCCTGACGCGGCCCGGCCGCCGGCTGCTGCACCGCGGCCGCCTCGACCCGTTCCTCCAGCAGGCTGGGGGCGTTGTAGCGTTCGACCTGGTCGGCCACCAGCAAGCGTCGCTGTGCCACCGCCCGCGCCGCCTGCGAGAGCACGCGGGCATCGTCCAGCTCCGCGACTTTCAGCCGCGGCTCGACCGCCTCCAGCGCCTCGCGCAGGCGTTTCATGGCCAGCGCATTGCCCTGCAACTGCCGCAGCAGGGCGTGGGCCTCGGCGGCGCTGGCGATGTTGCGGATGCGGTATACGCCGTCCGTGGCGCGGCGCACCACGCGCAGTGTCCGGTGATGGACCAGCAGGAGCCGCTTCAATCAGAGACCTCCGCGGACCGGAATTGACGATGGCTCGCGCCGCAGCGCGGACCCGACCGATTCCCTGCTTATCGCCGTCCGCCCCCCGCGTCAAGGAAAATCCGCGCGACGGGGCGCGGCGGGCGTCTGCGGTTCGCTCTGAAGACTGCGCCACATGTCGCGCGGCAGCAGTCCCAGTCCGATCAGCAGGAGCTGAGATGACACAAACGCCCACATCACGATCGCCGCCTTGTCCATGAAGCCGTAGGAATGGAGGCCCACACCCATCATGTTCGTCCCGAACCAGCTCCACGCCGTCACGATGTTGCCGAACACCGCCAGCACGGCCATGCCGCGACCGCGCACCAGACCCGCCCAGCGCGCATGCAGCAGCAGCGCGTTGGCCAGCACGATGAGCACCGCGCCGTTCTCCTTGGGATCCCAACCCCAGAACCGGCCCCACGACTGATCGGCCCAGATTCCGCCCAGCACCGTTCCCACGAAGCTGAAGAGGATGGCGAAGCAGGTCACGCCGTAGATCATGCGCGTCAGGATCTTCTCCAGCTCGCCCCGGAGCAGTCGCGTGAACAGGCCGAGCATGATGTAGGTGACGCCCAGCGCTCCGGCCAGGAACGTCGCGGCGTAGCCGACGGTGATGGCCGGCACGTGCGTCCACAGCCAGAAGTTGGTGTCAAGCACCGCCTGGAGCACTTTCATCGAGTCGTCGCGCACCAGGTTCACGAAGATCGTGAGGGTTACGAAGCCCAGCACCGCCGAGACCGCGGTGGCCAGGGCGTTGCGGTAGATCAGCTCCAGCACGATCCCCATCACCACAATCGCCCAGCCGATGAACAGGGCCGACGACTCGAGATTCGTCACCGGCGCCCGACCGGACAGATAAATGCGCGCCAGCAGCGCGCCGCTGTGCAGAGCCAGCGCCAGGCACAGCAGGGCAAAGGCGGCGCGCCCCAGCGCCCGCGGGGCGGCCAGCCAGGAAACGGCGGCCAGCAGGAAGACCGTCGCGTACAGCACCAGGCACATGCGGAACAGATCGACGCGATTGAGCCAGGCTTCCAGTGCCGCTTTGGCATGTGCCTCCGGCGTCGCCTGTGCCGTGATCGCGCTGTAGATGGCCGCCGCCTGCGCAAAAGCCGTCGCATCCCTGGCCCGCCAGGCCTCGATAGCGTTGAGGATGGCGGCGGGCGCGGGGGCGGGGCGGTCGGGGTCGAAGCCGGCGTGAAAAGCGTGTGCGATGGTGCTCCAGTCCTCGCCGGGGCGCATCGGCGGCTGCACGTGCAGCAGCTCGGGCGAGGCCAGCGTCTGGAACAGGATCACGTGCGCACCCAGCGAATACACCGCGCGCTGGTAGTTGCTCCGCGGCGCATTGCGCGGCATCTGCGCCACCTGGTTGAACTGCGCCTCCAGGTCGGCGCCGCGCGGCTCCAGCTCCATCAGACTGAAGTAGCGCCGGTCCGGATCCAGCCCCAGCAGGGACTTGAGATCGGGGTGGTCGATGCGGAAGACCTTGTATTCCCGCGCCGCCGGCGTCCTGGCCATCACGTCCAGCAGCCACTGCATCGGCTGCACAACCTGGTCCTCGTGCCGTAGCGATCGCCTGCCCGAGATCACCTTCAGCGCATCGCGAGCCACGCTGTCGAAGGGCTTGGTCCGTCCGTCAAACGACAGCGGCAGCCGTCCCAGAGCGGCGATGTCGATCCCCTCCGCCGGCGCCGGCCGCCGGAGCATCGGCGCGGCCACCGCCAGCAACGCGATCAGCAGCGCGGAGACGGGCAGGATCACGGCCAGCGGACCGCCCCCGCGCGGCGGCAGGACGTACGCGGGCCCCGGCGGCGGAGGGGCGGCAACAGGCCGGTTGAGCCGCCGTTCAAGAAAGCCCGCCAGCGAAATCAGAAAATGCGCAATCAGCCCCAGGCCGCCGATGGCGCACGCCACGTAGGGCAGCACCACGGCCGGGTTGCTGACCACCTGGAGCACGGTGGTGTCCTCGCCGATGAACGACGCCTGATAGAAAGTCTCGCCGCGGTAGCGCAGCGGATTGTTCATCCAGATGCGGATGCGGCGGTCCTCGTTGCGCGTGGGGTCGACCAGCCGCACGTGCGAGGAATAGTCCCGCGGCACGTTCGTCCCCGTATACCGCTCGTGGACGAAGCGGATCAGGTGCATCGTGTATGGCTTGTAGTGCCGGCGGAAGCGCAGCTCCATCTCCCACGCCCGCCCGTCCACCTCGACGCGCTGAGGGCCCTCGAGCTGCGTCGACACCAGATACGTCCCCAGCTCGCGGCCGTCGCGGCTGAACAGCGTCACATACGCCGACGGCATGTCCACTTCGGCCCCGGCCGTCCCCGGTACCGGCGGGCGCCGCACCGCCGTCAACTCCTTGAAGTCGCCGGCGGTGGCGCGCCCCGGCCGGGCACCTGCCTGTCTCGGTCCCAGGATCGCCGAGTTCTCGAAATAGTCGTCCACTCTCAGCACCACGGGCAGCCGTGGATCGTCGATCCTTGCGCCGGGCCGCAGCACTCTGGCGGCCACCGTCACGTGGGTGTTGTGCTCGACGTCGGAGGTGTCGACCAGGGCCAGCTCGGCGGATCGGATGTCATAGCTGTAGTTGGCGTAGGAGCCCTCCTCGATCAGCATCTGGCTCTCGCGCTGAAGCCGGCTGCTGATGCCTTCGCCCGCCAGAAGCATTACCAGCCCCAGATGGATGAGGATGATCCCGCCGCGCTTGCCGTGAAAGGCGAAGACCGCCCCCACAAACGGCAGCGCCAGCGCGATCCCCAGGCTCACGTACGTCAGTCCGCCGTCCTGCTGCCACATGATCAGCGGGGCCAGCATCAGTCCCAGCAGCGGCAGCAGCAGAACGTCCTTCCAGGTGAACTTCCATCGCTGCGTGTGGGCCGCCAGCAGGTTCACCAGCAGCAGCGATCCCAGCAGATAGCCGCCGGGCATGGGAAACGAGCCGCCGCCCGTCCAGCCGCGCAGCGGCACCGACAGCGGCACCCACACCAGCAGCGAGTGAAAGTACTTTCGCTGAACCTGCCATATCCCTTCGTCTATCTGCGCCAGCGTGCCGACGAAAACCAGTACCATCGACAACGACAGCAGCGCGATCGTGAGCTTCAGCGAGGCCAGCGGTGTGAGAATACGTCCCAGCATGATCGGTCTACTGATCGAATCGGATCGACTCTATGAAGGCCTGGAAGTTGGACCGCTGGGCGGCCACCTGTTCGGCGGGTCCGGTCATCTTGATGAACCACATGCGGTCCGGCCGTGGGATGATGGCCGCCAGGGTGCTGCGCGGCGGCGGACCATTGGCCGTGGTCGGCCCGGTCAGATCGACCAGATCGACGGGCATGCCGTCCACCTCGATCCGCCGCGTCACCTTGGGCAGGTCCTGTTCACGGGAGGGGGCCAGCCCCAGCTCCTGCTCCCAGCGGTTGACGTTGGCCAGCAGGTCGCTGGGTACCAGCGGTATGACCGTCAACACCACGTCCGGCGCAGACTCGATGACAAACGAGGCGAAGCGCATGCCGCCGGCCGCCTGGCTCCTCCAGCCCGCCGGCACCGTCCACGTCGGCCCGCCCGTCGCCGGCGCCGTCGTCGGCATCGCCGCTGCGGCGTCCATCCGCCGCGGCGGATCCTTGGGCGCACGGTAGACCGAGATCGGGTCCTCCCGCTCGCAGCCGCCGCTGAGGACCAGCGCCAGCCCCAGTACCAGCGCACGCACGACGGCTGTCCCGCCGTTCCGCGCGCCGGCCGGCCGCGACTGACCGTTGTCTGGTGTCTGAAGCATCGTTGCGATTACTCTAGCCCCCACGCGCCGGTTTTCCACACACCGCGCCCCGCGACCTGCCGCCATGCGTGAGAGCACGGGCGATCTTGTGCAACATCCCGGCGAACACCCACTGGTGCAGCGGCCAGACGGCATACCAGTACAAGGGACCCAGCAGGCCGACCGGATCGAAGATTGCTGTCTGTGTGATCCAGGCGCCCGGAACTCCCGCATGGCCCCTGTCGGGTTCGACCTCGAACTGCAGCCAGGCCCGCCCTGGCAACTTCATTTCCGCTCGCAGGCGAAGCAGGGACGGCGGCTCAACGGCTTCGACGCGCCAGAAATCCAGCGCATCCCCCGGTTTCAGTTTCTGGGGATGCGGCCGGCCCCGGCGCATGCCAACGCCACCAAAGATCCTGTCCACCACGGCGCGAAGCCTCCAAAGCCAGTCGGCGTGATACCAGCCGGTCTTCCCGCCGATCCGCTCGATCGGGGCAAATGCCGCCACGGGGTCAACCTTCACATGGATGCGTCGGCAATCGATCAGCCGCCGGCCAGACCGCACCCCACCCCAGCTCTTCGGGTCGCCGGCCGAGGAAAGCGCCTCCGACCACCGCGTCCGGGCATACTCCTGGTCTTCCCAGGCCAGAGCACAGGCGATGGCATCGCGCAGACCGCGCGGGCGGATGTCAAAGTCGCGCAGCGCGCGGTCATCTTTGACGACCGTGTCGTGCCTGACGCTGTCGATGAGTCTGCGACCCACCCTTGCATAAAGCGGGGTAACCAGCCCCAGCCACAGGCTCGAAAGCCCGGGACTGAGTACGGGCACGGGAATGATAAGCCGGTGCAGCCCGACCTGCCGCCCATACTCGCGCATCAGGTCCGCGTAGGACACGCGATCCGGTCCACCGATCTCATAGACCACGCTGGCCTCGCACGGCATCTCGATGGCCGCCAGGCAATAGGCCAGCACATCCTCGACGGCAATCGGCTGGGCGAGGCTGCGCACCCCCCGGGGCGTGGTCATGATCGGCAGGCGGTTGACCAGGGCGCGGACCATCTCAAAGGAGAGACTGCCCGAGCCAATGATGATTGAGGCACGAAACTCGATGGTGGGCACACCGGATTCCCGGAGGATGCGTCCCACCTCCTGCCGACTGGCCAGGTGCGCCGAGAGCGTCCTGTCGCCGCCGAGGCCGCCCAGGTAAATGATTCGGCGCACCCCTGCCGCCCGTGCGGCTTGTGCGAAGTTCTGTGCTGCCCGGCGATCCTGTTCGGCGAACTCGCCCTCGGAGCCCATCGAATGGACCAGGTAGAAGGCCGTGGCAACGCCTGCCAGCGCGGGACCGAGGCTGGCGGCGTTGGCCAGGTCTGCCGCGACCACCTCGTAGCTGCCGTGGGCGCGGCCTTGCAGGTGTTCCGGCCTCCGCGCCAGGCAGCGCACCTTGTAGCCCTTCTCCAGCAGAGGCGGAAGCAGACGCCCGCCGATGTAACCGGTCGCGCCGGTGAGAAGGATCGGATCAGGCGCCACCCGCGGGTTGGCGCACCCCGGCTTCCGCAGACCTGAGTCGAGAGTGTTCGCGGGGGCGCTGCTCGCCATGGGAACCGCCGTTGCCGACTGTGGCGCTGTCTGGTCAGGTTAGTGCCGCCGATCACCGTCTTGCCACCCTTGATCGAGTCGGCCATTTCTTGCCCTGCACCAACCGCCGGACCCGTCATCCCTCCACATCTTATCCTGTGTCATACCACGTGCATCCGCTCATTCTATGCACCACCCAGTCAAGACGCCGTAAAAAAGTGGCGATGAGTCAGTCGCGGTCTCCACGGTCTCCACGGTCGTCTTGACAAGCAATCGTCGCAGCTCGCAATGCCCGCGGGGCTCCCGGGTTGCCGAGCGTCACACCCGTCCACGGCCAACCGCGGGAGCCTGGTTCATCACATCCAGGAGGCAATTCGATGAGCAGAATGTTGCTATGGCCTCTGTGCATTCTGGCAGGGGTGTCAGTCGCGTGGGCGGAAGCGGCCGTCGGTCCGGGCTCTGCACCTTCACAAACCGCTGCCAGCCAGAGCGAGGCGGCCCGGCCGGTGGCGCCGCGCAGACGTCTGAGCCCTCCGGTCTATCGTGGCGAACCGGTCAACCCGAATGCCACACCGGAGGCACGAGCGTTGTTGACGATGCTGCGCTCCATTTCGGGGCGGGTGACCCTGACCGGTCAGCACAACTATCCCGGCGAGGTCTCGAAATACAGCGAACGGATCGCCGCTACGGCCGGCAAGTACCCGGCAGTCTGGGGCTCGGACATGGGGTTCAGCGGGGGAAGCAGCAGGAACTCGATTGAGTCGCGCCCGGCAATGATTCAGGAGGCCATCCGGCAACACGCGGCGGGCTCGATCATCACTCTCATGTGGCATGCCCCGCCGCCCATTGCAGAAGAACCGGTGGCATTCTCGGGAACACCCACCAGTGTTCAGACGACGCTCACCGAGGAGGAATGGGCGGCGCTGATGACGCCCGACACGGAAATCCACAGGCGCTGGCTGCGCCAGATCGACGCCGTTGCCGAACACCTCAAGACGCTGCGGGATGCACGAGTGCCGGTTCTCTGGAGGCCCTACCACGAGATGAACGGCACGTGGTTCTGGTGGGGTTTCCGCGAGGGGCCTAGCGGCTTTGTGGCCCTGTGGCGCATGATGTACGATCGCTACGTGAATTATCACCGGCTTGACAATCTGCTGTGGGTGTGGAATGCCAACGCAGCCGGCGGATCGAGTGTGCGCGCGTACCACCGGTTCTATCCCGGACACGACTGTGTGGACATGCTGGCCACGGATATCTACGGCGGCAGATTCACGCAGAAGCAATACGAGGATCTGCTGGAGCTGGCCGACGGACGGGTCATCGCTCTGGGCGAGGTAGGTGCGCCACCCTCTCCGGAAGTGCTCAAGGCGCAGCCGAGATGGGCCTGGTTTATGGGCTGGGCCGGTCACATGGACAGCGCTGAGAACGCGGCGGCGGTGAAGACCATATTCAATGACCCACGAACGCGATCCCGTGGCGAACCTTTGCCGTGACGCCCCGCGGAATGGCGCGAGTTGGTTGCCAAACGGCGCGCCATGCGCCGGCATCGAGTCTGTGCGCCGGCTCATTCTGACGTCTGGCCTGCGGCAAGACGGACGTTCTGCGTGTGTTCGCCGATGGTGACTCCGGGCGAGTCCGCCTGCAGCGGTTTGCCGTTGACCAGGATGTGCTCCAGCAGCACATTGCGGGTGGGGTGGTCGGCGTCATAACCCTGGATCCTGACCCACGGTCCATGATGGATGCCCGTGAACTGGATGTCACGGAGAATGATGCCGTCCACCCAACCGGGCTCTTTCAGTTGCATCCAGCGATTCACCGTGGGCTGAATCTGAATCAGCGGGCTTCGGCTGTTGCCCCACCCCTCCAGGCGGATATTCTCGAAGAGGACATTCGGTCCGGCCGTTCCCCGTTCGCCCGGCTCGATCAGGAAGGGCGTCATGCTGTATTTCAGTATGTCAATGTCCCTGAAGACCAGGTCCCGCATGTGTCGGACCATGGTTTCGTGGCCGATCAGTACGATGCGGGCGCGATCGCACCATAACTGACTCTGCTCAAAGACGCAGTTAAACACGTCGCGGCGGTCGGCCGAATAGCCCTTGATCGCGATGCAGTCATCGTCCGTGCGCACGAAGCAACCACGTACCGTGACATTGTCGGCGTTGCTTACGGTGATGCCGTCGTCGTTGGCAAAGCGGCTGGCACAGACCTTGGCGTTGGTGATGTTGACGCCACTGGTACGGACGATGGAGATGCCGGCTCTCCATGACAAGCGGACGACGATCCCTTCGACACTCGTGGAAGCTCCGGTGACGCGCAGGGGCACGTCGTTCCGCTCGAAATGGCCCCAGTCGCTGCCGTCGATAATGCCCCGACCCATTACCCTTGCGTTGCGCCCGGCAAGGGTTACCGCGCCCTTGAGAATCGATCCGCCGGCCAGGTATAGAGTCTGCCCGTCTTCCACCCGGACGTTCCTCTTATGGATGCCGGGCCCGATGAAGATCACTGCGGGGTCATCTTCGGGCGGCGGTGATTGCTGGGGGGGATTGGCGAACAGGTGCAGCGCGTTGTCGGGGCTGGCGCCGTTCGGCAGCAAGGTGATATGGCAGGGGCGATCCAGTCTGAAAGTCACGGTATCGCCATTCACCGAGGGTTCCCCGGCCGGCCGTTGGGGGATCAGGCGGGGCTTCGCCAGCGGCAGGCTGGTCCGCACTGTGACGGTAACCGCCCCTGAGATGTCGAACTGGCAGAAACCGTAGAACCGCGTGGGAGATCCCAGATACACCGGCACCGAGAGGCCATCCACCGTTACCTGATACTGCTCGACCAACGGAGCACCCTCGGGAGCCGGGTACACGACGACCTGAGCCCTGGCGAAAGAAGCCGTCAACATCGCCCCCATGGCCAGAAAGCTAATGATCACGGGTCTCATGGCACGACCTCCTGCGGCTGAGCGCTGTGGTTGTTCAGATATCAGCGGGCGTTTTCTGCGGTTTCTGCAGAGCGACAGTAAACATGCACCTGTAAACGTGCAAAGTCAAACCGGCGGAGTGGCAGACCGGGCCGGCTGTCCCCACAGGCTGCGGTGTGCGGCCCCGCTCAGGACCACCCAAGGACCATGACCACATACCCTCCGTCATGGCCACGTCCACGCGAGGTTGATCTCGTGGCCGCAGACGACGCTGGCCGAAAGTCCCGTCGGCGCGGCCGGGATGTCGCCGACGGTCACCTGCTTCGTGCCGGGCGAATGTTTTGGTTCACCCGAAAAGGCAGGCCCAGCGCGCGACGCTACGTCTGCGGCGGGGGCAGCGTGGCGATGAAACGGGCCAGGTCGTCGGCGGTCGGGCTCATGCCGCTGCGAACGTAGTATCCGCTGGTGCCCACGCCAACGCAGAGACTCTGTTCCAGGTCCATCCCCAGCAGCCGTCCCAGGCAGAAGCCGGCGTTGAAGTGGTCGCCGGCGCCCGTGCTGATCTTCGGCTGCCGCACGAACGGGCCGGCAAAGGCGGCGCTGTGATCGGCCGTGGCCGCCGCCGCGCCTTTCCGCGGGTGAATGACCACACAGTCGATCTGAAGCTCTCCGCGAATCAGCCGCGCGGTGTCCTCGATCGCTTCCTCCGCATCACCATGACTCAAGCCCAGTACACGGGCCACGGCGCCGGCCTCCTTGAGGTTCAGCCCCAGCGTCACGGGCAGCTTCTTCTCAAAGCGCGTCAGAAGTTCCAAGGCCTCGCGGATGTCGGCGGCCGTACGCTTCTCAGGGTCTGCCAGATCGGCAAAAAGCATCCGCGGCGCTGCGGCGTCAGGGGCGAGGATCTCAAGCAGGTGTGCCCAGATGTCGCTCATGGCCGGCAGCATGGTCCAGTTCACCATGCCGATGAGGCGCGAGCGGTTCATCAGCCCGCGCAGGGCGTCGATGCCCACCCGGCCGAGCAGATTCTGCCAGTTGACCTCCAGCAGCGGCCCCAGTTTGTTGAGCATGAGCTTGCCATCCTCGAACTCCAGCGCGTCGGTGGCCCCCGGCTCGGCGATGCTGTGGACCTTGGCCCGCCGGGCGAATTCGGCGAAGGCCGGATGGATGGCCGGATAGCCCAGGTTCCCGATGTAGGTCACGTCCAGCCCCAGGCTCGCCAGGGCGTTGGCCATGATCGGGCCGTTGCCGCCCAGTTTCTGCTGCTTGATGACCAGCTCGTAGTTGCTGGATGCGCCGGCGGCCGCAAGCACCTTTTTTCCGAACGCTTCGATGGTGCGTACGGGCTCGTAACGATCGGCCGAGTGGCGCTTGTCGACAACGTCGATGATGGAGTCGACAAAGCCGTCGAGGCCGACGGTGGCGCTGATGGAACGAAGCTCCCCCGCCCGCTCGAGCGACCGGGCGGTCTGCTCACAAATCTGCTCTCTGGTCATGGGCATGGCTCTTGGCGGACAAAGCGCCCACCCCAGCCCTCGGCCGAAACCGGGGGAGGGTGATGCGGGGGGCGCCGCATCGTTTGTCGGCTTGCTCTCCCGAACGAAGGTCGCGCCAGGCACTCACGGCCGCGGCTCGTTGACCTGCGAGTAAAGCGTGGTCATTTTCCACGGGGGAGTGCGGACCGCCCGCACGGGAAACAGCACTGCGTTCAGCAGGAACTCGCCAGGCTCGATAAAGACGTTGTGCAGGTCGCTGCGGCCGGCGGCCTTTTCGGCCGTTGGCGCATAGGTGAGCCCCGCAGGCGTGTCGCCGTTGGCGCGATGGACGACGTTCTGGGGCCAGATGCGCCGAGCGCCGTCGGGCATGACCTGCAGCGCGATCGTCGGCTGGGTGGCGGGCTCAGTGCCGGCCATGGACGTGGATGGGGCCTGTGGCGGGAAGGCCATGGTCGGCCCCTCTGCCGTCGACGACTCATCGCCCGGGGCGTCGGGCATCGTGGGCTGGCGGGCGTCGCGTGTGGCGACGTCCTCGAAGGGCCGCCCGCGGTGCTGGCAGCCGCTCAGAGCGCAGAGGGCAAGGATCACCGCGAGAAGCGCCCGCGGGCCGGGGGGGCGCAACGCCGGTCTGTCAGGGATTGAGCACATCTTTCACGTCCTTCTTGAAAGCGTTGGAGTCGAACTCGGTCAGGCCGCCGCCGGTCACGGTCCTGCGGTCGTTCTCGTAGGGCGAGTAGCTGAATGGGTCGGCGCGGGCGGCATCCTGGCGTTGCTGGAGGGTCGAGGCGCCTGATCCGCCGCAGCCCCCCAGCAGTGCGGAGAGAACGATCAGAGCGAGCCATTTCATGTTTCACCTCGGTTTGGCGGATTCGCTGGCGTATTCCACGCTGTAGTTGGGCGCTTCTTTGGTGATATGGATGTCGTGGGGGTGGCTCTCGGCCACGCTGGCCGTCGATACCCGGCAGAACCGCGCCCGGGTCCGCAGCTCCTCGATGTTGCGGGTGCCGCAGTAGCCCATGCCGGCCTTCAATCCGCCGACGAGCTGGTAGACGAAATCTCCCAGCGGACCGCGGTAGGGGACGCGTCCTTCGACGCCTTCGGGCACGAGCTTGCCGGTGTCCTTGACGTTGGCCTGTCCGTAGCGGTCCCTGGAGCCGTGTACCATGGCCCCCATGCTACCCATTCCGCGGTAGGTCTTGTACCGCCGGCCCTGGTAGATCACCAGCTCGCCGGGCGACTCATCGAGTCCGGCGAAAAGGGACCCCATCATGACCGCGTTGGCACCGGCGGCGATGGCCTTGGTGATATCACCGCTGTGGCGGATGCCGCCATCGGCGATGACGGGCACGCCGGCGGGTGCGGCCACCGAGGCGGCCTCGAAAATCGCGGTGATCTGGGGCACGCCCACGCCGCTGATGATGCGCGTGGTGCAGATCGACCCCGGACCGATCCCCACCTTCACCGCGTCCACGCCTGCCTTGATCAGGTCCGACGCCCCGTCGGCCGTGGCCACGTTGCCCGCCACCACCTGGATGTCCCAGCTCTTCTTGATTTGCCGGACGGTTTCGATGACGTTGCGGCTGTGGCCGTGTGCGGTGTCGACGACGATCACATCGACGTCGGCCTTGATCAAAGCCTCGACGCGCTCGAAGTCGAGCACGCCGACGGCCGCCCCCACGCGCAGGCGGCCGCGCTTGTCCTTGCAGGCGTTTGGGTACTGGTGCAGACGGTCCAGGTCGCGCATGGTGATCAGGCCGCAGAGGCGGTTTTCGCGGTCGACCAGGAGGAGCTTCTCGACTTTGGCGCGATAGAGGATGCGTTCGGCCTCGTCGAGGGTGGTATTTTCGGGGGCGGTGACGAGGTTTTCGCGGGTCATGACTTCGCCGATGCGGCGCGAGTCGTCCTCCTGGAACTTCAGGTCGCGGCGGGTCATGATGCCCACAAGCTTGCCGCCCTTGTGGGTGCCGTCGCCCGCCAGCCGTCGCCGCGGCTGATCGGGGGGGGCGTCGTCGCTCTCAACGATGGGGATGCCGCTGACGTTGTACTCGCGCATCACGCGCCGCGCCGTCTCCACGGTGGCGCTGGGGGGCAGCGTGATCGGATCCACGATCACGCCGTTCTCGCTGCGCTTGACCTTCTCCACCTCGCGGGCCTGACTGACGGCCGACAGATTCTTGTGAATGATACCGATGCCGCCCTCCTGCGCCAGGGCGATGGCCAGAGCCGATTCGGTCACAGTGTCCATGGGGGCCGAGACCAGAGGGATGTTGATCTCCACGGTGTGCGTGAGTCGGGTCCGCGTGTCGGCGTCGGCGGGCACGAAGTCGCTGTAGGCCGGCAGCAGCAGGACGTCGTCGAAGGTGATCGCGTCGGAAACGATCTTGGGGTGATCCATGTAGCAGGAATACGACCCCTGCCGCCCACTGTCAAGTGCCGCGAAAATAGTCCTGAAGCGGCCGGACGTCCCATGGGCCCTCTCGCAGGGCGCGGATGGCCATGGCGGCCGCGTGTGCGCCCGTGAGGGTGGTCACGATGGGCACCTTGTGCAGCACCGACATGGCTCGGATCTTGCCCTCGTCGGTCTGCGGGCCTTTTCGCGTCGGCGTGTTGATGATGAGCTGCACCTGACGGTTCTTGATGAAGTCGCCGATATGAGGGCGTCCCTCGGCCAGCTTGAAAACCCGCGTGGCGGGGATGCCGTGGCGAGACAGCTCCCGATGCGTACCGGCGGTGGCCAGGATGGTAAAGCCCATTTCGGCAAACAGGCGGGCGACAGGCACGACGGCCGCCTTGTCCTCCGCTCGCACTGAAATGAAAACGTTGCCGCTGGTGGGCAGCGGCATGCCGGCCGCCATCTGGCTCTTGGCGAAGGCGATGGGGAAGTTCCGGTCGATGCCCATGACCTCGCCGGTGCTGCGCATCTCCGGGCCGAGGATCACATCCACGCCGGGAAACTTGCTGAAGGGGAAGACCACTTCCTTGACGGAGGTGTGCGCCGGATCGGGCAGCTCGTGGATGCCCAGCTCATCGAGCGATTTTCCGGCCATGACCTTGGCCGCGATCTTCGCCCAGGGCACGCCGGTGGCCTTGCCGACGAAGGGGACAGTACGGCTGGCGCGTGGATTGACCTCGATGACGTAGACCTGCCCGTCCTTGATCGCATACTGCACGTTCATCAGACCGCGCACGCGCAGGGCCTTGGCCAGTTCGCGGGTCTGGCGCTTGACTTCCTCGATGATCTCTTTGGGGAGCGAGTAGGGGGGCAGCGCGCAGGCCGAATCGCCCGAGTGAATCCCGGCCTCCTCGATGTGCTCCATGACGCCTATGATGACGGCTCTGGGGTTCAGGTTTCGGGGTTCAGGGTTCAGTGAGTCCGCTTCTGAACCCTGAACCCTGAACCCTGAACCCTCGTAATCGGCAATGCAGTCGACGTCCATCTCAGTCGCATTGTCCAGGAACTTGTCGATGAGGATGGGCGCATCCGCGATCGTCGATGCCTCGACGGCGTGGGCCATGTAGAAGTTGAGCTGGGCCTCGTCCGAGACGATCTCCATGGCGCGGCCGCCCAGGACGAAGCTGGGGCGGACGAGGACCGGATAGCCGATCTGGCGGGCTACCTCCCGGGCCTCGGCGACGGAGCGCGCGATGCCGTTGGCGGGCTGGCGCAAGCCGAGTTTCTGAAGCAGGGAGCGGAACTGCTCGCGGTCGCCGGCGGCGTCGAGCGACTCCACGCTCGTGCCCAGAATCGGCACGCCGGCCTCTTTCAACCCGCGCGCCAGGTTCAGGGGGGTCTGGCCGCCGAATTGAACGATCACGCCCTTGAGGAGATTTTCGATTTTCGATTTTCGATTTTCGATTGGCGGCAGCTTCGGGCGTGAGTCGGCGGAATTGCCCGTTCGGGCTTCGTCATTCGTCATTGATTCGGGCTTCGGGTTTCGGGCTTCGTCATTGCCCACCTCCCCTCCGTCGCTTCGTCGCTTCGTTGCTTCGCTGTTCCCAAACGGCCCTCCATTGAGGCGCTCGCAGATGTTGAGGATGTCCTCATGCGTCAGCGGCTCAAAGAACAGCAGATCGCTGGTGTCGTAGTCTGTGGAGACAGTCTCGGGGTTGGAGTTGATCATCACCGACTCGTAGCCCAGTTCCTTCATGGCAAAGGCAGCCTGGACGCAGCAGTAGTCAAACTCGATGCCCTGGCCGATGCGGTTCGGGCCGCCGCCGATGATGATGACCTTGGGTTTGGGGGTGAGGCGAACTTCGTCTTCCGCGGATGCTGTCGGCTGTGAGTTGCCACCTGCCAGTTGGACGCAGGGGGACTCGTAGGTGGAGTAGTAGTAAGGCGTGGCCGCTTCGAACTCGGCCGCGCAGGTGTCGACGAGTTTGTAAACGGGTCGGATTCCCAGTTCCTCGCGGAGCCGTCGGATGTCTGCGGGCTTCTTCCCCCAGACGGTGGCCAACTGGACGTCGCTGTAGCCCCACTGCTTGGCGCTGTGCAGCAGTTGCCGCTGCCTGGCCGTGTCGTTCGCGCCCTGGAGCAGCTCATCCTCGAACTGCACCAGCTCCCACATCTGCGCCAGGAACCAGCGATCGATCTTCGTCAGCTCGTAGATCTGATCGATGCTCCAGCCCATCTTCATGGCATAGCGGATGTAATACAGCCTCCCCTGGCTGGGGACCGACAGCTTTCGCCGCAGCTTTGCCTCCGCGATGGGCCATTCGGCGTCCATCGACTCGCCTTGAACCGTCCTGTCGGCCGCGTCGTCCGTCGCAGCACGGGCGTCCTGCCCGCGCGAGGGAGGGGGCACCGGCGAGACGCTCGCGCCGCTCTTGGCGCGCTGTGCGTTGAGCCACTTGTCGTACTTATCCAGGCCGAAGCCGAAGCGCTTGACCTCCATCGACCGGATGCCCTTCTGGAGCGCTTCCTTGAACGTCCGCCCGATTGCCATTGCCTCGCCGACGCTCTTCATCTGCGTGGTCAGGGTCTCATCGGCATCGGGGAACTTCTCGAACGTCCAGCGGGGAATCTTGATCACGCAATAGTCGATCGTCGGCTCAAAGCAGGCGCTGGTGTAAAGGTCCCAGCCGGAGTTGCCGGCACCAGAGCCCTCTCCCCAGCCCTCCCGCGGCGTGCCGGCGCAAGCAGTGGTCTTCTTCCGACTCGTGATGTAATTCGGCAGCTCATCCAGCGTGTATCCCACGGCCAGCTTTGCGGCGATTCTGGCGATTGGATAGCCCGTGGCCTTCGAAGCCAGCGCGGAGGATCGCGAGACGCGCGGATTCATTTCCACGACGACCATTTCGCCGTTTTCGGGGTTGACGGCGAACTGGATGTTGCTGCCGCCGGTCTCCACGCCTACGGCCCTGATCACCGCGATGGCCGCATCGCGCATCCGCTGGTATTCCTTGTCGGTGAGCGTCTGCACCGGGGCCACGGTGATCGAGTCGCCCGTGTGGACGCCCATCGGGTCCATGTTCTCGATGGAGCAGATGATGACGACGTTGTCGTTGCGGTCGCGCATCACCTCCAGCTCGTATTCCTTCCACCCGATCACCGACTGCTCGATGAGGATCTCGTTGATTGGAGAGGCATCCAGCCCTCGCGCGGCGATGATTTCGAACTCCTCGCGGTTGTAGGCGATGCCGCCGCCCGTCCCGCCCAGCGTGAACGCTGGCCGGATGATTGTCGGCAGGCCGATGTCCTCCATCACCTTGCGGGCGGCCTCCATGTCGTGGACCACGCCGCTGCGGGGCACTTTGAGCCCGATGGAGATCATCAGGTCCTTGAAGACCTGCCGGTCTTCCCCACGATAGATGGCCTGTCGGTTGGCGCCGATCATCTGCACGCCATAGCGCGTGAAAATGCCCTGATCGTAGCACGCTATGGCCGTATTCAGCGCCGTCTGCCCGCCGAGAGTGGGCAGACAGGCATCGACCGGGTGTCCGCTGGCGGCCTCGCGCCGCAGGATCTTTTCGACGGCCTCAGGCGTGATCGGCTCGATGTAGGTGGCGTCCGCGAACTGGGGGTCGGTCATGATCGTCGCGGGGTTGCTGTTGATCAGCACCACGCGATACCCCTCCTCCTTGATCGCCCGGCAGGCCTGCACGCCGGAATAGTCGAACTCGCAGGCCTGGCCGATGACAATCGGGCCGGAGCCGATGATGAGGATGCTGCGGATGTCGTTGCGTCTGGGCATTGGCGGCAACCGTCCGGGGTAAAATCCAGCGTAATCTAGCGTCCGCGGGCGCGATTTCAACCACATCGATCCCATCGATCCGGGTGTGCGGCCAAAGCTCACCGTGCTCGGCCTTCGCCATTGGGCCTTCGACATTAACTCGAGTTTCGGGCTTCGCCATTCGGGCTTCGGATATTGCCTCCCGAGCCAACTTGCCCCAGAATCCGTCCATGCGCCAGTCGGCCCGCCAGTGGGTGCTGTTCATCCTGCGCTGGGGCATCGCCGCCGTCGGGATCATCTGGGTCCTGGGGCAGATGTCCTTCCGCGACTACGCTCTGGTCCTGGATGAGGACAACCGTCCCGTTCGCGCCGTCGTCACCTCCCTGGCGAGCGAGGATGCCTCCAGTTATGAAATCCTCGACCCCCACACCGGCCAGCGCCGCGTCGTCTCGGCCGCCAGAGTTGTCAATCCGCCGCAGCGCCCCGGGGAGACCGTGCAGATCGTGACGGCCGAGGGCCGCCAGACGGTCCAATTGCTGGCGCTGGATCTGGACCGGGACCTGGCGCGGGTGCGGCGCCTGCTGGTGGCCTCGCCGGTGGACGGCACCGGCCAGTGGGTTGTTCCGGAGCGCATCGTGGGAGGCTATGTGCTGGGCGTTCCGCGGCCGCGTATCGAGATCGGCGTTGCCAGTCTGGTGCGGCGGGCGCGCCCCGCGCCGCTGTGGGCGGCGGTGCTGGTCTTTCCGCTGACGTTCATCCTCACCAGCTACCGCTGGCATGCGCTGCTTCGCGCCCTGGACATCACGATCACGCGCACGCGCGCCTTCGTGCTCAACATGGTGGGTTTCTTCTACAGCACGTTCATGCCCGGCTCAACGGGCGGCGACCTGCTCAAGGCCTACTATGCAAGCCGCCAGACGCCGCACCGTCACCGGGCGGTCATCTCCGTCATCGTCGACCGCGCCATCGGGCTGCTGAGCCTCATCGTCCTGGGTGGATCCATGGCCGCCCTCCAGTATCTCACGGCCGTCGATCCGACCACTGCGGCCGCGGTCGCCTGTCGCCGCATCGCCCTGGCGTCGGCGGCAGTTCTGGCCGGGACCATGCTGGTGCTGGTGGTGCTGGGGCACAGCGGACTGCGGCGGAGGGTGGGGTTTGACTTCCTGCTGGCGCGCCTGCCCATGCAGCGACATGTCCAGCACGTGATCGAGGCGCTGCGCATGTACCGCAGCCGGCCCGGCCTGGCGCTTTGGGCGATGCTCGTCACGCTGCCGGTTCACATGACGGTGGTCATTTCGGCCATGCTGGCGGGCACGGCCTTCGGGCTGCCGCTGCCGCGACGTTACTATTTCGTGGCGGTGCCGGTGATTGTGCTTTCCGGGGCTTTGCCGATCGCCCCGCAGGGGGCCGGCGTAATGGAGTTCTTCGCCGTGCACCTCACGCGCCAGTACGGCGCGACAGTCAGCCAGGCCTTCGCCCTGACCATGTCCATCCGCCTTGTTCAGATGCTGTGGAACCTGACCGGCGGCATTTTCGTTCTGCGGGGGGGCTATCACGCTCCGACTGCCGGCGAGCAGCAGGAACTGGAAAGCGAGGTGGAGGAGCTGCCGCAGCAGCGCCCCTGACGCGCGAGGTTGTCGAGCCGGCTGCGTCGAGGTTACGCGAACGCCTCGCGGCCCACCGACCGCCCGCATTCGGGGCACTCTTCCTCGCCGTCGAGCAGCTCAAAGCCGCAGCGCGGGCACAAGCCGTTGGCGATGCGATAGTGGCGCGTCCGCAGCGCGCTGACCAGCTTCCACACCGGATAGGCGCTGCCCAACACGATCAGCACCCACATCGGAACGACGATCTCGTCGAGCTTGGCCACCGGCACGAAACCGGGGTTGGAGACCACCTGCTGTTTCAGGTTGACGTAGAAGCCACCCGTCTCCCATACCCAGTTCATCAGGGCCAGATCGTCCCCGCGGGGCCGGCCGGTGGTCCACCGCGCCCGCGGGCCAAAGTAGCGTGGCGAGGTGCCTTCGGTGAAGGTGTAATGACGGAAGATGAACACCCCCGAGAGGGTACTGACGGATGCCGAGCGGCCGGTGCTGCGCAGCAGCAGGATGTTGTCCTGAATGAAGGTGGATCGCACCCAGCAGATGATGAAGAACACCGCCATGCACGACAGAGCACACAGGACCAGGTGCCGTTTCATTGTCAAGGCCTCCGGAGGTGATCGAGGCTCCGCCGGCGTCAGGCGATAGCGCCCGCCGGCATTGCGCAGAGATGACGTGCGCAGTATTGTACCCGTTCCGCACGTAAATGTCGGCGGGAAAATGTCGCGAACTGCAAAAATATCGTACCTGACGCAACCTGTTTGTTGGCAACGACCTGCGCCATCCGACCCGGCGTTGTCCAGTGCAATAGCCCGCCCTCTCATCGGGGCGCAGGCGGCAGGTATTGGAGAGGGCCGGCCGCGCTGAGCCGCAAAAGAACCTCCTGGGGCGTGGAACCCCATGCCGCGGCCACTTCCTGGGCCGTTGGCGTTTCTCCCAGAAGCGTGACCTGATCGCCGGCGCGGTCCTCTTCGCCCACCTCCACATAGGCCGACTGCATGCCGACCTCAAGAATTCGGCGCGGCCGGCCGTTGACGATGCACGGTCCGGACCGCAACCCCGAGGCGTAGCCGCAGAGGATGACGCCGTGCCGCTGCGTCTGCACACCGCCGTACCCAAGCGGCCCGGTGGTCCGCCGCACCTCCACGAGCGGGGCCCGCACCGTGATCGCGCCGTGGTACATCGCCAGCCCCGGCCGCACCGCGTCCAGATAAGCCTCCGGCTCGCCCAGAAGCGCCGAGGCGGCGGCGTGCAGGCGAATTCCCGTGCCGGCGAACAACTGCCGCAGCATGCGGGCGTGTTCCACGCGCGTGCCGTGGGTGAAGGCCTCACGGATGCCGCCGGCATCAACCACACGATGGACTTCTCCCCGCGGGCAGGCAAAGCGCTGCATGCCCGTGTCGACGCACAGCAGCGGATCGGCCGCCCGCAGGAGCTGAGCCTGCTCGACGGTGAAGACGGCCGGCCGGGCCACGGCGACGTAGTCGCGCGGGTCCAGCGACTGCGGCGGCCCCAGCAGAATGACGGGCTTGCCCCATCGCCGCCAGGCATCCGCGTCGGCTGCCTCACTGAGGCTGAAGAAGCAGAAGCCATCGACCAGGTCGGCGATAGCCGCCGCGATCGTCGCCGCGCCCAGGCCGTAGGCGTTGGCCTTGAGCACGGCCAGCACGTTTACGCCAACCTGGCGGCGGATGCCGCGCAGGTTATGACGGATCCGCTCCAGGTCCACCTGGACGGTCGCATTGGCGGCTCCGGTGTACATCGCGATGGTTGCGCGGCGGACTGTTCTCTACATCTTCAGCCCGCTGGTCTTGATTCCCTGAATGAACGTCTTCTGAGCGAAGAAAAACAGAATGATGATGGGCACCACCATCAGCGTGGCCACCGCCATCATCTGTCCGTAGTCGCTGCCGTATTGGGTGCGGAACATGGCCAGCCCCAGGCTCAGCGTGTACTTGCTCTGATCAGCCAGGTAGATCAGCGGTCCCAGGAAGTTGTTCCAGGCGCCCAGAAAGCTGAAGAGGCCGACGGTGGCCATCGCGGGAATCGACAGGGGCATGACGATGCCCGCCCAGATGCGGAATTCGCCCGCGCCGTCGATGCGGGCGGCGTCGATCAGGTCCTTGGGGATGCTCAGAAAGAACTGCCGGAACAGGAAGATGAAGAACGGCGTGCCGAAAAACGCCTGGACGGTGAGCGGAGCAAAGGTGTCCACCAGATTCAGTTTCCGCCAGATCATGAACACCGGGATCATCGTCACCTGCCCGGGCAACATCATGGTGCTGAGCATGATGAAGAAGATCAGGTCGCGGCCGCGCCAGCGGAGGATGCTGAAGCCGTAGGCCACCAGGGAACTGGAGAGAATGGTGCCCAGAACGACGAAGGTGCAGACGAAGAGGGTATTGCGGAGGAACAGCAGCACGGGAACGCGCGTCAGACCCTGGAAATAGTGCTGAAGGGTGGGCGTGTACGCCAGATCGTAGCCGGTGATGCGCTGCACCGGCTCATCGATGGCCGCCGGACCGGGGATGAAGGGCGGCGGCACTTTGGATCGTTCCTCGTCGGGCTGAAGCGACGTTGTCAGCAGCCAGGCAAAGGGCAGGACAAAGACGAAGCTCAACAGCAGCAGCACGGCATGGCCGCCCAGACGCCGGGCCAGCGATCGGCTCTGAAGCTGCCCTTCGGAGGGGCGCAGCTCCCGCGAAGTGTGGTAATCCAGGGGCCTGTTGGCGCTGACTGCCATCGCTTATCCTTCCGCACTGTAATGCACGAACCGCCGGGTTGATTTGAAGACCGTGATGGTGGCCACGATGATGATGATGAACAGAACCCACGCCTGGGCCGACGCATACCCCATGCGCAGGTACAGGAAGGCGTTCTGGAAGAGGTACTGGGCGTAGAACAAGGCGCTGTCGTCGGGGGCGCCGTTGGGCCAGAGCACCAGGGGCTGGTCGAAGAACTGAAACGCCCCGATCAGCCCCATCACAAGGGTGAAGAACAGCACCGGCGAGATCATCGGCAGGGTGATGTGCCACGTCTTGGTCCACGCCCCCGCGCCGTCGATGTCGGCCGCCTCATAGAGGGTGATTGGCACGTCGCCCAGCGCGGCCAGGTAGAGGATCATGCTCCCGCCCACCCCCCAGGCGCTCATCAGGATCAGCGCCGGCTTGGTGTACTGGGGATTGCTCAGCCATCCGGGGGCCGTGAGGGAGGTGCCGGCGATGCTGTTTACCGCCTCCAGGATGGGGCGCAGGATCGTGTTCACCAGACCGTAGTCGCTGTTCAGCAGCCACAGCCACAGCACGCTGGAGGCGACGATGGGCACGATGCTGGGAAGGAAGAAGATGGTGCGGTAGGCCGCCTGCCCGCGCAGCTTCATGTTGAGCAGAAACGCCAGGCACAGGGCGGTGATGATCGTAACCGGCACGGCGAACACGGTGTAGACCAGCGTATTCCACAGCGCCTTGATGAAGCGCTCGTCGCTGAGCATCTCGCGGTAGTTGGCCAGTCCGACGAAGTGGGGGGGCCGCACGGCATCGTAGTCGCAGACGCTGTAATAGATCGAAGCCAGGACGGGGAAGATCGTGAAAGTGGCGAAACCGATGAGGAAGGGGCTGATGAACAACAGCCCCAGTCGTCGCTCCTGGGCGGCGGTCATGGACGGCCTCCGTAACGGGCCAGCATCTTGTCGAGGTATTCCTGGGTGCGCCTGGTGGCCTCGTCCAGGGCTGCCTGGGGCGTAACCACGCCGCGGACGGCCCGGTCCACGGCCCGGTCCAGCTCCGACATGTAATAGGCCTGTGCGGCCATCACCGGGCGCTGGTGCTTGGCGCTTTCCAGTATCTGGACGTAGATGCCCATGCGCGGGTCCTTGCGTGCCTCCTCGAAGAAGGGGGCTGGCTTCCAGGCCGGGAAGTTGCGGATCGAGCGCACTTCGACAGTGGTGCCCTCGGCCTCGGCGCACGCCCACAGAATGTAGTCCAGCGCTGCTTCCAGCCGGCGGGGATCGCTCACCGTGGCCGGAATCGCCAGCGTCCATCCGCCTACCCATGAGCTGTTGAGCTCGCCCCCTGGCGGCTGCGGGATGGGCCCCATCCCGTAGCGCAGCCTCGGCGCGTAGCGGTCCAGATCGTCCAGCCCCGACAGGTGCAGGAGCTGAATCGCCTGGCGGCCCAGGATGAACGGGTTCTGCTCGGCGCTGCCGAAGGTGGACTGAAGCGCCGAGACGCGTTCAGGGTCGTAGCGGCGCCCGTATTCGCACATCCACTCCAGCGCCTCGACGATCTTGGGATGATTGGCCGTGACCTTGAAGTTCTCGGCGTCGTAGAACTCGCCTCCGAAGGCCCATCCCCAGGTGAAGATGCTGTTGGCCCGTCCGTATACCCCCCAGGGGACCAGTCCGAGGCGCACAAGGCGGCGATTGGGGCCGGTGCCTTCGAATTTTGTGATGGCGTGGTTCCAGCGGTCCAGTTCCTCGAGAGTCGCCGGCGCCTTGTCCGGATCGAGGGTGCCGGGGGGTATTTCCCCCGCCGCGATGGCGCTCTCGAACGCGTCCTTGTTCCAGAAGAGGGCGAAATTCGGGTCGGCACAATAGGTGATGGCGTACACCCTCCCGCGGTAGACGCACTGCTTCCAGCAGGGCTCGAAGAACTCGGCGCTGAACTTCTCCAGGTCGATGCCGCGCTGCTTCAGCAGATCATCCAGCGGCAGCAGGAGCCCCTGCTCGGCCCAGGGCGCCACCTGCGGTCCATCCACGAAGACCACGTCGGGCGCGCAGTTGCCGATCACCGCCGTGTAGAACTTCTGGTTGTTGGACAGGTCGTTGGGGACATACAGCGAGCGGATGTGGATGGCCGGATGCAGCTCGTGGAACCTGCGGATGCCCTGCTCGAAGCGCTCCAGGATAGGCCCGCCCCAGACGTGCCAGAGCTGGATCGTCGTCTTGCCGGGTTCGCCCTGATACGCGTCGGGACGCACCAGGGCCAGAAAGCTGAGCAGAGCGATTGCCAGCAGGGAGGCGGTCAGGCAGCGCACGATGAACCAGAAGCGTTCCATTTCTCTCGATGCTCCGCGTGCCATCCGGGGTCGGCCCCACCGACGGCTCGGCAGAACATATCAGAAGCCCGCCGCCCGCGAAAGCGCTGCGAGGGGGCGCGGGCAGTCAGGGGCCTGTCGCAGAAACCGTCGCGCACCCGGGCCGTGACGGCGTCCTTGGCCCGGCCGGAGCGTTCTGCATCCGCCTTCGGCTTGCCGCTTGTTTGCTGTGGGGCAGGGCCGTAGAATCAGCCGCTTGAGACGGTCGGGAGTCACATTGTTCGAGCAGCCAGGGTGTCAAACGTGAGTCAGGTCAGTTCCAACAGCGAGCGCGCGAAGCTGGTGGCCGCCACCGCCAACCGCCTGCGGCTGGTTCAGGCGGATTTCGCCGACGAGAGCGACGAGGTCCGCCGCGGTTACCTGGCGGATGAGGTGCAGCGGGCATTGGCGTCGGTGGTTCCCGACGAGCGCGAGGCGTTCCTGCGGGAGCTGGAGGAGCATTTCCCCACCTGGGATGCCAGGGTGGCGCTGGGCGGCGCGCAGGCCGCCCCCGTGCAGACTCCCACCGACCAGGCGGAGCTGCGCGACCCCAGTTTCCTGGTGACGCGGCTGGCCGAACTGGCCGGCGGGCTCAACCCGCAGCAGAAGCAGGCGATCACCGACAAGTTGCGCGAGGCGGGGCTGGCCCCGCCCCCCGTGATCGACTGGCCTGCGCAGCAGGCGGCCGCGGCGCGGCACAAGCTGCAGATGGGGGCGGCTGATCCGCTGGATCCCGGTCACGTGCTGGAGCTGGTGGCCATCCTCGCGGAGTTTGCCGCCAGCCTCGATCAACTGGCCTGGACGACGTGGCGCACGGTGGCGCCGCGGTCGCAGATACGCCGGCCGATCGGGCTGCTCAAGTCGCTGGCGCGTTTCGCGGCGGCCGATCCGGATGTGCCGCGGGGGCAGGTCAGCCAGGACCTGGATCGCCTCCGACAGCTCGTGGCGGCTATCATTTCGGCGATCAGCCAGGCCGGGCGGCAGTTCGCCCACAATCATGCGGTGAAGTTCTCGCCGACGGAGATCGAATCCCTGGCGAGCATGGAACGCGGCGGCATGCTGGTCAGCCGCGAGGTCAAGTGCTGGCGCAAGTATGTGGAACTGTCGGCGGGCCGGGACGAGGCCAGCATCGAAGCCGAGATCATGCAGTCGATCGCCGACTATGCCGAGTCGCTGATGAAGGGGCTGGCCCGCTGATGGCCGGGAGAGCGCAGGATGCCCAACATCGGACAAGTCCACTGGCACGAGGGGCTGTTCCTTCAGCCCCAGCACCTGCAGACGATGCAGCGGCTCCTGAACGAGCAGTTCATCAACGAGCGGCGGCTGGTCTTTGCCTATCCCTACGGGATGATCGAGGCGAGGATATCGGCCGATGCGCTGGAGAACCTGCTGGTGCGGTTTGACAGGCTCCGGGCGGTGATGCCCAGCGGGCTGGAGGTGAACGTGCCGGACAATGCGGATCTGCCGGCCCTGGACATCAAGCAGGCGTTCGCCTCGGGCAGCGGCTCGTTCACGGTCAGCCTGGGCGTGCCGCTGTACTATCCGGGGCGGGCCAACGCGATCGAGGCCGGCGGCAAGGACGACTGGCGGGTCAAGCGCCTTTTCAAGGTGGCGGAGACGACGATGGCGGACGAGAACACGGGGGAGAACCCCCAGCCGCTGCTGACGCGGCGGATCAACGCCCGGCTGCTGCTGGAGGAGGATGACCGCACGGACCTGGAGGTTCTGCCCCTGATCCGCATCACCCATGCCACGGGACAGGACGTCGGCCTGCCGCGCCAGGACCCGACCTATGTGCCGCCCTGCCTGGTGCTCTCGGGTTCGCCGACGCTGCGCGATCTGGTGCGCGACCTGGCCAATCAGATCGAGGCCAGCCGCAAGGAGCTGGTGATCCAGGTGACGCGGGGCGGCTTCAGCATCGACACGATGCGGGGAGTGCAGTTCGAGCAGGTGCTGCGGCTGCGCACGCTCAACCGCTTCAGCGCCAGGCTGCCGCATCTGGTCATGGCGCCGGGGATTACGCCTTTTGCGCTCTACCTGGAGCTGCGCGAGTGCCTGGGCGAACTGGCAGCGCTGCACCCCGACCGCGATCAGTTCGACGTGGCGCCCTATGACCACGACAACCCGGCTATCGCATTCAACGAGCTGTCCTCCAAAATCCGTTCGCTGCTTCGCGGGGCGGTGGCGGCGCGGTTCATGCAGGTGGCCTTCGTCCGCGACCAGAAAGTGATGCTGGCCGATCTCACCGACGAGCATATCAACGTGCCCAATGAGTATTTCCTGGGCATCCGGACGCGCGAGGAGGCGCGGGCCGTCGCCCAGCTCGTGGAAGACCCCGACAAGTTCAAGCTCATGGCCAAGTCGCTGGTGCAGCAGCGGATCTGGGGCATCAAGCTGGTCGAGGAGCGGCACCCGCCGCTGGAGCTGCCCTCGCAGAGCGGGCTGCACTACTTCCGCCTGATGCGCTCGGAAAGCCAGCGCATGTGGGACCGCATCCGCGACGAGAAGGCGATGGCCATCCGCTGGCCGGAGATCGAGACTTCGGACTTTGCGATCACGCTGTACATGACGGTGCCCGGAGACAAGTGACATGACGCTGCTGGAACTGTGCGACCCCCTCTTTCAATACATATGCCGGTTCAACCGGTCGGCGCGCAAGGGGGCGGCCCCGGATCTCAACCAGGTGCGCAGCGAGGTGAAGGCCATCCTGGCGGATATGAAGGCCCGGGCCGCGGCCGATCGCGGCCTGGGGGCGCAGTACGAGAAGATCGAGCTGGTGCTTCTGTTCTTCATCGACTTCATCATCAAGAGCAGCGGCGTCGGACAGGCCGGCGAGTGGAGCGAGCTGGCCTTCGAACGCAAGGAGCTGGCCGGCGACGAGAAGTTTTTCGACCTGCTGGATGAAACGCTGGCCGACCGCTCGGAGGCGGCCAGCGAGCGCATCGCCATCTTCTACACATGCATGGGACTGGGCTTCACGGGGTGGTACACCGGCCAGCCCGAATACCTGCGGAAGAAGATGAGCGAGTGTGCCGCGCGCATCCGGCATCTGATCGACGTGGACCAGACGTCCAGGATCTGTCCGGAGAGCTACGAGCATGTGAACACAAGCAACCTCATCGAGCCGCCCAGCGCGAGCCTGGTGGGCATCGGCATCGCCCTGGTCGGCATGGCGATCGTGCTGTTCGTGGCCAACGTGGTGCTGTATCGCAGCAGCTCGGCGGAGCTGCTGCGGGCGCTGGACGACATCGCGGCGCGGGATGTGGCCGCCGCCAAGTGAGGAGCTTTGCATGTCAGTGAATCTGTCGCCCCTGAGCCACATCAGCAACATGCCCGGTCCGGCCAAGGTGGGCGTGGCGGCCGCCGGAGGCGCGGGGATCATGGCGCTGCTGTGGATGATCACCGGGGGCAACCGCACGGCCATCATCGTCGTCGCCGTGGGAATGGTGCTGGTGAGCCTGCTGGTGGCGTTGTACCGGTGGATGCTGGGATGGTCGCGCAGGCGGAAGGCGGCGCCGCTGGAGCGCGGCATTCTCGACAACAGCGCCTCGGCGCCGAACACGATTTCGGAGCCCGCGCGCCGGGCCCGCCTGGACGACCTGCGAAAGAGCTTCGAGAGCGGCATCGCCAAGTTCCGCGACTCGGGCAAGAACATCTACTCGCTGCCGTGGTACGTGCTGGTCGGCGAGCCGGGTTCCGGCAAGACCGAAGCGATCCGCCACTGCAACGTGGGCTTTCCGCCGGGTCTTCAGGACCAGCTCCAGGGGGCCGGGGGAACGCTCAACATGAACTGGTGGTTCACCAACCACGCGATCATCCTCGACACGGCCGGCCGGCTCATGTTCGAGGAGGTGGCGCCGGGCGAGACCAGCGAATGGAGGGAGTTCCTCAAGCTGCTGACCCGCGTTCGCCCCAACTGCCCGATCAACGGCATGCTCCTGGTCATCCCGGTGGACTCGCTGATTCGCGACACCGCCGACGCCATCGAGCGCAAGGCGAGCAAGATCGCCCAGCAGCTCGACAACATCCAGCGGACCCTGGGGGTGCGCTTCCCCGTGTTCGTCGTCGTCACCAAGTGCGACCTGATCAACGGCTTCCGCGAGTTCTTCGACAACCTGACCGACCCGCAGCTCCAGCACCAGATCCTGGGGTGGACCAACCCCGCGCCGCTGGACCAGCCCTTCAGCCCCGACCACGTCGAGAATCACCTGCGGCAGGTGGCCGCGGCGCTGTCGCGGCGGCGGCAGGGACTGCTGCTGGACCCCGTGCACACCGAGGACCCCAACGGACGACGGCTGGACCAGGTCGACGCCCTCTACGCCTTTCCCGAAAGCCTGCTGAAGATCGCCCCCCGACTGCGGCGCTATCTGGAGATGATCTTCGTGGCCGGCGAATGGTCGCCCAAACCGCTGTTTCTGCGCGGCATCTACTTCACCTCGTCGATGCGCGAGGGATCGGCTCTGGACGCCGAGCTGGCCGAAGCGCTGAAGGTGCCGATCGAGTCGCTGCCCGAGGGGCGGGTCTGGGAGCGCGACCGGGCGTACTTCCTGCGCGACCTGTTCCTCCACAAGGTCTTCCGCGAGCGCGGTCTGGTGACGCGTGCCTCCAACACCCAGAAGCTCCAGCGCCGCCGCAGGATCACGGTCATGAGCGCGGCGGCGGCGGGCATCGTGTTGCTGCTGGTGATGAGCTGGCTGGGCCGCAGCTCGCTGAACCGGAGCATCGGCGAGGAGAGCAAGCGCTGGCAGACGGCGCGCGCCAACTATGCCGACAGCGCCGAGAAGTGGCGATGGCAGATTGTCTCCGAGCCGCGGGCGTCGACCACCCGCCCGGTCTACAACTATCTGGGCGATCGCGAGGTCTCCCCCCAGGCGGAGCGTCGGGCCGCGTTCCTCAGGGACGCCGCCGAGCGGGCAAAACAGCCCATCCACGTGCCATGGATCTTCAGGCCGCTGGCGGCGGTTTCGGGAAATCTCAACGCGCGGCGTAACGATGCGCTGCGGGCCATCTACAACAGCGCTGTGATCTTTCCGGTTGTGGAGGCGACGCGGGCGACAATGCGGCAGGAGACGGCGGCGACGTGGTCGCCCCAGGCGACGGCGGCGCTGGCTCAGCTTCTGCGGCTGCAGACATATGCCGCGGGAGGCCGGCCCGCGAACGTCCCGACGGACGCGGCCCAGCCGCGGGAGCCGCTGATGAGTCTGGATCCTCTGCTGCGATATGTGCTCAGCGAGGATGCGGAGTATCTGATGTTCCGCCGGCGCGACCAGCGTCCGCTTCAGGAGGCGCTGGACTGGCTTTACGGACCGGGCGGCGGAGGCTCCTGGCCGCCCGGCGGACTGGGGCGCGGCGACGCTGCGTTGGCCGCCATCAACGCGGGGGTGAGCACCTTCGGCGAGTACTGGGCCAGCCAGCTCGAAGGCAAGACCCACCGGCTGGGGACCATCCGCCAACTGGTCGACGCCCTGGAGCGCTTCCGCCGCGCCGAGGATGAGATCGCCACCGCCGCGCGGCGAGCCCCCGACACCATCGAGCAGTATCGCACGCTTGCCGGCGACTGGAGCAGCAGCCTTGGCACGCTGGACAAGGCCCGCGCCGACGCCGATGCCGCCGTGGCCGTGCTGTCAGCCGACGGCCAGTGGCCCGCCGGACGCTCGGCGACGGAGCTGTTCGACAGCGAGGTGGACCGGATCATCGGGGAGGCGGAGGCGGCGTACCGGTCGCTGCTGGGCCATCTTCCCGAGGAAACAGCCCGCCTGGCCGCCGGCGGCGCGGAGGTTGCCGATGTGCGCAACCGGCTGCGCCGCGCCATCGCCCAACTGCCGGAGCTTCAGAAGGAAGCCAGGTCGGATGCGATTCGCACGACGCGCCTGCCCGAGCTGGACCGGTTCTATCTGGCCGTGGGTCGGGGTCTGGGCGACGCGCCGGTCCGGCGGTATGTAACGCACCACGAGATGTACGCGCTGGCCGGGCGTGCCGTGCCCGCCGCGCCGCCGTCGCAGCCGCCGGACTTCACGAGCATCGCCCCTGCCCTGGCCGCGGTGGACAGCCAGGTGCAGGAGACCGTGGCGCAGATCGCGCCGCTGCCCGACCGTGTGCCCGAGGCGGATGCCGCCCGCATCAGACAGGCCGCCGCCTCCGCGCAGTTCATCATCGAACAGGCGGCGCGGTTCCGCCGACACCAGCTCATCGAGCTGACGCTGAAACAGGCGCCGGCGAGCGCGGATGAACTGGCTGCGCTGGTGGGCGCGTCGTCGTCGTCACAGGCCTACACTCCGCTGGTTCACGACCGCATCCCGTTCACCAGCGGAACCTTCGCGGCCCCGCGGGCGTTCGAGGGGCGGTACCATCCGGACGCGGCGGCGGCGTTCCTCGCTGGCTGGCGTGCCATGGGACCAGTGGTACGCGCCGATCCGAGCCGGCCGGGGCCCGGCCGCGTTCTGGAACAGGCGCAGCTCGAGAAGCTCTATCTGAATACCCAGGCGGCGGTGGGGGCCTATGCGCAGCGCTATTACGACTACTGGACGCGCGATCTGGCGCGCGACCTGCGCGTGGAAATCCCCACCTGGGCGGACTTTTTCTCGGCCGAGCGCGGTCAGTGGGAGGTCTTCCTAGTCATGGCCGAGCTTCTGTCGATCACCCGGACGCAGCGCGACGCCCTCTGGAAGATGCGCGACCACGTGCCCGATGACCAGCGCAAGCAGTACGAAACCGCCGCCATGGCGCTGAACCCGCCGGCCAACGAGGTGGTGACGACGGTGCAGAACAAGGCACAGCAGGTGATCTCTGCCTGGCGACAGTTGCGTCAGGATGCGGAGCTGGCGCGGGCCGCCGTGCTGAGCATGCAGCCGGAAGCCTTCCGCGAGCGCTACATTGCCGCCGTGCCCGCTGAAGGCGAGCCCCTCTTCCGCCGCTACTGGGCGGACATGAGCCTGGCGCTGCTGCGCACCCTGGCCAACGAGTCGCAGATCGCCGCCCGGGGGGCGCTGCGGCAGCTCGAGCAGCTCAGCCGGTTTCCACTGGCGCGCCCGGCGCCGGATCAGCGTCCGCTGACCTTTGACGAGCTGTCGCAGGCCAGATCCCTGCTGTCGAAGGTCACGCTGGTGTCGCGGCCGGCCCCGGGGCCCGGCGTCGTGCTGACGATCGGCGAGGGCGGCCAGACGGGGACGCGGGCCATCGACGAGCAGCTCGAGCTGCTGCGCAGCATCGCCCTGAACCCCGCCCAGCAGCAGTTCGTTGCCCAGGTCAGCGCCCTGCTACGGGCTCTGCCCGAGAGCAACGATCCGGGCAAGCTCGGCCGGTGCGTGATTTCCACGCTCGATGCACAGACGACCGATCAGTATCTGCGCGAGTCGGGAAGGGAGTCGGCGGCCACGCTCTGGACCTACGCGACCATCTTCCAGAGCGGCCGGCAGATTCAGGAGGAGCGATCCACCTACAGCAGGGACAGCAATGTGCTGGGGCGCGTGGCGTATCCGGGACCCGCCGTGGAAATCCGCTTCAAGAAGAATCCCCGGGACACGTTTACGGAGCAGGCGCTGATCTGGCCGCCGCCGCAGGGCGCCAATCAGCCGCCCTACGGCGGATTGTGGAGCTGCATCCGCATGATCCACGAGCCCAACGCCCGCCGCGCCTCGCCCGACGGCAAGGTCTGGCACGTGGAAGTTTCCGTGGACCAGCGTTCCTCCCTGTGGATCAAGCTCGAGTTCGACAGCGAGCTGGCCGGGTTTCCCTCGCTGCGGGACTGGCCGGCGCCGAAGTAGATACGGTGCCGGGCGAGCGTTCCCGGCTGAGAGCAGGAGCCTTGAGTTCCTTCATTCGCAACATCTTCCGCAAGTTGACCGGCGCCGGGTTGCGGCCGGCCCCCCAGGTGTATGTGGCGGCGTTCGGGAAGCATCCGGGCTGGAACGACCACATCGATGATCCGGGACTGGAGAGCCAGCGCCTGGTGGCCCTGAAGCGCGTGCTGTACGTTCAGGGCGTGGCAGGCAACATCGACTCGGGGGCGTGGGAGCGGCTGGGCGAGCAGAACCAGGTGCCTGGATTCCATCATCTGGTGCTCTGTCAGTGCGAGCAGGACAGCATTGTTGCCAGGCTGTGGTCGTCGAGCGACGGCAAGGGCCGCACCAGGTATCCCATGATCGTGGCCATTCAGGGCAGCGATCTGCCGCTGGAGAGGGTTGTGGACCTGGCACTGCCGGCACTGGAGGAATGTGAGGCGGCCTGTACCGCGACACGCGACGCCGCCGCCGTGCGTGCCCTGATTGATGAGACGCGCCGGCGGCTGCGGGGCGAGCTGCTCGGCGGCGCCGCCGAGGCGCCCCCCAAGGATGAGCCATCCTCCCTGGGGTGGCTGGCTGCCCGTCCCGAGATGGGCCAGGACCAGCGGGGCCTGCTGCTGGTGCTGTATCAGGTGGAACGCGAGATGGCAGCCTTCCGTCCCGGCGCTCAGGCAGATCGCATGATCGCCTCGGGAAGCCGGCACATGCGCGTGCCGGCCTGCGCAGACTCGCCGCAGCAGGTGCTCAAAGTGTGGGCGCGGTTCCTGGCAGAGGAGCTCGACCCGGTCGCGCCGCGCATGATCATCCTGCCGCTGGGGCACGCCTGGGTGGATCTGATCGTCGGGGAGCCGACGGTGAGCCAGCTCTTCTGCATGCGGGCCACGCCCCGCTCGATCCCCCTCACCACCGATATTCCCTACACGCTGGAGGAGTCGTTTGTCGCCCGCATGCGCAAGCGGATCGGGACTGCAACCGCACCGGCGACCGCCGCGGAAACCGGCCCCGCCGCGGCCGAAGTGCATTCGCAGGCCTGATGAATCCCCGGCCTGTTCGCGGTACCATGTCCTGCCTTGGACATGGTCAAACGCTCATGCTCCTTTTTCGGAGGAGTTCGATGAATCGACGATTCTTCTCGGGAAGTTTCGCGCTTTTCGCGGGCGCGCTGATCGGCGCGGCCACATTGCTCGCCCAGCAGCGGCCGCCGCTCAAAGCCATCGAGGGGTTCACTGACACGCCCATGCAGCCCAACGGCAAATGGCATGTACACGACCCCAATCGGCCGCTGCCGCCGGTGGTGACACCCGGGGCGACGTTCAGCCACATGGCCCCGCCGCCCTCCGACGCGGTGGTGCTGTTCGATGGCACCGACCTGTCGAAGTGGCGCGGCTCAGGTGGCCCGCCGCAGTGGAAGGTCGAAAACGGCTACATGGAGACGGTCCCCAAGACCGGCCCGCTGCGCACCAGAGACGAGTTTGGCGATTTCCAGCTCCACCTGGAGTTCGCCACGCCCGCCGAGGTGACCGGCCGCGGCCAGGGCCGGGGCAACAACGGCGTGAACATCTACGGGCGGTATGAGCTGCAGATCCTCGACTCCTATGAGAACTACACGTACGCCGATGGCGGGGCGGCCGCGATCTACGGCCAGTGGCCGCCGCTGGTCAACGCCTCGAAGAAGCCGGGCGAATGGCAGACCTACGACATCATCTGGGAGGGTCCGCGCTGGGACGCCGACGGCAAATTGACGCGCAAGGCCTCGCTGACGGTGCTGCACAACGGCGTGGCCGTACACAACAAGCAGGAACTGTGGGGGAACACCGGCTGGAAAATCGTCGGCAACTACAACCGCCCCCATCCGCCACGGGGACCCATCGAGCTGGCCGAGCACGGCAACGCGGTGCGCTTCCGCAACATCTGGATCCGGCCGCTGGGGACGTATGACCAGGGCGAGGCGGCGGGAGCTGGCGGTCCGTAAGTGGCTGGCGCCTGTGCGGCGGGGGCGGGACGCCCGTGCTGCTGCCGTCCGCGGGTGGGGCGCAGCGCTCGGGCGCGTTTCCGGCTCCCGGGAGCGCGCTCGTTGCCTTTGCCGCGCCGCAGGCATATCCTTCCCGATAGAATGTGACGGGGATGGAGTCCCCCGACAACTGCCTCTATGGCTGATGACTCCTGCCGCAACGCTTTGGCGGCGGGAGACGGTCTCAGCAGACGAACCTCGCCGCCGGGCGAGGTTTTCCTGTTGATCCGTCCATCGGTGATGGAGGTCAGGCATGACTCATGTTTGGGCGCAGGCGTCGTTGTGGCTGGGACTGGCCCTGGTTGCCACGCTGCTGTCGATCTGGTTCCGCATCGCCACGGCCCTCTCGGAGATCGTCGTCGGCACGGTGGCGCAACTGGTCATCGGCGCGCTGGTGGGCACGGCGGCGCTGGGGGCCAACGAATCCTGGGTCACCTTTCTTTCCGGCACAGGGGCGATTGTGCTCACGTTCCTGGCCGGGGCGGAACTGGACCCGATAGTCTTCCGCGCCAAATGGAAGCAGGCGACGGTCATCGGGCTGATCGCATTCTTCGCGCCGTTCTTCGGCTGCTCCGCGATTGCCCGATATGTCCTGCACTGGGAATGGCAGCCCAGTTGGCTCTGCGGAATTGCTCTGTCAACCACGTCGGTTGCGGTGGTCTACGCCGTCATGCTGGAGTTGGGGCTCAACAAAACCGACTTCGGCAAGGCAATTCTGGCCGCGTGCTTCATTAACGACCTGGGGACGGTGGTCTTTCTCGGCCTGGTCTTCGCTCCCTTCACGCTGCGCACGCTGCTGTTCGTGGCCGGGTGCGCCGTGGTGCTTCCGTCGATCGTCTGGTTGACGCCGCGCTTCTTTCGCTGGTACGGCAATCGTCCCAGCGAGCTGGAGGCCAAGTACCTGCTTCTGTTCCTGTTCGGCATGGGCGCTTTGGCGGCGTGGTCCGACAGCGAGGCGGTGCTGCCGGCGTACCTGATTGGGATGGTGCTGGCCGGTACGGTGGGCAAAGACCATGTGCTGGTCCGCCGGCTGAGGACCCTGACTTTCGGGCTGCTCACTCCGTTCTATTTCATCCGCGCCGGCTCGTTCGTTTCCGTGCCTGCCCTGGTTGCCGCACCTCTGGTGTTCGTCGTTCTATTGACCGCCAAGATGGCCACAAAATTCGTCGGTGTTTATCCTGTCACCAAGGCGTTCCGTTACGTGAGGCAGGAGGGTTTGTACACGACGATGTTGATGTCCACCGGCCTGACCTTCGGAACGATTTCCGCGCTGTTCGGGCTGAACCACCACATCATCGACCAGAGGCAGTATTCGTATCTGGTGGCGACGGTCATCGCCAGCGCCGTAATCCCGACGCTGATCGCCAACGCCTTCTTCCTGCCACGCTATCTGCTGCCGAAGCAGGCTTCCGACTCGGACAGGCAAATGTCAACAGCAGCGCCGCCGGCGCTTGCACCCGTGCCCATTGCGGTGGATCGGATCCCATCGGATGCGGCAAAGTAAGGAAAGGACCGTCCCATGCTCAAGCGAATCCTGGTGGCTTACGATGGTTCGGAATCGGCCCAGCGGGCATTCCAGTTCGCCCTGGAACTGGCCAGGCCGTTTGGCGCCACGGTGAGTGTTCTGTCGGTCGCCCGCCCACCCGAGCCGCCGACGATGGTGGAAACGTCGGCGATGTTGGAGGCCGCCACCGAGCATTTCGAGAAGGACTTCAAGGGATTCGAGTTGGCGGCCGGAAACGCCAGGGTTCCTCTGGAGACTTGCGTCGTCGTCGGCCACCCGGCCGACCAGATCGTGCATGCTGCATCCGAGCAGCGCGCCGACCTGATCGTGATGGGCCATCGCGGCAAGAGCCTGGTTCAGCGGTGGCTGCTCGGCTCCGTATCCAAGCGCGTGTTGAGCTACGCGCCGTGTTCCGTGACCATCGTGAGATGAGGAAGGTGCCGGCGGAGAGCCGGGGGATGTACGGACGTACCTGGAACAGAGGATGGCCAGCCGCTTCCCGCAGGTCTTGTCGGTCTATGGACGTGCAAACTGAACAGCCTGGAACTGTGTCGCTGCTCCCGCCGTCCTGTCGCGCAGGCACGGTTCCCGTGCGTTTTCACAGCATTCTGTTCCGCCAGCCGCATGACCAGCGGGAACCGCAGGGCGAACCCGACTTCTTTCACGACCTGAATCTCGACCAGATCGTGCGGGCGGTGACGGCCGCGTGGCGGGACTACGATCTGGCGCCTTTCTTCCACGCTCCGCTGCACGACCTTGACGCGATTGTCTATCGCCAGGAGGTCATGCAGGACCTGGAAGAGAGGGGCCTGATGCAGGTGGTTCAGGCCTTCTCTGAGGCGATGCGCCGGATGCGCGCTCGTCTGCCCCGGCCCACCGAGCGCTACTACAAGTACGAGAAGGAACGTCATTTCCTGGCCGCCGCGCGGATCTACTGTCAGGGCGTCCGAGATCTCGCGGAAGGCCTCGCCCGATCGGACCTGAGATCGCGTGGCCTGTGCGCTTTTCGCGCATATCTGGGCGAGTACGTCGCATCGGCCGCGTTCCAGAAGCTCGAGCATGACGCCGCCGCGCTCGAGGCGGACCTGTCGGCCATCCGGTACTGCCTGGTCATCAGGGAAGGCAGCGTGACGGTCCGCCCCTACGACGGCGAGAGCGACTATAGCGCCGAGGTTGAAGCGACCTTCGCGAAATTCAGGCGGGGTGACGTGAAGGACTACCGATCCAGAGTGCACGGCATCTGGTCCATGAACCACATCCAGGCGCAAGTGGTGGAGCGCCTCGCACGCCTTTTTCCGGCGCCGTTCCGCGCCCTTGAAGTGTTCTGGGCGGAACACGCGGCCTGCCTGGATGCAACAATAGCCCGGTTCGACCGCGAGGTTCAGTTCTACGTCGCCTGGCTCACTTACCTGGAGAAATTCCGCCGCGCCGGCCTGACCTTCTGCTACCCCCGTCTCTCCGATAGCTCCAGGGAAGTCAGCGCCCAACAGGCGTTTGACCTTGCCCTGGCCGGGAAGCTCATAGACGAGAAAGCCGATGTCGTCCCCAACGATTTCTCGCTGCGCGGCCCGGAGCGCATCCTGGTCGTCTCCGGGCCGAATCAGGGCGGCAAGACGACTTTCGCCCGCATGTTCGGGCAGTTGCACTACCTGGCGTCTCTGGGTTGCCCGGTCCCGGGCACCGAGGCTCGCCTGTTTCTCTTCGACCGCCTGTTCACGCACTTTGAGAAGGAGGAGGACATTGCCACCCTCCGGGGCAAGCTGCACGACGATCTGGTTCGCATCCGCCGCATCCTGGACCAGGCTACATCCAGCAGCATCATCGTGATGAACGAAATCTTCTCGTCAACGACGCTCCGGGACGCGGTCTTTCTGAGCAGGAACATCATGGCGCGGATTTCGGCATTGGACGCGCTGGGCGTCTGGGTCACATTCCTGGATGAACTGGCGTCGTTCAACGAGAAGACCGTCAGCCTGGTCAGCACGGTCGATCCGGCCAATCCGGCGGTTCGCACCTACCGACTGGAGCGAAGACCGCCCGACGGCCTCGCATACGCCCTGGCGATTGCGGAGAAGCACCGTGTGACCTGCGCGGCGTTGAAGGAGCGGATCAAGCCATGAAAGCGCTCTTGATGCATCGCGATCGCGACTTCGACGCGAAGCGGGAGTTGCCATGGAATGCGGAGGCGCTGGCGCAGGACCTCGAGTTGCCGGTGCTGCTGCGCGCCATGGCGGGAGATGACGAGTTGGTGCTGGATGTGGCCCGCCAGGCGCTGCTCTGGGGCTTCGCCAACGACTGCCAGACGATCCTGTATCGGCAGGCGATCCTGAAGGACTGCCTGCAAAGCCCGGCGGTCGTCAGGGACCTTTACGGGCTGGCCGTGCAGGCGATCGAAACCAGGCGAAGGAAATGGTACGGCCTCTTCGGGCGCTATCCGGGCGGAATCCTGTACGAGGCCATCGAGATGATGCAGATGTTCCTGAGCATGCTCAGGAGGTTGCGGCGGATCGCGGAGAAACATGCGGGGCAATTCTCCTCCGAGGGTTTCAGGGCGTTGTTCACGATGATCGAGCAGGAACTGAGCGACGACTACCTCGACAGCGTTCAGGATCATCTGCGGGAACTGAAGTTTCGCAAGGGCCTGCTGCTCAGCGCCGCCCTGGGCGAGGGCAACGAAGGCGTCGGCTATGTGCTCCGCAGACCCAATGCGAACCGGGGGAACTGGCTCAAGCGCATGATCGGGTTCTCGGCCGGCGGCTATACCTTTCGCCTGCACCCGCGCGACGAGGCAGGCGCCAGGATTCTGGGCGACATACGGGACTGCGGCATCAATCTCGTTGCCAACGCCCTGGCCCAGGCCGCCGAGCATGTCCAGAGCTTCTTTGAGATGCTGCGGGTGGAGTTGGCCTTCTACGTCGGCTGCCTGAACCTGCGCGACCGACTGCTGGCCAGGGGAGAGCCGACGTGCTTTCCGGTGCCGGCGGGGGTGGGTGAACGCCGGCTCCGCTTCCGCGGCCTGTATGACGTGTGCCTTTCGCTCAGCATGGAAGGCCGGGTTGTGGGCAACGCGCTCGACGCCGACGGCAAGAGCCTGCTCATCATCACGGGCGCCAATCAGGGCGGCAAGTCGGTCTTCCTGCGCAGCCTCGGGCTTGCGCAGTTGATGCTGCAATGCGGCATGTTCGTCACCGCCGAGTCTTTTGAGGCCGAGTTGTGCACCGGGCTGTTCACTCACTACAGGCGCGAAGAAGACGCCACGATGAAGCACGGGAAGCTCGACGAGGAACTGGCCCGCATGAGCGGCATCGTCGAGCATGTGTCGGCCAACGCGCTGCTGCTCTTCAACGAATCCTTCGCCGCCACCAACGAGCGGGAGGGGTCGGAGATCGCCCGGCAGATCGTCACGGCCTTGCTGGAAAGACGCATCAAGGTCTTCTTCGTAACCCACCAGTACGAGTTCGCACGCGGCATGTTCGACCGAAAGGCGGCGGACAGCCTCTTCTTGCGCGCCGAGAGGCGGGAAGACGGAACGCGGACGTTCAGGATGGTCGAGGGCGAGCCGTTGGAGACCAGTTACGGCCAAGACGTATACCGGGAGGTATTCGATGGCCGGGACAACTCCCAGGAGCCCCGCCTGGGAATCACGCCGGGAGAGCGCGCTGCGTCCCTGCCGCTGCCCGGGATACGACCGCGATGAGTCCAGGCCTCGCCTGCCAGCGTCCTGCCGCCGAAGCCGGAGCATGCGCATCGCCGGTCCATCGCCCGTCTCTCGCCGCCGGTCGGATTTCGGCCCCCATAGCCAGCCCGAAGCCGAAGGCGAAAACCCGTAGATGGCGGGAAGCAGCCTCCGCCCTCAACCGTTTGGCCACGGTGCCGGATCGGCATCCACGGCGTCACACTGGAGTACCTCCGCGTTGGGGCGACACCGGAGCACATCCAGGGAGGCGGAGATTGCGTTCTTCAATCGGCCGGCGGCGGCCCGACAGACCGGTGGGACAGGCCTGCCAGGGGCCGCCGCGGCTACGGCGTGGCCTGTGTCATCTGCGACCTGAAAACGCGAATGTCCAGGTTGTGCCGTCGGGTCTGGTCCAGAGCAGCGATCCCCTGATTGTGCCGTTGGACAGCTCTCCAGACCAGACAAGAGTGCCTTTTCTGCCGCTGCTCATCGACGTCCGAAACGTTCCCGCCTGGCCGTTCACCTGCTCGCACAGCCCGACCGAGAATCCATAGAACGCGAAGCTCTCGGCCATCAACTGGCCGTCCTCGAAGATCATGGCCTCAGCGAACGCCTTGCCGCCGCTGTGCGCTGTCTGCGAGTCGGGCGTCACGCTGACTTTCCAGACGCCTTGGAATGCATCAAATTCGCCTGCGGCGTGGGCCACGGTTGGCCGTCCAGTCAGAGCATACGCGAAAACCAGGGCGGCGCCGAGCAGAGCCAACAATTCCCGATTCATATAGAACCTCGAAGGTTAACAACCATGACGGCTCCCATGGCCAGATATGTAATATGCGCCGGCGATTGCCAAGTGACGCGATGCCGTACGATTGGCAGCCCCCGATAGGGGCCTGACGGATGGCGTTCGCGCCGCCCGCATCGCGGGCCGCAGTGCTGTGTCCGTCTCAGGATGCCCATCCGGTGCCGTCGTCAAAGGCGGCGCAGATGCCGCTGCCAGTATTCCCGGTCTCGATTCTTGCACTTGCCTCGACCCCGAGCGAATTGGATATTGGATATGATGCGCGTGCTCTATTACAAACCCGCTCGGTCAGAGGTGAAGCGCGGTTTCACGCTCATCGAAGCGGCGCTGGCCACGGTGATCATCGGGCTCGGTGTCGTGGCGATGATGCAACTGTTCAATTCCTGCACGCGCGAGAACGCGACGGGCACCCGGATGACGACGGCCCTCATGCTGGCGCAGAACATTCGGGAATTGACCCAGACCCTGGCTTTCAACGACCCCGCCAGCGGCCGCAGCGTCTTCGGCGCCGAGACCGGCGAGACTCTGGCTAGCTACGATGACGTCGACGATCTCGACGGCCATACCTTTTCGCCCCCGATCGACGCCACCCGCACAGCCATCCCGGAACTTGCCCAGTACTCGCAGGTGGTGTCAATAATGCCCGTGTATCCCAACGCCCTGAGGGTCAACACCAACGAGACATCGCCGGACATCCCCAAGACGACCTACACAGGCGCGCTGCGCGTACGCGTGCGCATCCTCTATCGTGCCGCCCCCGGGGATGTGCCGGAGACCGTCTACACCGCGTCGTGGATCCGATTTGACCAGTGAGGGAGCACGAGGCCTGTCCAACCCCATGGTGCCCCATGAAACGACCAACGCAGCCAAGACGTCGTGGAACCGCGGCCGTGCTGGCTATGGTCTACCTGATGCTATTCGGTGCCCTGACGGCGGCCATGTTCGCCATGACATCGCTGGGCGTGCAGACGGCGGCGAACTTCTCCGACGCGGATCGTGCCCGCTCAATTGCCGAGGCGGGCATCCGCTGGATGGAGTTCCGATTCGTGAAGATGAGCCGGCCCAAGACCACGATCGGAAACATTACTCCGACGGTGGCCGATAGTCTTTGGCCCAGCATCCGCACGGCGATCATCAACGACCTGAACGGGATGCTCAACCCGGACGAGCGGCCGGTGACCTTCACGAACAACACGCTGACGACCTCTCCCATCGCCATTGATGACGGGCCGGGTCGCTTCGTGATCTCAATCACGCAGGATCCGGAGGATGCGCGCTTCCTGGTCGTCAGCAGCCGCGGCACATACGGTGACGCCACGCGCACCGTCAGCATGCGTTTCCGCATCGACAAAAAGGTGAAGCACGCCATCATCGGCAAGACGCGCATCCAGATCGGCCGCAATACGCTGGTGGAGGGTCCGATCACGATGGTCACCGCTGACAGGTACCCGCCGGTGTTCATGCTCAGCGATTTCCGGCACCTGAACACGCATATTCGCGATCGGATCGACGCTTTCCGCAGCCTGCTCAAAAGCAACCATGCCGGCTACGACAACCGTGTCAACGTGAACAACGATACGGAGAGAGCGGCCTTCGAGGCGGCGGGCTTCGTCGATGCCAATAGCGACGGATTCATCGACGAGTATGACATCTTCCTGCAGGAGTATGACTCCAACGGCGATGCGGCGATATCCGCGGCTGAGTTCACCGATCCGTCCACCGGCCTGCTCTACGACGCGGATTTGTTCAGTGCCATCGACAGCCTCGGCGCGCCCCTGTCCGACCTGGACGTGGTGCGCGACGGCTATCAGGACGGGATCATCGACAATCGCGACGCCTACGCCAAAGTGCGCGGGCGCATTGCGGTGGCCACAACCGCGGCAGCGTGGAGAGCAAACCTGGCCGGCTCCGGCCAACAGATCATCGACCAGATCGTGGGGCCTGTGACAGGCAGTGACCCCTCCCGAGCGCCGGTGGAGTTCGGGATTACCACAGAGGATGTGTTCGACCTGTCGCCGTTCAACTTCGACACGAGCGGATTCCGGGCGCGCACGGGTCCGGAGAACGGACCGGTGGTGAAAACCGGGACGGTCTTCGAGAACGCAGTGCTGAGCGCATCCGATGCCAATGGCGGCACGGTGATTGAGCGCACGCCGTACGGCTCGACGAGCTATCAGGCGACATATCGCCGGCCGGTCTTCCGGAACATGACGTTCCGCAACTGCCGGATTCCCAAGGGCCTTAACGCACTGTTCGACAACTGCACGTTCGAGGGTGTGACGTTCGTGGATCTGACAGAGAACATTACGACGTCGAGCGGTCAGACGACGACCAGCTCCAGCGCCGGCATGACCTGGTCGAAGCGCATGAAGTCGGGGAGCTTCAGCAAGAATACCGTCTTGACGTCGGCCAACTCGTGGGGCTTCGTGGACGGCAACAATCTGCGCTTCAACGACTGCACGTTCCGCGGGCCGATCGCCAGCAGCGTGCCCACCGCGTACACCCACTTCACCAACTCCTTCGAGTTCACCGGCGCCACGCTCTTCGACAACCAGGTGGACCAGACGGCGACGATGGTGTGTCCGCAGACGAACGTCGAAATGGGCTCCTTCACCGACCCCGCCGAGGCACCCAGTACGCTCGTGGGCGTGGTCGTCACCGGAAACCTGGACATTCGCGGGACCAGCGTCGTCGACGGCTCTATCATCGTCACCGGCGATGGCGCGGGCAACACGACCCTGGGCTGGTTCGGCCCTTCGGACGACGCCACCGAGCCCAATTCGCCGATGCCTGAGGGCGGCTGGGGCAAGATCAACATCCGCTACAATCCCGAGCGGGTCATGCCCGACGGCATCAACGTGTCCATTGATATCCTGCCGGTGGTTTCGACCTACGTGGAGGGACTATGAACGCGACAGGATCCGTTCGACGGCGCCACGGCCTGGGGCTTATGGAAATGATGGTCAGCCTGAGCATCGTGGCCGCTCTGCTTACTGCGACGGCTGTGGCCCTTGATGCATCCGTCAAGGCGTACGCGATCAATCAGGAGCAGGCCGGCCTGATGCAGCAGGCACGCATTGCCGTGGACCGCATTGCAGCCTATGTGCGCGCCTCCCGCGAGCACTCGCCGGTGGACGCGAATCAGGCGGCCGCCTTTGCCAGCGGCCTGACCGTGGCGGATAACGGCATCACGCTGTTTGACCAGGCCGGCTCCGAGGTCAGCTTCACCTACGATGCGCCCAACAAGCGGGTGATGGCGACGCTGAACGGGACGCCGCACGTGCTGGCGCGCGGGGTGGAGGCGTTCGTCGTGCGCATGGAGCCGATGCGAAGCGCCACATCGATCAAGACAGGCGGAAGCTGGGACCTCCTGCGCCGGGCCACTATTCTGATCACAGTGAGGACCAACTCCGAGACGTCGGGTGTCGGCGAAACGCGTTCACAACAGACGGTGACCCTCTGCGCGGCCGTGGTGCCCAGGCAGAACGCGTGGTAGGAGGCGAGCGAATCGCGTTTCGCCTACTCGATGATGAGTGGCGGCAAGGTTCGGCGCTCCGATCCGGCTAAGGGGTGTCAGGGCGCTTGGCGAACAGCCCGCCCGTCTTGTTCGAACCGCAGCCCCCGCCGACGGTGTCATCCCACGCCCAATGCCTTCAGTTCCCTGTCCCACGGGGCGCGATACGGTCGGACCAGCATCCAGTTGGCCTCAGGGTCGCCGACGACCTGCTCCTTCTCCGCGTCCCAGGTGATCTTGCGCCCGGTCTTCAGAGAGATGTTGGCCAGGTGGCACGCGGTGGCGACGCGGTGGCCGCTCTCGATGTCGGCGATCGGGTCCTTGCGCGACTTGACGCAGTCGAGCAGGTTACGCGCGTGGCGCTGATAGTCCATCATGCCATCGCCAGGACGATCCACGACCGGCTCGGTCCAGTATCCCGGCTCATCGGGCACCGGCTGCGGCCCGCTCACGGGATGGCCGCCCAGAATGCCGGCGACAGTGTTCTGCGGATTGACTTTGCGGTCAGGGATAATCTCGAATCCGCTGCGCCCGACGGGCATGGAGCCGTAGGTGCCCATGAAGATGACGCCGCCCATGCCGACTCCGCCGCGGCCGGCGCTGGCCTCGCGATACTGCACCACGGTGGTGAAGCCGGGGTATTCGAAAATGACATCCTGCGTGTCGGGAACGTCGCAGTTGTCCTAGAGGAAGAAGCGCCCGCCGGTGCTGTAGACGGACTTGGGGGCGTTGAAATTCATGAACCAGTGGACGATGTCCAGCGAATGCTGCCCGAGGTTGGTCATCTGCCCGCCGGAGTAGTCCCAGAACCAGCGGAAGTGGTAGATGGCGCGGTTCGGGTTATACCGCCGCGCCGGGGCGGGACCCTGCCACATCTCCCAGTCCAGCTCGGGCGGGGGATCCTGATCGGGCGGATTCCCGAAGCCCGGATACACGTTGCGGAAGGAACTGTCCTGAACGGAGACGATCTGGCCGAGCTTGCCGCTCTGGATCAGCTCGCGGGCGCGCACGAAGTTGGGGCCGGAGCGGTTCTGCGTGCCGGTCTGCACGACACGTTTGGTCCGCCTGGCGACATCGACCATCCAGCGACCCTCGCGCACGAACAGGGAGGTGGGCTTCTCCACGTACACGTCCTTGCCGGCCGCACAGGCGAGCATGGTCATCAGGGCGTGCCAGTGATCCGGCGTGGCCACGACGACGACGTCGATGTCGCGGTTGTCGAGCATGCGGCGGAAATCGCCGTATTTGGCGACGTTGCCGCCGGCCAGTTCCGCCGCGGCATCCAGGCGCGGCTGGTAGACATCACAGACGGCGCGAATGGAGACATCGCTGTGCGCCATGAAGCTGCGCATGAGGATGCGGCCGATCAGGCCGAAGCCGATGATGCCGACGCCGATGCGTTCGCTGGCGCCGTAGACGCGACTGGCCGACAGCGCTGTGAGCCCGGCGGCGGCCGCGCCGACGAAGGTCCGACGACTGACACCACGGGTGGATTTGAGCTGGGTGGTCATGGGCAGGCTCCTGAAAAAGCGGACCGAAGATGGCGACGCCGATTTTGTACCCGATGCCCCGGCGCCACGCCAGCGGAATCACCGTCGGCGTTCGCCCGGAAGGCGTAACACTTTCTGCGGCCGGCCGTCCGGAATCGCGCCGGCGCTCAGCGTAGCACGGGCGTCCTCGCCCGTGCCCCTGTGCCCCCGACCTTTGCGGCCGGCTGGCAACGGACACGGCCAAGCTGCGCAAGATGCGCCCCGCTCTCTGCCTGCGCCATGGGGAGAACTGGGGTGGGGCTGTGCCTTCAGCCGACGCCGAGACTGTCACGGGTCCGTTTGCCCGTCGCGGGGACTGGAGATACATTTCCCGCATGCCGCCGCTCATTTTCGCACCGCTTACACATCCCAGACGGCTCAGCGCGTCGGGGCGCGCGCTGGCCCTGGGGCTGGCATTGGGGTGTGCGGCGGTGCTCGCCGTGGCGGTGTGGGTGCAGCCCGATCCCAGCGGTGTCTCCTCTCACACTCAACTGGGCATGCGCCCCTGTGCCTGGCCGCAACGGCTGGGCATCCCCTGCCTCACGTGCGGCATGACCACCAGCTTCAGCCACTTTGTTCGCGGCCAGGTGGCGGCCAGCTTCTACGTCCAGCCGATGGGCGCGATTCTGGCGGTCACGGTGGCCATGGCTTTCTGGGGTGGTCTGTACGTGGCGCTGACCGGCCGGCCGGCTTACCGGCTGTTGCGGTGCGTGCCGGGCCTGTATTATGTCACTTGGCTGGTGGCGCTGACCCTGGGCGCCTGGGCGTGGAAGATCGGCATCCATCTGAGCGGCCACGATGGGTGGTCTTACTGAACGGGATCGAGCATGGTCAGAACAAGCTGGTTGACGACGTTGGTACTGGCGGCGATGGTGGGCGGCTGCACGCTGCCCGACCGCAATCCGGGCGCATCGCCTCCCCCCGCGCGCACGTACAGCGGCCTGGCAAATCAGACCTGCGCCGTCATGGTGTGGACCGACGTCGCCACGCGCAACGAGTACAGCAGCCGCATTCAGGTGGACATAGCGCGGGCGCTTCAGAGCCGACTGGAGGCGCGCGCCGCCGGCGAGCCCGGAAAAAAACCCGAGCTACCGGGCGCGAAGTTCATCAGCCCCCTGGCCGTGGTCAAGTTCCAGCAGGAGAATCCTGCTCTGGCGGCGTCGCCAATTACCGAGGTGGCGCCGCGGCTGGGCGTGTCGCGGCTGATCTACATCGAGGTTGAACGCTTCGAGCTGCGCTCGCCACGCACGGTCATGCTGCTGAAGGGGACGGCCGTGGCGACGCTGCGCGTGGTGGAGGTGAACCAGGGTGTCGGCCGGGTGGCATTCGAGGAGCAGGGTATCAGCGTATCGTTTCCGCCCGACGCTCCCGAGGGAGTGGTGGCTTCGGACACCGTCAATGAACTGAGCATCTATCGGGGCACGGTGGATGCCCTGGGCGAACGGCTCTCGGTCCGTTTCAAGGAAGCGCGCTGAGAGCGGGCATCGCGCGCGAGTGGGACCTGAAGATGCCGCTCGCGTGAGGCCAGCCGGCTTGCAAAGGGCCTGCGCCCTTTCTAGACTCTCGCCTTCTACGTTTTCAGGACCACGAGCAGGCATGCAGCCGTCAGGACCTATGGCCCCAAACCTCTCGCTGTCGCTGGCGGCCGCGCTGTTGCATCCTGTTGCGCTGCTGACGCTTTGCGTCATCGCGGGCATCGGGACGGCCCTGCTGCTGCCGGGGCGCCGCGAGCCTTCGGTGCGCAAGATCGGCGGGGCCGTGCTGCTGGCCGCCATGCTCATACTGGGCGCGATCCTGGCCCGCCAGGGAACGGCGGCGGCGGGCGCCGACGCGTATTTCTGGCTCTTTTCGGCAATCGCCATCCTCAGCGCCGTACGGGTCATCAGCCACACGCGGCCGGTCTACTCGGCGCTGTATTTCGTCCTGACGGTGCTGGCGGTGGCCGGGCTGTTTATCCTCCTGTGGGCCGAGTTCATGGCCGCGGCGCTGGTGCTGATCTACGCCGGGGCGATCCTGGTGACGTACGTGTTTGTCATCATGCTGGCGTCGCAGGCGCAGGCGGAGCCCGATGGCACGCTGTCGGCGGTGGCCGAGTGTGACCGCCTCAGCCGCGCACCGGCGATGGCGTCGGCGGTTGGGTTCACAGCAATGGGATTGCTGCTGTTCCTGATTGCTGACCGCGCGGAGTCGGTGGCGGCGACGACCGCGCACGGACAAGGCCAGGCGACCTCGATCCAGGACCTGGGCGTGTATCTCTTCCGCGAGCATATGTTCGCGCTGGAACTGGCCGGCGTGCTGCTGGTGCTGAGCATGGTCGGGGCCGTAGTGATCGCCCGGCGGCGTGTCGAGGGCGCGGCCCGCGCGGCGCCCCAGCGGCCGACCATCGGCGAGGACGATCCACATACGATTCCGGTCACGGGCACCACCAATCCCGCGGCCAAGGCCTATCCGGAAAGCTAAAGGCCATGAGCGAACTGGAGCTTCAACGCTATCTGATCGTCGGTGCGATCCTCTTTGCGATCGGCTTGATCGGCTTTCTGACGCGCCGCAATCTCATCATCATCTTCCTGTGCACTGAGCTGATGTTCCAGGGCATCATCGTCAACCTGATCGCCTTCGGGCGCTACCACGGCAACCTGCACGGCCAGGCGTTCGTCATCTTCGTGCTGGTGATCGCGGCGGCCGAGGCGGCGCTGGCCCTGGGCCTGGTCGTGCTGCTCTTCCGGCATCGGCAGACGCTGGATGCCGAAGCCTGGCGCGAACTGAAAGGATAAATGACCAACGGACCATTGACCCAACAACTGACAACGGACAACTGACCACTGACTCGACACCCAGCAACTGGCAACTGACAACTGGCAACTAACAACTGACAACTAACAACTGGCAACTCCCCCATGGAATCCCTCTTCGTGGTCCAATACTGCTGGCTGATCCCGCTGCTGCCGCTGCTTGGCGCAGCCGCCAGCGGCTTCTTCGGCACGCGCTGGCTCAAGGGCCAGTCGCACTGGCCGATCTGGATCACGGTGGGGGCCAGCGCCGTGCTCAGCTTCATGCTGCTGGTGGGGATGTGGCGGCACATGCCGCACGAGAGCTATGAGCTGCCGAAGGCCGACCAGGCCGCTACCCCGCTCAGCGCTGAGCAATGGAAGGCCATCACCCTGTCGGCCAGCAGGCCGCTGTTCACCTGGATCGAGGCCGGCGGTTTCCGCGTTGCAGCGGGCTTCTTCATCGACCCGCTGACGGCGGTGATGCTGTGCGTCGTCACGGGCATCGGCTTTCTGATCTGCGTCTATGCCAAGGGCTACATGGCCGGGGACCGGGGCTATTTCCGCTTTTTCGCGTACCTGGGGTTGTTCATCTTCATGATGACGATGCTGGTGATGGGGGAAAACTTCCTGATGCTGTATCTGGGTTGGGAAGGCGTGGGCCTCTGCTCGTACCTGCTGATCGGACATTACTACCAGAAGCCCTCAGCGCGCGAGGCGGCCAAGAAGGCGTTCCTGGTCAACCGCGTGGGCGATTTCGGCTTCGGCCTGGGGATCATGCTGATCTTCGTGACCTTCGGCACGATCAGCTACTTCGGCGACGGCGTGGGCACGGCCACCGGCGTCCTGGAGCGCGTGGGCGTCGGGGTGAATCCGGCCTATCTGGCGTGGATTCCGTTTCTGCTGCTGCTGGGCGCCTGCGGCAAGAGCGCGCAGTTTCCGCTGCACGTGTGGCTGCCCGACGCCATGGAAGGCCCCACGCCCGTCAGCGCCCTCATCCACGCGGCCACAATGGTCACCGCCGGCGTCTACATGATCGTGCGCTGCGGCACACTGTTCGTCGGCAACGCGGCGGCCATGTGGACGGTGGCAGCCATCGGCACCTTCACTGCCCTGCTGGCCGCCACCATCGCCCTGCGCCAGTTCGACCTCAAGAAGGTCTTCGCCTACTCGACAATCAGCCAGCTCGGCTTCATGTTCGCGGCCGCCGGCGTGTTCGCTCCGGTGGCGGCGATCTTCCACCTGGTGACGCACGCCTTCTTCAAGGCCCTGCTGTTCCTCTCCAGCGGCGTGGTCATGCACGCGATGCTGGGGCACCTGGACATGCGAAAGATGAGCGGGCTGAAGCGCCTGCTGCCATGGACCAACTGGCTGATGCTCATCGGCTGCGCCACGCTGGCGGGCTTGCCGCTGCTGAGTGGATTCTTCTCAAAGGATGAGATCATTATTGCCGCATGGCAGCGGAGCGCGCTGGTGGGAATGCTGCTGCTGTTCACGGCGTTTCTGACGGCCTATTACACGTTCCGGCTCTACTTCCGCGTGTTTCAGGGCCCGCAGGCCGTGCCCGACGCGCCCGCCGAGGACCATCACGGCCCCCACGACGGTCACGATGAGCACGACGGACACGAACACGAGGCTCACGCCAGACCGCACCGCCACGAGCGGGTCATCATGATTCTTCCGCTGGTCGTGCTGGCGCTGGGGGCGGTGCTGGCGGGCTATCTCGACTGGCCGCACTACGACGGCCGGCGCCTGAGCCTGGGGCACTTTCTTCAGAGAAGCCCGTCGGTGCTCGGGGCCTATCACATGGCCAGCAGCACGGATCTGACGATTGCCCCGCCGCAGTTCGGGCTGCCGGAGCATGATGACCCCAGAATCCAGGAACAGATGCACGCTCTGCACTGGACGATGATGGCCGCGAGCATGTTCGTGGCGGGTCTGGGCATCTACCTGGCGTATCTGCTGCACCTGAAGTACCGCGAGCGCGGCGAGGCGCTGGCGGGGCGATACCCGCGGCTGGTGCGCGTGCTGGAGGCGAAGTACTGGCTGGATGAGATATACCAGAATGGCATCGTCGAGCCGCTGCGCGCCTGCGGGCGGGCGTTTTTCTGGCTCGACCGCGTGCTGATCGACGGGCTGGTTACGGCCACTGGTTTCGTGCCCCAGCTCGCCGGGTTCACCCTGAAGCTGACCACGCAGCGCGGCTCGCTTCAGGGCTACGCGCTGCTGATGGTCCTGGGCATCGTCGTCATTCTGCTGATCCTGTTCATCTGAGCGCGGCCTATGCAGTATCTGATTCCCATCCTCCTTGCGATTCCGATCCTCGGCGCCATCGCCTGCGCGCTGGATCGCCAGGGCCGCGCTGCCCGCTGGATCGCTCTGCTCAGCGGCCTGCTCTGCGTGGCCGTCGTCATCGAGATGCTGCGGCGCTTCGACTGGGACGGCGGCGTGCAGTTCGTCGTCACCCTCGGCCAGGTGCCGGGGATCAACTCCGTGGCGCGCTTGGGGGTGGATGCGATCAGCCTCTGGCTGGTGGCGCTGACGGTGTTCCTGCAGCCGCTGGTGGTGCTGGCCAGCTTCCAGAGCATCCGCGAGCGGCAGACGGAGTATTACCTCTGGATGCAGGCGCTGCTCAGCGCCATGCTGGGCGTGTTCGTGGCCCGCGATGCCATCGTCTTCTACGTCTTCTTCGAGCTGACGCTGGTGCCCATGTTCTTCATCATCGGCATCTGGGGCGGGCCGCAGCGGCGACAGGCGGCGGGGCGATTCTTCCTGTTCACGTTCAGCGGTTCGATCTTCACCCTGGCCGCGATCGTCTACGTCCTGCTCAAGTACAGCGCCGGCCGACTGGAGGGCGACGACTGGGACATCGCCAATCTGGTAGCACTCGCCCAGCATGGGCTGCGCAACCCCGCCAGCAACGCCGTGGTGATCCCGCCACTGAGCGCCACCGAGCTGATGTGGGTGAGCCTGGGCCTGCTGGTGGGCTTTGCGGTGAAGGTGCCGCTGGTGCCGGTGCACACCTGGCTGCCGCTGGCCCACACCGAGGCACCCACCGCCGGCAGTGTCGTGCTCGCGGGCGTGCTGCTGAAGCTGGGCACCTACGGCATCCTGCGGTTCGTGGTGCCAATCGGATTCGCCCCGGCGGGTGTGATCATGACTCCCCTGGTGCGTTTCGTGGCCGTCCTGTGCCTGATCGGCATCATCTACGGAGCGCTGGTTGCCTGGGTTCAGCACGACATCAAAAAGCTGGTGGCGTATTCCTCGGTCTCGCACCTGGGCTTCTGCGTGCTGGGTCTGGCGGCGTTGAATCACGAGGGAGTGCAGGGGTCGGTGCTGTACATGATCAACCACGGCCTCTCGACCGGGGCGCTGTTCCTGGTCGTGGGCATGATCTACGACCGCTACCACACCCGCGACATCAACGAGCTGTCGGGACTGGGCCGGCGCATGCCCATACTGGCGTTCTTCCTGGGGCTGTTCACGCTCAGCAGCATTGGCCTGCCCGGGCTTAACGGCTTTGTCTCGGAGTTCCTGACGATCCTCGGCGCGTTCAAGTCGGAACACCTGGGCTTCGCCTACGGGGCAGTGGCTGCGCTGGGCATCATTCTGGGCGCCTTGTACATGTTGCACATGGTGGCGCGCGTGCTGTTTGGTCCACTCAAGGAGCCGGGCCACGGCGGCGAACCGCACAACGCGCACGCGCAGGGCGACGAAGCGAAGGTGCCGCGCAACGGCCTTGGAGTGGACCTCGGCGCGCGCGAAGTCGGCTTGCTGGTGCCGCTGGCGGTGGCGGTTGTTGTGCTGGGTGTGATCCCCGGCAAGCTTCTGCGCACGCTGGACGGACCGGTCAGTGACCTCATCGGCCCCGCCGGCAGGCCGGCAGCCCGCCAGGCGCAGGTGGAGCCCGCCGGCGGGATGGCCGCGGCGGATGTGAACGTCTCACGCACGATGGAGAATTGACCAGCCCATGACCGCGCTGCTTTCCATCCTCGTGCCCGAGCTTGTGCTGACCGCCGTGGCCAGCGCCCTGCTGCTGATGGGCTGTTCGTCGAAGCTGGCCGTGCGGCGGCTGACGCCGACGGTGGCAATGGGCGGACTGCTGGCAGGGCTGCTGTGGATGCTCAGCGGGAGCATAGGCGCGCTGCCGGGCGAGCCGACCGACGCTCTGCTGCTGGATGGTATCGCCCGGTTCGTTCGGCCGGTTTCGCTGATTATCGCCGCGACGATGCTGCTGCTCGCCTGGCCCAGCCGACCCGACGGCAGCGGCAACGCGGCCGTGGAATACGGCGGAGATGTGGGAGAGTTCTTCGGATTGGCGCTGCTGTCGATCGCCGGACTGCTGCTGGTGAGCGTGGCCAACGATCTGATCCTCCTGCTGCTCGCCCTGAAGCTGGTGAGCGTTCCCACGTACGTGATGGTGGCGATTTCGCGACGGCGAGTGGCAGGCCGCGAGGCGGCGCTGAAGTACTTCTTCCTGGGCGCGCTGTCGGTGGCGCTGCTGCTGCTGGGCTTCAGCTATCTGTACGGGGCCACGGGCCAGATCAACCTGGGCGAAATCCGCCGCGTTCTGGCGGGCGGCGGGGCGAGCACGGCCGCCCTGGGGTCCTGGCCCATGCTGGCGCTGGTGCTGATCATGCTCTCACTGGCCTTCAAGCTGGCGGCCTTTCCCCTGCATTTCTATGTCGGCGATGTGTATGAAGGCGCAGCCACGCCGGTGACGGCGTTTCTGGCCTTCGTCCCCAAGGCCGCCGGACTTATCGCCCTGATCCGTGTCCTTCAGATCGTCGGCGGCCGCGGCATGGCGCCAATGCACCTGCCAGAGCAACTGACGCAGCTTCTGTGGGTGCTGGCCGTGGCCACCATGACCATCGGCAACGTCCTGGGCCTGATGCAGAGCAACGTCAAGCGCGTGCTGGCCTACAGCTCCGTGGCCCACAGCGGCTACATGCTGGCCGGCCTGGCGGCGGTTTCCATCGTCGGACTGCCGGCGCTTCAGGGCGCGCTTTTCTACCTGACGGCGTACGGACTGATGAGCGCCGCGGCGTTCGGCGTGCTCATGCTTTTGCCGGGGCGCAACGGCGAGTCGGCCGAGACCTTCGAGGACATCGCCGGTCAGGGTCGCGAGCGCATCGGGCTGGGGCTGGCGATGGCGGTGGCGTGCTTCGGGCTGACGGGGATTCCGCTGACCATCGGCTTTGTCGGCAAGCTGGCCTTGATCCGCCCGGCGTTTGGCGCGGGAATGATCCTGCTGGGCGTCATCATCGTGATCAATGCGGCCATCTCGGCCGGCTACTACCTGCGCATCGTCGCCACCATGTTCCTGAGGCCGCCGCCCGCGGCGGGGCCGGACACAGCCGCCATCCCTGCGGGCGGCAACTTCCCCGCGGCGCTGGCCATCGCCGTCTCCGTATGCGCGACGCTGCTGTTCGGCACAGTCCCGCCGGCCACCGACTCCCTGCTGGACATGGCCGACTCCAGCATCCGCACGGCCGCTTTGGTGAGCGATCCGGCGTTCGCGCCGCGTTGATGGGGGCGGTATGGCAGGACTACGCCGGCTGGCCGCGCACGGCGAACGTGACCAGCCTTGCGAATCGTCCGCTCGATTGGGACACGGATATCGGGGTCTGGACGGGCGCGATCCGGCGAGTGCGGTTCAAGAAGGCGGACCGGCGAGCCGGCGAGGCGCATAAGGGCGCGGCAACGAATCCGGGGGCCGGTCCAACACCACCCCCACAGCCGCGAAGCGGCGACAGCCAATAGCCAGCGGCGTAAGCCGCTGGTAACTCGCCCGCGCGATGCGCCAGCCCCCAGCGGGGGCGGCAGTACCGTCGCTCCCGGAAGAATTGCCAGGCCCGCGCATGACCACACGCTGCGATGGACGGGCACGGCGTCGCGCGTTTTGGTATGATGAGCGCCGGTCGGCGCGGTGCCGGCCATTGAATGTTGGTCCGTTGGCCCTCAGGAGGCGGCCCGCATGGCGCTCGACGACGTCTTCAACTACTTCAGGCAATACGACAAGCGAACGTTCCAAGTCGTCGCCTGCCAAGGAAACGAGCCGAGCGAAGCGGATATCGCGGCGTTCGAGGTCCAGGTGGGATTCCGGCTGCCCGACGAGTTCCGCGAGTTCACAATGTCAGGGCTCGGCGGTCTCTACATGGAGGTTCGCGAGGAGTTCTGGCCGCGCGCGAAGGCGTACGACGTGGGACCGTTCTGGTCCTTTCTTTACGGAATCCAAGTGTTTGGAATCGCGGAAGGCATTCCCGATTGGTTGGACATTCGCGTTCAGTACAAGGAGTTCAAAGCGGAGGGGTTCGAAGAACTCGTACCGTTTCTGCAACTGGTCGGTGACGCGGACAAGTACTGCTTTGACGCGAAGTGTCGGGTTGTCCGCTGGTCGCACGAAGAGCCGGAGAAACGCGACATCGTTGAAATGTCCTTCGGTGATCTGCTGATGCGTGAAATCCGTGAGTTGGAGGATCGCCAAAAACTGAAGGCCGAGCAGCTTCAGGAGCGGCAGCAGCGCAAGAATCGCGGCGGCACGGCCTGAAACATAACCCCGCACTGCAACGGACCGGCCGGGCGGAACGGTCCTTGTGATTCCAATGCGGCTCGGTGCCCGGCCGGCCGTTGAATGCTGGTACGTTATGCGACAACAACGATGGCGTACTTTGACCAAGCACAGTTTGATGTCCGCTGCGAGTGGGGAATTGCCGCCGTGCAGCAGATCGCGCCGTCGGATGTGATCGTCGTCGTTGACGTCCTGTCGTTCTGCACGAGCGTCGATGTGGCGCTCAGCCGCGGCGCGACCGTCTTGCCGTACCGCTGGAAGGACAGCTCGGCGGTAGCGTACGCGCAGGAGCGTTCGGCGGAACTGCCCAGCCCTCGGAATCGATTCGACGGGGAATACTCGCTCGCGCCGTCTTCTCTCATCAACGCACCGCCGGGGTTGCGACTCGTTTTGCCTTCCCCGAACGGGTCCAGGATCGCGTTCGCAGCAATGACGTCCGGCGCGGCGGTCTTGGGTGGCTGCATTCGCAACGCGTCCGCTGTGGCGGCGTGGGCGCAACGGTCCGCTAAGCGAATTACCGTCGTCCCCGCGGGCGAGCGGTGGCCGGATGGGCCGCTGCGTCCCGCGATAGAGGATCTGATCGGCGCGGGCGCGATCATCAGGCGATTGCAGGGACGTCTTTCACCGGAGGCGAATGTCGCTGTCGCGGCATTAGAATCCCTCTGCGATTCTCTGCGGGAGCAAATGCTTCTCTGTTCTTCCGGCCGAGAACTCGTGGAACGCGGCTTTGCCGCCGATGTCGAACTCGCCACCAAACTCGACGTGAGCGAGATCGTTCCCGTACTTATCGGGGAGGCATTCATCGCATCTACGGCGACCGGAGTTGTCACATAACCCGCCAATGCGGTGGACCCGGGCCGACGGGTAAGGTTCTTGTGGTCCGACAGCCGGCGCGGCACCGGCCCGCCATTCATCGGCATTACGCCGTCGTTGAAGGAACGGACATGGAATTCGATCCGCGAGCACAACTCGACGAGTGAAATCGACGTGCGTCACCTTATCCCTTCCACGGTCCGATTTTGTTCTGGCTCCAGAAACGGGGACATCCATGGTTTTCTCCACGACCACCACCTGCTGGTCACAGAACTGGCCGCCAGGCCGGTGGGCCTGCCCGGCAGGTCGTACGACGGGGCGCCGTCCACGCTCAGGTAGACCCAATCCGAATACGCCCCATTATCGACGGCGCGGACGCGATACTCGTGGTCGGAGGGGTGCATCATGTTCCCGTACCAAGTCCAGTACTCCTCCCACTCATCGTACATGGTCAGGGAATACGAGGTCACGTTGGGGCCCGCGATGGCGGCCGTCCGGTAGTTCGAGCCGTCGGTGGAGGTGTCGATGCGGAAGCCCAACTCGCCGGAGGAGTTGTCCGTCCAGGAGAGATTGATCTGGCTGGCGCTGACGGGCATGGCGCAATGTTGCGCTTTCATGGCCGGGCTTCTGCACAGCGGGCTGAGGAGTATCATGGCGGCGGCCTCCTGTGCATCAATCGACACGGACGAGCGGGCGACTGCGGCACCCGCTATATGTTGGACGCCGAGGCGGCGAGTAAGTTCCCGTAACCGCGACGGCTACGCCGGCTACGGCGGCCCTGGCGAGCGCGTCCCATCCGCGGGGCCGAGGGTTCGTCGTTTTCGCTCTCCGCAGTCCCGGGCACCGACGGCGGTGGGATGTGGGCCCGCTGGCGAATGGCGTCCACTCGCTGAGCCAGTCGCCTGCCGGCGTGGTGGTCGTGTGCGACGAGGACCATGGCGAGGATGACCGCCACCGCGCCCGCCAGACGCACCTTCGGCTCGGCACTGATGGCCGCGAGGGCCCCGACCGCGCCCATCAGTGCGTAGATGGGCACGCGCTGCCCCGGCGCTGACAACAGCAGTACAGAAAGCAGCAGGAGCGCCGCGTATACCAGCAGACTTATTCGACAAAGCATGTTCAACATATGCGTCTCCGTGATCGAGCATGGGCGACTGGCCACGGACGAGTCGCGCGAGCCGCCCGTGCCAATCAAGAGGGCGGTGCGGGAACGAGCCGACCGGCCTCCGCGCCTCCGCGCCTCCGCGCGAGACCTGTCCGAACCGGAGGGGACGGGCGGAACACGGGCGGGACGCCCAATGCCATCAACTTAAGATTGTTCGTAAGTCATTGTCACAGCGCGCTTTATGGCGCTAGTGCCGTTTCCAGTTCATGACTTTCGCGCTCCGGTCGGCGTCGATTAGCCCTTGGCGCCGCAGGCAATTACGGCGCAAATGACTCCACAACGGTCGGCCCAGGCGGCC
>Ga0308417_1000105_pt1 | contig 65260 bp, 40 predicted proteins | sample HotsprSampleOS65_FD_203528 | JGI IMG/M metagenome (GOLD analysis project Ga0308417, IMG submission 203528) | Hot spring phototrophic mat microbial communities from Octopus Spring, Yellowstone National Park, Wyoming, United States - 20090730_OS65 ... | reverse complement strand
GGTCAGCGGCGCGGCGTGCAGGCAGGCCCGCTTGAGGAACTCGACGAACTGCTCTCCCAAGGCATGGGCCGTGGCGCGCGGCTGCGCGGCCTTGTCGCGCCAGAACTCGGGTTCGTCCTTGGCGAGGGCGAAGGCTTCTCGCGGGACCGGCTCACCGCTGGGGCCGCGCTCCACGATCAGGAACTCCCGCAAGTTTGTGACGAGCACAATGCCGTAGGTTTTCAGGTAGTTTCTCACCTGTTGGCTGGCGGCGATTTCCTGGACGCTGGGCCTGGTCCCCTTGGCTTCGATGGCGCCCCGCGCCGGAAGCTGGCCGGACTGGGGCGCGTCGTCGGCCTGGCGCTGGAATTGATCGGCCGTGAACAGGCCGCCGTCGGGCATTCCCGCCCCCAGGTTTTTCAGGTTCATCACGCAGCGGACCGGGGGCTTGAGGGTCTGGCCCACCGCGTTGAGCAGATTGGACAGGGCCGGGTAGTAGGACGTTTCCGGCACGCCCGCCCCCGTGCCCCGAATCTCCATCAGTTCGTCCAGATAGTTTTTGAGAATGCGGCAGCCTTCGTTGGAACCGCCGGCGGGGGCCGTTCCCGTCTTCTGCCTGGCCATGATCGACCTTCTGTAAGTGTGAGTTGTTGCAAAGAGAATACACTACCGGCCGACGGCGGGGCGAGCCATGTCCGCCGGACCGCCGTCGGGGGTGCGGGCCGTCCGCCGGGGGTGCGGGCCGTTCGTCGGGATGCGTTCGGGCTGACGACACGCGCCGGCGTCAGGTTCCGGCGTCAGGTTCCGCAGAAGGTGCGGTAGGAGGTGCCGGGGGGTGGGGGTTCCTGATAAGGGGCCACGGCCGGGTCGCGCTCGAACGGCCGGCGCAAGACCGCGACCAGGCGATCCATCACACTCCGGTCGTCGGCCTCGGTGGCGGCTGCCAAGGCCTCCTCGACCCGGTGGTTCCGCGGGATGACGAACGGGTTCACCGATCGCATCCGGGCGAAGGTCTGGGGGTCCGGTCCGCCCTCGCGGCTCAGTCGGGCCGTCCAGCGGCCGTGCCAGGCTCGGAAGCCCTCGTCGCGGTAGCGGTCGCCGCTCGGGCCGGTCTCCTCGGACAGGTCCGAGAAGGTGTTGGTGTAGTCGGAGCCGGTGTTCTTCATCCAGAGCAGGAGTTCGTCGATGAGCTCGGCGTCGCCCGGCTCTTCGGTCCGTAGGCCGAGCTTGCGTCGCATGCCGCCGAGCCAGTGTCGCTCGAACGACTCGGCATAGCGGTTGAGTACGTCAGCGGCTGCGGCGATGGCGGTCTGCTCGTCCGGCCCGAGCAGCGGCAGGAGTGCCTCGGCGAAGCGGGCGAGGTTCCACTGGCCGATCCCCGGCTGGTTCTGGTAGGCGTACCGGCCGCCGTGGTCGATCGAACTGAACACCGTCCGCGGGTCGTAGGCGTTCATGAAGGCACACGGGCCGTAGTCGATCGTTTCGCCCGAGACGGCGACGTTGTCGGTGTTCATCACGCCGTGGATGAAGCCCACGAGCTGCCAGCGGGCGATCAACTCGGCCTGTCGTTCGGCCACGGCCTCGAAGAACCGCAGGTATTTGTCCGGGGCGTCCGCGAGTCGGGGGTAGTGTCGGGCGATGGTGTAGTCGGCGAGGAAGCGCAGGAGCGTCACGTCCCCCAGGGCGGCCGCGTACTGGAACGTGCCGACCCGGATGTGACTGGCGGCGACGCGGGTCAGTATGGCCCCCCGGAGGGGCCGTTCCCGGTAGACGGGTTCACCGGTAGTGACGACGGCCAGCGCACGCGTGGTCGGAATACCCAGGGCGTGCATCGCCTCACCGATGATGTACTCGCGGAGCATCGGTCCCAGTGCCGCCCGGCCGTCACCCCGTCGCGAGAACGCGGTCGGCCCCGTGCCTTTGAAGTGCAAGTCGAAGCGGCGGCCGTCGGGTGCGACCTGTTCGCCAAGCAGGATCGCCCGCCCGTCGCCCAGCATGGTGAAGCCGCCGAACTGGTGCCCGGCATATGCTTGAGCCAGCGGCTCGGAACCGGGAGGCAGTTCCTGACCGGCGAACAGGGCCGCGGCCCTCGACTCGGGCAAGGCCCGTAGGTTCAGACCGAGTTCCTCAGCCAAATTGAAATTCAGGACCCACACGCGAGGTTCACGCACCGGGGCCGGGGTGGTGCGGCTGAAGAACACTTCCGGCAAGCGGGCGTAGCTGTTGTCGAAGTTCCATCCGACCGGGTCCGTGGGCACGCCGGGGTGAGTGTCGTTCGCGATGCTGGGGGCAAGGTCGTTCGCGAGGTTCGCCCGGTGGTCGGTCGCCACGTTCGGCTCCGCTGGGGGGTGAAGGACCACGGCAGCTCACGGCAGTCACTGTCACGGCAGCTACTGTCACGGCAGCCACTGTCACGGCAGCCACTGCCCTATTTTAGCCGGCTCGCCCGCGTCACTTCGGTAGCGCTTCGCCGAGTAACTGCTGGATCGTGGCGTAGGCGACGGCGGGGTCGATGGGGGTGTCGAAGAGGGCGAGTTCGCCGGCCCCGCCGTGCCAGGCGCGCTCGTCGCTGGCCCGCCGTGCCAGGGCTTCGCGTAGCCGCTGGCCGAGTTGTTCGTCGGCGGCCTTCACGAACAGCCGCAACCGGGGCGGGTCCTCGAAGGACAGTGCGACGAGCACGGCTCGACCCTGGCGGAGCACGGGCAGCCACTCCGGTCGGTTCAGGACCGCCTCCAGCAGGAGTTTGACCCCGGGCTTGTCACCCCAGCGTTCGTCGTTGCTGGCTAGCCACGCCGCCGCGTCCGGTGGCACCCGCTCGCGGATCATCTCGACGATCCCGGCCGGCAGGTGGCTCCCCCCCGCGGGCCGTTCACCGCTCTCGGCCGAGTGCAGATCTTTCTTCGTGTCGTAGCCGAACACCCAGACGGTCGGCGACAGCCGCGCCAGCGTCATCGGCAGGCCCGACAGGTTCGTCTCGAAGCGGGTCTTGCCACCCGGCAATTTCCTCGCCTTCAGGCGGTGGAGGAAGTCGTCCTCATCGGGCAGCGGCTGCCGCACGACTAGGACCAAGGTGAGCCGCAACTCCAGCGCCTCGTTCCCCACGTGGGTACTCCCGACGATGTGGTCGATTTGCGGCCAGGTCAGCCCGAGGCTGGCCACCGTGGTGATGACCGGGCGGGGTACCCCGATTCGGGTGAGCAGCTCGTCGGGATCAAGCCCGTGGCGAGCCGCATGAGCCAGCAGCGGCCCGGGCTGCACGGCGAAGACGATGTTGGCATCGGGCGGCAGGTAGGCCAGACCCTCGAGCCGGGGGGCGGGAGTCGCCGAGACCCTCAGCTTCGCGGGGGGGGTCATAGCGGAGTCGGGCGGAGGGGCGTCTTCACGGGCCACCCACAATCCGATGCCGAATCCGAGAAGACCCAACGCCCCCGCCCACAGGACGGTGTGAAGGGGCGACAACCGGGGCAGTGTCCGTCGTCGTGGTCGCGGCTCGGTAGCGGGGAAGGTCGTCGCCTTCGGTACTGCCGACGGAGCGGACAGGTTCGTCGGGCAGGCGGCCATCGACTCCAGGACGGCGGGGCGGTCACCCGGGCTGGGGCCATCGTCGACGGTCGGCCGTCGCACGGGGAAGTAGTCGCCGCACCGGGGGCAGCTGGCTCGCCCGTTCGCCGGCAGTTCCGGCAACGTGAAGGCCGTGTTGCAAGAAGGGCAGGATACTGAAATCGGCATCCGTCACCGGTGTCGAGGGAAATTGTTCGGGCTAAAAATGACAAGCTGGCGAGGTTTGGTTACCACGATCGCCTCGGGTGATTGCCTTAGCAATTCTAGGATGCGATCGGGTCAGGGGATTATCCGTTCGGGTCGGCGCTGGGTTCCGGCTAAGACCGAGGGGTCGAATGAAGATCCGGAGAAATCGTGTTTCCCGTATTGCACTCTCGCCACGGACGGTAAGATAGCAGTGTGTTAATCCCCGACAGAGGCCCCGTCATGCGGAAGGTTCCACTGGTGCTCACCTTGGCCGCGGTCCTCCTGGCCGGCGGCGTCCTCCTCGGTAACTTGGGCGGTTCGCTCGTCGCGGCCCCGGCCGCGTCTGAACCGACGGGCACGGCCAGCACCGGCTCCGGCAAGATCATGGCCCCGACCATCGGTCAAGAGCCGGCTTGGCTCGAAACCAGTACCTCCCGCGCGAAGCGCGGCAAGTCAAGCTCGTGACCGACCGTCCAGACGAACTTTCTCGGCTTTCCCCGGCTGCAACGCACACCCGCCGATCCGGGGTCTTTCTACTCCTCACCCTGATCATCGCCTCGCCGTGGGCCTTCGGTAGCGTGGACCCTTCCGCCGCGCTCTTACTGAGCTTCGGTATTCTCAGCCTCTGCGGACTCTGGGCGGCTCACTGCCTCGTCACACGTCGCTTCGTTTATACGACTGACGCGATCGCGGGCTGTTTGCTCGGGTTGGTCGTACTCACCAGCCTGCAACTCGTGCCGCTCCCGAAGTCCGTCGCCGGTTTACTCTCGCCTCACGCCGTCCGGCTGCATGAGGTGCTAATCCCGCAGCAGCCGGAGCTGCTTCCCGGTGAGTCAGAGGCCGAGGTGGCGGGCCGTGGCTCGTGGCTCCGCTTGTCACTCGCCCCCGCGGCGACGGAAAACCTCCTGACCCGGTTCCTGGCGGCATTCCTGGTGTACGCGGCGGCCCGCCACTTCGTTGCCCCGGTCGTGTCGCTGCGGCGGTTGGCCTGGGTCGGCTTTGCACTGGGTGTGTCGCTCTCGGCCCTCGGGTTGGCCCAGGCCCTCACCGGCCCCCGTCACCTCATCTACTGGCGCTTCGAGCGGTTCGGCCAGGCATTCGGCCCGTTCGGCAACAAGAACCACTTCGCCTTCCAACTCTACCCGCTGATCGGCCTGTCGACCGGGCTTTTGCTCGTGGAAGTGCGGAAGTCCGGTGCCGGGCGGTCCCCGGCCGTCTTCTCGTTGGTCGCGGGCTTGAGCCTGATGGTCGCCGCCGTGCTCCTGAGCGGCTCGCGGGGCGCGGTCCTTGCCGGGTTCACCGCCCTCGCGGTCACCGGGTTGGTGGCCCGCACGCCGGGAGAGTCGCGCCGCCGACCTAAGCGGGTGACTTTTGCCCTGGCGATGGCTATTGCGGTCTTGGCCGTCGGCCTCGTGGTCGGTTTCGGTTGGCGGGCAGTTGTCGATCGCCTCGCCACCCTCGGGACCACCGAGGCGGACAACCGCAGCGAGGACTGGGCCTCGGTCTGGCCGCTGGTCCGGATGTTCCCGCTCGTCGGCGTGGGGGGCGGGGCCGTGATTCATGCCGAGCACCTGGTGCGGACGCGGCCCGAACTCGGTTACCAGTTCAACACGATGGATAACGAATATTACGAAGCCCTGATCGAAGGTGGCGTACCCCGTCTGGCCCTGACCCTGGGGTTGGCCGTGGCGGCGGTCTCGGCCGCGGTCGTCGCCTACCGGCAGACCCGTTCCCCGCTGCTGTTGGGTGCGGTCTTCGGTCTGACCGGGATCGCCGTACACAGCGTGGGGGATTTCGGCCTGCACATGCCGAGCGTCGCGCTCCTGGCCGCTGTCGTGGCAGCGTGTGCCGCTCACGCCCGGCACGGCCTGGCTTCCGCCGTGGTCGTTCGCGGGGCCGCGGCGGTCGCCGTATCCGTCACTCTGGTAGCCGTGGCGGCCCTCGTCGTGCTGGCCGACTGGCGGGTCTACCGGACCGAGCGCTTGCGCGACGGGGCACAGAAGGTGCTGGCGAGCGATTCTCCCGAGCGGTTCCGCCTCGCCGCCGAGTACCTGGAGGCGGCCACGCGGGTCAGGCCGAACGACCCGGCCGCCTGGAGCGAACTGGCCACGGTCCGGTTACTCGCCGCCCCGGGTTCGGAACAGTTCACGGCCGGGCTGAGAGCCGCCCGACGCGCGCGCCAGGCCCTTCCGCTCGCCGAGCAACCCCACCTGATCCTCGGCAGCTATGCCGACCGCTTCGTGCGGTCCGAGCCGCCCGAGGTCCACATGGCCCGTGCCAAGCTCGTGGCCGGCTATGACCCCGGGGTGTGGTATACCGGCGGGGTGGTGGCGGCCGAACGGGGCGACTGGCCGACCGCCTGTGCCGATTGGCGGGAATCGCTGCGACGTTCCCCACGGTATCTTGCTCCGATCGTGTCGCGCTGTGCCGGCCGCTTGTCGCCCCCGGAGATCCTCGCGTCAGTTCTCTCGGACGACCCGGCCCTGGGGTTCGCCGCCACGCCGCTCGTGTTTCCCCGCCCCGATTCTCCCGGCCGCGGCGAGTGGCTCAGCACCCTGGCCCAGCGCTGGAGTGTCGTCGAACCAGCGACCCTGAGCGGATACCGGAACTGGGCCGAGGCGGCGCGGGCGATCGACTCGGCCGCCGAAGAGCGGGTCTGGCGGCGGGCCGTCGAACGCTTCCCGGGCGAGGTCGAACCTCGGGACGGCTTGGCGGCACTGCTCGAGGCCGAGGAGCGCTACGCCGACGCCGTGCCGGTCCTGGAATGGCTTGTGTCCCGCCTGCCCGACGACCGCGCGTACCACGACCGACTGGCGGCGGCCCGTCACGCCCTGCGGCTCAAGGCGGAGATCGACGGCCCCTGAGACGTCGGCGGCATAAGGCGTCGCGGCAGCGAGCCACGGGTGCGAAGCGACACTCCCCCCCGGGTAGGTCAAGTCCTGTCGGCTGCGACCTTCTCCACCCGCAACAGCACGGTGGGATTGACCGCCTCGAAGCGGAGCGATTCGAGTTGCTCCACGCCGCGGGCGAGGTTCATCAGGAGCAGATCGACCCGACCGGCCAGTCGCTTCAGCACCGCATAGCTCGCCGAGATCATCTCCAGAGTGCCGACGTTGGTGACGAGTCGGCCACCGGGACGCAGGGCCGCGTAGCACGCCTCCAGGAGTCGGGCTACCTCACCGCCGTTGCCGCCGACGAAGATCGCATCGGGGCTGGGCAGGCCGGCGAACACCTCGGGTGCGGTGCCGAACACCGGCCGGACGTTGGACGCGCCGAAGGTCTCGGCGTTAGCCACGATCAGATGGTAGTCGGCCGAGTCCTGCTCGATGGCGTAACACGGTCCGGGACTGACCAAGGCCGCCGCCTCGATGGCGACCGAACCGGAGCCGGCCCCCACGTCCCAGAACACGTCGCCGGGGTGCAAATCGAGCTGGGCCAGGGCGACGGCGCGTACCTCGGCTTGTGTGATCAGACCGGTCTTCGGCAGCGATTGGGCGAAGACATCGTCCGGGTTGCCGAACCGGCGGAGCCTGGCCCCGGCCCGCGGCCGGTCGGGACGGTTCGGCTTGCGCTTCAGAATCAGGATGTTCAGCGGGTCGAAGCGCATCTCGCGGATCTCGGCCAGCTCCCCGCGCGTGATGCGCTCGTCCTTGCCGCCCAGGTTCTCACACACCCAGGCGGTGAAGTAGTCGATCCCCCGGGCTAGCAGTTCCCGGGCCACGCGGGCCGGAGTCGCCTCCTCCGAGGTGAATAACCCGACCGTCTCCGCGGTGCGGATCCTGTCCAGGACTTCCTCCAGAGGCCGGGCCGAAAGGTCGGTGAGGTACGCTTCCTCCCACGTCTCCTTGATCCGGGCGAAGGCGAGTTGCATCGAGGAGACGTGCGGTATGACCTCGAAGTGGTCGGCCCCGATCCGCTCGCACAGGTAACGGGCGGTGCCGTAAAAGAGCGGGTCGCCCACGGCCAGAACGGCGATCCGCTTGTGACCCAGACACTCTCGGATCTTCTCGACGGCGGCCGGCAGGTCGGCCCCGATCGCGACGCGCTCGCCCGGGAACTCCGGTACCAGCCGCAGGGCCGACTCGGAGCCGAAGACGACTTCCGCCGCGGCCAACACCTCACGGGTCCGGGCCGACAGCCCGGCGATGCCGTCAGGTCCGATGCCGATGACCGGGATCTTGGACATCATGAGTGGCGATCAAGGAGGCGTTCCAGGATAACCCGTATGACAGGATAGGAACCATGACAGGATACGAACCGTCCCCCGGCTCGCCCCGGCTGCTTGGCTCGGGTCGATCGGTACCGGACCAGTGGCCCCCGATCCGTCCCAGTTCGACCTGCCTGCCGGGTGAAAGCGGCGTGGCAGCGTCGGTCGTCTGGCGGTAAAATCAGGCCAGCGGGTCGTAACGGTCCACGTTCATCGGCGGAGATCTGCCATGTCGTCGCAACGCTGCTCCTCTTTACTCGGGTCGGTCGTCATCGGCCTGGCCTTCATGATCGGTACGACCGGGCCGGGCCGGGCCGAGGAACAGGACAACCCGCTCCGGGCCGAGTTGCTGAAGCTGAACGGGGCCACGACCGAGGAGACGCAGCTCGCCAAACTCCGCGAGTTGGTCCGGGACCGTGCGAAGGCCAAGAAGGCCGTGGCCGAGGCCGCCCGCATGCTCAAGGAGGCCAAGGACGAGGCCCCGTTCAACCTGAACGGCTGCACGATCCTGGCCCGCGCCGCCCACATCGTGAAGGATTACGACACGGCCGAGAAGTTCTACGAACTCCAGGTCGAGCTCGCGACCAAGGTCAAAAGCGGTCCGAAGATGTTGGTGGCCTATGAGAACCTGCTCGACCTGTACTTCGATACCAAACGCTACGCCGACGCCGTCGAGACCTGCGAGAGGATCGTGGACCTGCGTGGCCCGAAGGAACTCGAGGACGCCAAGCCGTTCATCATCGAGCGGCTGATCCAGGCCAAGGCCAAGCAGGGCAAGACCGAGGAAGCCCTGAACATGACCAAGGGGCTGCTCGAACTGACCAACAACGCCTGGTACTTCCTGCAGCTCAAGGGGTGGGTCCAGCGGGAGAGCGGCAAGATCGACGACGCCATCACGACCTACACCGAGGTGCTCGACAAGGTGGACACCGCCCCGGAACTCAAGGGCGAGGCCCGGGACCGGCTCAAGGACCGCATCCGCTACACCCTGAGCGGCCTCTATGTCGAGGCCAATGACATCGACAAGGCCGCCAAGCAGCTGCAAATCCTCATCAAGCGGAATCCCAACAACCCCACCTACAAGAACGACCTCGGCTTCATCTGGTGCGACAACGACATGAACCTGGAGGAGTCCGAGAAACTCATCAAGGAGGCGCTGGAACTCGACCGGAAGGAGAAGGAGAAGCTTAAGGCCGAAGGCAAGATCGACGAGGTCAAGGAGAACGCGGCCTACCTCGACAGCCTCGGCTGGGTGCTGTTCAAGCAGAAGAAGTACAAGGAGGCCCTGGAGCCGCTCAAGAAGGCGGCCGAGGACGAGGACGAAGGCAACCACATCGAAATCTGGGACCACCTCGCCGACTGCTACATGGCCCTCGGCAAGAAGAAGGAAGCCGTCGCGACCTGGGAAAAAGCCCTGAAGCTCGACGACATCTCTAAACGGGACGCCGAGCGTCGCCGGAAGATCACCATGAAACTGAAGAAGGCCCGCGCCGAGTTGGTCAAGGACTGACCCCCGATGCCCTCGCCCTCCTGGTCCCGGACCCGGATCGCGGGCAAGCCGGTCGATGTCTACGAGCCTGAGGCCGCTGCCGTTCCCTTTGCCCTGATCTGGCTCCACGACGAAGCCGGTGGACTTCCCGCCTCACTGCTGCCCGAGCTTGCGGCCCGCCGGCTCCGCTGCGTCGCCCCCCAGGCCCCTCGCTCCTGGTGGGTCGACCGACTTTGCCCGTCCTTCGACCCCGACCTGACCCCCGAGCGATTCGTCACCGAGCACGTCCGCCCCTGGCTCCTCGCCGGCGGGAGGATCGGACCGCGGGCCCTGGCACTGGCCGGTATCGGCATGGGTGGGCAGGGGGCCGTGCGGCTCGGGTTACGGCACCCCGGCCTCTTCCCGGTCGTAGCCGGTCTGGAGTCGGCCTTCGACTTCCACGAGGTCTATGGCAGCGCGGCTGATCTCGACCAGATGTACCCCGACCGCGAGCAGGCCCGGCTCGACACCGCCGTCCTGCACGTCTCGGGCCACGACTGGCCCAGCTCGATCTGGTTCGCATGCTCGCCCCGCAGCCGCTGGTACCGCGGCAACGACCGGCTGCACGAGAAGCTGGCGGCCGTCGGCGTGCCGCACGTCGCCGACCTCGACTCGCTCGCCCCTCCCGAAGAGCGACTCCCGCAGTTGCTCGATCATCTCCTCGACGCCCTCGGACGCGAAACCCGTCGGCTCGCCTGACCCTCAGTGTTGTTTTTCGGCCGTGTGGACATATCATCTCCGCCGATCGGCGACGGAAGGTCCGCGACCGATCGGCATCTCGCCAGGAACTCAGCATGAAAACGATCGCAGCCCTCACCCTCGTACTGGGCCTGCTCGGTCTCGCTGGGCCGCTCGCCCCGGCCCAGGATAAGAAAGCCGACGTCCCGAAACTCGAGGGCAAGTACCAACTCGTGGCCGGCAAGAAGAACGGCATGGCGATCGACGACGAGTCGAAGAAAGCCGCCTACACCTTCACCGCCGACAGGATCCGCATCGAAGGTGGGGACGTCAAGTTCGTCATGGGCTACACGCTCGACGCCACGGTAAAACCGGTGAAGATCGACATGGAAATCCTGGAAGGCCCGGAGGGCACCAAGGGGGCCAAGGCCCAAGGCATCGTCGAGGTGACGGGAGACACGGTCAAGATCGCCTACTCGGTCGAGAAGGACAAGCGGCCCGAGAACTTCGAGGGCAAGGACGGCTTCTACTTCGAGTTGAAGAAGGCGAAGTGACCCGATCCGGTGAACCACCCGGACCGTTGATCAGTCGCGGAAGGCGGGCGCTACAGACCGACCGGTCACTTGCCGGGGTTGTTGATCGCCCGGCGGACGGCGGCGGCCAAGGAACTCGGCGTGTACGGCTTGAGCAGGAACCCGACCCGGGCGTCGCCGTTCGAATCGGAGATCGGGTGGCCACTGGCGAATAACACCGGTACCTCAGGCTCGATGCGGCGGATCGCCTCGAACGCCTGTCGGCCCGACAGCACGGGCATGCTGACGTCGAGGACCACCAGTTCGACCGGGCGGCCGGCCTCCCGCTCGCTACGGAACAGTTCGACCGCCTCGGCCCCGTCCCTGGCCATGAGCGGCCGATATCCCCGTCGCTCCAGCGCACTACGGGCCAGGTCTCTTACCAGGGGTTCGTCGTCGGCCACCAGCACGGTCTCGCCGTGCCCCGCATCCTCCTGGGGCCGAATGGTTTCGCTCAGCGGCACGATGTCGTCCGAGGCGATGCCCACCGGCAAGTACACGTCGAAGCGGGTACCGGCCCCGGGCTTACTGCTACACTCCACCCACCCCCCGTGGGCCCGGGCCACCCCGTAGACGACAGACAGGCCCAGACCCGTGCCCTGAGACACGTCCTTGGTCGTGAAGAACGGCTCGAAGATCCGGGCGCGGACCTCCTCGGTCATGCCGATGCCCGTATCGGTCACGGTCATTCGGACGAAGCCTCCCTCCGGCAGGTTAGGTGCATTGCCGGGGGGCCGGGCGTCCGGGGCGGCTGCCGTTTCGATCGTCAGTATGCCGCCGTCCGGCATGGCGTCGCGGGCGTTCAGGCAGAGGTTCATCAGCACCTGCTGGATCTGCACGGGATCGACGGCGATCGGCCGGAGGTCGGCGGCCGGCCGGAGTCGGATGTCGATCCGCGGGTCGATCGTCCGGCGGAGCATGCCGACGGCCTCTTGCACCAGCGCGTTCAGATCGAGGGTGGTGGTGCGGAGCGGCTGCCGACGGGCGAAGCCCAGCATCTGCCGGGTGAGGTCGGCGGCCTGGCGGGCCGCGCGCTCGATGGCCTCCAGGAGTTCCGAGGTTTCCTCGCCGGCCGCCCCGGACCGCACCAGTTCCAGGTTCCCCAGGATCACCGTCAGAAGGTTATTGAAGTCGTGGGCGATGCCGCCCGCGAGTCGGCCCACGGCCTCCAGCTTGTGCGACTGGCGGAGCTCCTCCTCCAGACGGTTCTGCTCGGTCACGTCACGACCGACGATGATCAGGCCGTTCGGTTCGCCGTCGCCGCCGTAGAGGGGCGAGATGGAAATGTCGAGCAGGGCCTTTCGGCCGTCCGGGAAGGGGATCCAATCCTTAACGCGGATCGTCTTGCCGGTCGCGAGGATCGACGCCTCGATCGAGCGGAGCCGTTGCGCCCAGTCGCCGTGGAACAGGTCGGAGCAGTGCTTGCCGATGATCTCGGACATGGGCCGGCCGGCTAATTGCTCAAAGGCCGGGTTGCCGCCCAGGTAACGGAGGTTGCGGTCCTTGTAACAGATGATGTCCGGCACGGAGGCGAACAGCCCCTGGAGGAGGGCGTGTTGCCGGGCGATCTCCCGGCTCGCGTCGGCCTGCTCGGTCACGTCCCGGTAGTTGAGGACGATGGCCCGCACGCTCGGGTCATCGAGGCGGTTGCAGGCGTTGGCCTCGACCACGCGGCACGAGCCGTCCAATGCCTTGGCCCGGAAGGAGAGCGAAAAGTCTTCGCCCGGCCGTTGGAGCGTCTGGGCCAGGGCCTGCCGCATGGCCGGTTGGTCCTCGGCATCGACCAGGGAGAAGATCTCCCGTCCGAGCAGTCCCGAGGGTTGGTGGCCGAGGGTTTGACGTACCGCGGCGGTGGCGTAACGGATCAGGCCGCGTTCGTCGATCAGGAAGATGCCGTCCCGGCTCTTCTCGACCAGGGCACGGAACCGCTGTTCGCTCTGCCGCAGGGCTTCTTCCGCCTGCCGCTGTTCGGTCACGTCCACGAGGCAGCCGTCGAGCCGGGTCGGCCGGCCGGAGGCGTCGCGGATCACCTGCAGGCGGTCGCGGACCCAGCGGACGGCCCCGTCGAGGGCGGTGACGCGGTAGACCATTTCCGCGTCCTCTGCCGGGCCGGTCAGCAGGCGGCGCAGGCCGAGGCGATAGGCCTCGCGGTCGGAGGGGTGAACGACCTCGGCCCACTTGAAGGGGTGATCGAAGTATTCGGCCGGCCGCCCCGCCAGCCGGGCCAGAAGCGGTGAGACGTAGCGGAATTGCCAACCGGCTGTCACATCCGGTCCGGGAGCCCGCTCGGCGCTCCACAGGGCCGCCGGGGAACTGGCCAGCACCTGGCGGAGCTCGGCCTCGACCCGCCGGGCCAGGGCGAACGCCTGTCGCCTGTCCCGGTCGTCACGGGCGATGATCAGTCCCAACGGCTTGGGGGAGACGTGCAGCCGCGAGACGGTCAGGTTCACCGGGACCCAGGTGTCCTCCTTCGTTCGCAGCAGGAAGCCGTCCTGAGCGTGGAAGACCGTGGTCTTGGTAAAGGCATTCCGCAGCCGCTGGATGCCGCCGGTCGCCTCGAAGCGGAAGAGGTACGTCGCCTGGAACTTCAACAGTTCGGCCCGCGAGAACCCGGTCAGCCGGATCGCGACGGGGTTCACTTCTAGGAGGCGATCGGTTTCCGGCTCGAGCAAGAATAAGGCGTCCCCGATTTCCTCGAAGAGGGCCTGCGCAAGCTCGGATTGTTCACGAATGATCATACCTTGGTCCGCTCCCGGCGGGGGTGCCTTCTGTGCGCGCGAATGACTGTTCCGGTGCGGGGACGGGTAATTATCAGTGTAGTATATAAATTTCACTTTCGCCAAAGACCCATTTCGGGTTCAAGAGCCGGCCGCGATCGTTCCGACGGCCGGTCGGCTCGCGGCCGTGTCCTCGATGATACGACCGTCGCGGATCCGGATCACACGGTCGGCCCGCTCGGCCACCTCCGGGCTATGGGTGACGATCAGCAACGTCAGGCGACGTTCCTTCTGGAGTCGCATCAACAGGTCCAGGACGCGGCCCGAGTTTTCCGAGTCGAGGTTGCCGGTCGGCTCGTCCGCCAACAGCAGGATCGGGTCGTTGGCCAGTGCCCGCGCCAGGGCGACCCGTTGCCGCTCCCCGACGGACAGGTGCCGGGGCAGGTGGTCGGCCCGGCCCCCCATTCCGACCAACTCCAGGAGGTCGGCGGCCTTGCTGGCCCGCTCGCGTGCCGACCGCGGCGGACCCTCGAACATCGGGACCTGCACATTCTCCAGGGCTGTCAGGGTCGGCAGCAGGAGGAACGACTGGAAGACGAAGCCGAGCCGGCGGGCCCGGAAGCGGTCGAGGTCGTGACAGGCGGAGAGCGGCTCGCCCCGGAAGTAGATCTCGCCCGAGTCGGGACGGTCGAGCACACCCAGGAGGTTCAGCAGCGTCGATTTCCCGCAGCCGCTCGGGCCTGTGATGGCGACACATTCCCCCTCGCGGACCCCGAACGTGACCCCGTTGACCGCCCTGACGTTGCCGTCGGGGTAAGTCTTGCACAGGTCCTGGGCGAACAGCAAGTAGTCGGTCACGGCCGCCGGGCTGGGCTTAGTCATGGCGGATGGCCTCCGAGGGGAGCAGGCGGGAGGCCCGGATCGCCGGGTACAACCCGCCGAGGAGGCCGATCAGAAGCGTCAGGCCGAAGCCCTGGACGAAGACGAACGGGGCGATCTCGGCTTCGATGAAGCCGTTCACTTGCGGGAAGCGGGTGAGTAGTTCGGTGGCGAGGCGTGCCGTGACCGAGCCGACCGCCGCGGCCGCCAGGGCCATCAGGACCGCTTCGCCGAGGATCATGCGGATGACGCGGCGGCCCGGCCAGCCGACCGCCCGCAGGATGCCGATCTCCTGCGTCCGTTCCAGGACCGACATGGCCATCGTGTTCAGCACGCCGATGACACCGACCAGCGAGGCGATGACCGACACGATCCAGGACGTGGCCCGCACGACCTTCAGGTGGGAGATCGACGCGGTGTACTCGGCCGGTGACTGGGCCGCCAGCCGTACCGAGGGGTCCTGCGGGTCGCGAAGGGCTTCGATGTGCTGACGGACCGCGGCGACCTCGGCGTCCGAGTCGGGGCTGGACTTGCGGACCCGCACGGAAAACCCCGTCACCTGCATGCCGGTCAGACGCCGGCCCTCGTCGATCGGCACAATGGCGGCCCCGTCCTCGAAGACCACGTTGCTGCGGAACACGCCGATCACTTCGTAGACGTTCTCCGTGTTCCCTTCGTCCGGCCGGCCGAACGTCACCCGGTCGCCGACCCCTTTGCCCAGGTTGTTGGCCAGGATGTTGCCGAGCAGAACGACCTTCTGTTCGCCCGGCTCAAACTTCCGCCCGGCCAGGAACGTCAGGTGTTCGAAGGAGAAGTTGTCCGCCTGCCAGCCCATGATCATCACCTGATCGGTGTAGCCGCTGTCGCGGGTCACGTCGATGAGGTTGACGACGGCCGAGGCCACCGCTTCGACTCCGGGTATCTTGCGGGCTTGCTCGACGAGGTACTCGCGGAAGTCGCTGTTGAGGCCGCTGGAACGCCCGGCTTGGGTGACGACCAGGTCGATGCGGCGGCGCTCGAACGCCGACAGGACCGATTCCTCGACCCGGTGACTGATCCCCAGCAGCGCGACCATACAAGTCACCGACACGGACAGGCCGAGGACCGTCAATACCGTCTGGGTCGGCCGACGGATCAAGTTCTTCAGTATGAGAGTGATGAAGTGCATCGCCGCGGGGTCCGTTAGGATGTCGTCTCGGCCGGACGGAGGGCCAGTCGCCGCAGGTGCCGCACGACCGCGTCGGTGAAGCCGGTCGTGTTCTCGACCACGGCCAGGTGCTTCGCCCGAGGGATGATCTCGGTCTCACAGGCCGGCAGGTGTTCCTGGAGCCAGCGGCACGTCGCAAGGAACGGCGAGAATTCATCATACAGGGCGACGACCGGACAAGATACCTGGGCGATGCGTTCGGCGGTCAGCCCGGCCTCGGCCAGCACCTCCTCGCCGCACGTCGTCTCGGCCAGCAAAGGCAGTTGCCGCAGCCAGCCCCGGCCGAAGGGGCCGTAGGCGTCTTCGAGCGCCTTCATCTTCTCGGGAGGAAGTCCGGCGGCGGTGCGAAAGAGCCGACCGAAATCGACCGTTTCCCCGAGATCGACGCCGACCCGCGCGAACGTGTCGCGCAGCTCCAGCCAAACGTTCGACCGGCTGAAGTTCGGTTCGACGTGTCGCAGGCCGGGAAAGAACGAGTCGGAGAGGACGACCCCGGCGACGGCCTCGGGGCCGAGCACTGCCGCGTGCAGACCGACGACGCCGCCGAAGCTGTGACCGACCAGAAAGGCCGGCCCCAGACCCAAGGCCCTGTGCAAGCCGAGCAGGTCGTCGGCCATGACGGCCGAGTTATAGCCCCGCGGCGGGCGTTCGCTCATGCCGTGGCCCCGGAGGTCGTAGCTCGTGACACGGAACCCGGCCGCCGCCAGCGCGTCCGGCACCCCGCTGAGCAACCACACCGCCTGGTTACTCGTTACGGCGTGGACCAGCACGACGTCCGGCCCCGTTCCGGACTGCTGATAGAACAGGCGAACCCCGTTGGCCACGACTTCGGGCATCTGGCTCCGCTCCGGGCTGCTGCCGGTCAAACGTGCTGTCGGAGGAACCTCACCAACTCGTCGAGTGTCAAATCCTCGGCCCCCCGGCTACGGAGGTCGGCCAGGAACCGTCCGTAGGGTAGCCTACGGCCGTAGTGCTGCTCCAGGCGTTCGCCCAGCACCACCAACTCGATCGAACTCAGCCCCAGGTCGGCGAGCACGCGAGTCTCGGGGCCGACCACGCACGAACTGTGCCGCTCGGGGAAGACGGCGGCCATCACGGCGGCCAGGTCGCGATAAAGCTGCTCGACGGGACGGCTCATGGCGGGAGCGCCTCACACTGGGTCGTGGCGACGATGACGTTCTTGAACCGCGTCGTCCGTACCAGGAATGAGCGGCCCGCGTGGGTAACCCTCAGCTCTCCCGTGCTGGGGTTGGGGCCGGCTGACACCGCCATGCCCTCCGCAGAGGTATCAAGCGCATCGGCCAAGGCCAGCCGGGCGGCCCGCGCGCGGGCTTCAGGCTCCGGATCGGTCTTGGACAGGACCACCACGGCGACGCCGACCCGCTCGGCGAAGGCGGCGAAGGCCGCGACCTTGCCGTTCTCCCGCGCCACCGCCACTGGTGGGTAAGGCTCCGGCAGCGGACCTGTGCCCCGCGGGCGGCAGACGAACCGCCCGCTGATCACCTCGGCCTCGATGTCGGCGGGGAAGGTGCTGACCCCGTGCTTGGCGGCCCAGGCCGAGCGGACCGCGTCCTTGGCCACGAGTCGCGAGAAGAACCAGTCTGACTTCGCCTCGTCAGGGGTCGTCAGGGCGTGGAACTCGGCGATCTCACGCGGGGTCATGCTGACGCGGACGCCGCAGGCCCGCATCACCGGTTGTTGCAGGTCGGCCGGCGGGTCCAGGAAGTAGCAGCGGGCGTGGCTGCCGGCGCGGGCCGCCTCCGCCTCTTCGAGCCGTTGCGACAGGAAGTACTGGTCCTTCGGCCCGAAGAAGTTCACCTCGCCGAACGGTAAGTAGAACCGCCAGTAGGTGGCCCCCGTCAGACGGTACCAGAGGCCACCGTCCGGTCCGAAGACTTCCAGGCCGTGCCGGATCTGCCGCGGGTTCTCCTCCTCGTTGTGGCCGCGTACCCGCAGCCGGCTGCCGACCGGCGGCGGGGGACCGAAGAATTCCAGGCTATGGAGACCGATCGGTAACAGGATGCGGCCCGACCAATCGGGTTGTTCGAGGTGCCAGGCCCCGAGGACGTGCATCGCCGCGTCGACGAGGACCGGGTCGAGTACCGTGTGGGGGGCGGGGTTGGAGCGGAACCAGCCGTCCCGCGGGTGAACCTCCAGTGTGCCCTCGATCCCCTCTCGGCCGTAACGGTCCAGGCTTCGGAGCATCTGGAAGAGCGGCCCGTGGAACATGTTCCGCCGCAGTTGCGGGATCGACGTTCGGCACCGCCGCTCGTCGGTCAGTCGGAACGGCAACGGGGCCGGCGGGGGCGGATAGGAGTCGGCCAGCACCAGGGTCGCTTCCGAGGCCGGCTTGTTGGCCCCGTCCGGCAGGAAGGAGTTCCCCAGGTCGCGAACATCAGCCCTGACCACGACTGCTCCCGACATCGGGTCCGCCTCGGCCACACTCACCCGGACCTCGAGCGTCGTCGGTTGTGGGTCGAAGGGCACCCAACGGTATAACCGCACGTTCCGCAGCGTGGTCACCACCTTGCCCGGCACGAGCAGGACCGCCGCCTGGGCCATGGCCTCCAGGCTGAACGTCATCGGTAAAACCGGCAGCCCGTTCTGCTTCGGGTCGACCCGGCTCACGCCGCGGCCGCCCAAGGTGTGATCGTCGGCGTAGATGTCTTCGCGGATGTCGAGTGTTCGACGGGCGATCAACGAGCGGCCCGGCTCGTGCCGGACGACCTGCTCGATCAGGCAGAACCGTGTCGGGGCCGGGTGCCCGGGCGTCGCCGAAGAGTCCCCTGCCGCGGACCGGTGGTGATTGTGATTGCGGGCCTGAGCGGGAGAGTTCCCCCCCGCCCCCGCGGGCTGATGATCGTTGGCCTCGGCCGGGGGGTTCAACTTCATCAACGGGGACGGGCACGGGGCCGTCGGTGGTCGGTCAGAATCCGTTTCCGGGAGCGTATAGAGCGTATAGAACGCCGGGTCCGGGACTGTCGAATTGCCGGCACGGGCACAGACCGAGAGATAAGCCTCCATCACCTCGCGTTGCACGTCGAGGAACCGTTCCATCACGTCGAGGTGGGCCGAGACGACGGTCGTGTCAGGGCAACGGGCCGGGACGGGGCGGCGCTCGGTCCGTGCAGCGGGGACGTTGTCCGTGCGGCCGGCGAAGAGACAGCCCAGGTTGAGCGGCACGTGATGCACGGCCAGTTGGGCCACGAGTTGGTTGATCTGCGTCGGACCGCTCCGCCGGGCGACGTTGGCGGGCACCGCGACGAACGGCCTGCCCCGCAGGATGTCTTCCACGAACGCCGACAGGTTGCCGCGTGGCCCGGCCTCGACGAAGACCCGCACGCCGTCCGCGTACATCGTCTCGATCATCCGGGTGAACTCGACCGGTTTGACCCAGTGATTCACCGCCAGGTCGCGGATCGCCTCGGGGTCGTCAGGAAAGAGCCGACCGGTGGAGCAGGAGTAGACCGGTACGGCCGGGGGTCCGAACGGGACGGCGGCAAAGAGTTCGCGGAACGGTCGCATCCACGGTTCGAACAGGGGGGTGTGATACGGCCGCCGGAAGGGCAACCGCTCGCAGACCAGGCCGCGGTCGAGCAGGGCGGCCTCGACGGCCGCGACGAGGTGGGTCGGTCCGACCGCGACGCACTGGTGCGGGCAGTTATCCATCGCCACGATCACCGCCCCGCCGGTGAGGGCCGCCGCGATCTGCTGCACGACGGCCTTGCCGGCCCCGACCGCCAACAGGACGACATCCGGCCCGCCGGACTCGTCCTCGAGCCGTTCCATGATCGCGCTGATCTCGGCCAGTCGTGGCCCGAGCACTTCCCCCACCTGCATCGCCCCGGCCGCCAGCAGGGCCGCCAGTTCGCCCGCGCTGTGACCGGCCACCGCCGATACGGGGACTTCCAGTTTCGTCAGCACGCGGGTCAGGGCGAGGTCGGCGATCAGGACACCGAAGATCGAAGGTCCCAGCCGGCGGAGTTGGGCTTCGGCCGTGCCGCGATCCTCGGGTGCCGGGTGCAGGACGTGACGCAGCGAGGGTTGCCCCGCCTCGGCGGCGATCCGGTCGCACCAGTCGAACGTGTCGGCCACCTCGGGGAAGGCCCTGCACAGGTCGGCGAGCATGCCGGCGTACTGGGCACCTTCACCGGGGTAGAGTACTGCCAGTGTGCCCCGCCCGTGGAGCGGCTCGGAGGTGAAGTAGACCCCGGCCGAGTCGCGGAGTTGTCGACAGTTCGCGTCCGCGAGCCGCTCGGCGGCCCGCAGAAGCTTCTTCCGCAGGTCGTCACGGGTCGCGGCGACGATACCCAGCCGGAAGCCCCCGGGTGCCAACTCCCCTGCCAGCCGTGCTGCCAGAGTGGTCAGAGTGACAGTCGGTTGTCGTTCCAATTCGGCGGCCAACGACAGTACCCGGTCGCGCAGGTCGGCACGGTTCTCCCCGCGAAGCAGGAAGACTTCCGTGTCCCAGCCGGGGCCGGGGGTCGTTCGCAGGAGCGAAGGTTCCCTGGTTACAGGTTTCCCTGTTACAGGTTCCTTGGTTACAGGTTCCGTCCCTGCAGGTTCGGTCGCTACGGAAGGCGCTACTGGAGGCATGCCTGAACCTAGGGCGTGCGGCGAGCATGATCCGATTCTTCGGGGGAAGGTCCGACCCAGGCGGCGCTGGGCGTGGGCCGCTAAGGTCAACCCCGGTTGGCGAGGACCGGTTCGGGGGGGGTAGGCGAGACTCGGCTGGCTTGCTCAGTTCCGCCGGCCACGACCACCTCCGGCTCTCCCTTGGTGCCGTGAATTATTTCATCGACGGCGAACCCGGCCCCGACGGCCGGCTCGATCAGTTTCAGCCCGCGGGCCACCAGGTGCTTTTCCAGGTCCGCCACCATGCCGACCTCGGCCCACGGCCCCCAGGCGATGGAGACGACACGGCCGGGCCACTTCCGGTCCAGGTCGCACGCCATCTTGCTCAGCACCTCGTTGGCGGCGGCATAGTCCGACTGGCCACGGTTCCCGTAGCGGCTCGTGATCGAGGCGAACAGGGCGAAGAACTTCAGCCGCGACGGGTCGAGCCTGCGGGCCAGTGTCAACGTGCTGTCAACCTTCGTGCCGAAGACCCGCTCGAACGATTCGGGCGTCTTGTCCCTGAGTAGCTTGTCCTCGATCACACCGGCGGCGTGGATGACCCCGGTGATCCCGGCAGGCCGGGCGTTCAGCTCGTCGATCAGGGCGGCGAACGCGGCCGTGTCGCGGACGTCGACGCTGCGGTATTCGACGGTGGCCCCGGCGGCCCGGATGGCGGCCAGGTTGGCCCGGATCTCGCGGTCCTTGAGCAGCCGGCGGTACTGGGCCTCGATGACGGCCGGCTTGGCGTCCGGCTGTCGCTTGAGGAGGGCGGCCTTGATCTCGGCCGCACCCCGGAGCGCGGCGGTATCGGCGGGTTCCTCGCTCGGCAGGGGTGAGCTTCCGACCAGCACGAGCCGGGGCCGGAACCGCCGGGCGAGTTCCTCGGCCACCTTCGCCGTGATGCCACGGGCCCCGCCGGTGATCAGGACGGTCGCATCGGGGCCGAGTTCGACGCTCGCCGACTCCCGCGTCAGCGGTCCCGGTTCGACCCGCCAGGTCAGGCGGCGCTGCCCGTCACGACCGACCTCCAGGGGACCGTTCGGGTCACCGAGTTCGGCCAGTAGTTGCTCGGCCAGCCGGGTGGCGGGTGTCTCCGGGTCGACATCCACGACCCGTACCATGACGCCGGGCCATTCGTAGCCCAGGCACTTGGTGAAGCCGACGACGCCGCCGTGGCTGGCAGTGAAGTCAACCGGTAGCTCGCCGCCGAAGCCCATCCGGCCGCCCATCGCGGTGACCGCGAGCAGGACCGCCCCGCCGGTCCTGGCCGACTCCACGATCTCCGCCTCACAGCGACGCGCAAGAAGGTAAAGCGACTTGACGTCCCGCCGCATGCGGGCTTCGGGCGTGTCGTCGGCCGGGGGTTCGGCCAGGGGTAGCAAGTGGATGATACCCGACACGCGGCCGTGGGACTTCTGGATGCGGGACACCAGGTCATCGACGGCAGCCGGGTCGGTCAGGTCGGCGGCGAACACCCCCTCGGGCACAGCCGTCCCGTCGGCCATGCGGATCAGGGCGGTGGAGACATCGAGTTCGGCCAGACGGTCGGCCAGTTCGCGGGCCGTGCCGAGCCGGTCGTCGGTGATCAGGATCGTACCGGTCGGCGGGATGAACCGGGGCCGCGGTGACAGGGGGGCATCGACGAGCCGGACGACGAGCCGTTGAACCTCTCCCTCGCGGGCACCGGGGTGCAGGTCGCCATTGCCCCCGACGGCAGTGGCCGGTGCGGCGGGGGGGCCGTTCGCGGCCGCGTCGGCTGCCGGTTCCTCCAGGGCACTCACGATGTAGTCGGCGATGCCGCGAAGCGTCTTGATGACGGACAACTTCTCCATTTCCAGTTGCGGTTGTCGCCCGTCGGCCCGGGTGCCGATGCTGTCGGCCAGGGTTCCGAGGATTTCCACCCGCTTGATCGAGTCGATGCCGAGGTCGGCTTCCAGGTCCAGGTCGATGCTCAAGGCTTCCTTCGGGTAACCGGTCCGCTCACTGACGAGTTCGAGCAGGCGGGCCAACAACGTCTCGCGGTCGAGCGGGCCGGCGGGGCGTGGGTCGTTCGCGGGGCTAACGGCTGGGGGTGAGCCGGCGGCGTGTCGGCCGTTGACCTCGACGGTAGCACCAGAGGTTGAAGCGGCAGCGGCAACGGGAGCAGGAGCGAGAGCCGGTGCCGGCACCGGCGGCCTGCCGGTCGGTCCCGTCACGGTCGGGGCCGGAGTCGAGTGCGTCACAGCCGGGGCCGGAGTCGAGTGCGTCACGGCCGGGGCCGGAATCGTCCCCGGGATCGTCTCAGTATCAATGGCGGTCGGGATCGTGGGTCGGTTGTTCGCGTCACTAGCCGCCGGTCGGCTGGGTGTCGTGACCGGTGCCAGGTTAAGTGGTGGGCTTGGCGCGTAGCCGTTCGTGTACCCGTCGCCGTTGAGGAGGTGGCTTGCTGGCCCGGGGTTCGGCGTAGCCGTACCCGGCTGCGAACAGCCGAGGAACCCGAGCATCACACTGCGTTGCGTGTCGAGGAACCGTGCCATCACGTCCTGGAATCGCAGCATGACGGCGGCCACCCCGTCCGACACGGGTGGTGCCGCGGCCCGGGAGGTAGGGACGGTGGGCGAGGCAACCAAGGCGGGGTTCGCTTCGGCGGGGGTGGTCATGGTAGTACGCGGGGGTGACGGGGGTGTGGACCGTGGCGACTCCGGTCGGGGCGGGATCGCTCGGTCGGGGGGGGGGGCAGCGGACGGAGCGGGAACCGGAACGGCAGTGGAAGCGGAGGGGGCCACGGCCGCAAGCGTGGCAGGCGCGGCGGGTGTCCGGGCGGGAGCCGGGGTCGGGGATGCAGCCGGTGCCGGTGCCGGGGTGAGAACGGGTGCCGGTGCCGGGGTGGGGGTTGCAGCGGCTGTGGGGTCGGGGCTGCCGGCGGGAATCCCGGGCCGGGCCGCGGGGTTAACGTCGGTTCGGATGCTCCCGTCGCTGCGGTTGTCCGCGGGTAGGGCCTGGCCGAGCAAGCGCGGCTCGGGGCCGTTCCAGGGCCGACTGCGGACGCCGTTGATCACCCAGGTCGTCGGAGAGTAGGTCGGCTTGCCGGTATCCGGTCCGAGCTTGCCGGGATCAAGAGGTCGGATGCCGCGGCCTTGGAACAACCGGTCGAGTCGGGCGGGCACGCCGGCGACGAGCAGTTGACCGAGGAAGTGGGCGAGCTGAAGTAACCCCGGCCGGCCCTTTTGGTCCGTGGCGAGGGCGAGGTGCGGCTGGCCGGCCAGGTTCCGGGAGACCAGGCCGGTAAGGACGGACCCGGGACCGACCTCCAGGAAGACCCGGGCTCCCGCGTCGTACATCGCTCGCAGTTGTTGAGCGAACCTCACGGGCGAGACGAGGTGTTCGGCCAACTGCCGGCCGATGGCAATCGGGTCGGGGTCATACGGGGCGGCCGTGACGTTCGAGTACACCGGTTTCCGTGGGGCCGAGAACGTGACACGGGCGATCGCGGCCGCGAGCGGTTCCCGGGCCGTGGCGATCAGCGGGCTGTGGAAGCCACAGGCCACGGGGATGGGCTGGACCCGCAGGTTCACGGCCCGCAACTTCTCGGCGGCGGTCCGCAGGGCCTCTTCGGTCCCGGACAAAACGGTCTGGCTCGGCGAGTTGTAGTTGGCCACCCAGACATCCGGTGTGCCGTTCAGGACCGTCTCGATGTCCTCGGCGGGGGCCTCCACGGCGAGCATGCCGCCGGGGGTTCGAGCGGCGGCGTCGCGGATGGCAGCCCCCCGCTGGAAGGAGAGCCGGAAGAGGTCGTCCTCGCTCAGGGCGTCGGCGGCGGCCAGGGCGACGTACTCGCCGTAGCTGTGTCCGGCGAAGAAGTCGGCCTCGATCCCGAATTCATGGAGCAGCCGAAGCATCGCCCGGCTCGCGGCCCCGATGGCGGGCTGGGCGACCTCGGTTCGCTGCAGGTTCTGCCGGTTGGCCGCCTCCTGGTCCGGCGTGAAGGGCGACGGCGGGTAGATCAGTCGGCCGAGCGGCCGGTCGAGGTCGGCCAGGAGGGTGCGCTCGGCCCGGTCGAGGACTTCCCGTACCTCCGGGAAAGCCATCGCCTGCTGCGCGAGCATGTCCGGGTATTGGGAACCTTGGCCGGGGAAGAGGAAGGCCACCGGCCCGGCGGCGGCGGGCCGCGCGGCGAAGTAGATGCCGCGCGGGTCGCTGGCGCGTTCGACGGGTCGGGCGAGGAAGTCGAGGGCGACGAGCAGCTTCTCGCTCAGGTCGGAAAGAGACGAGGCCACGACGGCGAGGGTCGGCCGGTCGCCGGGGTCACGACTGGTGGCCCAGAGGCCGGCCGCGAGTTCGGCCAGTCCCGGGGCGGCCCCGGCGAGGAGGGCGTCGCGACACTTCTTCAGGTCGGTGACGAGGCTGGCGATGTCCGGGCGACGCCAGACGAAGAGTTCGGCCGGCCAGTGTCGCAGTCCGCTCTCTTTTTGCGGCAAGAAGTCGCCGGTGTATTCCTCGAGGACGGCGTGGAAGTTCGTGCCGCCGAAGCCGAAGGCGCTCACCCCGGCCGTGCGCGGGTGGTCGGCCCCGTGGACCCACGGCCGCGCCTCGGTGTTCAAGTACAACGGGCCGCCGTCGAGGTTGGCCCGCGGGTTGGGTCTTTCCACCAGCGTGGGCGGCAGGACCTTGTGGTAGAGGGCGAAGGTGGTCTTGATCAGCCCGGCCAGCCCGGCCGCACACTTGCTGTGCCCGATCATCGACTTCACGGAGCCGATCGCACACGACTGCACCGGACTGCCCGCCTCGCGGAGGAGTTGACCGATCGCCTGGGCTTCGGTCTGATCGCCGACCACGGTGCCGGTCCCGTGGGCCTCGATCAGGCCGAGGCGGGCCGGTGAAAGGCGGGCCTGGGCGTAGGCCCGGTGCAAGGCGCGGAGTTGGCCCTCGGCCCGCGGCGCGGTCAGCCCCTTGTCGCGGCCGTCGCTCGAGGAGCCGACCCCTTTGATGACCGCGTAGATGCGGTCGCCGTCCCGCTCGGCGTCGGCCAGCCGCTTCAGGATCGCGACCCCTACCCCCTCCGCCAGGGCGATGCCGTCGGCGTCGGCGTCGAACGGCCGGCAGCGGCCCTTGGGGCTGAGGGCGTGCGTCTTGGAGAACGCCACGTAGGCGTAGGGGGTCTGTACGGCGTCGCCGCCCATGACGATCGCCAGGTCGCTCGTGCCGACGTTGAGTTCACGGACACCGGCATAGAGTGCCGCGAGGCTCGAACCGCAGGCGGCGTCGATGGCCATGTTCGGCCCGCCCAGGTTGAAGCGGTTGGCGACCCGACCGGCGGCCACGTTCAACAGGATGCCGGGGAACGAGTCCTCCGTCCACTCCGGCAGCATCTCCTGGGCCAGCTCGATGATCTGCGACCCGCTGACCGGCACGCCGGGGATCGAGTCGAGAAGGGGCATGCAGGAGCGGAACCCGTAAGCGACGGAGAGCGGCATGCCGCCGCCGCCGATGCCCAGGATGGCGCAGGTACGTTCCCGGGGGAACGGCCGCCGCAGGTATCCCGCGTCGTCCAGCCCCTGGTTGACCGCCTCGAGCAACAGGAGTTGGAGCGGCTCGATTTGCGGAATGCTCTTCGGGGTGATCCCGTACTTGAGCGGGTCGAAGGGGATGTCGGACATGAAGCCGCCCCACTTCGAGATGATCTTGTCACGGGCCCGCGGGTCGGGGTCATAGAACGGCCGCCAGTCCCAGTGCGTGGGGGGGATTTCGATGATGGCATTGGTCTTGGCGAGGATGTTCTCCCAGTACTGCCAAAGGCCGGTCGATTTCGGGTAAAAGCAGGACAGGCCGATGATCGCCACGTCGCAGGGCGGGGGGGCCGGTGGCTCGGAGCATAACCCGGGTACCGGTGCCGTCAGGAGGGTCGGTGGTTCGGAGCGTGACCCGGACGCTGTCAAGAGGGCCGTCGGTTGTGGTGCCAGTCCGCTTGGAGTCGAGGGAGCGGTCGCGGCGGTGCTCGAAGGAGTTGTCGAAGGTGTGGTCGAAGGAGTTGTCGAAGCAGTTGTCCCGGCTGTCGTCGCGGGGGCCGTCGTGGCGGCGGACGCGGGCGTCAATGTCTGACCGCACACCTCGGCGTGCAGGGCCGCGAGGGTCGTCACCTCGGTGCGCAGGGTGGCCACCTGCCCGATCATGTACATGCCGCGGCGGTACTGTTCCTCGTCGGGCACGGGGACCAGACCGCCACCGGCCGACCCCCGGTCCACCCCTTTGCTCGCGACCCGGAGTCGGCCGAGGTTCATCCTCTCCAGGGCCACGCCGATCTCCAGCGGCGTCTTGCCTTCGGCCCTCAGCCGGGCTTTTTCGGCCTCGAACGCCTCCGTATAAGGGGTTGGTATGCAGCGGATGGCATGGCCCGGACCGGTCTCCAGAAGCACGGTATCCTGGCAGGCCCGGGCTTCCTGTTGGAAGCGGGGGGTGATCGCCCCGGCATCCACAGCCTCTTTCGTGAACAGGTAGGCGGTGCCGAGCAGTACCCCGACCTTCGCACCTTTGTCGGCCAGACCCGCGCTCAGGGCCGCGACCATGCCCGCCGAAAGGGCGTCATGGATGCCACCGGCGAAGACCACATGCAATTCGTCATTCGGCCGGCTCGCGAGGTGTTCGGTGAGGACCGCGAGCATCGTTTCCCACAGGGCGAAGCTCGACCGCGGGCCGACGTGGCCGCCGCACTCCTGCCCCTCGAAGATGAACCGCCGTGCCCCGTCCTTCAGGAAGCGTCGCAGCAGGCCCGGCGAAGGGACGTGAAGGTACGTCCGCACACCGAGGGTCTCAAGCTCCCGGGCCTGGTCGGGTCGGCCGCCGGCGATGATGGCGAAGGGGGGCTTACAGGTCCGAAGGGCCTCGAGTTGTTCCTGGCGGATCTCCGGGGGGACGAAGCCCAGGATGCCGACGCCCCACGGCCGGGTCCCGAGCCTGGCCCGCGTCTGCTGGAGGAGTTGCTCGGTCTCGGCCTTGCGAAGGAGGGCCAGGGCCAGGAACGGAAGTGCCCCGGCGGCGGCGACCGCGTCGGCGAAGGCGGCCGTGTCGCTCACCCGGGTCATCGGGCCTTGCAGGATCGGGTAGCGCGTGCCCAGCGACCGGGCTAACGGTGCCCCTTCACGGAGGGGGCGTAGGCATTGGGCGGCCTCGAGGAGTCGGCCGGCCCGCTCGGCGATGAGTTGTAGGATACCGGCCACAGTGACCCCTTCCTCGGCCAGCCCGACGGCCAAGGCCACATCCTGTCCGACCGGCCAGACGCCAAGGGCCGGGTCAGGTGCGATGAGCAAATCAGGTGCGGGGAGTGGGGCTGGTGCGATGACCAGATCAGGCGCGGAGGCCGGTTCTGGCGCACGGGCCGGGTCCGGTGTGGAGGCCGGGTCCGGTGCGGGGACCGCGCCGCGTGACGCCGTGGAAAGCCGGGCGGGACCGGATTCGGACCGCCGGATGAACTCGGTCGCGGCGGGGCTGTCGGCTCGCGAGTAGAGGCGGAACGATTCTCCGGTCGCCAGGCGAACGACGGTCGTTTCCCCCCCGTCGAGTGCGGCGATACGGCGACGGGCGGCCTCGGACAGCGGCGACTCCCGGGCCAGAAGCAATTGCGAATCGAGGACGATTCCCCGGGCACCGGCGGCGAGGCACGCGGCGGTGGTGTGTGGCCCGATCCCGCCGCGGACGTAAAAAGGCACCTTCAGCCCGTGCCGCTCGCTCTGCTGTCGCCACCTCTGGATCAGGACGAACGAGGTGTCGGTGCCGACGCGGCCGCCGGCCTCACTCCCCTTCAGGACCACGGCGTCGGCCCCGGCTCGGACGCCGCGGACGGCCTCTGCCCAACTCACTGCTTCCCGCCAGACCGCCAGCCCGCGGGCCTTTAAGCTGCGGATCAGCTCGGCGGTCTCGGCCGTGTCGCGACCGGTCACGATCACGAGGGACGGTGAACGGGCGTGACTTCCGTTCTGAATCGCCTCGCGCTGGATTGTCTCCCGGAGGTGAGGAGTGGCGGGGGAGTCTGCCGCGAGCAGGACACCGTAACCGCTTGGGGCGAATCGGGTGAGTTTATCCAGAGCGACCGCCACGACCGCGGGGGCGACGGGGTATTCGAGGTCGAGGACTCCCCGGGCACCGGCCCGACAGGCCGCGATCGCCAGGGACGGATCACCACTCCCGGGTGGGGTCAAGACGATCAGATCACGCAGGTCCATCAGTCTCCTCGCGGAATCGGACCTCCTTGTCCTGCGTCACTCACCTTATGGGACAGGCCCAAAAAACCCACCAAGGTCCGTTGGGGCGGTTCGATCCCTGCGACGGCTAGTATCGTCGTTCCAGACCGGATCGGCAATTTGGGTAGTGTAGAGAGTTACGGCACCGGTGGTGATACCCGCAACCCGGAATCGGCTACCGGGGCCGGGAATGAGGGGCCGGCAGGCCGACCGTTCCGTCCGCCGGTCTTGAGCGGCTCGAAACGATTAATTCGGGCGACACGGTCACGTCGATAACACGCTGCGTAGCGGTGGTGGGTCGCACTCCCGGAGGGGAACATGTACCGTACCGTTGTTCTCGTCCTGGTACTGCTAGCCGGTTGCCAGCCCTTTTACGTTCGCACGGACAACCGGGTTGCGGTCGCCGGTCCGGTCGAGACCCGAGTACTCGGTCCGGTCGAGACGCGGATCAGCACCGACCTGCCGCCCGTCAACCCCGCGGCGGGGCGGGTGCGGCCGGTGGTCGTTCGGACGGGCACCGTGGCCGCCCGGGTCGCGGTCGTGGACGTCGACGGTCTGATCCTGAACACCCCGTTTGCCGGTCTCCTCTCGGTGGGGGAGAACCCGGTCGCCGTGTTCCGCGAGAAGCTCGATGCCATCGAGGCGGACGGGGGCGTGGTGGCCGTCGTATTGCGGGTGAACAGCCCCGGCGGCGGGGTGGCGGCCTGCCAGGCGATGCGCCGGGACCTGGAGCGGTTCAAGCAGCGGACGAATCTTCCGGTGGTGGCGTGCCTGCTCGACACCGCCACCGGAGGGGCCTACTACCTGGCCTCGGCGGCCGACCGGATCGTGACCGGGCCGGCCACCGTGACCGGGGGCCTCGGCGTCATCCTCAACCTGTACAACCTCCAGGACCTGATGGCCCAATTCAACATCCTGCCGCAGCCCGTGCAGGCCGGGAAACTGACCGACATCGGCACCTCGGCCCGGGCCTTGAAACCGGAGGAGAAGGAACTCCTGCAGGCGATGGCCGACGAATTTCACCGGCAACTGCGTGACGGGGTGGTGCGGTCGCGGCCGAAGGTGGACACCGCCGAGTCGACGTTCGACGGCCGGATCTTCACCGGAACACAGGCCCTCGCCCGCGGCCTGGCCGACCGCACCGGCGATCTGGACGACGCGATCGAGTTGGCCTTCGAACTGGCCTGCGGCAGCCCGGCTCAGCTACCGGGGCGGCCCGAGGTGGTGCTCTACCGGCGGGCCAACGACCCGGCCCACTCGGTCTACGCGGTCACCGCCAACATTCCCCTCCAGGGGGTGGGACTTTTCCCCAGCATACCCGGTCTCGACCGGAGCAAGCTGCCGACGTTCCTCTCGGTCTGGCAGCCGGAAGTGACGCTCGAAAAACTCGCCGGTAAGTGACATCGCCTCGGCCGGGGCCGGTCCGGTGTAGCGGCTCGCGGCACAGTCGCAGCCGGGTCGGATCGCGGCGTCGGCCGGATCGCGGCGTCGGGGTCGTCGCATCAGGGTCGTCGTGTCGGCCGGATCGCCGCGTCGGCCGGATCGTCACCCCCGGGTTGCTCCGGTTACAATGCCGTCATGCACGCGATCTTGCTCACCGGGGCGGCCCTGGTCGGACTTCCGGTCCTCTTGCACCTGATCATGAAGCAGGAGCCGAAGAGGCTTCTCTTCCCGGCGTATCGCTTTCTCAAGCAGAAACTGAAGACCAATCAGCGGAAGCTGCGGCTGCGGCACGTGCTGCTACTCGCCCTGCGGATGTTGCTCATCGCCTTGTTCTGCCTGGCCCTCTATCAACCAACCCTCAAGAGTGACCGTCTGAACATCCGGGGGGAACAGCCGGTCGCGACCGTGATCGTGATCGACACCAGCCCGAGCATGGGCTACACGACCAACGACAAGACCCGTCTGGCCGAGGCCTGCCGCCGGGCCCTGGAGTTACTCGACGAGCTGCCGGAGAAGTCCCCCGTCGTGGTCGTGGCTACCGACGAGCCGGCCGGCTACTGGCAGGACGTGGCCGAGGCCCGACGGCAGATCGAACGGCTCGACAAACCCCGCGGCGGTCCTCAGCCGCTGACGACGGCCCTGGCCCTGGCTTACCAACTGCTGACCGGCATCGACGCCCCGGAGGCCGACGACCCGAGCCAACTGCCCAAACTCGTCGCCGTCTTCACCGACCGCACCGCCGCCTGCTGGGACGCTACCCGTGTGGAAGAACTGAAGAAGCTCCGTGAGACGATACCCGGTCCGAAGCCGACCCAGTTGGTCGTCGACGTGGGCGCGGACCAGCCCCTCAACGTCGGCCTTCTCGCCGCCGAGATGAAGCCCCAGGTGATCGCGGCGAATCAGGCGGCCGGGGTCACGGTCACCGTCGCCGCCACCGGCCCGGCCGAGCTTCCCCCCGTCGAAGCCGTCGTCCTGGCTCGTTTGAACGGCTCAAGCCCGGAGCGGCGGCTGGTGACCGTCCCTCAGGGGCAGTCCCGCACGGTCAACTTCGAGTTCAGGAACCTGAAGCCGGGAATTCAGCAGGTCGAGTTCGCGCTGGAAACGCCGGACAAGCTCCTGGCGGATAACACCCGCTACCTGACGTTCCGGGTGGCCGAAGCCCGTCGCATCCTGACGATCTCGGACGACCCCGAGTCGGCCGCGTTCTGGCAGATGGCCCACGCGGCCAAGAAGGAATTCGACTGCCTGGTCGTGCGTCCCGACGACGTGACGACCGGCGAGGGCGGCCGGACCGAGGTCCGTTACCCCCACCCTGAAAAGCCGGGCGAAACCCTCAAGCAGGACCTCAGCAACTTCGAGGTCGTGACCCTCTTGGCCGTGGCCGAACCGGACAAGCCGTCTGGTAACTCGCTCTGGGACAAGCTGCGGCCGTATGTCGAGGCGGGGGGCAAACTGCTGATCGTGCCCGGGCCGGACCTCTCGCCCGACTCCTACAAGGCGGGCGGGAACCTGATGCCCGCGGAGTTCGTCCGTGTGATCGACACCCGCAGCCTTCAGCCGCCCCCGCCCCGACAGACCGCCCCCGGTTGGGACACCCCCCGGGACGGGGCCAACGGCGTGACCTGGGCGATCTTCGACAACGAACGGGTCCTGCAACACCCCATGCTGCGGCCGTTCCAGGAGTGGAAGGCCCGTCCCAACGTGGACGCCGTGAAGTACCCCCGGCTCACCTGGAAGTACTGGGAACTCAAGCCGGACCCGACGGCGACGGTGATCGTCCGCTACAACGACGCCGAGAAGGAAGCCGACCGCCGACCGGCCGTGATCGAGCGGAACGTCGGCGGCGAGTCGCGGGGTGGCGAGCCGCGGGGCGGTGAGTCGCGAGGACGTGACGGACCCGAGGCCCCGGAAGCGGTGCGAGGCCGCGGACGGGTACTGCTGCTCTCCACCCGGCTCGATGTGCCGAGCGAGGAACAACCGGCCTGGAACAACTACTGGGAGCTCGAAGGTTCCTCCTGGTACGTCGTCTTCCCCTGGCTCGTGACCCGCTACCTCGCCGGTGACACCGCCGACGCCAACTTCAACTTCCCGGTCGGTCAGGTCGTGGTCGTCCCGCTCCCCCGGGGTGCCCCGCGCGGCACTCGCGTGCTGATCGACAACCCGACCGTGGTCGGCAACGATGCCCTGATCGAGCTGGGCGAGAAACAGACGGAGCTACGGCTCGGTCCGCCGCGGATCAACCAGCCGGGAAACTACCTCCTGACGGCCCCGGCGGTCAGGTGGCGAGACGGGTTCAGTCTGAACATCCCTGTCGAGGAGAGCAACCTGGAGAAAGTGCCGGTCGCCGGGATCGAGGAACTCACCGGGGCCGGCAGCGTAGTCCCGGTGGGCAAGGACGTGAGGCTCCGGGACGTCATCCCGTTGGTGCTCGACCAGCCGATCGACCTGTTCCCGTGGTTACTGATCGCCGTCCTGATCTTGCTCGCCGTCGAGGGCTTGCTTGCGAGCCACTTCTACGGCCCCAAGAGATGAGGATGAGGCGGCGTGGGTGAAAATCCTCGGGCAGGCAGGCGGCGCGGCGGTGACGGCGTGGCAGGTGTGAACCTCGGGCCGCTCCTGTTTCCGGGTTCCCGGTTCCGTCACCGCGGGGGTCGGCTCGGTGCGACCGGGATCAATCGAACTTAAAACCGGTCATGGGCGGGGCGATGTCGTGTTCGGCCTTGTCTTTACGCAGGTGTTTCAGGGCGGCGGGGTCGCCCGCCGTCAGGTCGGGTAAGAGGTCGGGGGTCGTGGTATTGGGGGAAAACGGACCCGTGCTCCGGCCCGGTAGTCCGCTCGAAAAGTACCAGCAGGTTCCCAGCAGTAGCGCGACCGAGGCGGCTAGGGTGTAGCGGGCTTTCGCCGTCGGGTCGGTCAGCGGCGGTCCTGCCGGGGCCGTGAGTACTACCTGTGCCGACGCGGCCGGGGAGGAGGCGAGCGGGCGGGGTGTGCCGAAACGGGGGTTGCCGGGCAAGGCGGTACCGGGCGAGGCGGTGCCGAGCGAGGCGGTACCGAGCGAGGCGGTGTCCGGGGCCGCCGGCCAGGGATTCTTCAACTCAGACTTGAAGAAGTCCGAGAGGATCCGGTCGATCGGTTCGGGTGTGGTCGGCGTCATGATTTCGTCTCGCGGCCGGGTGTTCCGGTGGCGAAGTCCCCGTGGGTCGAGAGTCGTTCGGAGAGCCGCTGTCTGGCCCGGCTCAACCGCATGTGGACGGCCGAGACGGCGATTTCGAGCCGTTCGGCGATGGCGTTGGCGTCGTAGTCCAGGGCGTAGCGGAGGGTCAGGATCTCCCGGTCGGAAGGGGCCAGTTCCTCCAGGGCCGACCGCAGTTGGGCGAACAGTTCGTCACGTTCCAGCCTCTCGGCCGGGCTGGGTTGCGTGGAACGCACGCCGTTGAGCAATTCCGGCGGTTGGGTGCCGTTGCGCCGGAAGGCACTCTTGGCGTAGTCCTCGGCCAGGTTGCGGGCGACCCGCAGCAGCCAGGCCCGCGGGTTTTGGATCTCTTCCCCGGCTTCCCATCGTTTCCACAGGCGGAGGAACGTCTCGTGGGTGATGTCCATGGCCAGGTCGGAATCCATCCAACGGGCGTAGGCCAAGGCCCAGACCTCGCGGCTGTGGTGGGCGTAGAGCGTTTCGAACTCGGCCCGGCGGGGCGAACCTCCGGCGGGGCCTGACGTTGGCTCGGGACTCTTCGACATCGGCCGGTCAGCCAACCCGTTGCCTGAGGCGCTCCGGCGTCGCGTTCACCCAAGAAGACGACTCGGTGCCCTCATCCTAACCGACGACGACCAGGTTGTCGCGGTGGACGAGTTCGGGGTAGGGAACCCTGCCGAGGAGCTTGACGATCTGTTCGGTCGATTTGCCGCAGAGCCGCCCCGCCTCGACCGACGAGTAGTTGCTCAGGCCGCGGCCGATCTCCACGCCCGCCGCGTCACAGATCGCGACCACGTCGCCCTTGCCGAACTCGCCCTCGACGGTCAAGACCCCCACCGGCAATAAGCTCTTGCCCTGGTTGACGATCGCCCGGACCGCCCCGGCGTCGATCCGCAGGGTCCCTCTGGGCCGGGCGGTCAACCCCAGCCAGCGCTTCCAGGCCGGGATGTCGTCCCCGTGGGGCAAGAACAACGTCCCGACCGGTTCTGCCGCGAAGATGCGATCCAGGATCCGGTCGCTCGAGCCGTTGGCGATGATCACCGCCTCGCCGGCCGCGGTCGCCAGACGGGCCGCGCGGAGCTTGCTCCGCATGCCCCCGGTGCCCAGGACGCTCTTGGTGGCGGCCCCCAGGCCCGTCACCGCCGCGTCGATGACCGGTACCGTCGTGAGCAATTTCGCATCCGGGTTGGTCCGTGGATCGTCGGTATAGAGGCCGTCCACGTTGGTCAGCAGCACCAGCAGCGGGGCACGGAGCAGGTTCGTGACCAGGGCCGCCAGGTGGTCGTTGTCGCCGAACTTGATCTCGGCCACGGAAACGGTGTCGTTCTCGTTGATGATCGGCAGGGCACCGTACTCGAACAAGGTACGGATGGTATTCCGCACGTTGAGGTAGCGGACCCGGTTGTCGAAGTCGCCGGCCGTCAGCAGGATCTGAGCGGTCGGGATGCCGTAGGTGTCCAGGCACTCCTGGTAGGTCTGCATGAGTGCCGACTGGCCCACGGCGGCACAGGCCTGGAGGTGCGGCAGGTGTGCCGGCCGCTTCCCCAGGCCGAGCTTACCGACCCCCGCCCCGATGGCCCCGGACGTGACCAGGGCCACCTTTCGCCCCCCGGAGCGGAGGCGGTAAAGTTGGTCGGCCAGGTCCTGGATGCGGCGGCGGTCGAGCCGGCCGGTCGCGTCCGCCAGCACGTTCGTGCCGACCTTGACGACCACCGTGTGTGCGTTCGCCACGATCGCGGTCCGGTTCGGGTCGGGAGCTTCTACCATGTTTCCACCATGGGGTCCTATCACAACTTGGGGACCTGTCACAACCGGGGGCGGGGGAGCGATCGGAACCGGGCCAGTTACGGACCGCTTACCGAGGTTAGTACCGAACCGCCCGGCGACTACAAGGTGCGTGCGTCAAGGTGCGAGCGTCGCCGGGCCGGGTTCATCCCGGCCGGCCGGTCGTAGAAGGTGAGGCCCGGTAACGCCCGGGTAACGGGGGCAAGTTAGATTTGACGGGGGTGGTCGCAAGTGGTTATCATTTGCTCAGCGTGGGGCGATCGTTGTCCACCTCTCCCCCAACGGCACCCCGAGCAAGCTCCGCGTGAGTCGCACCGGACTGAGTCGCACCGGACCTCGAAAGGACCGCGACGATGACTGTGAGGGGTAGATTCCACCGGGCGGGGACGACGGCAGTCACGCTCCTGCTGGTGGTGATGCCGGCCCCGCTGGCCGGGGAAGAACCGGGTAAGTCGCGGCCCGGACGCCCGGTCGTGGCCCAGCCGGTCGTGGCCCAGTTGCGGCTCCAGGCCGAGACGGCGGAGAGGAACGGTGATTGGGAGGCGGCCTTCGCAGCGTACTGCCAGTTGCAGGTTGCCGACCGCGGCGCGCCGGATGTGCGGGACAAGCTGAACGCCGCGCTGCGCCGCGTGCAGCAACTCCGCCGCCACAGCGACCCCCAGTACCTCCACTTCGTCCAGACCACGACTCTAGCCGACGCCATCAAGCTGTTCGGCGAAGTGCTGACGAAGGTCCCGGCCCTGTACGTCGATCGGGACCGGGCCAGGCCGCAGATCCTCTGGGAACACGCCCTGGAGGAACTCGCCCGGGCCGTGGGCGGTGTCGCCTTCCGGCAAGCCTTCCTGGACGGCGCTTCGGCCGATGCCGTCGAACGGTTCAGCACCTCCCTGCGGGTCTATTGGCCCAAGCAGACGATCACGAGTGCGGCCGACGCCCGGGTTCTGTTGCGGAAACTCGTCGCCGAGGCCCAGAGCCTGTTCACCGTCCGCACGCCGTCCGCGCTGGTGCTGGAACTGATCTGCGGGGCGTGCGGGGGGCTGGACGAGTATACCGTCTATCTCAACCCCTCCGAGTGGTCGACTGAATCGCTCCCCGCTCCGGCCGACCTGACCGCCCTGGGAGTGTACCTCCGCCACAGCGACGGCGGTCTGATCATCGCCGGGGTCGCTCCTGGCTCCTGGGCCGCCTTCCACACCCCGCTCCGCCGGGGCGACCGGGTGATCCGTCTGAACGGCCGCTCCACCGAAACGGCAAGCCCGTCGCTCACCGCCGAAGCCCTGTGCAACCCCATCGACGGCTTCCACGAACTCGAAGTGGCCGTGGGCGAACCGGACTCTCCCTCCGTTCTCGTCCGCCTGCCGACCCAGGTTCCCTCGGTGTACGGCATCGGCACCGCCGGCGGGAAGGACGGCGTGGGGTACGTGCGGATCGGGTTGTTCACGGCCTCCACCGCCCGCGAACTCGACGAGGCGATCGCCACCCTGCGAAGCACCCACGGGGTCCGCGTGCTGGTCCTCGATGTCCGCGGCAACATGGGCGGGTCCTTCCTGGCCGGTGTGGAAGCCACGAAGCGGTTCCTGCCGGCCGGGGTCATCGTGACCACCCGCGGGCAGTTCGCCCAGGTCGATAACCGCCCCTTTTCTTCCGACAGCGGCCCGACTGCCCACGACCTGCCCCTGGTCTTGCTCGTCGATGCCGAGACCGCCTCGGCCGCGGAGGTGATGGCCGCGGCCCTGAAGGACCACAACCGGGCTACCCTCATTGGCATGCCCACCTTCGGCAAGGGAGCGATCCAGTACCCCGTGCGGCTCGACTCGCTCGACGACCGGGATGCTCGTGGCAGACCGAAGACGAACAAGTCGGGCGGCGTGCGGCTGACGATCGCCCGGCTCTTCTCCCCCCGCGGCACGGCCATCAACGGCGTCGGCGTCACGCCCGACATTCTCGAAGCCGACCCGCGCCGGCAACTCGAACTCGCCGTGGACAAGGCGATCGAACTCCTCCCCCTCTCACCAATACCGCCAGTCTCACCGGTGTCCCCGATGTCCCCGACGTCGCGACCACTTCCGATGATGCCGTGAGCCTGACCCGGATCCGGGGCTGATGTCTTGCGCTTACGCTGTGGTGCGTGTTGACCGGCATCGACGCGCACCACCGGCCCGGTAAAAGTCGTCAGTAAAAACCCCTAGGCCAGATATAAGAGGCCGGCGACCAAGGGTCGGGCACCCTCGGGGGATCGCCGGCCTCGGGCGGGTTGTGAGGTGAGCGGGCTTGCCGCCCGGGCGGGACGCGGGCGGCGGGCCGCTCCCTGGGGCGGTCACTGGTTGAACAGGAAGCCCTTCGAGTTCAACAAGGCCCAGATGATGTTCTCGTAAGCGACCTTCACGGTCTTGCTCGCCCGGTGCTTCTCGATGTGCTCGAGGGCCAGGTTGAGCTTTTCCGGGGTCGGTTTGCTTCCGACCGCCAGGATGAACAATTCGGTGACCTTCTCGGCATCGGGCCGCGGGTCTTTGGCGAGTTGGTCGGCCCGTCCGCCGACGCGGGAGATCTTGTCCTGCACTTCCTGGCTGTTGAGCAGGTGCAGTGTCATGGCCAGGCTGGCCTCGTTCACCCGCTCACACTCGCAGGCGCTGATCCGTTGCGGCCGGCCGGACACGTCAAGGAAGTACGACTGGAACGACTCGTCGGGCAGCATGATGGCCCGGGTCGGGGCGAACCTGTCGGCCGGCAGGCCGGGGAACGTCGTCGGGCTGTCGGTGAGCTTCGAGACGGCGTCGAAGAGCACCTCGGCCGGGAGCCGCTTCGGGTAGTAGCGGGCGAACGACTGCTTGTCGGCGGCGTTGTACTCGTTGGGGACCGAGGACAGTTGGTAGGTCCGGCTCGTGCAGATCGTTCGGATCAGCGACTTGAGGCTGTAGCGGTTGTCGATCAGGTTCTGGGCCAGGGCGTCGAGCAGTTCGGGGTTGGAAGGCGGGTTGGTCACCCGCATGTCGTCGAGCGGGTCGACGACACCCCGGCCGAAGAAGTGGGCCCAGTAGCGGTTGGCCACGGCCCGGGCGAAGAACGGGTTCTTCGGCGAGGTCATCCAGTCGGCGAACTTCTCGCGCGGGTCTTCGTCGGCCGAGGCGGTCAGGGCGGGGGCGTCGAGCGGTTTCATGGCGGCCGGCTGCCCGGTCCGCTTGTTCGGGACCGTCCCCGAGGGCTTGACGACGATCGCCTGCTTCTGGGCCTGCTGCTGGGTCACCCGACCGGGGGTGGGGACGGGCTTGAGGCCGACGCGGGCGAAGAACGCCGCGACGCCCCAGTAGTCGTCCTGGCCCCACTTCTCATAGGGGTGGTGGTGGCAGTTGGCGCAGGCCAGCCGCTGGCCGAGGAACACCTGGCTCACGTCGTCCACGAAGTTCTCGGCCGTCTTCACCTCCTTGTACCACACCGTGGGGGGCGACTTCGCTTCCTCCCCGGTCGCACAGAGGATCTCGCGGACGAAGGCGTCGTAGGGCTTGTCGGCCGCGATGCTCTCGCGGATCCAGGTGTGGAAGGCGAAGGTCCCGTAGGCCCGCTCGGGCAGGTTCCGCCGCTTGACCCGGAGGATGTCGGCCCACTTGTTCGCGAAGTAGTAGGCGTATTCCGGGCTGTCGAGCAGTTTGTCGACGAGCTTGGCCCGCTTAGCCGGGTCCCGGTCCGCCACGAAGGCCAGGACGTCGGCGACGTCCGGCAGGGTTCCGGTCACGTCGAGGTAGACGCGGCGGATGAACACCTCGTCGGAACAAGGCTCACTCGGCGCGATGTTCAGCTCCCGCCACTTGCGGGCGGTCGCCTTGTCGATCGGGTTCGACTCGGGGAAGTCGAACGCGACGGCCGGGCCGGCCCGGGGCACCGTGACGGTGAAGACGGTCACCTGTCCGCTGAAACGGGCCATGATGGCGGCCTGGCCGGTGAGCGCCAGGGTGTTCACCAGCCCGGCCTCGGTCACGGTGGCGATGTCGGTGTCGTTGCTCTCGTACTGGGCCCGACGGGTCACGTCCTCGACCGAGCCGTCGGAGTAGTGGGCATAGACGGCCAGTTGCTGGCGGCCCTTGCGGTCGACGACGCGGGACTCGGGGTACACCGAGATCCTCGTCACGGTCGGGTCGGACGGGCTGCCGAACGGCATGCCGGTGGCGATCCACCGCCGCACGATCTTGTATTCCTCGCTGTCCGGCTCCATCTTCTTGCCGCCGCCGTGGGCGATCCGTCCGGTGGCCTTCAGGAGCAGCAAGCTGGCGTCGGGCGCGGCGGGCAGCAGACGGCGTCCGCGGCTCTCCTTGAGCAGGTTGTCGTAGTCGAATTGCGGGTCAAAGCCGAGCAAGGACAGGCGGAAGCCGTTCTGGCCGGCGATCTTGCCGTGGCAACCGCCCGAGCTGCAACTGAGCTTGGTAAAGATCGGCACGACGTGGTTGGCGAAGTTGATCGGCAGAGGGGCTTCCATCTTCTCGGCGGTCACGGGGACCTTGACGGACAGGCCGTGGGCGGTCGCGGTGATCACGGCGCTGCCATTACCGACGGGGAAGACGCGGCCGTTCGGCTCGACGCGGGCCACGGCCGGGTCAGAGACCGTGTAGGTTGCGGAGCCGGTCAGGTCGATCTCGCGGCCGTCGGCCTGCTTCCCGGTCAGGATGAGTTGGGGGGCATCGTCCATGCCCTTGAGTCTCAAGGTGGGAGGGTAAGCGGTGAGGGCGGTCACGGGGGCGGCGGCGGCGGCAGTGGCGAGGGCCGGCACACCGAGCGTCGCCGCGACCAGTGTGAGCAGGTATCGCGTCATGGGTGGGACCCGTGGGTGGTGGCAGTTATCGACAAGAATTGTACCGAATTAGGCCAAGGACCGGGGGGCCGTGAACTCCCCGGTTCGTTCGTGGCGGGGTCGGAAGTAGGCGGTCACAAGCGCTCACGCTTGCGGGCGGTCGCGAACGCTGAACGCTTGTGGGCGGTCGTAAGCGGTGGCAGTCGCTACAAGTCGTTGACCGTCGTCGGTCGCCCCGGTCGTCGGGGTAAGGTCAAGCTCGGGGTAAGCAGGCGGGGCCGGGCGGTCTTCGCCGTTGGCGATCGGTCGTCGGCCACGATTCGCATCGCCCGAGGGACCGAGGGGCGGCCTTGGCCACCCCTCGGTCGTGCGGCCGGGCTTTTCAGCCGAGGAGTTCCTTGACCGGTTCCCGCTCGTCGAGGATGTACATCGGTCGGCCGGAGCCGTTGAGGAACGTGATACTCGGGTCGATGCCGAGCTGTCGGTAGATGGTGCTGAGGATCATGGGCACGGTGCAGGGCCGGTCCTTGGGACGCTCGCCCTTGGCGGTCGTCGATCCCACGGCCTGACCCATCTTCAGGCCGCCGCCGGCGATCAGGGCGCTCATGACGGGTGCCCAGTGGTCGCGGCCGGCGTTGCCGTTGATCTTGGGGGTGCGGCCGAACTCACCCCACATCACGGTGATGACATCGTCCTGCATGCCGCGGTCGTGCAGGTCTTGAATCAGGTTGGCGATGCCGCGGTCCACCAGGGGGAGTTGCTTCTTGAGGGTGGTGAAGTTCTGGCCGTGGGTGTCCCAGCCGCCGATGGACAGGGTGACGCACCCGACGCCGGCCTCGACCAGCCTCCGGGCGGTGAGGAACTGCTCGACCCCCTTGTAGCGTTCGAGGGTCTTGGGGTCTTCCTTCTTCAGGTCGAGGGCGTCGCGGACCACGCCGGCCGTCACCATCTCCAGGGCCTTCTCGGTGTAGGCGTCCATCCCCTTCATGGTGCCGCTGGCGTCGATGTCGCGGCGGGTGTCGTCGAAGGCGGCGAGCAGGCCGCGGCGGTCGTCGAGCAGGTCCAGGGACACCCCCTTGGCCAGTCGCAGGTTGGCATTGCCGGCCCCGCCGGGGGTGAACGGCCGGTGCGCGATGCCGAGGTAGCCCGGCTCGGTCCCGCGACTCATGCCCCGCAGGCTGACGAACGGCGGCACGGCCCCGTTATTGTCGGCCCGTAACTTCGAGACGACCGAGCCGAAGCTGGGGTGGTTGGCCGTGCGGTTCACCCGGTCCGGGTAACCGGTCATCACCAGGCTGTCACTGTGTTCGTCGACCGAGACGATCGAGCGCACGCAGGCCAGCTTGTCCCACATCCTCGCCTGCAACGGGAAGTGCTCGCAGATCTCCACCCCGGGGACGTTGGTCTTGATCGGCCGGAACTCGCCGCGGTACTCGGCCGGTGCGTCCGGCTTGAGGTCGTACATGTCCATGTGGGACGGGCCGCCGGGCAGGTAGATCATGATGGCGGACTTGTAGGACCGGCTAGCGGTCTTGGCGCTGGCAGCCGAGCTAGCCGAGGCAGCCGAGGCGGCCCGGGCCGCGAGCAGGTCGGCCAGGGTCAGCCCGGCACCGAAGGCCCCGATCTGCAGGAAGTCACGCCGACGCAAGCCGTCGCAGAACCGATGAGGGGTACCGAGGAAGCGCAGCATTTTTCACCCTCGTGGGAGTGGTAGGTAGGTGGGTAAGGTGGGAACCGACGTCCGTCGTGGCTCGGCCAGGACTGGCCGCGTGATCCGGCCGGGGGGTGTATTTCCTGTACTCGGCCATCGACTCATCCGATCTTCACATCCCCGACCGGCACTGTCAACTCGGAAAATCATCCGAATTTCGGCAAGCTTGGTCATGGCAAGCCCGGTTACGGCAAGCTTGGTTACGGCAAGCCCGGTTACGGCAAGCTTGGTTACGGCAAGCCCGGCGGAGGCGGTGGAACTGGCCGACGGCGGCAGGGCTGTGGTTAGCGCCTCGGGGTTGCAGGGTTCGCTGGCGCGGCAGTGTCCGCTGGCGTAGCTGTGGGCGGCGGGGGCCCGCACGGGTCGGCGGACCGGTACGGCAGGACGTAGCGCACCCCGAAGACGAAGAAGGCCAGGTTCGCGGCCGTGTCACAGAAGTGGAAGACCTCGTGCCACTGGAACCAGCCCGGCACGATGACCGGCCACTCGGCGAGTTCACAGACGATCCCCCCGGTATAGAAGGCCGCCCCGAGCCAGACCCAGTTCATGGCCCGCCAGCCCAGCGCCCGGTAGTAGTGCAGCACCGGGGCCATACCCGACCAGCCCAGGGCCAGGAACATGCCCGCCGCCAGCTCCATTCGCGGCTTGGGGAAGATCCAGATCGTGACGTATCCGGTCAGGGCCAGACCCCAGACCAGGGTCAAGCACCAGCGTCGCCACTGGCCCCGCAATAAGACGGCCAGTGCCGGTGTGTTCGTGCCCGCGATCAGCAGGAAGATCGCCGAGTAGTCGAGCCGTTCGTAGAACCGTCGTTCCTCGGGCGAGTCAAAGTGAACGCCGTGGAACAGACCGCTGGCGGTGAACAGCGTCACCATCGACAGGCCATAAAGGAGGAAGGCCAGGCGGCGGCCCCGGCCGGCGAGGCGGATCATGACCACCGTGGCGAAGACGGCCCAGACGGCCGTAAGCAGGTGCGACGCGGCACTGACGGGTTCACGCAGTTCGAACACGATGACCTTCCAGCTTCAACAAGAGAGGACACAAGACAAGAGAGGGCAGGGCAGGCCGGGGCACGGGTTGCTCCGGATCGGTAGTCGGTACGGCAGGCGGCCCCAGGAGCCGGGCGTGACCCGGGCCTGGAGCCGGAGCATTCGGAGCCGGAGCATTCGGAGCCGGAGCATTCGCAACCGGAGCTTGCGACGGTGTTCGGCGGACCGTTCGGCGGACCGGTCACCGGGCCGCTGCGTTCGTTTGGCCGGGCGGCTGTCGCGAACTGCGGCGTAGACTGCAGCATGGGTCGACTGCCGCGACCGTGTAAGGGCGGGCCGTGGCGAGGTCGTGCTGTAGCGGGTCAGGGTCTCGCGGGGCCGCGGTTCGGGTTGGGGGGCTTCGGTGGCGGTCACGGATTGGGTTTACGGGCTGAACTTGTCAGGGGCCACGGCGTGAGCCACCAACCGGGATTAGTCCGTTGCCTTGGGGGCTTGCCTGTGCGAAACTAAGTTACCTGCCTGCCCCGAGGGCAAGTACACGATCGCGACTACCGTCACGTGACTGCTGTCACGTGTTGGTAATCGGCTGTGATCGACACCCCGCCGCCTACCCCGACAGCCTACCGTGAACCGGACACGTTTGCCAGCACTTCCCGCCTTGCTGATCGGAATATTCGTGGTCGCCGGCGGAATGACCGGCCAGCCATCGGCCGGGGACGGGAGCATCGTACTGAAGGGTCACACCGACAGCGTGGAGGCCGTCGCCGTCAGCCCCGACGGCACCCGTGTGGCCAGCGCCTGTGCCGACCGAGAGGTGCGGTTGTTCGAACTGGCGACCGGAGCGCTCGTCCGCGCTTATGCCGGCGAGGCGGGTCACAAAGGGCAAGTCCTTGCCGTGGCCTTCAACTCCCGGGGCGATCAACTTGCTACCGGTGGGGCCGATAACACGGCCCGTGTCTGGGACGTGCCCGTGAACGTCCCCGTGACATCTTACCCCGCCGGGGCGGCGGCCACGCGGGTCTTCGTCTCCGCGGCCGATGGCAAGACCTTCGCGGTCGCCCGGTCCGACGGCGTCGTCAGGATTTTCCCCCAAGGGGAGGAGAAAGGGGCGATCGAACTCAAGGGGCACACTGGGGTAGTACGATTCCTGACCCAGTCCGGGCCGAATTGGGTGACCGGCGGGGCGGACAAGACGATCCGTTTGTGGGATGTGGCGGGCCAGCCGATCGGCCAATACAGCTTGCCCACGGCCGAGCTGACGGGGTTGGTGGCGGCCGGCACGCTCCTCACCACCCATTCAGACGGCGTGTGGCGGACCTGGCAATTACCTCCACAGCCGACCCGCTCGTTCCCGCCGCTCAAGGCCGCTGTGACCACCTGGACAACGAACGCCGACGGCAGCCTTCTCGCCATCGCCACGGCGGACAAGACCGTAAAGCTGGCTACCCCGGCGAACCTCACCCTGACCGGCACTCTCACCGGGGCCAAAGGGTCGATCGAGGCACTGGCCCTGTCGCCGGACTCGGCCACGGTGGCCGCCGGCTGCCACGACGGTTCCGTGATCCTGTGGGACCGGCAGGGGCAGGTGAAGGCGGAGTTGCAGGCCCATCCCGGTGGGGTCGCGGCGGTCGTCTTCCACCCGACGCAGCCGCTGCTCCTCACCGCCGGGGCCGACGGCTCGGTCCGGGGATGGGTTCTGCCCCTCGACCCGAAACAGCCGAAGGACAAGGCCGTCAAGGCCGAGTTCAAGGCCCACACGGGGAAGGTGACGGCGGCCGTGGCGAACCCTGCCAACGGGCAACTCGTGACCGCGGGGGCCGACAAGCTCCTGCGGGTCTGGGACGTGACCCGGCCCGAGAAGCCCGTGAAGGAGTTCAGCCCACTCGCCGCCCCCGTAACGGTCCTCACGATCAGCCGCGACGGGACGCTCCTCGCCGGGGCGGCCGGGAAGAGCGTGACGCTGTGGACCACCGCCGAGGGCAAGGAGGTCGGGCAGTTCCCCCAACCCGCCGAGGTCACCAGCCTCGCCCTGACCGCCGACAAGGCCCGGCTCCTGGTCGGTCGGGCGGACAGCGTCGCCGTGCTGATCGACGCCAAGGACGGCACCGTGATCCAGAGCTTCGCCCAGGCCGGCCCTGTTAAGGGCGTGTTCGCTCTGCCCGCGGCCGTGATCACCGCGAGTGCCGACCAGTCGGTCACCCTCGCGCCGGTAACGGTCACGCGGGCCGTGCCCGTGGGCCGTGCGGCCGGCCTCGTCCTCGCGCCGGACGGCCAGCGGGTCGTGACCGTCGGGCCGGGGACGGAATGCGTGGCCTGGTCGACCGCGAACGGGGCCCGTGAGCGGGCCTTCGCGACGGACGGCGACGCCACCGCGGCCGCCTTCAGCAGGGACGGTCAGCGTGTGCTCGTCACCGGGGCCGGTGGTACTGCCCGGCTCTACGCGGTAGCAGACGGTAAGCTCCTCGGCAGCTTCCCGACGGGAGGCTCCGTCTCGGAACTAGCCTTCCACCCGACGCTCGCCCGGCTCGTGGGGTTAGTGAAGAACGAGGCCGTCGTCTGGAACGTGGAGCTGCCTCCGGGCCAGCCGGTGCCGCCCGAGTTCGGTCGTCGCCTGCAGACCTACCCCCACCCGGGTGCCGTGTCGTCCGCGGCCTTCGCCGCCGACGGCTACTTCTACACCGCCGGGGAGGACCAGTTCGTCCGCCGCTTCCGCATCGCCTCGGATACTCCGGTCAGGACGTTCCAGCATCCCAACCTCGTCGCCGCCGTCGCCTTCGACGACACCGGGAACCTGCTGGCGACCGGCTGCCACGACGGCAGCTTGCGGGTCTGGGACGTGCCGAAGAACACGCTGCTGAAGACGATCACGGCCCACGTGACGACGACGCCACAGCAGGCCCAGAACCCGATCTATGCCGTGCTGTGGTCGCCCGACCACAAGCAGGTCTTCACGGGGAGTTTCGACCGCTCGATCCGGCTGTGGGACGTGGCGAGCGGGAACCTGGTGCGTGAGTTCAAGGCCGCCCCGGACCCGGTCCCGATCCTTCCGGCGAAGGCGGAGGACAAAGACAAGAAAGAGCCGCCCCGCCCCGATGCGAAGACGGCGGCCGCGCCAGTCGGGCACCGCGACCAGGTCTTCTCGCTCGCCCTTTCGAAAGACGGCAAGCTCCTGGCCTCCGCGTCGAGCGACCGCTTCGTCAAGCTCTGGGACGTGACCACGGGTCGGGTGATCCGCGACTTCGAGAACCCGGACCTCAAACCGGTCTTCCCCGGTGAACCGACCCCCTCGCACCCCGGTTGGGTGCAGTCGGTGCAGTTCACGCCGGACGGGAAATACCTGGTGTCGGCGGGTCCGGCTCCCCGCGGCAAAGGTTACCTGGCCGTGTGGCGCGTGGCCGACGGGAAGCGGGAGTTCGCCACGGAGCGGGATCACGGCCCGATCCAGTCGATGACCTTGGCCCCGGACGGATCCAGGCTGGTGATCGGCATGGCCCTGGCACGCGGCCGGCCGGAGGCCACCGTCCTGGTCCTGCCGTTCCCGCGCTAAAGAACGGTCGAGTTGCCCCGCCGCTAGCGACGGCCCGTCCCGCAACTAAGATGACTCTCATCTGAGATGGAACTCCTCGTCGTGCGTCCGAGTCTTGACTCTTGAGGCCGACCCGAAGCTGCCGTGATCCGCACCATCTTCTTCGACTTCGGCAATGTGTTGGGCTTCTTCGACCACCAGCGGGCCGTCGAGAAGTTGGTGAAGTTCACCGACCTGAACGCCATCGAATTGAGTCTGCGGCTCTACGGGGGACCGGTCCTGGACGATTACGAGTGTGGCCGCATCACCACCGACGAGTTCGTCCGCGAGGCGAAGCGGAACGGCCGGCTCACCTGCAGTCACGAGGAGTTCCTGGCCTGCTTCAACGACATCTTCTGGCGGAACCCCGAGGTGTGCGAGCTGATCCCCCGGCTCAAGCCCCGCTACCGCCTCGTCCTCGCCTCGAACACGGTCGATGCCCACTTCCGGCGGTACTGTGCCGACTTCGCGGACGTTCTCGCCCACTTCAACCACCTCGTCGCCTCGCACCACGCTGGGGCCCGCAAGCCGCACCGGGAGTTCTACGCCTATGCGCAGCAGTTCGCCCTGGCGGAACCGGACGAGTGTGCGTTCGTCGATGATTTGCCGGTGAACATCGAACACGCCGAGCGGTTCGGGTGGAGGGGAATCGTCTACCGACCCGACGGCACTTTGGCCGATAAACTGGCAGAGTTGGGCGTCGTGGTGAACGAAGTATGATCGTAACAAGCGTCGGGTGTGAGGTCGCCGGCCAGAGCCGGCGGCGGCTCGAATGGCGTCGGGTGTGAGGTCGCCGGCGAGAGCCGGGTGTCAAGTCGCCGGCCTCGGGGAGGAGATCGGCGGGCTTAACGAGGTCTTGCAGTTGCCGAGGTCGCTTGTACCGTGTCCGCCGGGGAAGTCATGAACGCACTAGAGCAGGTCGATCCCGAGGTGTACGCGGCCGTCCGGGGCGAGCGCGCGCGTCAGCAGGACGGTCTCGAGATGATCGCCAGTGAGAATTACGCCAGCCCGGCGGTGATGGCCGCCCAAGGCTCGTGTCTGACCAACAAGTACGCCGAGGGCTACCCCGGGCGACGCTACTACGGGGGCTGCGAGTTCGTCGATGTCGTGGAGCGGCTGGCCATCGACCGGGCCAAGGCCCTTTTCGGTGCCGAGCATGCCAACGTGCAGCCGCACTCCGGTGCCCAGGCGAACATGGCCGTCTTTCTGGCCGCTCTGCAACCCGGCGACACGGTCCTGGGTCTCGACCTGGCCCACGGCGGGCACCTGACCCACGGCATGCGGCTGAACTTTTCCGGCAAGTACTTCCGGGTCGTCAGCTACGGGGTGCGACGGGACGACCACCGCATCGACTTCGACGACCTGGCCGCCAAGGCCCGGGAACACAAGCCCAAACTCGTCATCGCCGGGGCCAGTGCCTACCCGCGGCAGCTCGACTTCGCCCGCTTCGCCGAGATCGCCCGTGCGGTCGGCGCGCTTTTGCTCGTCGATATGGCCCACATCGCCGGGCTGGTGGCGGCCAAACGGCACCCCGACCCCGTGCCCTACGCCGACTTCGTGACCAGCACCAGCCACAAGACGCTCCGCGGCCCGCGGGCCGGCTTCATCCTCACCCGCGGCGAGTGGGCCGATAAGATCAACTCCGCCGTCTTCCCGGGTGTCCAGGGTGGGCCGCTCATGCACGTCGTCGCCGCCAAGGCCGTCGCCTTCCGCGAGGCGTCACTCCCCGCCTTCCGGGACTACATCGCGCAGGTACTGCTCAACGCCCGGGTGCTAGCCGACGAGCTGGCCCGTGCCGGTTTCCCCATCATCTCCGGGGGGACCGACAACCACCTGCTGCTCGTCGACGTGACCGCCAAAGGGGTGACCGGAAGACAGGCCGAACAGGCCCTCGAGGCGGCCGGCATCACCGTCAACAAGAACATGATCCCCTTCGACCCCCGTAAGCCGCTCGACCCCTCCGGCATCCGCATCGGTACTCCGGCCCTTACGACCCGGGGGATGAAGGAGGGTGAGATGCGGCACATCGGGAAGTGGATCACCGAGGTGCTCGCCAACCCCACTGACGCGGCGACCCTCAGCCGGGTCAGGGGGGCCGTCCGCGACCTGTGCCGGCAGTTCCCGGCCCCCGCGGAACAGTGATCCCCGCCGGGGTAACCGGTCGGTCAGCCGGCCCACCGACCAGCTTCCTCACTGTTCGCCCGCGGTTCGCCGGCCCGCTCGCCGACCGACGCGAAGAGGTACGACCGTGTTGCCCCCCGTGATCCTGCTCGCCTGCTGCTTCTTCGCCCTGCTCATCATCCCGGCCCTGCTGTTCGTACTGACGTCGATCTTCCGTCTGGCGTGCGTGCTGTGCGGCCTGCCGCGCCCGTCGGTCGCCGCCGCCGCCGGGATCATGCTCATCATCCGCGTCAGTACCACCGCCTCGGAAGCGGTCATGAAGGCACTCGTTGCCGAGGTCGGTCGCACGGCCGGGTTGCCCAACTGGGAGTGCAACATCATCGTTCTGTTCCTCTTCCTTCCCCTGGACCTGCTCATCTCCGCCGGGCTCCACGCCGGGCTGATGAACATCAAGTTCGGCAAGGGGATCGAGGTCTGGTTCGTGCAGATGCTGATATACCTGGGGATCGGCCTGCTGCTCACCTTCGTCGCCCTGCTGTATTTCCTGGCCCGCACTTGAATTCCTGGCCGGCAACAGACGCCGCCGCCCGCCACGCGATGACCGGGTACTTCGCTACTTGCGCCCGAGGGTTGGAGCCGATCCTGGCCCGCGAACTCACGGCGCTGGGGGCCGCCGCCGTCGAACCCGGCCGGGGTGGCGTCCACTTCCGGGGCAGCATCCCCCTCCTGTACCGGGCGAACCTCTGGCTCCGCACCGCCGTGCGGGTCCTGTGGCCCGTCCTTCGCGCCGAGGTCAGGTCCGCCGACGAGCTTTACGAGGCCGTCCGCACCCTCGACTGGGGCCAGTACCTCAGAGTCGATCAGACCCTCGCCGTGGATTGCAACGTCCGCGACTCGGTCCTGACCCACTCGCAGTACGCCGCCCGCCGGGTCAAAGACGCCATCTGCGACCAGTTCCGCGACCGCAGCGGCAAACGGCCGAGTGTCGATCCGGAACGGCCCATGGTCGGCCTGAACCTGCACGTCCACCGCAACCACGCCACCCTGAGCCTGGATAGCTCCTGGGATTCGCTACACAAACGCGGCTACCGGCCGATCCAGACCCTCGCCCCGCTCAACGAGGCCCTCGCGGCCGGCCTGCTGCTCCACAGCGGCTGGACGCCGGAAACCCCGCTGGCCGACCCGCTGTGTGGGTCCGGCACCTTCTGTATCGAGGCCGCCTGGATGGCCCTGAACCGCCCGCCGGGGCTGACCCGGAAGTGGTTCGGCTTCCAGGGCTGGTTGGGTTTCGATCGCGCCTCGTGGAACGCGATCCGCGACGAGGCCCGCGCCGCCGTCCGCAAGCAGCTTCCCGCTCCGATCGTCGGCAGTGACCGTCACCCCGGTGCCGTCGAGCTGGCCCGCCGCAACGCCCGCTGCGCCGGCGTCGGCCACCTGGTCGAACTCGCCCGCCGCGACCTGGCCCAGGCCCGCCCGCCCCCCGGCACACCGCCCGGCGTAGTCATCTGTAACCCTCCCTACGGCAAGCGCCTGGGTGATGACACGGACTGGTTCCCCGTCTATGCCCAACTGGGGGACGTGGTCGCGACCCACTGGCCCGGCTGGCGGCTCTGTGTCTTCACCAGCAACCCGCGCCTCGCCCGTGCCGTCGGCCTACCCGTCACGCGGCGGACGCCGTTCTTCAACGGCAGGCTCCAGTGCCACCTGTGGGAGTTCCGCTCCACCCGTCCCTGAAGCGCGCGGCACGGCCGGCCCTCGGTCGCCTCCCGTGTGCGGTTCGGTTATCCTGTTTCGACCCGGATAGACGAGACCGCCTCTGTCCCCGCCGTCTTAGGTCATACCCCCTCGGAATCAGCCCCGCTCAATCAGGCTCCCGATGGGGCTGCGGTGCGGGGTCGCCTCGCCGGGTCGCGTCGGACCAGGCGGCGGCCCAACTAGCGGGGCCGGTCTCGGTACAATCGTGGCGTCGTAACTGTACCGGTTGACCCCGATTTGCCATGCCCTATACACCCGTCCTCGCGACCCTCGGCTATGTGTTCTCGCCCGACCGCCGCAAGGTGCTGATGGTCCACCGCAACGCCCGGCCGGGCGACCCCCACTACGGCAAGTACAACGGGCTGGGCGGCAAGCTCGCGGCCGACGAGGACGTCGTCTCGGGGCTGCGGCGTGAGGTCCGCGAGGAGGCGGGGATAATCTGTGAGGCGCTCGATCTGGCGGGGACGATTTCCTGGCCGGGCTTCGGTAAGGACGGGGAGGACTGGTTCGGCTTCGTCTTCCGGGTGACGGCCTTCAGCGGCACCCCGCCGGCCGCGAACCCCGAGGGCACCCTGGAGTGGGTGGAAGTGGAGCGGGTCTTGACCCTGCCGTTGTGGGAAGGGGACCGCTACTTCCTGCCGCTCGTCTTCGACTTCGACGCCCCGCAGTTTCACGGCGTCATGCCGTACCGGGACGGCCGGCCCACGGCCTGGGCGTTCAGCCGCACCCCATATGAACGTAGTTCCTTACGCTCGCACGATTAAGGACAATCCGGTCGGGGATGTGAACTCCGTTCAGATTGTGTGCTACTGTTTTTTCATCTCCGCTACCCACAACTGACTTGCGTCGTTCGGTGCGGACCTCGACGGGGGAGGCTGGGTTGACATTCTTCCCCAATATACGCTCGAACACTCCGGGGGCGATCGCCCTTCAGGCCGGGTCTGAGCCGTTCCCGGGCTACCGTTTGCTCCGGGTGCGTGGGCGGGGTGGTTTCGCCGAGGTCTGGGAGGCGACTTCCCCTGACGGGGCGGGGGTCGCGCTGAAGTTCATGCCGAGTTGCAACGGTAGCACGACGGCCCGAGAGGTCCGCTCGATGCAGTCGCTGCTGTCCCTCGAGCATCCGCACCTGGTCAGGACGCACGCCATCTGGTCGGTACCCGGGTACATCGTGATCAACATGGAGTTGGCCGAGGCCACACTCCTGGACCTGATGCTGGTGTACCACAACGAACTCGGCCAGCCGGTCCACCCGCCGCTGCTAGGTTTGTACCTCTGGCAGGTGGCCGACGCCCTCGACTTCCTGAACGCGCGGCAGCATACCCGGGACGGCCGGCGGGTCGGCTTCCAGCACGGCGACGTGAAGCCGAACAACATCCTGATCGTGGGCAACACGGCCAAGTTGGCCGATTACGGGCTGGCGACACCGACCTACGGCCCGACGACCCCCTGCCCCCGTCAAGGCACCCGCGAGTACGCCGCCCCCGAGGTCTTTGCCGGCTACTACTCCGATCACTCGGACCAGTTCAGCCTGGCGGTGACCTATTACGCCCTACGCACGGGTACACTGCCGTTCCCCGCCATCAACGGGACGCCGACCAAGAGCTACTGCAGACCCCCTGCTAACTTGGACGGGGTGACCCCCGCCGAGCGTCGCCCCCTCCTGCGGGCGCTCGCCGCGGTGCCGCAGTCGCGCTTCCCGTCCTGTCGTGACTTCATGTCGGCGGTCCTGGCAGCCCTCGGCCTGAAGGCGGTTCGCAACTCGCCGGACGAACCCTGGCAGGTGATCCCTGATGACTCCACGCCGATGCCCCTGAACCCGGCCCGTCGGCAAGCGGCACCGCCCGGTTACGCGGGCGTGGATCGACCGTCGGACCGACCGCGACCCGCAGACTGACCCCGGCTTGCTGTAACCCCGACCGACTCACACATGTTCCAGCCGTTCTTCGCTACTGCCATGCGGGCCCGGACCCGCCAGCTCACCTTCCGCCGGGTCGCCGGTCTACACGTCGTTCTGCTCACCGTCCTCGCCGGGGTCGCGGCCCGCACGGAGAGTGCCACCGTGCTGGCCGGGGTCGGCCAGTTCGCCCTGGTCCTTGGGATCGTCGAGGGGGCTTCTCTGATCGGCTGGCGGCTCACGCAACTGCCGAGGAGCCTGGCATTCGAGTTTCTGCTCGTCTCACCGATCCAGCCGCGGCGGGTCTTCCTGGCCGAGGCGCTCGTTGGGGTCAGTCGCTTCGCCCTGGTCTGTCTTGCCGGGCTGCCGGTGTGGTTGCTGGCCGTCCTGGTCGGGGCGATCGCCCCCGAGGACCTCGGACCCTTGCTGCTGGCCCCGTTCGTCTGGGGCACGGCCACCGGTCTGGGGCTGACGGTCTGGGCTTACGAGTCGCCCCGGGTCCGCCGCGTGGGGGAAGTCGTCGGCCTGTGCGGCGTACTCGTCTACCTGGTGGTCGGCATCCTGGCCGGGGAGAAGTTGCGATTGTGGCTGGCGAAACTGCCGGACCCCGTCGCCGAGGCGATCTACCTCGCGATCATGACGATCCACGAGGCGAACCCGTTCGGCGTGATGCGGAACTGGTTCGAGCTGCGAAACGGACCGCAGGCGACCGGGCCGACGTTCGCCCGGGTGTCGGCTCTGGCCGTCGGACTCTCGGCGGCTTTCGCCCTGCGGGCCGCGCTCCGGCTGAAGCGGCACTTCCAGGAGCGTCACTACCAGCCGCTCCGCGCCGACCGTGTCGACCAGTCGGGATTGATCGGAGACCGGCCGCTCACCTGGTGGGCCGTGCGCCGCGTCATGGAGTATTCCGGTCGAGTGAACGTCTGGCTGGCCGGCGGCTTCTGCCTGCTCTACGGGGCGTACCTGGTGGCCGGGGATCGCTGGCCGCCGTGGTTGGGCCGCTTACCGTTTTTGATCTTCGAGAGATTGGGCGGTGCCCCGGTGGTCGCCACCGCGATCTGCGTGCTGGCCACGGTGCCGGCCGTCTTCCAATACGGGCTGTGGGACGCGACCGTCTCCGAGCGCTGCCGCCGGCTGGAACTTCTCCTGCTGACCGACCTGAACAGCCGGGATTATTGGTCCGCGTCCCTGGCCGCCGCTTGGAAGCGCGGCCGTGCCTATTTGTACGCCGCCGGGGTGTTGTGGGTCGCACTGGCCGTCAGTGAGCGGGTGACGGGGTACGAGGCGCTCGCCGCCGCCTTCGGCGGACTGGTGCTGTGGCTCTTCTCGTTCGCCGTCGGCTTCCGCGCCTTCTGCACGGGCAACCAGGCGAGCGGCCTGGCCTCGCTGATGATCTTCGGCCTGCCGCTGGTCCTGTTTGCCCTGGTGCGGGCCGAGTGGTACACGGTCGCCGCCTTCGTCCCGCCGGCGGTCTGCTACCTACCCCTGAAAGTCGGCATCACTACCGCCTGGGCCGACGGCCTGGTCCTGCTGCTGATCGCCACCTGGTGGCTGACCCACAGCGGCCTGGTGCGCTGTGACGGAGAACTCCGCCGTTGGTACGACGCCAACCAGGGCCGCAAGACCGAATGACGCCGCCGCGGTCGGTCCGAGTCGCCAGGGCCGTACTCGTCAAGGCCGCGAAGGATAGGGGTTACTCGGCCGCACGGCACCCTCGCCGGCCGGCAGGCCACCGGCTGCGGGCAGCTTCGGTTGTCCCGGCCGACCCGCCGGCGGGGGAGGAGCGGCCTGACCCTCCTGGAACTTGAAGTCCTTCACCGGCGTGAACTGGAACATCTTCTCCTCGACGCCGGGGATGTTCGTCTGGGGTTCCTTGAACGACCACTGCTCCGTGTCTCCGTTCGGCTTGACCAGGAAAACCTGGGCCGGCAGATAGGTCCACTTCGTGTTCGGGCCGTACAGGGCCATGCGGAGTTGTTGGAACTCGGCCTTGTCCTTGGCCAGACGCGGCTTGACGTCGAGGTAGATGTAGTACCCCTGGGGGTCTTCCTTATAGAGCGTGATCTCGAAGCGTTCCTTGGCCTCCTTCGCCTTCATGCCCGAGAGGAAGTCGAGCATCAAGTTGTCGGTCGCTCCGCCGTTGGGGTTCGCTTTCGGGTCGGGGAGTTTCCACCGGGTGATCGTCTTCTGCAGCCCGTTGTACTCGTAGACCGCCTTGCCGTCGCAGATGTACGCCTCGTAATCGGCCCCGGTCCTGTCGCCGTCGTAGTTCAAGCGCAAAACGGCGAGGTTCGGCTTCATGCACAGCACGACGCCGGAGTAGGTCTTCTCCTGCTTGAAGACGGCATCGGTCCGCTTCAGGCCCAGGACCACCCGGAAGTTGGTCGTCGCGTTCATGGTCTTTTCCCATCCGGCCAGGTGGGCGTCGAGCCGGGCGTCGGCCGCGCTCGCCCCGCCCGGCGGGGGCGGAACAACGGGCATGCCGGGTACGCCGGACGGCTGTCCGGTTAGCGGCTGTCCGGTCAGCGGCTGTGCGGTCACCACCGAGACGCCGACGAGTACAGCGGCAAGGGTGAGTCCGGCGGGTCGCATGGGGTAACTCCTCGCAGGGATCGAAAGCCCGAGTCGCCCGGTGAACGGGCTGGTTCCGACGGGTTGCGCTCTTATAGCCCCGATGGCGGGACCGGAAAAGGTCGGATCGGCCTGACGGTGCGGGCCTCGCAGACCGCGCGGGGCGGGGGAGGGAGGCGCTTCACCCCCGGTTGCCGCGGCCGGGCACATGACTAGGCTGTGCTCATGGGCTACCGCTTCCCGATCGCTCGCCGACTGCTCGCACTCGCCGCCCGGGCCCGTCGCAACTGGCTCGAACGCCACCGCCTGGCCTTCAACTTCTGGATTCACATGCTCGGCATCCCGCTGGCCCTCGCCGGGGCGGTCCTGTTCTTCCTGACCGAGTGGTACTGGGGGCTGGCCGCGTTGGGCGGCGGTTACTTCCTCCAGTGGCTCGGGCACCGTGCCGAAGGCAACGACGTCGGCGAGTTGATCCCTCTCAAGCGGCTGCTCGGGCTGCCGGTCGTGGCGATCGCCCCCCGCTGGTCGCAGGCGTCTCCGGTCGAGTCACCGCCGGGTCGGTCCGTGTCGGCGGGGTCTTGCCCGTAACCGTCGGGGTTGCCCGCCCCGCCTCGCCGGTCGCCCCGGCGTCACGTCCCGGCACTGGAGTCATTCCGCCCCGTTCCGCGCCGCTTCCCGTGACCGCCGCCACTACCACCGCTTTATCCGGCAAGTTTTGTGAATTCTTCCAGTCGTGTTGTCGATGCAGGAGATGACACCCCGCCGAATCGGGGAGTACGGCGGCGGTACCGGCATGCCGGACGGGGGGACGTGATGAGCCGGAAGTTGAGCCGGAAGCGGTGGATCAGGCGAATTCTGGCCGGGGCCCTGGCCCTCGGTACGTCCGGTGGCTGTAAACAGCAGCTGTTCCTGGAACCGGCCGACTACCGGGACGCGGTCCTGAACACCCTGCCGCGCGACCTGGAGAACAATCCGCACGACACGATCACCCCGAGCGAGGTGAACCGCGTCGTCCCGGTCTCCACCGTTCTCGACCCCGAGCGACCGGCCCGCCTGATCACCCTACAGGAGTGTCTGGCGATCGCCCTGGAGCAGGGTAACACTGGCAACCCGGCCCCGAACAACTTCGGCCTGAAGCTCGACAACCCCGGCCAGTTCACCGGGCAAGGGGTGACCGGCTCCGACGCCATCCGCGTCTTCGCCCTCGACCCGGCGATCCAGGCCACGCTGCTCGAGCGGTCCCTGTCGAAGTTCGACGCCCGCTGGGTCACCAGCATGACCTGGCAGAACATCGACGTGCCGACCGCCTTGGGGTTCTTGGCGGCCCAGAACACCCGTGACGCCGCCAGCCTCAACATCACCCTGGCCAAGCCGTTGCCGACCGGCGGCGTGGCCGGCATCACCTTCAACACCGAATACTCCAAATTCGGCCAGGGATTCACCAATCAGATCCTCGCCAACCCCAACTACATCCCGCGGCTCCAGTTCAGCTTCGAGCAGCCCCTGATGCGGCTGTTCGGCATCGAGGTGAACCAGCTCGCCCCGACCCATCCCGGAAGCACCCTCTTCAACCTGCCGCCGAGCGGCGGGCAAGGGACCGAAGGCATCCTCATCAGTCGCATCCGCGTCGATCAATCGCGGGCCGAGTTCGACGTGCGGGTCAACTACCTGCTGGCCAACGTGGAGACGGCTTACTGGAACCTGTACGCGGCCTACTACAACCTCTTCGCCCAGGAGGAGGGATTGCGACAGGCGTTCGAGGGCTACCGGTTCATCACCCTACGGGTGGCCGCCGGCAACCAGAACCCGCAAGACGCCGACCAGGCCCGTGCCCAGTTCGAGCGGTTCCGTCGGCTCGTCTATCAGGCCCGCGGTCAGGTCCTGGAGGCCGAGCGGAACCTCCGCGGTCTGATGGGCCTGCGGAGTGACGACGGCAAGCGGCTCGTGCCGATCGACAAGCCCAACGAGGCCCCCTACGTCCCGGATTTCTACGAGGCGGCCAACGAGGCCCTGGCCAACCGCCCGGAACTCCTCCAGGCCCGCCAGGAACTCAAGGTCCGGCAATTGAACCTGCTGCTGCAGAAGAACCTCCGCCAGCCCGACGTCCGGGCCTTCGGCCAGTACGACATCGCCGGCATCGGCACCCGCCTCGACGGCTCGTTGACCTACGCGACCCTGGACCCCAACACCGGCCAGCGCGTCACCGTGCCGGGCAACGCCTTGTCCAGCCTGGTGAACAACAACTTCAACAGTTGGACCCTCGGCATCCGCATGGACATCCCGTTGGGCTTCCGCGACGCCAACGCCTCGGTCCGCGAGGCCCAACTGAGCCTGGCCCGCAGTTACTACCAACTCCGCGACGCCGAGTTGAAGGTGCTCGAGTACCTGGTGCAGGCCTACCGCCGCGTCGTCCAGACCCACGCCGAGATCGCCCCCGCCCGGGACGAGCGTCGGGCCTTGCAGGTCTTCCTCGGCAAGAACCGGGAGTTGATCGACATCGGCCGCTGGGACTCCGCCTTCTACCAGCAGTACCTGCAGGTGCAACGGGACCTGGCCAACGCGATCGCCCAGGAGTACCGGGCCATCGCCGATTACAACGCGGCACTGGCCGCCTTCGAGTTCGCCAAGGGCACGATCCAGCGGTACAACAACGTCAAGGTGAGCGAGGGGCCGCTGCCGCCCTGGGTCCAGAAGAAGGCCGCCGATCACATCCGCGAGCGGACGGAACACGCCCTGATCCTGCGGGAGCGGGACGCCCTGGGGCCGCCGGCCGGGGCCGGCGCCATCGGCGGTACCCCGGTCGGTCCCGCGGTCGGCCAGGCCCTGCTCGACGACCTGCCGCCGTTCGCTCGCAAACGTGAACCGCTGCCGGAAGGATTACCCGAGCCGCGGACGCTCGAGCCTGTCCCGAACCCGAAGAGAGACGGCAAAGACGGCAAGCCGGACGGTAAGACGAACCCCTCTCCGCTGCCGATGTCGACGGGAGCGGCCGGGCTAGACACGCTCATCGGTACCGATCCGGTCGAAGCCGGCCGGTCGCGACGCGGCAATCAGGCGGCGATCTCCCCCGACGATTACTTCCGACCGGCCGCGCCGCCGACGCCGAACGGGACGATGCCGCCGCGTGGGACGTATGGCCCGTCACAGGCGACGCCCCCGCTTCCGTCCCCCGCCAACGCTCCGCCCGCTTTACCCTTCACCGGAGACTCTCCGTCCCCGGCCGCGGCCACGCCACCGTCGCCGTTCGGGTCTTCCCCGCCGTCCCCGGCCGCCGGTCTGCCGGTTCCGTCCGGGGTAAGTCCGCAGTTCGTCACGCCGCCGTTTGCAGCTAAATCGGGCTTAGAACTGCTACCGGTTCCCCCCGTGGACGGCGGTCTGCCAGTGCCGCCGGGGACGGTGTTGCCGGGGACGGTGCCGCCGGGGACGGTGCCGTAAAGGATAACCGGCACGCCGACCTCCGCCGCCGCGGGCCGGGTGCCGCCCGTCCCCGCTCAACCCGTCCCCGTTCAACCGGAAAACCGCGTGATCGGCCGGGGGCGATCGGCCGGAGGCCGAGCAGGTGTGCCGTCGAGCAGGTGTGCCGTCTCATGCCGGATTTCGAGCGAGCGGGTCGCGTGGCCCTTGAAATCTCAGTGCTAGCGCCGATAATTTCTCACAGCACTGCCCAGGTGGCGGAATTGGCAGACGCACCAGCTTGAGGGGCTGGCGGCCGCAAGGTCGTGGAGGTTCAAGTCCTCTCCTGGGCACAGAGCGGAAGGGTACTACGGGACATGACGGACCCGGTCGCGACCGGGTCCGTTCGCGTTTCCCCGGCGGTTTCGACGGCCTCGCCGCGCCACGGAGCTGCCGGCACTCCGGGAGGGTGTCGTGCGGGTCGCTCACTTCGACTGTTTCAACGGCATCAGTGGCGACATGGTGCTGGGGGCCGTCCTCGACGCGGGTGTGCCTCCGGAGCCGATCCGCGACGCCCTCGCCTCGCTCGGCCTGCCGATCGCCCTGAGTGTCGAGCGGGTGAAGCGGTGCGGCTTTACGGCCACCAAGGCCACCGTTCACGCCCCGGATCAGGACGATTACCGCTTCCTGTCGGACATCGAAGCGCTACTGGCGAAGGCCGCGATCACCCCGAGACAACGTGAACGGGCGGCCGAGATCTTCCGTCGCCTCGCCCGGGCCGAGGCCGCCGCCCACGGCCTGCCGCTCGAACGGGTCCACTTCCACGAGGTCGGCGCGCTCGACAGCATCGCCGACGTGCTGGGCGCGGCCGTCGGCTTGGACCTCCTGGGGGTCGAGCGCTTCACCTCCTCCCCGGTGCCCACCGGGACCGGGACCGTCAAGGCCGCCCACGGGGTCATGCCGGTGCCCACCCCCGGCACCCTGGAGTTGCTCAAGGGTGTGCCCTTGGCCCCCTCGGCGATCGAATCCGAACTCACCACCCCGACCGGTGCCGCCATTCTGACCAGCGTCGTGTCCGGCTTCACACCGACCCCGGCGATGGCCGTGGAACGGGTCGGCTGCGGCGCGGGCACGAAGGACTTCCTTGATCGCCCGAATATCCTGCGGCTGTGGCTCGGCACGGCGGCCGACGGCCCGGAGGTGCCGGCCGGACCCGAGAGCGATACCGTCGTCGTCCTCGAGACCAACCTCGATGACGTGTCGCCCGAGCTGATCGGCTACTGCACCGAGCGGCTGTTCCAGGCCGGCGCGCTCGACGTGTTCGCCGTGCCGGTCTACATGAAGAAGCAGCGGCCGGGTGTGCTCCTGTCGGTGATCGGCGAGCCGGACCGCGTGCCCGAACTCGAAGCGATCCTCTTCGCCGAGACGGCGACGTTCGGCATCCGTCGCCGCCGGGCCGAGCGGACGAGACTGCGGCGGGAGGCCGTGACCGTGGACACCCCGTGGGGTCCGGTGCGGGCCAAGCGCGGCTGGCGGTCCGACGGCTTCACGGTCCTCACTCCCGAGTACGACGACTGCTGTCGTGTCGCGCGACAGCACGGGGTGCCCCTCCGCGAGGTGTACGCGGCGGTGCGGGGCGAGCGGTGAGGCCCGGCCCGGTAGCCCCCGGGCAGCCGACGTCCACGAATGGCCGTGGGTCTCTCGGTGATGGCGGCCTGCTACCCCGCGGCATCGACCCGGCGACCTGGTATGACGGCCCGACGACCTATGGCCCCGGGTTCTGACGGCCCCGGGTCCAGACGACACGGGGACCTGGGTCCTGACGCCACGCCCCCGGGACGCGACGCTCCCGCGACTCTGGGTCCTGACGCGACGGCCCCGGGTCCGGTCGTGTCCGCCCCGCCCGACGTCAGGCGGCCTGGCCCTTGAACTTTCCCGGCCGAGTTCGTCTCTTTTCCGGTGATCGGTCGGCACGCCACCAGCACGGACCCCACTTATGCCCAGTTCCTCCGAGATCCGCCAGCAGTTCATCGACTTCTTCTGCAAGAAGTACGGGCACACGAACGTGCCGTCCTCGCCGGTCGTCCCCCACGACGACCCGACGCTGCTGTTCACCAACGCCGGCATGAACCAGTTCAAGCCGTACTTCCTCGGGACGGCCGTGCCGCCCTACAAGCGGGTCGCCAACACGCAGAAGTGCATCCGGGCCGGCGGCAAGCACAACGACCTCGACGACGTGGGCAAGGACACCTACCACCACACCTTCTTCGAGATGCTCGGGAACTGGAGCTTCGGCGACTACTTCAAGAAGGAGGCGATCGCTTGGGCGTGGGAGTTGCTCACCGGGGTCTGGCAACTCGACAAAAGCCGCCTGCACGTCACGGTCTTCGAGGGCGACCCGGCCAACGACATCCCCCGCGACGACGAGGCGGCCGAACTCTGGAGGGCGGTCGGCGTTCCCGAGGCACACATCCACCTCGGCGGCAAAAAAGATAACTTCTGGGAGATGGGCGACACCGGCCCGTGTGGCCCGTGTACCGAAATCCACATCGACCGCACCCCGGATAAGTCCGGCGGCCGGCTCGTCAACGCCGGGACCGACCAGGTCATCGAGATCTGGAACCTCGTCTTCATCCAGTTCAACCGCAACGAAGACCAGACCCTGACGCCGCTGCCGGCCCGGCACGTCGATACCGGCATGGGCTTCGAGCGGATCTGTGCCGTCCTGCAGGGCAAGTCGAGCAACTACGACACCGACGTGTTCGTGCCGATCTTCCAGGCCATCCACACAGTGACCCGCTACGACCGGCCCTACGGCGGTATCATCGACGACCTGCCCGACACCGCCTACCGCGTCATCGCCGACCACATCCGCACCCTCACCTTCGCCCTCTCCGACGGGGCGTCGATCGGTAACGTCGGCCGCGACTACGTCCTGCGACGGATCCTGCGGCGGGCCGAACGCTACGGGGTGCAGTTCCTCGGCACGGTCGAGCCGTTCCTGCACCTGCTCGTGCCGGCCGTCGTCGACCACATGGGCGGTGCCTTCCCGGAACTGAAGCGCGACCCGCAGAAGGTCCGCGACCAGATCTACGACGAGGAAGTCGCCTTCCTCCGCACGCTGAAGCGGGGCATCACCTTGTTCAACAAGATCTCCGAGGAGATGCGAAAGGAGGGCCGCACCGTCGTCGCCGGGCACGAGGCCTTCAAACTCCACGACACCTACGGCCTGCTCATCGACATCACGCAACAGATGGCGGCCGAGCAGGGGCTGACCGTCGACGTGGCCGCCTACGAACAGGAGATGGAGCGGGCCAAACAGAAGGCCCGCGAGGGCGGCAAGAAGTTCGTCATCACGGCCGTCAAGGGCGAACTGCCCAAGACCGACGACACCCCGAAGTATTCCGCCGAGCCGGTCACGGCCCGTGTACTCGGTTGGGTCAAGGACAACACCGTCTACACGACGGGCAAGTTGACCGCCGGCGAGGAAGCCGCCCTGCTACTCGACCGCACCTGTTTCTACGGCGAGCAAGGCGGCCAGGTCGGCGACGAGGGCACGATCCGCTCCGCCGCCGGTGCCGACTTCGAGGTCACCGACACGCAGCGCCTCGGCGATACCGTCCTGCACGTCGGCACGCTCCACGCCGGTGAGATCGCCGTCGGCGAAACCGTTGAGGCGCTACAGACCACCACCCGCCGCCTCGCCATCATGCGGAACCACACCGCCACGCACCTGCTCAACCTGGCCTTGCGGCAGGTCCTCGGCTCCCACGTCGAACAGAAAGGTTCGCTGGTCGACGACCAGAAGACGCGCTTCGACTTCAGCCAGGACCGGCCGATCTCCCCCGAAGAGCTTCGCGAGATCGAGCGTCGCGTGAACCGCCAGATCGCCAGCGACCAGCCGGTCACGGCCGTCACCCTGCCGTTGGCCCAGGCCCGGCAGTTGCCCGGCGTGCGGGCCGTCTTCGGGGAGAAGTACCCTGACCCGGTGCGGGTCGTCATGATCGGCACCGACGACCCCGGGCGGGTCACCTACGACCACTCGGTCGAGTTCTGCGGCGGGACCCACCTGCCCCGCACCGGACTGATCGGTTACTTCAAGATCGTCTCGCAAGAGCCGGTCGCCAAGGGCGTGCGGCGCATCACCGCCGTGACCGGTCGGCCGGCCTACCAGGACATCGAAACCCGATCCGCGGTCGTCGATGAGTTGGCCAACCGCTTGCAGTGCCGCATCGAGGAGATCCCGGCCCGCGTCGAGTCCCTGCAGGACCAGTTGAAGAAGGCCCAGGAGCAGTTGAAGAAGTTGACCGCGGCCAGCCTCGCCGCCACCATCGACCGCTTGCTCGGAGACGCGCCGGTCGTCGCGGGGACCAAGCTCGTGGTCGCCAAGTTACCCGACGGCACCCCCGGCGATGCCGTCCGCACCCAGATCGACCGCATCCGCCAGAAGTGCTCGTCGTCGTTCGTCGTGTTCGGTTGGCTCGAGGACGAGGCCAAGGTGTCATTGCTCGCGGCCGTCTCTGCCGACCTGGTCAAGAAGGGGGTTAAGGCCGGCGAGATCGTCAAGAAGGTGGCGGCGATCGTCGGGGGCGGCGGCGGCGGTAAGCCGGACATGGCCCAGGCCGGCGGCAGGGAGCCGGCCCGGCTGCCCGAGGCGCTGCTGACGGCGGAACGGCTCGGTCGGGAACTGCTGAGCGGCTGAGGCGGCCTCGGCACCGGAGGGGCGGGAAGCGGCAGGCAACCCGACCCCGGTTCAGGCTGTCCCGCGGCGGTCGAGTGGCCTTGCCCCGGCTCAGTCGTCGACCTCGATCGGGACCGGGCGGGGTCGCCCCGGAACGCTACCGGGCGGATCGAGTTCGGGCGGGCGGCCGGCCAGCTTCACTTTGAACGTCTTCCGCTGCCCCCCCCGCAGCACCTCGACCTCGACGACCGCGCCCGGTCGGAAAGAGCAGATGTGCAGGACCACCTGCTCGAACGTGTTCGGTTCCAAGCTCCCGACCCGTACCAGCACATCGCCGGATTGCAGGCCGGCCTTCGCCGCGGGCGTCCGCGGCTCGACCCGCTCGATGGTGAGCGCCCCGGTCGCGACGGTGATGCCGATGTAGCCACGGGCCAGGGGGTCGGGGGGCGGCTCGGCCGGGACGGGGGCACGGCTGAGCATCAGGTTCCCGAGGACGCACACGAGTACCGTGGCAAACGCCGGCATGACCGACCTCCTGAGCGGGCCACGCGACGACGGCGCGACCCCTTCCACACATTGCCGAAGACGCGGGCGAAAGCAAGGGGGAACTCCCCGTCAAGGCCCGGCCCAGGCCGCCGGCTCAGATGCCGTAGAACTTCACCGCGTTGTCGTGGAAGAGCTTCTTCTGCTGTTCCTCGCTGCGGTCCTTCACGATCGTCAGCACGGCGTTAGCCCAATCGGCGTAGCTCTGGGCCCCGAGTAGCACGACGGGCCAATCGCCACCGAACATGACGCGGTCAGGTCCGAACACGTCGAGGGTGTGGTTGATGACCGGGGCGAGGTCGTCGAGGGTCCACTTCCCCCGTGCCGGGGCGCTGGCCAGGAAGCCGCTCACCTTGCAGACCACATTCTCGCGTTTGGCGATCTCGGCCATGTCCTTTTTCCATTGTTCCCGTTGGGCCGGGGTGTGCTTCAGGTCACAGTTACCGCAGTGATCGAGGATGAAGCGGGTGTTCGGACAGAGGTCGACCAATTTCGTGTGGTCCGGGAGTTCGGCCGGACGCACGCACAGGTCGAAACTCAGCCCGAGTTCGCCGAGCAGTTGGATACCTTTGACGAACTTCTTGTCGAGGCAGTAACCGGCCGGCGTGTCCTTGACGTGCAGCACCTGCCGGATGCCCTTGACGTACTTGTGTCCTTTGAACTGCCGGGCGTACGTCTCGAAGCCGTCGGAACTCGGTCGGCCGGAGACGACCGCGGCACACGTCGGCGTCTGCCCGCTCTCGCACAGGGCGATGATGAAGTCGGCCTCCTTCTGCTGCTGCTCGGGGATGACATCGACTTCCATGTAAACGGCCTTGACGACGTTCAACCCCCGGGTCGCCTCGGCGTACTCCTTGGGCGTGAAATTGCGGCCCAGGATCTGGCCTTCCGGCGTGTTCGGGTCGAACCACGCGAGCTTGAACTGGTTTAAGTCCCACAGGTGTTGGTGAGTGTCGATGATGGGAAGCATCGCTTTGGCCTTCAGGGGGGAAACGAACGGGGATGCGGTCGTGCCGATTCCGGTCGCGACCGTCGTGGCAAGGAACTCACGGCGGTTCATAGCTCAGTCTCTCGACAGCACGGCCCCAAGGGGGCGTGCTGCGGAGTATATCTTCGCGGGAGTTGCCAGAAAACCGTTCGCTTGCGTCGGCGCGGGGGTGGCTTGCGCATGGCGAGTATCCGGGACACCCGGCGGTTGCTCGACCGCGGGGCGTTGCGTGACGCTAGGGGTGGAATTCACGTTTCCGGCGGTGCCCCGGGTTCCGAAAATATGAGTAGCCTGACGCCGGCCAGACAGCGTATGAACCGTTTTCCCGCTCCGGACCGCAAGCCCTCGCGACCGACGCCGCCGACGACCGCTCGGGCATACCCGGCGGAGTTGTCGCGGAACCTCCGCGTCGAGTGTGTTTCCCGACTGGCCCCGTCGCCTGCTATACGGGTCGTGGCGGACGCGACGGTGGGTGAGGCCGTCGCCGCCCTGAGGTCCGGCCCGGCCGGCTGCTTGCTGGTGACCGCCGCCGGGCGGCTCGTCGGCATCTTCACGGAACGGGACCTGCTGACGCGGGTACTGGCGGCGGGGCGGTCGTTGGCCAGCCCCCTCCGCGCCGTCATGACCCCTGACCCGGTAACGGTCGCGCCGCACGACCCGATCCGCACGGCCGTCCGCCGTATGCAGAAGGGGGGCTATCGGCACCTGCCGGTCATCGACGAGGAGAACCGACCGGTCGGTGTCGTCTCGGCCCACCACATCCTGCACTACCTCGTCGAGCATTTCCCGGCGATCGTCTTCAATCAGCCGCCGACCGGACAGTCGTTCCCGGCCAGCCCGGAGGGTGCCTGAGTGGCAAGACCGACGATCCTGTTGAAGCCTGCCGCTTGCCGCTGACCGAAGCCGGGCGTGCCGGGCCGGGGTATGAAAGCGGTCGGGGTCAGTCGGGCGAGGTCGTGGTCGGCCCGGCTTCGGCTTGTCGGCGTCCGAGCTTTGCGACTAGCATGTGACGTCCGGCCCGGAGGTTGTCCGGGGCGTTATCTTTCCTTGCGCGACCGTCGGTGAACATGCCGCCGAAACGCAGCCAGCCCGCCGGCAGCGACACCGGTGTACCGGCCGTTGCCGGTTACGACCCGACCAACCCGCTGATCGTTCAGGGCGACCGCACCGTTCTGGTCGAGGTCGATAATCCCAAGTACGCCGAGGCCCGGGACGCCCTCGCCCCGTTCGCCGAACTCGTGAAAAGCCCGGAACACATCCACACCTACCGCATCTCGAACCTGTCGCTGTGGAACGCGGCGGCCGCCGGCCTCACGGCCGACGAGATGCTCGCCGTTCTCCAGAGGTACACCAAGTTCCCCCTGCCGCCGAACCTGGCACCGGACCTGCGGGAGACGGTGTCTCGCTACGGCCGTGTCCGGCTCGAACGGGCCGACGCCAACACCCTCCGGCTGGTCTGTGCCGACCGGCCCCTGCTCGCCGAACTGTCTCGACAGAAGAAGCT
>Ga0308417_1000104_pt1 | contig 65832 bp, 67 predicted proteins | sample HotsprSampleOS65_FD_203528 | JGI IMG/M metagenome (GOLD analysis project Ga0308417, IMG submission 203528) | Hot spring phototrophic mat microbial communities from Octopus Spring, Yellowstone National Park, Wyoming, United States - 20090730_OS65 ... | reverse complement strand
TGGCTGCTGAGGGGCGCACGCCGGCGGAGGCGAGCCTCGCCGAGATGGAGGCGCTCTGGCAGGCGGCTAAGGCGGCAGAGCGCGGATGAGCAGGGCCGAGGTCTTCGCCTCCCTCGACATCCCGGCGAGCGGGTTCGTCGTCAACGCCGGGGGTGGCTTCGCTTTCTCCTTCCCTGCGACCCCTCCGCGCTCGGCTTCGATGCGTTCCTGGCCGGGATCGACACGATGCTGCTGGCGCGGACGACCATTGAGCACACGCTGGCCCTGGGCTGAGCACACGCTGGCCCTGGGCCCCCGGCCCCGTGGCGGCAAGCGTGGCGTGCTCGTCACCTCGCGCGGGGGCTCCTCGCCCAAGCGGATGATCGCCATGCCGCCTGGGCCGGCCGCCCTGGCCCTTGCGCTTGCAGCCCTCGGCGCGAAGCGCGTCCGGAAGGTCGGCGGACCGCGCACCCTCGCCCCGAGCCACGCGGCTTGGCTTCTCGATCGGCTCGAGCTGCACGTGATGCCAGTCCCACTCGGCGCCGGAATTCCTCTCGGCTTCGCGCCTGCCTCGCTCACGCTCGACGAGGCAACGACCGTGCCTCTCGGTGTCGTCAGGCCGCGCTGGCGCGTGCTGCGCCCGTGAGCCGCCTCGGCGTCTGGCCGACCCTCGTCGTCGTCTCGGCGGGCTGGGGAACGACGATGCTCTGGCTTCGTCTTGCCGGGGAAAGCCTCGCGCCGTTCACCCTGACCTTCTGGCGCGGCATCGCCGCCCTTGCCCTGCTCGGCCTTTTCCAGCTCTCGCGCCGCCGCCTGCCCGCAGCGAGGCTGCGCGACGTGCTCGTGCTCGGCACCACCAACGGCTGGATGACGAGCGCGCTGATGGCCTTCGCTGTTGGGCGCATCGACACCGCCCCGGCAGCGCTCGTCGCTGCCTCGATGCCGCTGATCCTTGCGATCCTTGCGCATTTCCTCCTGCCAGGCGAGCGGCTGACGCGGCACGGGCTTGCCGGGATCATCATCGGCTTCTCGGGAATAGCGCTCCTGCTCGGCCCAGGCGTTCTCGCTGCCTCACACGCCTCGCTCGAGGGCTTCGCGGCAATGCTGCTGGTCGCGACGATCTACGCGACGGGGGCGACCTACGGCCGCTGGGCCCGCCCGCCTGACCCTGTCGGCACGGCTCTCGGCCAGCAGGTGGTCTCGATCGCCGCCTCCGCCGCGCTCGGGCTCGCCACCGGCCAGGGGCTCGCCCCGCCTCCCGACCTTGGCACCTGGCTCTCGATCGTGGCGCTCGGCTCGGTCGCGACGGCGTTGCCCATGGTGCTCTACTGGAGCCTGCTTTCCCGGGCACCGGCAGCAACGGCTGGCTTCATCGACTACCTCATCCCCCTCTGGACGACCGCTCTCGCCGTCACCGTGCTCGGCGAGCGGCCGCAGCCGACGGCGCTCGCTGGCGGGGCGCTGGTGCTCGCCGGCATCGCGGTCGCGAGCGGCAGACTGGGCACGCGTTGGCTCAGGCGGGAGGTGGGCCGAGCCTGCGGGCGCACCGTCCGCTGACGCCCGCCTCAGGGCGCGAGCAGCGCCTCGCGCACGGCCTCCCAGGAGGCGCGGTCAGGCGCCGCAATCAGCCCGCCCGTGTGCACGGAGGCGTGGTAGGGGCGGCCGTCCACAAGCGCCGCGTAGCCGCCCGCCTCGCGGTGTAGGAGCACGCCGGGGGCATGGTCCCAAGGCATAAGCCGCCAGTAGAGCAGCGCATGTATCGGCCCTGAGGCGGCGAGCCGCCACTCATGCGCGGCGCAGCGGAGTTCCCAGCCGGCGCCGAACACGCCAAGGCGCGGCCGGACGCGCGCGGCGAGCTCGGGCGGCAGGTAGCGATGACTGACCGCAGCGCGCATCGCGGCAACCGGAGCGGGAGCCGCCACGCGAAGGCTGTGCCGCCTTCCATGCCGGTCCTCCACCCAGGCCCCCTCGCCCGCGAGCGCGATTGCCGTGTCGCAGAGGATCGGGTCGTGCACCCAGGCAGCGACAGGCTCACCCTTGTGCAGAAGCGCGAGCATGGTGCCGAACAGGGGCAGGCCGGAGGCGAAGTTCGCCGTGCCGTCCACCGGGTCCAGCACGAAGCACCACTCGGCCGTTCCCGCCTTGGCGAGGATCGCCGGATCGGCCGCCGCTGCCTCCTCACCCACCACCGGAATCCCCGGCGCGATCCGGGCAAGCGCGGCGACCACCGCGCGCTCGCAGGCTTCGTCCGCGGCGGTCACGAGGTCCTGCGGGCCCGACTTGGCGCGCACCTCGCCGGCGGCAAGGTTGCGGAAGCGCGGCATCACCTCGGTGACGGCGGCCTCGGCGAGAGCCGCGGCGACCGCCGTCGCCGCCCGCGCCGACCGGACGGGGCTCAGCCCCGGCCCTCCCCGCGCGGGCTCGGGCCCCTCACCCCTCGATCCCGAAGACGTCGCTCTCCTTCATGATCACGAAGTCCTTGCCGTCGAGCTTAACTTCGGTGCCGGACCATTTCCCGTAGAGAACGACGTCGCCGACCTTCACGTCGAGCTGCATCAGACGCCCGTCCTCCGCCCGCGCGCCAGGGCCGACGGCGACCACCTTACCGCGCGTCGGCTTCTCGCCGGCCGTGTCGGGGATGATGATCCCGCCCTTGGTCTTCGTTTCGGCAGCCATCGGCTCGACCAGGATACGGTCGCCGAGCGGGCGGAATTTGGAGGGCATCGGTCTCTTCTCCTCTGCGCGGGTGATGGTCAGATCGCAGCAAGGGCAGCGGCATCCGTCAACCGCGCGGCGAGCCTTGCTCCAGCGCCTCCCGCGCCGCCCGCACGCGGCGGCTCTCGAACCGCGCCCGGTCGTCCTCGGAGAGCCGCACGGCAAGGTGGATCGAGTCAGCCCCGTCCCGCCGGTCGAGCACCTCGCCATGGGCGTAGAGCCAGGCGAGAGCGGCACCCTCGGCCGGGTTGAGCGAGATACGGTGCACCGGCAGGCCGGCAGAAAGCCGCGAATCGATCGCTGCCTTGAGCGAGTCGAGCCCGGCGCGGTTGAGCGCCGAGACGAGCACGACCCCCTTCTGCCGGGCGAGCGACTCGCGCGCGTCATCGGCCAAGAGGTCTGACTTGTTCAGCACCTCGATCACGCGTTCGCCCCAGGCCGGGTCGAGAGCGCCGTCCTTGACCATGCTGTCGAGCACGGCGAGCACATCGGCCCTCTGCGCGGCGCTGTCAGGGTGGGCGACGTCGCGCACATGCAGGATGATGTCTGCCTCCGCGACCTCCTCGAGCGTGGCGCGGAACGCCGCGACGAGTTCGTGCGGCAGCTCAGAGATGAAGCCAACCGTGTCGGAGAGGATCACGGTACGACCCGAAGGCAGCCTGAGCGCCCGCATCGTCGGGTCGAGGGTGGCGAAGAGCTGGTCCTCGGCGAGCACTTCTGCGTCGGTCAGCGCATTGAACAGGGTCGACTTGCCGGCGTTGGTGTAGCCCACAAGCGCGACCACCGGATAGGGCACGCGCTTGCGGGCGCCGCGGTGCAGGCTGCGGGTGCGCCGCACCTCCTCGAGCTCGCGCCGGAGGCGCGCGATACGCTCGCCGATCAGTCGGCGGTCGATCTCGATCTGGCTCTCGCCCGGGCCGCCGAGGAAGCCGAAGCCGCCGCGCTGGCGTTCCAGATGGGTCCAGGACCGGACGAGTCGCGTGCGCTGGTAGGCGAGATGCGCAAGCTCCACCTGCAACGCCCCCTCGCGCGTGCGCGCGCGGGCGCCGAAGATTTCGAGGATCAGCCCGGTGCGATCGATCACCTTGCAGCCCCAGGCCTTCTCGAGGTTGCGCTGCTGCACCGGAGTGAGCTGCGAATCGACCACCGCGACGGCGATGCGATGCAGCTTCACCGCAGAGGCGACGGACTCGACCTGGCCCGAGCCGAGCAGGGTCGCCGGCCGTCGCCCGCGCTGCGGCAGGACGCCCTTCCAGGCGACGGTGAGCCCGATCGACCGGGCAAGCGCTGCCGCCTCCTCGAGCCGCGCCTCAGCAGGGCGTAGCAGCGCCGGCGGAAGCTCCGCCCCCTCTGCGGCGGCAAGGACCGACTCAGGCCTCTGCCAGGGCAAAATGACGGCAGCGGTGTTCGGCTCGGGCGGGAGGCGCTCTTCGGCGGAACCGGCCCCGCTCCGCACCAGGGCGTCAGCCGCCCGCCGCTGCCGGCGCAGAGGCGCTCTCCTTCTGGCTCACGCTCAGCGTGTTCGAGCCCGCAGCAGAGGCCGACTGCTCGGCGGCCGCGCGCGAGGCGTCGAACAGCATGATCGGCGCGCCAGGCATGACGGTGGAGATCGCGTGCTTGTAGACGAGCTGGGTGTGGCCGTCGCGCCGCAGCAGAACCGAAAAATTGTCGAACCAGGTGATGATGCCCTGGAGCTTGACGCCGTTGACGAGAAACACAGTCACTGGGGTCTTGTTCTTCCGCACGTGGTTCAGGAACACGTCCTGCACGTTCTGCGCCTTCTCGGTCGCCATGGCCCAGCCTTCTCTTATGCCGTTGCTCTTATGTCATTGCCGTCACGGGGCTTACGGCGCCGCCTGATGGCCTTGCCGTCCGGCCATTTCGCACCTGCGAGATATAGCACGGCCGGTCAGCCGCACAAGAACAGCAGCAATCACGTCCGGTTGCAACACGCCGCATGTGCAGGTTCACGCGAGCACACGCTGCGCGAGCATGCGCTGCAGGGCGTGATGATCTGGCGCGTGCCAGTCGTGGCCAGTTGCGCCGAGGCCGCCGTCATGCGCCGCATCGCCGAGCAGCACACCGCTGAGCCCGGCTGTCCTCGCAGCGCGCATGTCGAGGGCGGTGTCGCCGACATACCAGACCGAGGGGGAGGCCGAGAGGCCGAGTGCGGCGAGCGCAAGGTGCATCGGCGCCGGGTCGGGTTTGTCGGCGGCGGCGTCCCCCGCCCCGACCAGGGCCGCGAAATGCCCCGACCAGCCGAGCGCCGCTGCCTCGCGGCGGAGGAAGCGGCCGGTCTTGTTCGAGACGACGGCAAGGGGGATGCCAAGCGCCCGCGCCTGCTCAAGCGTCGCGACAGCCCCAGGCAGGGGCGTGACATGGGCGAGATGCGTCGCCTCAAGCGCCTCGTAGAACACGTCCCTCGCCTCCTCCCAGCCGCGCCCGAACAGAGAGGGGAAACTGTCGCGCAGCGATCTGCGCACCCGCGCGCGAACCTCGTCGAGCGTCCAGGCTGGCTTGCCGAAACGGGCGAGCGCTGCATTCAGCGCGGCGGCGATTCCCGGCCAGGCGTCGACAAGCGTGTTGTCCCAGTCGAAGACGATCGCCTCGGGGCGCGGTGGAAGGGTCACGCCGCGACCCTAGCTGGCTCGTTGCGCTGCCCGCGCACGTGTCGGGAGAAGAGGTCGAACAGACGCCGCGTCACCGGCCCGGGCGTTCCGTCGCCAACCGTCACGCGGTCGATCGCAAGGATCGGCTTCACGAAAGAGGTGGCGGAGGTGATGAAGACCTCCCGTGCGATGCGCAGAGCGGCGTGCGTGAACGGGCCCTCTGCGAAGGCGATCCCGTTCTCGCGCAGGAGCTGCATCAGCACAGCCCGGGTGCAGCCAGGCAGGATATTGCCCGCGAGGTCGCGCGTGCGCAGCGTGCCCTCCGAATCCACGATCCAGACAGTCGTCGCCGCCCCTTCCGTCACTGTCCCGTCCGGCGCGATCAGGATCGCCTCGAAGGCCCCCTTCTCTTTGGCCGCCTGGCGGGCGAGCACGTTCGGCAGAAGCCCGACGGTCTTGATGTCGCATCGCGCCCAGCGCAGGTCGGGATGGGTGATCGCGGTCGTGCCCCAGCCCTCGATCGAGTCCGGATACGGCCTGATGCGCCTTGCCGTGACGACGAGCGTGGGCGGCACGGGTTGCGCAGGAAAGGCGTGGTCGCGCCGGGCGACGCCGCGGCTGACCTGCATATAGAGCAGACCCTCGTCGATTCGATTGCGCCGCACCACCTCGGCCAGCACTAGGCGCAGCGCCTCGCGCGGCATCGGCATCGGTATTCGGATCTCGCGCAGGGAACGCTCGAGCCGATCAAGATGCGGCCCGTCGTCGACGAAGCGGCCCGCATGGACATGCACCACCTCGTAGACCGCGTCGGCGAACTGGTAGCCGCGGTCCTCGATATGCACCGAGGCCTCGCGGTGCGGGACATAGCGACCGTTGACATAGGCTATGCGGGACATGGGTCAGCCTTCTCCTGGAGCGGGGGCGGAAGGGCGTAGCGCAAGGGCGTGCGTCGCGAACGGGTCGCCGCAGACGCGTGCGAAGCCAAGCGCGAGATACATGGCAGCGGCCGCCGCGTGCTCGGCGCCGAGGCGCACCCGGATCAGCCGGAAATGCCGCTCGGCTCCCTCAAGCGCTGCCCGCGCGAGCGACAGGCCGATGCCGCTGCCGCGCCTGTCACGGCGCACGTAGAGATGCCTGAGCCTGCCGACCTCCGGGTCGGTCGCATGCGGGTCGATCCCGCGCGCGATCAGGCCGGCGAGGCTTCCGCCAACCCAGGCGCCGAGCACAAGCTCGCCCGGGCGGTCGAACCGGTTGGTGCCGGCATGCCAGTCGTTCGCCATTCGGTCGATGAATTGGTGTCCCTCGGCGCGCGCATCCGCCGCGAGCGCGGCGAAGCTAGGCCCGTCGATGTCGTCGAAGGGGCGAATCTCGGCCGCTGTCACCCCGGCTGCTCCGCGACATCGGCCACACGCCCGCCCGAGAGCGCGAGAAGCCGTTCCGGTGTCGTCTCGAACACGTGGGCGGGGCTGCCCGCAGCGGCCCAGACGCGCGCAAGCGCCATCACCCGGGAGTCGACCAGCACGACCGGCTGCGTCAGGTGCGCGACAGGCGCCGCACCGCCGATCGCAAACCCCGTCACCTCCCTGACCCAGCGCCCATCCGCCCGCTCGACCGGGGCGCCGACCGCCCGGGCCACGCGGCCAAGATCGACCCTGTCGGCGCCGGAGGCGACCACGACAACCGGGCGGGCAGCGCCCTTCTGGCGGAACACCAGGCTCTTGGCGATCTCGGCAACCGCGCAGCCGACGGCGCGGGCGGCATCCTCTGCGGTGCGTGTGCCCTCGGGAAAGGCGCGGATCGTGTCCGGATGGCCGGAAGCGCCAAGCGCTGCGTGCACCCGCGCGACCGAGCGTCCCTCCCGGGGCTCGGGCGACGGCCGAGGCTCAGCCATTGCCGTTGACGGCCGCGCGGTCCTCCGCGTTCACGCCGAGCGTCTTCAGCTTGCGGTGCAGCGCGCTACGCTCCATGCCGACGAAGCTCGCGGTACGGCTGATGTTGCCCGAGAAGCGGTTGAGCTGGGCGAGCAGATACTGCCGCTCGAACAGCTCCCGCGCCTCGCGCAACGGCAGCGCCATGATCTCGCCCGACTTGTCCCAGCGCAGCACGGTCGGCGCGGCGGCGCCGATGTCGGGCGGCAGGTGCTCGGCGCGGATCGGCTCGCGCGACTCGCCTGGCGCCATGATCAGCAGCCAGTCCATCAAGTTCCTGAGCTGGCGGACATTGCCTGGCCAGTCGTGGGACTGCAGCACAGCGAGCGCGTCCTCGGAGAGGTCTCGCAGAGGCAGGCCCGAGCTTTCGGCCGAGCGGGCGAGGAAGTGGCGCGCGAGCGCCGGGATGTCCTCGCGCCGCTCGCGCAGCGCAGGCACCCTGAGCGGCACGACATTGAGGCGGTAGAACAGGTCCTCGCGAAAGCGGCCGGCGGCGATCTCTGCGCCGAGGTCGCGGTTTGTCGTCGCGATCACGCGGACGTCCACCTTCACGCGAGTCGCCCCGCCGATCCGCTCGAAGGCCTGGTCCTGCAGCACGCGCACGATCTTGCCCTGGGTCTCGAGCGGCATGTCAGCCACCTCGTCGAGCAGGAGCGTTCCGCCATGGGCGTGCTCGAGCGTGCCGGCGCGGCGCGGGCTCGCAAGCGGGTCAGCCCCGGCCTCGACTCCGAACAGCTCATCCTCAAGCCGCGCCGGGTTGAGGGTCGCGCAGTTCAGCACCATGAACGGGCCGCTCGCGCGCCGGCTGCGCATGTGCAGCATGCGCGCCACCACCTCCTTGCCCGCCCCGGCCGGGCCGGTGATCAGCACGCGCGAGCCGGTCGGGGCGACCTTCTCGACTGCGGCGCGAAGCTCGCGAATCTGCGGGCTCGTGCCGATCAGCTCCGTCTCGGCGCCGGCGCGCAGCCTCAGTTCGCTGTTCTCGCGCTGCAGCTGCGCCGCCTCGATCGCTCTGCGGACCACCAGCAGAAGCCGGTCCGCCTTGAATGGCTTCTCGATGAAGTCGTAGGCGCCCTGCTGGATCGCCTGCACCGCCGTCTCGATCGTGCCGTGGCCGGAGATCATCACCACCGGGACCTGCGGTTCCTCGCGGTGCAGCACCTCGAGAATTCCAAGCCCGTCGAGGCGCGAGCCCTGCAGCCAGACATCGAGCACGACAAGCGAGGGCCTGCGGGCGCGGAAGGCGGCGATCGCCCCGTCGCTGTCGGCCGCCTCGCGGGTCTCGTAGCCCTCGTCGCGCAGGATGCCGGTGACGAGCATCCGGATGTCGGGCTCGTCATCGACGATCAGGATGTCATGCGCCATGCGCCGCCTTCGGCATCGCCGCCTCGCTTCCGACCACGCGCTGCTGCTGCGGGGATGTGGCGAGCGGCAGGGTCAATGTCACGCGCGCGCCTTGCGCCCCGTCAGGCCGGTCCGAGAGCTCGAGCCGGCCCGCATGGTCTTCCATGATCTTCTTCACGATCGCAAGGCCGAGCCCGGTTCCCTTGCTTTTCCGCGTCACGTAGGGCTCGGCGAGCGACTCGCGCCCCTCTGCCGGCAGCCCTTCGCCGTCGTCCTCCACGGCGATCTCGGCCCTGCCGTCGCGCGCAGAGAGGCTGACCGAGATCCGCCCCGCCCCGGGCCGGGCGGCGACGGCGTCGGCCGCGTTCTGCAGCAGGTTGGTCAGAGCCTGGCCGATCTGCCGTCGGTCGCAGAAGCCAACCGGCGCCGGCTCCGCGATCGAGACCTCCCAGGCGATGTCGGGGTGGGCGTTGCGCTGCAGGAACACCGCCTGGCGGACGATCTCGGCAAGGTCCTCGTGCCGCAGCACGGGCTGCGGCATGCGCGCGAAGGCGGAGAACTCGTCCACCATCCTGCCGATGTCGCCAACCTGGCGGACGATTGTGTCCGTGCAGATACGGAACGTCTCCGGGTCGGACCGGATCTCGGCGAGGTACTTCCGCTTCAGCCGCTCCGCCGAGAGCTGGATCGGAGTGAGCGGGTTCTTGATCTCGTGCGCGATCCGGCGCGCCACATCGGCCCAAGCTGCCTGGCGCTGGGCGGCGACCAGCGCGGTGACGTCGTCGAAGGTGACGACGAAGCCGCGGATCCTGTCCTCGGTGCGCTCCGTGTCGACCCGCAGGATCAACGTCCGCCGCGACGCGGGCGGGCCGATCCGCACCTCCATCTCCGCCGCGCCGCGCGACTCAGATTCGGCGCGCTCGAGCGCGGGTGCGAACTCGGGAACCACTTCCGCAAGCGGTTCGCCGAGATGGGCAAGGAGATCGACGCCGAGCAGGTCGGAGGCGGAACGGTTGGGCAGGTTGATCCGCCCTTCCCCGTCGAGCCCGATCACCCCGGCAGAGACGCCGGCCAGCACCCCCTCGGTGAAGCGGCGCCGCTCGTCGATCTGTCGGTAGGCGTCCATCAGCTCGTCGCGGTTGGCGGAGAGCTGCCCGATCATGCGGTTGAAGGCGCGCGCGAGCACGCCGATCTCGTCGTCCGTGCCGCGCTCGGGCACGCGCACGCCGAGGTCGCCCGCGCGCACCCGCTCCGCCGCCAAGACGAGCGCAGAGATCGGCCGCGCCATCTGCCCGGCGATCACGAGCCCGACCAGCACGGCGGCGAACAGGATCAGGAGCGCGACCACGGTGAAGATCAGCGCGAAGGTGATCTGTAGGCCTGACCGGCTGGCCTCAAGCCGCCGGTACTCGGCAACCGCCTGTTCGGTGCGCTCCATGTGGCCGAGCACGTCGGCATCGACTGGCCTGCCAACCAGAAGCATCATCGGCCCAGGGATGTCGAGGCCGACAACCGCGCGCACCCGGTCCTGCCCCTCGGGAAGCAACAGCGCCACCTCGCCCGAGCGCGCGAAGTCGAGCGCCCAGGCAGGCACGACATCGGCCACGGGGGGCATGAGCAGCCCCGCCGTCGCGATCAGCCGCCCGTTCACCGGGTTGAACACGACCGCCTCGGTCAGACCGCGGAAGGCGATCTGGCGTTCGAGCAGAAGCGAGAACACCTGCGGCCCCTGCGCGAGCAGCACGGGGGCGGCGCGGTTGAGGTCGTTCGCCATTGCCAGAGCATCGGCGCGTATGGTGCGCTGGTGCTCCTCGAGATAGGCCTTGGAGGCGGCAAGGCTCTCCTCGAGCGCGGTGCGGACGCGCTGGTTGAACCAGTTCTCGAGGCCGCGGTTGAAGAAGGCGGCGGAGAATACCGTGACGATGATGGTCGGCGTCACCGCCACGAGTCCGAACAGCAAAACGAGCCGCACATGCAGCCGCGACCCGGCTGATCCGCGCCTGCGTTCCGCCCAGACGCGCACGACGCGTACCGCAAGCACCGCGGCGAGGATCAAGAGGAGCGCGAGGTTGATGTTGACCAGCCAGAGGATCGAGCCGGGCGGCAGACCGAGCGCGCCCGTGCCGGTGACGGCGGCGAAGGTGAACACCCCTGCCGCGATCGCCGCGACCGCGATGCCGAGGGTCAGCCAGCGCCCTGCCCGGCCGACCACTACCCAGTCGAGCGCGCGGCCGAGCGCGCCGCGCCGTTCCGCAGGCGTAGCGGACTCGCCCGTCATCGTGCCGGCGGCGATGGCCATTGGCTACGCTCAGCCGAGGCCGCGGACCACGGGGATCTCGAGCTCGCGGATCTTCTTGCGCAGCGTGTTGCGGTTGAGCCCGAGCACATGCGCGGCCCGGATCTGGTTGCCGCGGGTGGCGGCAAGGGTGAGCTGGATCAGCGGCCGCTCGATCTCCCGGATGATCCGGTCATGCACGCCGGGGCTCGGCAGCCCGTCCTTGTGGCTGGCGAAATAGGCGCGCAGGTGCCGCTCCACGGCTTGGGCGAGCGTCTCCGGCTCCCGCCCCTGCGGCTCCGGTTCGGCGCCTGCGGTCTCGGCGAGTTCCGCAGCGATCACCTCCTCGCCGATCGTCTCCTGCGGGTAAAGCGCAGCGAGCCGGCGCATCAGGTTCTCGAGCTCCCGCACATTGCCCGGCCAGCGATAGGCCTTGAGCCGCTCGAGCGCCGCCTGGTCCAGCGTCTTCACGGGCAGCCCCTTCAGGCGATTGGCCGAGAGGAAGTGGCGAGCGAGCGCGGGGATGTCCTCCACCCGCTCGCGCAGCGGCGGCAGGCGTATCGGCACGACGTTCAGTCGGTAGAACAGGTCCTCGCGGAACAGCCCCTGGCGGATCAGCGCGCGCAGATCGCGGTGGGTCGCGGCGACGATCCGGACATTGACGCGCACGGGTGTCCGCCCGCCGACGGAGGTGAACTCGCCCTCCTGCAGGACGCGCAACAGGCGGGTCTGCGCCTCGGGCGGCATGTCGCCGATCTCGTCGAGGAACAGCGTGCCCCCGTTGGCCTGCTCGAACCGCCCCTGGGTGCGGCTGTGCGCGCCGGTGAAGGCGCCGCGCTCGTGGCCAAACAGCTCGCTCTCGATCAGCTCGCGCGGGATCGCGGCCATGTTGATCGCGACAAAAGGCCCTGCCCGCCGGGCGCCGTAGTCGTGCAGGGCGCGCGCGACCAGTTCCTTGCCGGTGCCGCTCTCGCCGGTGATCATCACCGTCAGATCGGTCGCGGTCACGCGCGCAACGGTGCGGTAGATCTCCTGCATCGCGGGCGACCGCCCAACGAGCGGGAGTTTCTCCTCCTCCGCCCCGTCCGGCTCGGCCGGCAAGGCGGGGGCGGCCGGGGCGGCAAGCGCCCGGCCGACCACCGCGAGCAGCTCGTTGAGATCGAACGGCTTCGGCAGGTAGTCGAAGGCGCCACGCTGGGTTGCCTTCACCGCTGTGGTCAGCGTCGACTGAGCGCTCATCACCACGACGCGGAGATCGGGGCGGACGCGGCGGATACGGGGCACAAGGTCGAGGCCGTTCTCGTCCGGCATCACCACATCGGTGATGACGAGATCGCCCTCGCCGTCCTCCACCCAGCGCCAGAGCGTCGCCGCCGTCCCTGTGGTGCGCACCTGGTAGCCGGAACGGGCCAGCGCCTGGCCGAGCACTGTGCGGATGGACCGGTCGTCGTCAGCGACCAGGATCGTTGCGGTCATCGGCTGTCGTCCTCCCGCGCCGGTTCCGGCCAAGGCTCCGGTGCCCCGGCCTGCGCCGGGCTGCCCGGGTGCACGGGCAGGTGCAGGCGGAACACCGTCCGGCCTGGGACGCTGTCGCACTCGACGAGGCCGCCATGGTCGCCGATGATCTTGGCGACCAGAGCGAGGCCGAGGCCGCTGCCCTGGCGCTTCGTGGTCACGAATGGGTCGAAAAGGTTTGGCTTCAGCGCCTCCGGGATGCCGCAGCCGCTGTCCCGCACGGAGACGACGAGCGGCAGGTGAAGCCGCCGCGTGGCGCCTGGCACAGCGAGCCGGACGCCGTGCTGGTAGGCCGTCGAGAGCTCGATCACGCCGCCTGTTTCGGGAATTGCCTCGGCTGCGTTCTTCACGAGGTTCAGCATGACCTGGATCAGCTGGTCGCGGTTGCCCCAGACAGGGGGCAGTGACGGGTCGTAGGTCTCGATGAAGCGGACATGCCGGGCGAAGCCGGTCTGCGCCAGCCGCCGCACGTGCTCGAGCACCTGGTGGATGTTGACCGCGCCGCGCTCGATCGGCCGGTCGGAGAAGCTCTCCATGCGGTCGACAAGGGCGCGTATCCGGTCAGCCTCGTCCTGGATCAGCTGGGTCAGCTCGCGGTCCTGCTCCGGGACCGAGTTCTCGAGCAGCTGCGCAGCGCCGCGGATGCTGGAAAGCGGGTTCTTCACCTCGTGGGCGAGGATCGCCGCCATGCCGGTGACCGAGCGCGCAGCGTTGCGGAACCCCATCTGCTTCTCGAGCTTCTGCGGGATCGAGGTGTCGATCAGGGTCAGTGCCACGCAGTCCGGCGCCTCCGGCACTGGAGCACCGTGCACGGTGATGCCGCGCTTGCAGAGGCGGGGGCTTTCGATCGAGAGGTCGTGGTCGGAGACGCTGACCGCGCCGTCAAGCACCTGCGAGATCAGCCTGTGCAAAGGGTTGTCCTCCGGCACGAGCTCACCGAGCCTGGTCGCGCGCAGCGAGGTGGCAGAGAGGGCGAAGAACTCCTCCGCCGCCTGGTTCGCGTAACGGAACCGCCCGAGCCGATCGACCACCACGACGGCGGTGGCAAGCGCAGCAAGGATCGCGCCCGCATCCGGCGCAGGCGGCGCAAGCGGCCGCAACAGCCGCGCAGGCGCCTCAGAGAGCCCGCCGGCAAGCCCGCGCATCAGCGCAAGACTCCCCCCCCGCCCCTTGCGGATCCTCATCGCGTTCTGGCCCCGCTCATCGCCCATGCCCCGCCTCTCCAGGCCCGCCCCCCGCGGACCGACCCTCACGCGGCGAGCCGAAGCCCGCCTTCGGCCTCGACCAGAGGCCGCCAGAACCCCTCGATTAGCCCGAGCGCCTCGGCACGCGTCCCGGCCCGGTTCACGGCGTTGCGGAACTCGGCCGCTCCTGGCAGGCCGCGCGCGTACCAGGCGAGATGCTTGCGCGCGAGCCGCACCCCTGAGTCCTCCCCGTAATGGGCGAGAATCGCTGCGTAATGCTCCTTGAGGATGGCAAGCCGGTCGGCGAGCGGCGGGTCGGGCAGACGCTCGCCGGTTGCGAGGAAGTGCGCAACCTGCGCGAACAGCCACGGCCGGCCATAGGCGCCGCGGCCGATCATCACCCCGTCTGCGCCAGAGAGAGCGAGCGCCTCTGCGGCATCGTCTGGTGTGACGATGTCGCCGTTGACGATCACCGGCAGGCGCGTGGCCGCCTTAACCTCAGCGACGAAAGCCCAGTCGGCCTCGCCGGAATAGAACATCTGCCGGGTTCGCCCGTGCACCGTCACCATGCGGATGCCGCACTCCTCGGCGATGCGCGCGAGCTTGGGCGCATTGAGGCAGGAATGGTCCCAGCCCATGCGCATCTTGAGCGTGACCGGGATCGAGACGGCGCGCGCTGTCGCCTCCAGGATGCGGGCTGCCTTCACCTCGTCCTTCATCAGCGCCGAGCCCGCGCTCTGCCCGTTCGTCACCTTCTTCACGGGGCAGCCGAAATTGATGTCGATGAGCCCGGCACCCCGGTCCTCGTTCATCCTTGCTGCTTCCGCCATCGCGTCAGGATCGCAGCCAGCGAGCTGCACTGCCCAGGGAGAGCCGGGCGAGCCGACATCGGTCTCCGCCATCTTCAGAGTCTGGCGGTTCTGTCGGATCATCGCCCAGGAGGCGATCATCTCCGAGACGACGAGGCCGGCGCCGAGGCGCCGGCAGAGACGGCGGAAGGGCAGATCCGTCACGCCCGACATTGGCGCGAGGATGACAGGGGTGTCTATGCGCGTGCCCGGGACCAGCACGATCGGCGCCAAGGGGCCGGGGGGGCGCTGCGGCCGGTCCGCCCGAGCCGCACGCGCGGGCGGCTCATCCGGCGCGCTGTCTGCGCAGCCGTTGTCCAGTCGGGCCGAGCCGGGCGTGACATTGCTCATGATTTGGGCAAGTTAGCGAGGCCCGTCTGCCTCCGCAATGCGCGATCGGCCGCAGGGGCGGTTTCCACGCGGGCGTGATCGCACTAGCCTCTCCGCAGATGCGGACCGTGGCGCTGATCCTTGCCGCCGGGCGCGGCTCCCGCCTCGGCGCGCCTCTGCCGAAGCAGTTCCTCGACCTCGCCGGCAGGCCTCTGCTGCGTCACGCGGTCGAGGCCTTCCTGCGCCACCCCCGTGTCGCGGCGGTTCGGGTGGTGGGGGATGCCGAAGCCTGCGCCCGCGCTCTTGCCGGGCTTGGCCTGCCCGACGCGATAGCGGGCGGCGAGACACGCCAGGCAAGTGCACGGGCGGGCCTAGAGGCGCTCGCGGCAGAGCCTCCAGAGGCAGTCCTGATCCACGACGCGGCCCGCCCGATCGTCCCGGCAAGGGTGATCGACGCCGTGGTCTGCGCGCTCGAGGCGGGGGCTGCGGCAGCGGTCCCCGCCCTGCCGGTGACCGACACGCTCAAGCGCGACGAAGGGGGCCTCGTCGCCGGCACGGTGCCGCGCGAGGGGCTCGTGCGGGTGCAGACGCCGCAGGGGTTCCGGTTCGGGGCGATCCTCGAAGCGCATCGGCGCGCGGCCGGCGCGGCGCTGACCGACGATGCCGCGGTGGCGGAGGCTTCGGGGATTCCCGTCCGTCTCGTCCCGGGCGCTGAGGAGAACATCAAGGTGACGCTTCCGGGCGATCTCTCCCGCGCCGAGGCACTCCTCGGCCCGTCCCTCGTGCCGCGGACGGGCACCGGGTTCGACGTGCACCGCCTCGTGGCCGGCCGGCCGCTCGTCCTCTGCGGCGTGGCGATCCCCTCGCCGGTCGGCCTTGCCGGGCACTCGGACGCGGATGTCGGCATCCACGCGCTCTGCGATGCGCTCTATGGCGCGCTCGCGGAGGGCGACATCGGCGTGCACTTCCCCCCCTCAGAGGCGCGCTGGAAGGATGCCGACAGCGCGCTCTTCCTGCGTCACGCGGCAGGCCGCGTCGCCGCCCGCGGCGGGCGCATCGCCAACGTGGACGTGACGCTGATCTGCGAACGGCCGAGGATCGCGCCGCATGCGGGGGCGATGCGCGCCCGCCTCGCGTCCCTGCTCGGCCTCGCCGAGAGCGCCGTGTCTGTGAAGGCGACGACGACGGAGCGGCTCGGCTTCACCGGCCGCGGCGAGGGCATCGCCGCGCAGGCGGCGGCGACCGTGCTTCTGCCTGCGTGACGATGCCCGGACGCGTTCGACCCTGCCTCAGGCCGCCGCAGCCCGCCTCACCCCGGCAAGGCCGAGAAGCCTGAGGCCAAGACGGGCGAGCGTGCCCGGCTCGGGCACCGGCGTCGGGTCCGGATCCGGATCGACCGCCGCGAGCGCCGTGACCCCGACGGTGAAGCCGTGCCAAATACTCTCCCGTGTCGGTGACGGTGATGGTGGTGAAGGTGCCGGGCAGGCGGATCGTGCCGTGCACCGCGCTCACGCCGGTGAAGCCAGTGCCCGCGCTGTTAAGGTCGAAGAAGCCCGTTCCCCAATAGCCCTCGCCCTCGCTCAGTATCTCGATCGGGCTGCCGAAATCGATGCTGGTGCCGTTCCAGCTGACGAGCGCGAGCACCGGGTCGACCACCGCTTGCGAGAAGGTGATGGTCTTCCTGCCACCCACGTTCAGCCCGATGATGTCCGTGTCCGGTGGCGGGTTCGAGACCGCGATGCTGGTGTAGGGAGCCGACGGGTCCCAGAAGTTCGCTCCGCCCGAGACCTGCGTGCCGACAGAACCGTACAGCCCGGCATAGGTCACGTTGATGACCGTTGACCCGACCGTGATCTGGCCGGTCACGGCGTCGGAACCTTTCGTCTGCCAGTCCGTCCAGGCGATGGGCGCCGCCGCGGCAGGCCCCGCCAGAAGAACCGCGGCTGCTGCGGCCGCAGTGCATCGTTTCCAATTCTTTTATTATTGCTTCTCCCGTTCCGCCGTCGCTCCGAGGGCCGGACAGAGGCGCGCACGACCCGGAAGTGTAGACAGGATATTTCATGCCAACGATATAAACCTTTGTTTTAGAGCGCTGTTTTTTTGCGCACGGGGGTAGTGTAAAGAACTCAGACAGTATCCCGCTCAACCCGGGTGGGCCGCCACGTCCCTGTCGGCGAAATGCAGAGTGCAGTGCAGATTGCAACAGGGCGGCGAAAAAAGGCGGGGCCGGCCGGTCGGCAGGCCCCGCGAGGCAAGGTTGAGGAAGGCTTAGCAACCGACAGCGGGACAAGCCCGCGATCGATCCCTTTTCGTCTCGCAAGGCACGTGCCAGAACCTCAGTCGGACGAGAGGCCGTCGACCGCGCCCTCCGGATCCGCCGCCGCCTCTGCCCTGCGCGCCGCGAGCCGAGCGAAACGCAAGAGCATCGCCCGCCTGCGCGCGCTGCCGAGGGGATGAACCGGCGCCTCGCGCAGCACCGCCCCTCCCCAGGCATCGGCGACGATCAGCCCCGTCTCGAAAGGGATCAGCGCCTGCGGAAAGTCGGAATCAACGGCGAAGAACAGCCGGTCGCACCAGGCGCGGTACTCCTGCCACTTGCCGTCGGAGAGATAGTCGCGCGCAGAGGACTTCACCTCGACGATCGCGATCTCGCCACAGGCACCGAGGCAGACGAGATCAGCCCTGCGCCCGTCCGCAAGCGGCACCTCGCGCAGCACGGCGAAGCCGAGCCGCGACCAAAGCCGCGCAGCCCCGCGCGTGAGGGCTGCGGTGCGCGCGGGTGCGGGCGGAGGAAGCTCCTGCATCCCTTGAGTGAAGCCCCGCCCTCCTCTTCTGCCAAGCCTTGCCAGGCGCGTTCAGGCAGCGTAGCGACAGGGAATGCTAGACGAACGGCTCTCCTTCGATGCCGCGGAGGCGCTCGCGGCGGCGGTGCTGCGTGCCGCCGGCGCAGGGGCGGATGCGGCCGGCCAGACCGCGCGCATGCTCGCTCGCGCCGATCTCGACGGCATTGCCTCGCACGGGCTCTCGCGCCTGCCTGCCTACGCGGCCCAGCTACGCTCCGGCAAGCTGAAGGGTGCCGCGACCCCGTCGCTCTCCCGCCCTGCCGCTGGCACCGTCGCGGTCGATGCCGATGACGGGCTCGCCTATCCGGCGATCGCGCTCGGCCTCGCCCGGATGGCCTCGCTCCTGCCCGCGCAGGGCGTGGTCGCGCTTGGCGTGCGCAACAGCCACCATGCGGGAGCGATCGGCCTCTTCGTCGAGGACCTCGCGCGCGAGACCGGCGCCTTCGCGCTCGGCTTCACGAACTCGCCTGCGGCGATCCCTCCTTTCGGCTCCGGCACGCCGCTCCTCGGCACGAACCCGATCGCCTTCGCCTGCCCGGTGCCAGGGCGCGAGCCGCTGGTGATCGACCTCTCGCTCTCCGTCGCTGCGCGAGGGAGGATCATGGTGGCGGCGGAGAAGGGCGAGGCGATCCCCGAGGGCTGGGCGGTGGACGCCGAAGGCAGGCAGACGACGGATGCGAAGGCGGCGCTCGGAGGCGCCATGCTGCCGATCGGCGGCGCGAAGGGGGCGGCGCTCGCGCTTGCCGTCGAGCTTCTGACGGCCGCGCTGACCGCGAGCCACGCCGGCTTTGAGGCCTCCAGCTTCTTCGACGACAGGGGCGGGCCGCCGCGCATTGGCCAGAGTTTCCTCGCGATCGCACCAGGCGCGATCGGCGGCAGCGCCGAGGCGGTGGCGTCGCGCGTGGCAGCGATCGTCACGCGCGTGGCAGCCGAGCCCGGGGTGCGGCTGCCGGGAGACCGGCGGCTCGCGCTCCGCTCCCGCAACCGGGCGGAGGGGATTCCCTATCCAGCACCGCTGCTTGCGACCCTCCGCAGCCTTGCCGAGCCTCAGCCCGAGGGTTCGGTGTCGAGCGCGTAGCCGGCCGCCCGGACGGTGCGTATCACGTCCACCTCTCCCGGGCCGTTCAGGCTCTTGCGCAGGCGTCGGATGTGCACGTCTACCGTGCGCGGCTCGACATGGATGTCTGGGCCCCACACGGCGTCGAGCAGCTCCTCGCGCGAGAACACGCGGCCCGGGTGCTGCATGAAGAACTCGAGCAGGCGGAACTCCGTCGGCCCGAGATGCACGCTACGCCCCTGGCGCTGCACGCGGTGCGCGGCGAGGTCCATCGTGATGTCGTGGAACCTGAGGGTACCCTTGGCCGGGGTCGTGCCCGCGCGGCGGAGGATGGCGCGGATGCGCGCGAGCAGCGTCTCCATCTGGAAGGGCTTGGTGATGTAGTCGTCCGCGCCCGTGTTCAGGCCGCGCACCGCGTCCGCGTCCTCGGCCCGGGCCGTGACCATGATGATCGGCACGTCGCGCGTGCCGGGCTTGCGGCGGATCTGGCGGCAGACCTCGATGCCCGACATGGCGGGCAGCATCCAGTCGAGCAGCACGAGGTCGGGCCGGACCTCGGCGATCCTGGTCAGCGCCTCCGGCCCGTCGGACGCCTCCTCGACCCGGAAGCCCTGCTTCTCCAGGTTGTAGCGCAGCATCGTCACGAGCGGGGCCTCGTCCTCGACGACGAGGATCAGCGGCTTCAGCATCCCCGCCATCGTTGCTGCCGCGGAACTGCTTGGTTCAAGACGCACCGTCCCCTCCTGCGATGTCCGCCGCGGCCAGGGCGGAGGTGTCTCCCTTCGGCCGCTCGCCTGCCGGGTCCTCGCCGACCACGGCGAAATGGATGGTCTCGGCGATGTTGGTCGCGTGGTCGCCGATACGCTCGATGTTCTTGGCGATGAAGAGGAGATGCGTGCAGGGGGTGATGTTCCGCGGGTCCTCCATCATGTAGGTGAGCAGGGTGCGGAACAGCGCCGAGTGCATCTCGTCCACCGCCTCGTCGCGCCGCCACACCGCCATCGCCTTCGGGTCGTCGTCGGAGGCGAAGGCGTCGAGCGTGTCCTTCAGCATCTCCTGCACCATCCGGCTCATCCGCTCGAGCGGGCCGAGGGAGACGGTGGGCGGGGTCTGCGCGAGCACGATCGAGCGCTTGGCGACGTTGGCAGCGTAATCCCCCACCCGCTCGAGGTCGGAGGCGATGCGCATCGCCCCGATGATGAGCCGGAGGTCGCTCGCCATCGGCTGCCGCAACGCCAGGAGCTTGACCACGTGATGCGCGACCTCGCGGTCGATCGCGTCCACCTGCGGGTCGGCTTCGACGACGCGCGAGGCGAGGGCAACATCGCGCTTGACCATCGCCGTGGTCGCGAGCGCGAGCTGGCTCTCGACCATGCCTCCCATGCGGGCGATGATGTCGCGCAGGTGCCGGAGCTCCTCGTCGAAGGATCGTACCGTGTGCCCGCTCATCTCGTTTCCCCGTCGCTCAGCCGAACCTGCCGGTGATGTAGTCCTGCGTTCGCTGGGCGAGCGGCCGCGTGAAGACAGTGGACGTCTCGCCGTACTCGATCAGCCGCCCGAGATACATGAAGGCGGTGTTGTCCGAGACGCGCGCCGCCTGCTGCATATTGTGGGTGACGATGACGATGGTGAACTGCCCCCGCAGTTCGTCGATCAGCTCCTCGATCTTCGCGGTCGCGATGGGGTCGAGGGCGGAGCAGGGCTCGTCCATCAGCAGCACCTCGGGGCTGCCCGCGATCGCCCGCGCGATGCAGAGACGCTGCTGCTGCCCGCCGGAGAGGCCGAGCGCGCTCTCGTTGAGCCGGTCCTTCACCTCGTCCCAGAGCGCGGCGCCGCGGAGGCTCTGCTCCACCGTGAGATCGATCAGCGCCTTGTCGCGGATGCCATCGACCCGAAGCGGATAGGCGACGTTCTCGTAGATCGACATCGGGAACGGGTTCGGCTTCTGGAACACCATCCCCATGCGCTTGCGGATCGCGATGACGTCCGCCCCCGGGGCATAGATGTCGCTGCCGTCGATCGCGATCCGGCCTTCGATGCGGATGCCGTCGATGAGATCGTTCATGCGGTTGAGGCATCGCAACAGCGTCGACTTCCCGCAGCCCGAGGGACCGATCAGCGCCGTGACGAGGCCCCGCTCCATCGACATGTTGATGTTCCAGAGCGCCTGCGCCGTTCCGCCATACCAGAGATTGAAGTCGCTGATCTCGACCGCGCAGGGCCTGCCGGCGGACTTCAGGTGGTAGACGGTGTCGGGGAACGTATCGCCCCTCGGGCGTTCGATGATGTCTGTCTCTGGCATCGTGAGGTCTCCTCCTCGGGCGTCAGAACTCCGCGCCGGCGAAGCGACGCTTCAGGCGGTTTCGCACCAGGATCGCGCTTAGGTTCATCGTGAAGATGAGGCCGATCAGCAGAAGGGTGGTGACGAACACCATCGGCTTGCCGGCCTCGCTGTTGCGGCTCTGGAACCCCACGTCATAGATGTGGAAGCCGAGATGCATGAAGCTGCGCTCGAGATGGATGAAGGGGAAGAACCCGTCGATCGGCAGTTCCGGCGCGAGCTTGACGACACCGACGAGCATCAGCGGCGCCACCTCGCCGGCTCCTCGCGCCATCGCGAGGATGATCCCTGTCATGATGCCCGGCATCGCGCGCGGCAGGACGATGTTGCGGATGGTCTGCCACTTGGAGGCGCCGCAGGCGAGGCTGCCTTCACGCATGCTGCGCGGGACCGCGGCAAGCGCTTCCTCGGTTGCGACGATCACCACCGGGACCGTCAGGAGCGCGAGCGTGAGCGATGCCCAGAGCAATCCACCGGTTCCATAGGTCGGGCTCGGCAGGCGCTCCGGAAAGAACAGCTGGTCGATGGAGCCGCCGACGATGTAGGCGAAGAAGCCGAGGCCGAACACGCCATACACGATCGACGGCACGCCGGCGAGGTTGTTCACCGAGATCCGCACGATCGAGACGAGCCGCCCCTGCTTCGCGTACTCGCGCAGGTAGAGCGCGGTGATCACACCGAAGGGCGTGACCACGATCACGAGCAGGAGCGTCATCGAGACCGTGCCGAAGATCGCCGGCAGGATGCCGCCCTCGGTGTTGGCCTCGCGCGGTTCGTCGGACACGAACTCGACCCAGCGCGACAGGTACACGCCGAGCTTGCCCATGAGCGAGAGGTCGTTCGAGGGGATGATGCGGACCAGGGTGCCGAGCGGCTGCGTCTTCGTCCTGCCATTTACGTCGGCGAGGGTGATCTGGTCGGCCTCGTGGCCCCGCCTCAGCGCCTGCGCCTCCGCAGCGAGCGTCTCGTACTGGCGCTGCAGCTCCGCCTCCCGTTCGGAGAAGCGGCGCATCGCTTCCTCGACGCGCGGCCCCCCGTCGGGATTCTCGAGCTGGACGCGGCGGAGCGCCAGCCGCTCCTTCTCGAGATAGTGGTTCACCGTGCCGATCTCGCCGCGCTCGATCCGCCTGATCTCCGCCCAGCGGGCCCGGGCCGCGCGATGCGCCTCGGCGAGCTCCGGATCGCTCGGCGAGGTCACGGTGACAGTCTGTCCGTTGCGGGTGAAGGAGCGCACGGTCCCGACGAAGACGCCCCATTCCTGACGCTCCACCAGCACCATGTCGCGCGGCCGCGTTGTCTCCGCACGCTCGAAGTCGGAAACCCAGCGGAAATCGTCGCCGTAGAGATCGAAATTGCCGGTTCGGAAGAGGGTGCGCTCCGCCACTCCGCCGTCGCGGGCGATGGCCTGCCGCTGCTCGGGCGACAGGGTCGCGAGCAGCTCCGGGCCGGGGCGGAACTCCTGGCTTCGGGTCGGCTCGCCGGCGACGAGGCTTCCGTCCACCAGGCGAACGACTTCGATCGGCTTCGGCCAGAACGTCACGATGCCGTTCCAGAAGACCAGCAGCAGGAACGCAGCGATCATGACGATGCCGAGCGCGAGCGCGCCGCCGAGCAGCCAAAGCCAGGGTTCCCCCTGGTTCTGGAGATCGATCAGCCGTGTCCGCCCGGCCGTCGCCCTCCTCGCTTCCGCGACCGCCGTGCGCGCCGCAGCCGGCGTCTCGACCGCCGCGGCAACCCCGTCCATCGCCATGAGACGTTCTCCCCCGACCTGGTTCAAAGGCTCGCCGCACGCCGGCGGAACCGCTGACGGATCACTTCGGCAAGCGTGTTGATCACGAAGGTCATGCCAAACAGCACCAGCGCGGCGAGGAACAGCATGCGGTAGAGCGTGCCATCCCGGACCGCCTCCGGGAGCTCGACCGCGATGTTGGCAGACAGCGCACGCAGGCCGTTGAAGATGTTCCACTCCATGATCGGCGTGTTGCCCGCCGCCATGACGACGATCATCGTCTCGCCGACCGCGCGCCCCATCCCGATCATCACGGCAGCGTACACGCCGCTCGCAGCCGTCGGCAGGATCACGCGCGTGGCCGTCTGCCATGCCGTCGCGCCGCAGGCGAGCGAGGCGGCGCGCAGATGCTCCGGCACGCTGTTCAGGGCATCCTCGCTGATCGTGTAGATGATCGGGATGACCGCGAACCCCATCGCGAAGCCGACCACGAGGGTATTGCGCTGCACATAGGTATCGACGATGCCCCCGCGCGGATCATAGCCGAGCCCCGCGAGCAGGCTGGCCGCGACCCAGGCGAGCGCGACGGCCGCGGCGAGGGTTGCGATCCACCGCGCGAACGCCGCTGCGCCGACCGCAAGGCGCGTGCTGGCCCCGACCATTGCCGCGATCCGGTCCTCGAGCACGCGCCGTACGGCCCAGCCGACGACGACCACCGAGAGCGGCGTCAGCATCATCGTCGTGAAGCCGACGCCGTCGCCGCGCGACCCGTCGAGCCAGAGCTTCACGTCGCCAGCGAAGACAAGGGCCTCCAGAGCGTCGCCAAGCCACAGGGAAGCCTGAAACCCGATGGCGAGGAAGACGAACATGAGGGCGAACTTCGGCAGGCCGCCATAGCGGAGGACGATCTGGCGTGGCAGGAGCTGCCAGGCGTATGCGGCGAGCAGCAGCGACACCGGAAGTGCGACGAACACCATCAGCACCGCCGCGATCCACTGTTCGACGATCGGCGCCAGGATCAGCGCGGCGATGAAGCCGAGCACGACCGACGGCAAGGATGCCATCATCTCCATGCCCGGCTTGACCACGGCCCGGACACGATGATGCACGAACTCGCTAGTGTAGATCGCTCCCATCAGCGCGATCGGCAGCGCGAAGAACATCGCATAGACCGTCGCCTTGATGGTTCCGAAGATCAGCGGAACAAGGCTGAGCTTGGGCTCGAACTGGTCCGTTCCGGCAGAGGACTGCCACGTATAGGTCGGGCCCTGATAGCCTTCGTACCAGACCTTGCCGAAGATGGTGTGAAGGGTGGTCTCCGGATGCGGAACGTCGACGTTCCAGAAGCTCGCCCTGCCGTTGGCGGCGATCGCCAGGACGCCGTCGGCGCGCGGGGTCAGCATCAGCGCCGCATAGGCGCCGGCGGGCCGGTCCTTGTCCAGCCGCAGGAGAACCTGGTTCGACGTCGTGTGCCGCAGCCACACCGCGCCGTTTTCGTCGGCACTGACGAAGGTCTTGCCGCGCTGTCCCGCGGAGAGGGCGCGAACCGCGCCGCCATGGCGTTCGAGGACATGCGCGCGGACCAGGGCGTAGCCGTCCGACGTTCCGGCGTCCTTGCGCTCGAGGGTGAACCAGGCGTCGACGGTGCCGCGGGAACCGGTGATGATGAGCGTCTGTTCGCCGATCAGGAAATAGAAGCCGGTGAGCTCCTCGCCGTCGGGCAACACCCGAATGCGCTCGGCCAGCCGCGGGGCGTCGAAGTTCCGCGTGTCGTAGCGGTAAACGATGCCCTCCTGCGTGGCGACGAGGACCTGGTCTGCCTTCTCGGTCAGGAGGAGACCCTTGATCTGCACCCCCCTGGGAAGCTCGGGCAGCGTCGTGCTTGTCACCGTCGTGCGCACCTGCCGCGTGAGCATGTTGACGCGGCTTTCGGCGCGCGACAGCCGCACGATGCCGTCCGCGTCGGCGGTCACGAAGGAGCGGGTCGGCCGTTCGACCGTTCCGCCGACGCGGTAGTCCGCCGCGACGATCGCTGACTGGGAGACACGCTGCGGCGCGTCGAGGGTCGAGACCACGCTGACCTTGCGGAACTGGTTCCCGGGGACGCGGGAATAGACCGCCGTGCCGTCGGTCTGGTCGCGACTGTCGAGCTGGACCAGCCCCGACGGCAAGGCGTCAGGCGTCAGGATCGACGTCGCGAACCGCAGGGTCGCGAAGCGGATGGAGCCGTCCGAGAACCCGAAGATCAGGTTGTCCCGGGCGAGCGTGCGCCCGAAGGCGGTCGGCGTCGCGCCGGAGAAGTCGAACCCCTCGGGATCGAGGAGCGGGGTTCCGGTCTGTGCATGGAATGCGGTGACTCTGCCATTCGCTCCAAGGACGACAGCGACGGTTTTGTCTTCGTCGACATTCGCCATCAGCACGCCGCCTGGAGGCAGCGGCACGGTGTAGCTGCGCACGCTGTCGATCCGGCCGCCCGTGAACAGAGGCACGACGACCTGCGCGAGGAACACCATGATCGCGGCCACGGCGATGATCACGAACAGGCCACCGATGGTGATCGACCAGTCGGCAATCCTGTCCGCGATGATCACGCTGCGGCGCGTCTGCCGGTTCTGGCGGGTCAGCCCCCTCGTCGCAGCGGCGGGACTCTCGGCGGCAGCCTGATCCATCACTACAGCCCTCGCCCTGATATGCGGCCGAGACTACCCGGCCGGGCCAGACTTGGCGTTGCGGTCATCGTCGTGCGTCTTTCGCCCCACCACGGTCACAGGCTGCGGCGAGGGGGCGGCGAGCCGCCCCCTCGCCCGCGACGTGCTACTCGATGATCCGCTTCGCCTTCAGGTCCTCCTGGGCGATCGCGTTGGTCACCGGCAGATAGCCGTCCTTCACCGTGGCCTCCTGGCCCTGGCGCGAGTAGACGAAGCGGATGAACTCGCGGCGGAGCGGATCAAGCGGCTGGTTCGGGTTGACGTTGACGTAGATGTAGAGGAAGCGCGAGATCGGATAGTCGCCCGAATAGACGTTCTCGGGGTCAACGCTGTAGCAGGGCGCCCCGGGACGGGCGGCGAGCGGCACGGGGCGGACATCGGCCGTGCGATAGCCGATGCCGGAATAGCCGATCGCGAAGCGGTCGGAAGCGACACCCTGGACCACCGTCGACGACCCAGGCTGTTCCTTCACGCTGTCGCGGTAGTCGCCATTGAACAGCGCCACCTCCTTGAAGTAACCGTAGGTGCCGGAGGCGCTGTTGCGGCCGTAGAGGCTGATCGGCCGGTTCGCCCACTCGCCCGTCAGGCCGACCTGGCCCCAAGTGTTGATCTCGGTTGGGTGGCCGCCGCGACGCGTCTTCGAGAAGATCGCATCGACCTGCTGCATCGTCAGGCACTCGATCGGATTGTCCTTGTGGACATAGACCGCGAGCGCGTCGACGGCGCCGCGGATCGCGCTCGGCGGATAGCCGAAGCGCTGGATGAACGCGTCGATCTCGCGCTGGTTCATCGGCCGGCTCATCGGGCCGAACTGGGACGTGCCCGCGATCAGCGCAGGCGGGGCGGTGGAGCTGCCCTTGCCCTCGATCTCGATTCGCACGTTCGGATAGATCGCCTGGAACCCCTCGCTCCAGAGCGTCATCAAGTTGTTCAGCGTATCCGACCCGATCGACTTGATATTGCCGGAGATGCCCGGAACCGGCCGGTACACCGGCAGTTCCGGATCGATCTGGATGGCCTGGGCCATCGCGTCCGTCGACAGGACGGTTGCGGCCACGGCCGCGAGCAGGGTTTTCCTCACCTCAGGTCCTCCATCGGATGCTTCGTGAACGGCTCAGGTGGCGAGGACGGATGCCGCCCCCACAACTTGGTCCCAATAAGACCCTAGCCACCGTTCCGCGACATCAAGATGGCAGTCGCATAAAGGTTCGATGACAGAGCCCGCACCGTCGGACGCAGGGGTCAGAACACGTGCGGTCAGGGCCTGGCCGTGGTCGGCCGCCCTCTCCTTCCGGAACCGGACAGGCCGCGCTCCACCGGCCGAGCCCAGCGTGCACCGCCCATGACCAGCCGGCATGGCACCCTCCGGAACTGCCTCCGGGCGTTCCCTGCCGCAGTTGCTTCGCGCCGGAGCGACCGTCTGTTATAGGCCGGCGGAAAGCGTTCCGGCGTTCCAGCCCCGCCGCGCGAAGGCGCTGTCGAGGCGCGTTGGCGTTCACGCAGGAACCGGCTTCAGGAGGGATGGAGGCCCATGACCGTCGCTGCGGTGCTGAAGCAGAAGGGCGCGTCGATCATCTCCGTCGGCCCGAACACGTCCTGCGTCAAGATCGCCGAGATCATCACCGCCCAGCGCATCGGCGCGCTGGTGGTGATGGACGACGAGAACACCCTCGTCGGCATCGTCAGCGAGCGCGACGTGGTCAAGGCCATCGCCAGGCACCGCGAGAAGGCGCTCGCCATGACCGCCATGGAACTCATGACCCCGAACCCGGTCGTGGCAACACCGGAGACGACTGTGGACGAGGCGATGGAGATGATGGACCGAGGCTATTTCCGCCACCTGCCGGTGATGTGCGACGGCAAGCCGGCCGGCATCATCTCGATCCGCGACCTCGTCAAGTACCGCATCATGCTGCAGCAGAACGACGTCGAGAACCTGACGTCCTACGTGTTTCGCGCCGGAACCTGAGCCCGAACCGGAGGCTCAGGTAGCGAAGCCTTGCAGTCGCGGCGAACCTCTCGGGGGCGAACCACCTGCCCGCAATCGCCGACCCGGGCAACGCCGCCCACGCCGAAGTCGCCTCTGCCAGCGCCTGCCCCGCCAAAGCCGCCCCGGCAACGCCGCCGAGGATGGTCGGAGCGGCGGGATTTGAACCCACGACCCCCAGTCCCCCAGACTGATGCGCTACCAGGCTGCGCTACGCTCCGACATCGCGAGCAATGGCGCGCGCCGCTGATGCTGTCAACGCCGGCGCACGCGCGCAGAGCCACCCTCGGCCCAGGCCCAGGTGCACGCGAAAGGTCGGCACTTGCCGCGAACCGCTCCGGGCTTTGCGGTCGCGTCCGCACGCAAGAACCGCCTCGCGGCCGTCCTTGCGGCTCCGTGCCATCCGCGCCTGCGACGCGCAGGCTTCGGCCCGGCTCAGCCCCTGGCCCCGGCGACGTCGATCAGGGCACGGATCGCCTTGAGTTCGGCGAGGAGGTCGGAGAGCAGCGTGCGCAGCGCCGCCTCGCGGCTGCTATGCGCTTCCACGGCTGGCGGGGCGGCACGTTCGGCGCGGACACGGACCACGGGCTTGCCGCCACGCAGCCTCTCCGCCTCAGCGCTGCCAGGGGGCATTCCGGGAAGGGGAAGCTGCGGCTTGTCGGGTGCTTCGGCCGGCGCGGGCGCCACCTCGGCCGCGCCGGGCGCCTCGTCCACGCCCTCGCGCAGCAGACGCTGCACGCCCTTGATCGTATAGCCTTGGATGTAGAGCAGGTCGCTGATACGCCGCAGGAGTTCGACATCCTCGGGCCGGTAGTAGCGCCGGCCGCCGCCACGCTTCAGCGGCTTGAGCTGAGGGAACTTCGTCTCCCAGAAGCGGAGCACGTGCTGGGGGATGTGAAGATCATCCGCCACCTCGCTGATGGTGCGGAACGCCGTTGGCGCCTTGCGGCCGCCTCCCCTGCTCGGCTGCTGGTCTCCCCCCGCGCTCATGCCTCGTCCTCCCCTGGGTGCGCCTGCCCGTTCACACGGGCCTTGAGCACCTGGCTCGGCCGAAAGACCAGCACCTTGCGCGGCAGTATTGGTACCTCGACACCGGTCTTTGGGTTGCGGCCGATCCGCCGCCCCTTCTGCCGCACGGCGAAGGTGCCGAAGGAGGAAATCTTCACAGGCTGCCCAGCCTCGAGCGCTGCAGCGACGATCTCAAGAACGGCTTCAACGAGCTGGGCAGATTCGTTCCGCGACAACCCGACCTGTTCATACACCGCCTCGGCAAGCTGCGCGCGTGTGACCGTGTTTCCCGTCATGCAGCCCCTATCGAGGATCGGTTGCCGGCAGCCGGATGTCGTTGCGCTGACGCTACCAGCGACGCTTTCCGTGCGTCAAGCAGGAGCCGATGCCCGAATAGAGGAAGATCAGCGTTTTACGGCAATCGGCGTCGCGGTGATGGCAAGCACGACCCTTAGGCACACCACCCGGCCGAGCGGTTCGACCCGGCCGGGCTGGGGGCTACAGCCGGGCGAGAGCCGCCCCCCAGGTGAGACCTCCGCCGATCGCCTCCATGAGCACGAGGTCGCCCGGCTTGAGCCGCCCGTCGGCATGCGCCTCAGCGAGCGCAAGCGGAATCGACGCGGCGGAGGTGTTGGCATGGCGGTCGACGGTGACCACCACGCGTTCCGGCGGCAGGCCGAGCTTCCGGCCCATCGCGTCGATGATCCGGAGATTGGCCTGGTGCGGCACGAGCCAGTCGACATCCTCCTGTGCGAGCCCGTTTGCGGCGAGGGCCTCATCGACCACCGCGGCGAGCTTGGCGACGGCGTGGCGGAACACTTCACGCCCGTGCATGCGCACCTGCCCGACCGTTCCGGTAGAGCCAGGCCCGCCGTCGACGTAGAGCAGTCCCTCGTGCCTGCCATCGGCGTGCAGATGCGTCGAGAGAATTCCGGGAGAGGACGGTCCCTTCCCCGCCTCGATCGCCTCGAGCACCACAGCGCCCGCGCCGTCTCCGAACAGCACGGCCGTGCCGCGGTCCGTCCAGTCGAGGATGCGGCTGTTCACCTCAGCGCCGATGACGAGCAGGGTCCGCGCCGAGCCGGCGCGGATCATCGCGTCAGCGACCGCGAGGGCGTAGATGAACCCGGTGCAGACGGCGGCGACGTCGAAGGCGAAGCCCCTGGTGAGCCCGAGCTTGGCCTGCACCGCGACGGCGGTTGCGGGATAGGTCCTGTCCGGCGTCGAGGTGGCGAGCACGATGCCGTCGACAGCCTCCGGGGCGATCTTCGCGTCCGTCAGCGCGGCCCGGGCGGCTCGGGCGCCGAGGTCGGAGCCGAGTTCGCCTGGCGCGGCGATCCGGCGCTCGCGTATGCCCGTCCGCTCGACGATCCAGGCGTCGGAGGTGTCGAGGGAGGCGGCGAGCTCGTCATTCGTCACCACACGCTCGGGCAGGGCGCCGCCGAAGCCAGCAAGACGCGAGCGAACCGCGCCGGGAGGGAGCCGGAGGCGCGCGGCGGAAGCCGCGGCTGGGGCGCTGTCCATGCTCAGCTCGCGAGCGCCGCGGCAGCCGCCTCTGCCGCGCCGTCGCGGGCCGCCGTCTCCTCGCGGAGCCGCCGCAGCTCGGCGCCGATCTGCGCGTTGAAGCCGTGCATCACCATGTCCATCGCAAGGTCGATGGCGTGGGCGAAGCCGAGCGCGTCGGTGCCGCCATGGCTCTTCACCACCACGCCGTTGAGGCCGAGCAGCACCGCGCCGTTGTAGCGGCGAGGGTCAAGCCACTCGCGCAGCCGCTCGAGCGCCGGCCGGGCGAGGATATAGCCGAGCTTCGCAGCAAGCGTGCTCGAGAACACCTCGCGCAAAAGATCGCGCACCAGCTTGAGCGTGCCCTCGCCGGTCTTCAGCGCGACATTGCCCGTGAAGCCGTCAGTGACGACGACGTCGACCGCGCCGCCGGCGATGTCGTGGCCCTCGATGAAGCCGCGGAACAGGGGAGAGACATGGCTCGCCCGCAGCACCTCAGCCGCCTGCCGCACACGCTCGTCGCCCTTCTGATCCTCAGACCCGACATTCAGCAGGCCGATCGAGGGCGTGCGCAGGCCGAGCACGGTGCGGGCAAACACCTCGCCCATCACTGCGAACTCGACGAGGTTTCGCCAATCGCACTGCACGTTGGCGCCGAGGTCGAGCATCACGAAGTCGCCACGCGCCGAGGGGCCGATCCCTGCCATGGCCGGACGGTCGATCCCGGGAAGCGTCTTGAGGACAATCTTGGCAAGCGCCATCAGGGCGCCGGTATTGCCAGCGCTCACCACCCCCTCGGCCTCGCCCGCGGCTACCGAATCGATGGCAAGCCGCATCGAGGAAGACCGTAGCCTGAGCGCTGCCGTGGGCTTCATCTCGTTCGGCACCGCCTCGGGTGCGTGCCGGAGCGTGCAGGCAGCGCCAAGCGCAGGGTGGCGCGCAAGCAGCGGCGCGACCGTCCTGTCGTCTCCGAACACCAGGAAACGCGTTCCCGGATGCCGCTCGAGCGCGAGACGAAGCCCGTCGATCACCATGGCCGGCGCATGGTCGCCGCCCATGGCGTCAATCGCGAGCGGATAGGCAGCGCCCGTCACGATCAGCCCTTCCCCCCAGCCGCTGCCGGGCGGGCCTCGCGCGGCAGCCTGGCCGCCATGCCTGCCCCGCGTCGCGGCCTAAACGCGGACGACCGCCTTCAGCTTGTCGCCCGCAGGCGCGACCTCGCGGCCGTCATAATAGCCGCAAGCCGGGCAAACGTGGTGCGGCCGCTTGAGCTCACCGCAGTTCGGGCACTCGCCATGGGCCTCGGCGCGCAAGGCTTCGTGGGACCGGCGCATGTTGCGCCGCGAGGGGGACGTCTTCCGCTTGGGAACCGCCATGGGACCAGCCTTGCTCTGTCACGAAAGGGAAACCGACGAGCGCGGGTGCTTAGCAGAGCCCCCCCGCCCCGTAAAGTTACATGTGCGGCAAGGATTTCCGGCTTGGCGCGCATGGCTCCGTGAAAGTCTCAGCGCGCCGGCTCCACGCCCGAGGACAACGCTGCGGCGCGCGGCCAGGGGTCGAAGGCGAGGGCGAGCGTCTGCGCCACAGCCTCTCCGAGATCGATCACGCCGCCGTGATAGGGCTCCTCGTCCTCGCCTTCCGGCTCAAGCGACAACGCCCGCTCCCACGCACCTTCGGGCCGGAACAGGATGGCGAGCGGGGCGTCGATCTCCTCTTCGAGCGGCTCGAGGGTGACGACGCAGGTCCTGTCGAGCCGCGCCTGCACCCGCCCGCGCACCGAGACGACCCCCCTCGCCTTCGGCGTCACGGTCAGCGTTGCGTTGAGCGACCGGACGCCCTCGATGCCGAAGCGTAGGGCGAGAGCGGCGCACTCCTCCGCCGTCGCTTCGAGCACAAGACGTTCCCCGCCGGCGCGAAGCCCGGCAACGAGGATCGGCCGCGAGAACTCCGGGAGGGCGGAGCAAGCCGTGCTCATGCCTCTGCCAGGGCCTCTGCGGCAGGCAGGAAGGTCACCGCGCCGCTGGCGAGGTGCGCGAAGGGCTGCGCGGCGAGATGGGCGGCCTCGCGGCGCACAGCGCGGGCAAGGCTGTGGGCGGCGCCCGGCACGGACTTGCTTCGCCACACATTGCGCGCGAGCGCCTCGGCCAGAACCGATTGGTCCGGGCTTTGCAGCGCCGCGGCATAGGCCTGGGCCCGGCCGTTGAAGGCCTCCCACATCGTCTTCACTTTCTTGCCGACGGAGAGGTCACCCACCCCCATCTCGCGCAGATTCTGGTCCATGTCGGCGAACATCGCGTCGAACACGGCCTGTGCCAGAACGGGGCCGCGCCGGTCCTCGTCGCGCCGCGCGCGGTCGACGACCAGGAACACGAACAGCGCGATCATGTCGAACCTTCCATCGAGCGTGTCTGGCACGCAGAGCTGCGCATACCAAAGCGGGTCGCGCGCCTGAGCGACGGCGGCGCCGTAGAGGGCGAAGGCCTCGGCCTCGAAGGATCGGCGGCGGAACAGCGAGGCGAGCGGCATTGCGGCTGAGATGTTCCCGATGCGGCACGGCGTTGACAATCCGGCGCGCGCCGTGACAGCGAAGAGATGGCGAGGGCGCCGGGCACGTCAATCGTCGCGGCGTCCGCTCAAGCGTTTGCGGAGGGATGATGGCTCAACGACCCATGCGGGCTTGGCTCCTGGCCGGCGCCCTCGTGTCAGGCGCCCTGCCTGCCGGCTGCGGCATCGCCGACGCAACGAGGGACCCGCGCGGCCATCGGGTCGACCGCGAGCTGCTCACCGAGCTCGTTCCCGGCGTGCAGACCCGCGCCGATGTCCGCGCCCTGCTCGGCTCGCCCACCGCGACCGCAGTGTTCGGGGACGAGACCTGGTACTACATCGGCGGCGTCACCCAGAACCGGATCGGGCGCACCGACAAGGTGGTCGAGCAGGAAGTCGTCGCGATCCATTTCGACCGCGGCGGTGTGGTGCAGCGTATCGAGGTGATCGACCAAAGCAACGCCCAGGAGATCGAGCCGGTGGCGCGGATCACGCCGACTCCTGGCAACGATGTGAGCTTTCTCGGGCTGATCCTCGGCAATATCGGGCGCTTCACCCCGGGTGGGACGAACCGAAGCGCCCCAGGCGGGGGGCCGGGCCCGCTCTGAGCGCCCGCTCCGGGCCTGCGCGCTCCGGCCTGCCAGCCCTTACGGCGGCAAAGGCGCGGCCCCAGCCACGCCCTGCCACCACGCCCCGCTCCGGGCCTGTGCGCTCCGGCAGCGGCTCGCACGAGCAATGGAGGGCGGGCGGATGAGCTCGCCCTGCGCAAATGCGCCCGATCCCACCTTCCGCCCGAGTCCGCCCGGCCGAGCCGCAGGCTCAGCCGATCAGCTTGGCAAGGATCGCAAGCAGAAGGAGCGCGACGATGTTGGTGATCTTGATCATCGGGTTCACGGCGGGGCCGGCCGTGTCCTTGTAGGGGTCGCCGACCGTGTCGCCGGTCACCGCCGCCTTATGGGCATCCGACCCCTTGCCGCCATGGAGGCCGGTCTCGATCAGCTTCTTGGCGTTGTCCCAGGCGCCGCCGCCCGCCGTCATCGAGATTGCCACGAATAGGCCGGTGACGATCGTGCCGAGCAGCATCGCCCCAAGTGCGGCGAAGGCTGCCGCCTTGCCGGCGATGACGGCGATCACGATCCAGACCATGACAGGTGCCAACACCGGCAGCATCGAGGGGGCGACCATCTCCCTGATCGCCGCGCGGGTGAGCATGTCCACCGCCCGGCCATAGTCCGGCTTGCCGGTGCCTTCCATGATGCCCGGGATCTCGCGGAACTGGCGGCGCACCTCGATGACGACGCTGCCCGCCGCGCGGCCGACCGCGGTCATGCCCATCGCGCCGAACAGGTAGGGCAGCATCCCGCCCATAAAGAGCCCGATAACGACATAGGGGTCAGCGAGGCTGAACTCGACCGAGACGTTCGGGAAGTAGTGCTTGAGGTCCTCGAGATAGGCGGCAAACAGCACCACGGCGGCGAGCCCTGCCGAGCCGATCGCGTAGCCCTTCGTCACCGCCTTCGTCGTGTTGCCCACTGCATCGAGCGCGTCTGTCGTCACCCGCACGTCCTTCGGCAGGTCCGCCATCTCGGCGATGCCGCCTGCGTTGTCGGTCACCGGCCCGTAGGCGTCGAGCGCGACCACGATGCCGGCAAGCGCGAGCATGGTGGTGGCGGAGATCGCGATGCCATAGACCCCCGCCATCAGGAAGGAGACGAGAATGCCGGCACAGATGATGACGACCGGCGCTGCCGTCGCCTCCATGCTCATCGCAAGCCCCTGGATGACGTTGGTGCCGTGGCCTGTGGTCGAGGCCTCCGCGATCGACTTCACGGGCCGGTAGTGGGTGCCGGTATAGTACTCCGTCACCCAGACTATGGCCGCGGTCACGCCGAGCCCGACGAGAGAGCAGACGAAGAGGCCGAAGCCCGAGAAATCCGCCCCCTCGACCCTGCCAAGGCCGACATAGAGGAGGATCACGAGGAAGATCAGCCCGGCCGAGATCGCGCCCGTGGCGACGAGGCCCTTGTAGAGCGCCTTCATGATCGCGCCGGACGCGTCGAGCCTGACGAAGAGGGTGCCGGCGACCGAGGCGGCGATGCAGACAGCGGCGATCAGGAGCGGCAGGGTCATCAGGGTCGTCGCCGTCGCGCCTGAGAAGAAGAGCGCACCAAGCAGCATGGTGGCGACGATCGTGACCGCATAGGTCTCGAACAGGTCGGCCGCCATGCCGGCGCAGTCGCCCACGTTGTCGCCCACGTTGTCCGCGATCACCGCCGGGTTGCGCGGGTCATCCTCCGGAATGCCGGCCTCGACCTTGCCGACGAGGTCGGCGCCGACATCGGCTCCTTTGGTGAAGATCCCGCCGCCGAGCCTGGCGAAGATCGAGATCAGGCTCGCGCCGAAGGAGAGCGCGACCAGAGCCTCGAGCACGGTGCGCTCAGGCACGGCGGCGCTGCGCAGCCAGGCCCAGTAGCCGGCCACGCCGAGCATGCCGAGGCCGACGACGAGCAGCCCGGTGATCGCCCCCGCCTTGAAGCTCACATCGAGCGCTGGCTCAAGCCCCTGGCGCGCGGCCTCCGCGGTGCGCACGTTGGCGCGCACAGAGACGTTCATGCCGATGTAGCCAGCAGCACCAGAAAGCACGGCGCCTATCACGAAGCCGATCGCCGACCAGATCGAGAGCAGAAGCGCGAGCAGCACCGTCACCACGGCGCCGACGATCGCGATCGTCGTGTACTGGCGGTTGAGGTAGGCCTTTGCCCCCTGCTGGACGGCGGCGGCGATCTCCTGCATCCGCACGCTGCCGGCGGGCTTGGCCAGCACCTCGCGGGTCGTGTAGGCGCCGTAGGCGACGGCAAGCAGGCCGCAGAGGATCGCGAAGGTCAGGCTCATGGGCTGTCCCGTGTGCTTGTGTTTGTCTCTGTGTCGGGCGTTGACCCGGGGAAGGAGGACGCGGCGCACGCAGCCGGACGCGGGAGCGCCGCTGCGGTCACGCCCGCGCGAGGCGGCGCCCCTATGCCAGACAACCCCTCGCGGCGCAATGTCAGCCGGGCATGGCCGCCCGTCTGCCGCCGCTAAGCCAGGCGAGCGCCGCGAGCGCCAGGGCCACAGGCGGCAGGATGGCCGCATTCAGCGCCGCCCAGCCGACGAGATGATGCACCACCCCCGCCCCCACCGCCGTCAGGGTCACGGTGCCGAACACGATCGTATCGTTCATCGCCTGCACCGCCACCCTCTCCTCAGCCGCCACCGAGGCGGTGAGCAGGGCAGTCGCGCCGACGAACATGAAGTTCCACCCCACCCCGAGCAGGATCAGCGCGACCATGAAGTGGACGAAGGAGGATCCCTGGAGTGCGACGGCAGCGCAGCCTGCGGTCAGGGCGGCGCCGGCCGCGATCACCCTGCCTGCGCCGAAGCGGGCGATCACATGCCCGGTGACAAAGGAGGGGGCGAACATCGCCGCCGCATGCCACTGAATCACGGTCGCGCTGTCGTTCACCGCGAAGCCGCAGAGCATCATCTCGAGCGGGGTTGCGGCCATCACGAGGTTCATTGTGTCCCAGGCAACGACGGCGGAGAGGACGGACACGAGGACCGGCGGCCGGCGCAGGATCGCGCCGAGCCCGGCGCGGCGCCGCTCCTGCCGCTGCGGCGGCGGCAGGCGCATGGCGGAGAGGGCGGCGAGAACCGCCGCCGGGATCAGAGCGAAGGCCGCGTAGGTTCCGGCGAACAGGACAGGCGCGAACCAGTCCTTCGTCCACTTCACGACCTCAGGCCCGGCGAAAGCGCCGAACACGCCTCCCGCCATCACCAGGCTGATCGCCTTCGGCCGCCAAGCGGGCGAGGCAGCGTCGGCCGCGGCGAAGCGGTAGTGCATCGAAACCCCGAAGGCGAGGCCGCCGAAGGCGGTGGACAGCAGGAACAGCCGGAAATCCGCCTGCCAAAGCGCGAGGATCGCGATGCCCACAGAGACGAGGTGGCAGAGCGCCCCGGCGGCGAAGCCCGCGCGCCTGCCGAAGCGCGTGAACAGGAAGGCCGCCGGGGTGGAGGCGAGCATGGTCGCCGCCATCTGCACCGACATAGGCAGGGTGGCGAGCGCCTTCTCGTCGGCCAGGCTGTGGCCGATTAGCGCCACCATGGCGACCTGGCCGCTCATCGCCGCCTGGTTGAAGGACTGGCAGAGGAACAGGAGCGCGACGTTCCGCCTCTGATCCGGCGGTGAGGCGTCGGTCATCCGAAATGGCTCCAGCCGCCGCGGGCAAGCCTAAGCGTCTCGCCGCCCTCCGCCACGACCCGCACCCCAGCCCCCGGCGCGAAGCGCCCAATCCGCGCAACCGCGACGCCTGCTCGCGCCGCTGCCTCGCGCACCAGAGGCTCCGCCTCTTCAGCCGCAGCGAAGGCAAGCTCATAGTCGTCGCCGCCGGTCAGACAGCGCTCGATCAGCGCCGGATCGGCCGAAACCGCCGCGCGTGCCGCTGCCGAAAGCGGCACAGAGGCGGCCTCGATCACGGCGGAGAGGCCGGCTGCGCGCGCGAGGTGGCCCACGTCCTGCACGAGACCGTCGGAGACATCGAGGCAGGCTCTGGCCAACCCTGCGAGCGTTGCGCCAAGGGCGAGCCTCGGCTCGGGCAGGCGGTAGCGCCGGGCGAGATGCGCCTCTGCCTCCGTGGAGAGGCCCCGCAGCCTGCCTGAGAGCGCATCCAGCCCAAGCGCGCCATCGCCGATCGTGCCGGAGACCCAGAGCGAGTCGCCCGCGCGTGCGCCGTCGCGCCGCAGCGCGCGGCCTGGCGCCACGGCGCCGATGATGGTGAGCGAAAGCGTCAGCGGCCCCGGGCTCGACACGGTGTCGCCACCGAGCAGCGCGACGCCGAACCGCGCCTGGTCCTCGGCGAGACCGCGCGTGAAGCCCTCGAGCCAGGACTCCTCCGTCGCAGGCGAGAGCGCGGTCGTCATCAGGTAGCCGATCGGCTCTGCCCCCATCGCGGCAAGGTCAGAGAGGTTCACGCGCAAGAGCTTGCAGCCGATGGTCTCCGGCGGGTCGTCGGGCAGGAAGTGCACGCCACAGACCATCGCGTCCGCAGCGAGCACCAGTGTGCGGCCGGGCGGCGGGTCGAGCAGGGCGGCGTCGTCTGCGAGCGCGAGCGCGCCGGGCGTGGCGGCGAGCGGCCGGAAATGCCGAGCGATCAGCCGGAACTCGCCGGCAAGCGCGTCGCCCGCCTGTGGCGCCGGCACCGCTCAGCCCGTCTCAGCCGCGAACTCCGCGGCGCGTAGGGTGCGGGCGATGCGATCGAGCACGCCGTTGGCGAAGCGCGGCTCGTCGCCGCCGAAGAAGCCGTGCGCGACGTCGAGATATTCGTTGATCACAGCGCGCGCCGGCGGCCCTTTGGCGTCGTAGAGCTCGGCGGCGGCGGCGCGAAAGAGCGCCCGCAGTACGGGGTCGAGCCTGCCAAGGGGCCAGTCCTCGGCAAGCGCCGCCGACAACACGCGGTCGAGCGTCTCGGCGTTCACCGCCCAGGTGCGCAGGATGCGCGCAAGCAACGGCACATCGGCGCCGGGGGCGGCGCCCTCATCAAGCGCACCGGCCGCAAGCGGTGGGGCGTCCTGCCCGCCGACGCGGTGGCGGACGAACTCGTCGAGCACGGTCTCGGCGCTCGTCCCGGCATGCTCTGCCTGGTAGAGCGCTTGGACGGCGGCAAGCCGCGCCGCGGTTCGCGGACGCGCGCCCCGGCTCCTGCCGCGTCTCGGCGTCTTCGCCTGCGCCGTCATGGCCAGACGCCCCAGCGCCTTGCGAGCGCGATCTGGGCGAGCACGGCAGCCGCCGCCTCTGCTCCCTTGTTCATCCCGTCGTCGCGGGAGCGCGCCTCCGCCTGCGCCTCGTCATGCACCGTCAACACGCCAAAGCCGACCGGCACGCCGAACTGCACGGAGAGATCCATCAGCCCGCGCGCGGTCTCGCGGCAGATATGCTCGTAGTGGTCGGTCTCACCGCGCACCACGCAGCCGAGCGCGACGAACCCGTCCCAGCGCGGCCCGCCAGCACGCGCCATCGCCCTGAGCGCAAGCCGCACAGCGCCTGGCAGCTCGAAGGCGCCGGCAACTTGCACGACCTCGACCGTCGCCCCGGCCGCCTCAAGCACGCGGCGGGCGCCTGCAAGCTGGCCCGCAGCGATCTCTCGGTAATAGGGCGCCTCGATGACGAGGACGTGCGGCGGCCTCTCACCGCTCATGCGCCACCATGCCGGATCGACCGATGCGCGACGATCGAGAGCCCGTAGCCCTCGAGCCCGACCACGGCGCGTGGATGATTGGTGAGCAGCACCATGTCGCGCACGCCCAGATCGGCGAGGATCTGCGCGCCGACGCCATAGTCGCGCAAAGCCGGCGGGGCATCCTGCTCGCGCGTCGCCACGCGCTCCGACAGAGCGGTCGGACGCGGCTCGCGGATCAGCACGACAACGCCGCGCCCCTCCGCGGCGATCAGGCGCATCGCTGCGTGCAGGTCGCTCTCGCCTCCGGGCGCGAGGCCGTCGCCGAGCAGGTCGGCGAGCACGTTCACCGCATGCACCCGCACGAGCACGGGGCCGCGGCCGCGCTCGCCTTCGCCGACCTCGCCCTTGATCAGGGCGATGTGCTCTGCGTACTCCACCGTGTTGGCGTAGACGATCATCCGGAACGTTCCGCCATGCGCGCTCTCGATCGTCGTCTCAGCGACACGGCGCACCAGCCGCTCGGTGCGGCGGCGATAGGCGATCAGGTCGGCGATGGTGCCGAGCTTGAGGCCGTGGCGCTGGGCGAAGCCGACAAGGTCGGGCAGACGCGCCATTGTGCCGTCGTCGTTCATCACCTCGCAGATCACGCCCGAAGGGTTCAGCCCCGCGAGTCTCGCGATGTCCACCGCCGCCTCGGTATGGCCGGCGCGCACGAGCGTGCCGCCCTCGCGCGCCATCAGCGGGAAGACATGACCAGGCGTGACGATGTCTGAGGGGCCCTTCGCTGGGTCGATCGCGACCGCGATGGTGCGGGCACGGTCCGCCGCTGAGATGCCTGTGGTCACCCCCTCGCGCGCCTCGATCGAGACGGTGAAGGCCGTCTGGTGGCGGGTGCCGTTGGCGCGGGCCATCAGCGGCAAGCCGAGCGCCTCGACACGCTCCCTGGTCAGAGCAAGGCAGATCAGGCCGCGCGCGTGCTTGGCCATGAAGTTGATCGCCTCGGCGTCGGCGAACTGGGCGGGGATAACGACGTCGCCCTCGTTCTCGCGGTCCTCGTCGTCGATCAGAACGAACATCCGCCCCGCCCGTGCCTCGGCGATGATCTCCTCGGTCGGGGAGATGAAGTCGTGCCAGCGCGTCCGCGGCCGGTCGGCGGCAAGCGGCATGGGTTGGGCCATCACGCTCCCCAAGCCACGATGCCTGCGGCCTTCTGGCCCAGGATCCGGGCGACGTAGCGGGCCAGCATGTCCACCTCGATGTTGACGGGGTCTCCGGGGCGGAGGGTGCCGAAACTCGTCACCGCCGCCGTGTGCGGGATGATGTTGACCCCGAACCCGTCCGCGTCAACGTCGTTCACGGTGAGGCTGACCCCGTCGATCGCGATGCTGCCCTTCGGGGCGATGAAGGGCATCAGCGCGGGCGGCGGGCGGAAGCGCCAGCGCGTCGAGCCGCCCTCAGGCTCGGCTGAGGCGGCGACGCCTACCCCGTCCACATGGCCCGAGACGAAATGCCCGCCGAGCTCGTCCCCAACACGCAGGGAGCGTTCGAGGTTCACGCGCGTGCCAGGCCGCCAGCGGCCGAGAGTCGTCTTCGCCAGCGTCTCCGCAGAGACATTGAAGGCCATCCAGCCCTCACCTTTCTCCACCACTGTGAGGCAGCAGCCCGAGCAGGCGACCGAGGCGCCGGTCGCGATCCCGCCCGTGTCCCAGGCGGTCGCGATCTCAAGGCGCAGGTCGGTGGCGGTGCCGGCGGGGACGACCGCGCGCACGGTGCCGAGGTCGCTAACAAGGCCCGTGAACATCGGTCTCACTCCTCGCGTGTGAACATCAGAACCACATCCTCGCCGGCCTCCGCGAGCAAGCTGCGACGGAAGCGCGGCATCGCAGAAAGCGCGGGCAGAGACAGCGCGCCGACCGCCGGCACGCCGTCGCTTCCCATGAGTCCCGGCGCGCCGAACCAGGCGAGGCGGTCGACGAGACCACGGCCGAGCAGGGCAGCGGCGAGCGTCCCGCCGCCCTCGACGAGGACGCGGGTGATGCCCCGGCTGCCGAGCGCGCGCAAGCCCTCGGCGAGGTCGGGCTGGCCGGTCGCAGGGTCAGGCCGCACCTCGATCACGGTGCAGCCCGCATCGGCGAAGGCGCCAATTCGCGCCCGGTCGTTGCCCGGGCGGGTGAGGATCCAGGTCGGTGTGGCGCGCGCGGTCGCGACCAGAACGGAGGTCAGCGGCAGTCTCAGCCGCCCATCCGCCACCACCCGCACGGGCCCTGGCCGCGCGGCAGGCACCACGCCTGGCAGCCGCACGGTGAGCGCTGGGTCGTCGGTCACCGCGGTGCCCGCGCCGACCAGCACGGCATCGTGCGCGGCACGCAGGAGGTGGGCCTGGCGACGCGCCCGCTCGCGCGTGATCCAGCGGCTTTCGCCGGCGGCTGTGGCGATCCGGCCATCGAGCGTGGCGGCAAGCTTGAGCGTCACAAGCGGGCGGCCGGCACGAATGCGCATGAGGAAACCGGCGTTCACCTCCCTCGCTTCCGCCTCCGCCACGCCCTCCGTGACGGCGAGCCCGGCGGCGCGCAGTCGCGCGACCCCCTCGCCGTTCACCCGTGGATCCGGGTCGCGCAGGGCGATCACGGCGCGCGCGATGCCGGCAGCGATCATCGCATCGGTGCAGGGCGGCGTCCGCCCCCAGTGGCAGCAGGGCTCGAGGGAGACGTAAGCCGTCGCGCCGCGCGCCCTCTCCCCCGCCCGGGCAAGCGCCTCCGTCTCGGCATGCGGCCTGCCCCCAGGCTGGGTCCAGCCACGGCCGACCGCTACGCCGTCGCGGACGATCACGCAACCGACGGCAGGGTTGGGCCAGACATTGCCGAGGCCGCGGCGGGCAAGCGCGAGTGCCGCCCGCATCCAGGCGAGATCCTCGGCAGAGCCCATGACGGCGTGTCAGCTTTTGCCGCGCGGTCGCTCAGCCAGCGACTCTACAAACGTCTCGAAGTCCTTGGCTTCACGAAAGTTCCTGTACACGGAGGCGAAGCGGACATAGCCGACGGGGTCGACCTCGCGCAGAGTCTCCATGACCATCTCGCCGATCGCCTTGGACGGGATCTCGCTCTCGCCCGAGCTCTCGAGCTGGCGCTGCAAGCCATTGACGATACGCTCGATCCTGTCCTCGTCGACAGGGCGCTTGCGCAGCGCGATCCGGATCGAGCGGGCGAGCTTGTCGCGGTCGAAGGCAACCCGACGCCCGTCTGATTTGATCACCGTGAGCTCGCGCAGCTGCACCCGCTCGACAGTGGTGAACCGCTGCCCGCAAGAGGGGCAGAAGCGGCGGCGTCGGATCGCCGTGCCGTCCTCGGTCGGCCGGCTGTCCTTGACCTGGGTGTCCTCGTGGCCGCAGAACGGGCAGCGCATGGCCTGGCGGCGCCCTCCGGCTCAGTCGCGGTAGATCGGGAAGCGGGCGCAGAGGGCCTTGACGCGCTCGGCGACCGCCGACTCCACGGCGGCATTGTCCCCGTCGTTGCTCCGCGCGAGCCCCTCGAGCACCTCGCCGATCATCCTCCCGACCTCGCGGAACTCGGCCGCCCCGAAGCCGCGCGTGGTGGCTGCCGGAGAGCCGAGGCGTATGCCGGAGGTCACCATCGGCTTCTGCGGATCGAACGGGATCGCGTTCTTGTTGCAGGTGATGTGGGCCCGCTCGAGCGAGGCCTCAGCAGCCTTGCCCGTGAGGTTCTTCGGCCTGAGATCGACCAGCACGAGGTGGCAGTCCGTGCCTCCCGCGACGAGCCCGAAGCCCTGGGCGAGGAGTTCCTCTGCGAGCGCTTTGGCGTTTTCGACCACGGCCCTGGCATAGGCGCGGAAGGCAGGGGTGAGCGCCTCGCCGAACGCCACGGCCTTGGCGGCGATCACGTGCATCAGCGGCCCCCCCTGGAGGCCCGGAAACACAGCGGCGTTGATCTTCTTGCCGAGGCTCTCGTCGTTGGCGAGGATCATGCCGCCGCGGGGCCCGCGCAGTGTCTTGTGCGTGGTGGTGGTGACGACGTGCGCATGCGGGATCGGGGACGGGTAGACGCCGGCGGCAACCAGCCCGGCGTAATGCGCCATGTCGACCAGGAGATACGCGCCGACATCATCGGCGATCCGGCGGAATGCCGCGAAATCAAGCGCGCGGGGGATGGCGCTCCCGCCTGCGATGATCATCCGCGGGCGATGCTCGTGGGCGAGCGCTGCAACCTGGTCCATGTCGACCAGGCTGTCCTCTCGGCGCACGCCGTAGGTGACGGCCCTGAACCACTTCCCCGAGAGGTTGACCGGGGCGCCATGGGTCAGGTGCCCGCCCGCGGCGAGATCCATGCCGAGGATCGTATCCCCAGGGTTGAGGAGCGCGAGGAAGACCGCCTGGTTCGCCTGCGCACCGGAATGCGGCTGGACATTGGCGAAGGCGCAGCCGAACAGCCGGCAGGCGCGCTCGATCGCCAAGGCCTCCGCCTTGTCTACCTCGGCGCAGCCGCCGTAGTAGCGCCGGCCAGGATAGCCCTCGGCGTATTTGTTCGTCATCACCGAGCCCTGTGCCTCGAGAACGGCGCGGGAGACGATGTTTTCGGAGGCGATCAGCTCGATGCCGTCCTGCTCGCGCGCGCGTTCGCCGGCGATCGCTGCGGCGATCTCCGGGTCGGTCTCGGCGAGTGGGGCGTTGAAGAACCGGTCGAGCGCGCGGGCGGGCGTTTCGACGTTCATCGTGCCGTCTCCGGTTGGGGGGAAAGCCTGGCGACGCGGCGGGCGTGGCGGCCGCCTTCGAAAGACGTGTCGAGGAAAGCGCGCAACGCGTCGCGCGCGGGTTCGAGCCCGGTCATCCGCGCGCCGAGCGCAAGCACGTTGGCGTCGTTGTGGGCGCGGGCAAGCCGCGCTCCCGTGGCGTCATGCACGAGCGCGCAGCGGATCGCGGGGTGGCGGTTTGCGGCGATCGACATGCCGATGCCTGTGCCGCAGACGAGCACGCCGAAGCAGGCGCGCCCGGAGGCTACGGCCTCGCACACGCGGGCTGCGAAATCAGGGTAGTCGACGCTCTCGGGGCCGTTCGTGCCCAGGTCGCGCACATCATGGCCGAGGGCACGGGCCTCCTCGGCCAGAGCGTCCTTAAGGGCGAAACCGGCATGGTCCGCGCCGAAGGCGATGGTTATGGTCACGACGAGGTCCGCCCGCTCAGCCGGCTCTTTCCGGCTCGGCGGGATGCATACCACGGGCTGGGGCGCCCGCGGAAGGACGCCCCCAGGTCTTGCCTGTCCTGCCTCGCCGGTATGCGCGCCGCGCCATCGGAAAACCACCACGAAACTGGTTGATTCGTCGTGTCAGGTCCGTCAGCATACGGTCATGACGCTCGACCAGGCAGCCGCTCTTCTCGGCCAGCTCGGCAATCGCGTGAGGCTCGAGATCCTGCGCCTGCTCGCGAAAGCGGGGCCTGAGGGCCTCAGCGTGGGCGAAATCCAGTCAGCGCTCGGGCTGCCCGCCTCCACCCTCGCCTTTCACATGCGCGGCCTGGTCTCTGTCGGCATCGTCCGGCAGGAGCGTCAGGGTAGGGTGGTGCTGTGCCGGCCATGCTTCGACGTGCTGGACGAGGTCACCGCCTTTCTCCGTTCCGAGTGCTGGACCGGCGCTGCCTGCCGGGAGGGATCGGCGAAGGATGCCGCATGACTTTTGCGTGCCCGGAAACAACCATTCCTCCGGTTTCCTAGGAGCGATGCCATGACCACCGGGACCCTGCCGGCCCGCGTTCCTCTGCCGAGCCGGCTCGTCCTCGCGATACGGGACGCCGACCGCGTTGTGCTCGCGATCGCGCTCCTGCTCGCGGCTCTTGCGCTCGCTGCTCCGGCGCAGCTCGTGCCGAGCCTCGTCTTCACCGCCGGGGCGCTCGGCTCCATCGCGCCGTGGCTCATCGTCTCGGTCCTGGTCGCAGCCGGGGCGAAGGCGACGGGGGCGGACGCCCAGGTCGCGCGGGTGCTCGGCGGCCGCGAGGCGCTCGCGGTGGTGTTCGCCGCCCTGTTCGGCGCCCTATCGCCGTTCTGCTCCTGCGGCGTGATCCCGCTGATCGCGGGCCTGCTCGGGGCGGGCGTGCCGCTCGCTCCGGTGATGGCGTTCTGGCTTGCCTCGCCGCTGATGGACCCGAACCAGTTCGCCCTGCTCGCCGCCGCGATCGGGGTTTCCTTCGCGATCGCCAAGGCGGCGGCGGCGATCGGCATCGGGCTCCTCGGCGGCTTCGGCACGCTGACGCTCGTGCACGCAGGCGCGATCGCTGAGGCTCTGCGGCCAGAACTCCCACGACTCTGCTGCGGCGCGAGGAAGCGGGCGCTCGCTCCGCCGCCTCCCGTCTGGGCGTTCTGGCGCGAGCCCGAGCGGGCGCAGGCCTTCGTCGTCTCAGGCGGGCAGAACCTCTGGTTCCTCACCCGCTGGCTCGCGCTTGCCTTCCTGCTCGAAAGCCTGATGGTGGCTTGGGTGCCGGGACAGACGATCGCTGCCGCGCTCGGGTCTGCAAACCGCTTCGCAATCCCGCTCGCTGTGGCGCTCGGCGTGCCTGCGTATCTCAACGGTTTCGCGGCGATCCCGCTGGTCTCTGGCCTGATCGGCCTCGGCATGAGCCCTGCCGTTGGCCTCGCCTTCATGCTCGCAGGCGGGGTGACGAGCCTTCCCGCCGCCCTCGCCGTCTGGGGCATCGCGCGGCCGCCGGTGTTCCTCGCCTATCTCTGCTTCGCCGGCTTCGGCTCTCTTGCCGCGGGCTACGCCGCCGCGCTGGTTCTCTAGTTTCGGAGGGCCGCAGCGAGGAAGGTGGAGACGCGCCTGAGCGCGTCCTCGCGCGCTGCCGGGTTGGGGCCGACATGCACCCTGCCGTTGCCGGAGGCGGTCAGCGCCATCCCCTCGCGCACCTGCACGCGCGAGCCAGGGCCGTCGAAGCCGTGATAGGCGCCCGGGTAGGAGACGAACGTGATCGCCGGATGCTTCGCTGCGAGCTCCGCGCAGGGGGCGGCAGGAGTCCAGTCATCCGCCTCGCCGATCAGCAGTAGCAGCTGTGCCGATGGCTGCCAGCCACGGCGCGACAGGAGCGCGCGGCAGCCCGGATAGAACGACACGAAGGCGGCGAAGCCAGGCGCGTCGGAGGCGAACAGCACGGTCGAGCCGCCGTTGGAGAAGCCCATGAGCGCGATCGCCTCCGCCCGGACGTCGGCCCGCGCGGCGAGCCAGGCGCGGGCGCCGAGCGCATCGGCGCGCCGCTCCCGGCTCGCCAGGACTGGCCGGTTCGCCACCTTGCAGAGCGTGCGCACGCCGCGGGGCCCCAAACTGTCCGGAGCAAGCACGATGTAGCCGAGGGCGGCAAGGCGGCGTGCCCACTCCGCATCGCGGGCCATCCACCGCCCGCGCGAATCCTCGCGGCCCCCGCAGCCGTGCATCAGCACCACGGCAGGGTGGGGCCCCTGCCCCTCTGGCCGGAGGAGTAGCGCCTCGATCGTCGTGCCGTCAGCCGAGGGATAAGTCACACGCTCCTGGCCAGCTGCCGGAACGGCAAGGAGAAGCGCGAGGGCGAGCAGAGCAGAGCGCATGGTCTCACCCTAGCGCGAAATGGCCCTGCAGGGCGCGGGGGCCTTGCGGCGCGGAGCGAAACCGCCCGTGACACCGCTCAGGCCGACTGGCGCCGCGGCTCTAGCGCCCAGCGACCAGCCGCCGGAGCTTCGCGAGCGCGAGCCGCTCGACCGTGGTCGGCTGTTCCGCTGGGCCAGTCGCGATCGCCTCGAGCCCCGTCGTGGTATCGACCGCAGCGACGCGCAACCAAGCACCGAGCCGCCTGTGTTCGAGGATCACCTCGTCCGCCCCAGCGCCGCGAGGCTCACGCTGAGCGCCGGGGGCATGGTGAGGGAGGCGATCGTGTGCCATCGTCCGCTCCGCAAGCCCCGGGAAGGGAGACACGCCAATGTCGGACGGGAAGATGACCAATCCGCAAACGCCGAAGGTGGAGACGCTGGTTCTGCACGCCGGGTACCGGCGCGATCCAGCCACCAACTCGGTCGCGGTGCCGATCTACCAGACCACCTCCTACCAGTTCGACAACACCGAGCATGCCGCGAACCTGTTCGCGCTGAAGGAGCTCGGCAACATCTACACCCGGATCATGAACCCGACGGTGGACGTGTTCGAGAAGCGGGTCGCGGCGCTCGAGGGGGGTGTCGCCGCTCTCGCCGTCGGGTCGGGCCAGGCGGCGAGCACCTTCGCGGTGATGAATCTCTGCCAGGCAGGCGACAACATCGTCTCCTCGACCGACCTCTACGGCGGCACCTGGAACCTCTTCGCCAACACGCTGAGGCAGTTCGGCGTCGAGGTCCGCTTCGTCGACCCGGCCGACCCCGAAGTGTTCGCCCGCGCAACGGATGCCAAGACACGCTGCTACTACGCAGAGACCCTGCCCAACCCCAAGCTCGAGGTGTTCCCGATCGGCGAGGTCGCAGCGATCGGCCGGAAGCTCGGCGTGCCGCTGATCATGGACAACACCGCCGCCCCGGTCATCTGCCGGCCGCTGGCGCATGGTGCGGCTGTGGTGATGCACTCGACGACGAAGTTCATCGGCGGCCACGGCACCTCGATCGGCGGCGTCATCGTCGATGGCGGGAACTTCGACTGGGAGGCGCATGCCGAGCGCTTCCCGCTGCTCACCACGCCCGACCCCTCCTATCACGGCGCGATCTGGACGCAGGCGGTCAAACCGCTCGGGCCGATCGCCTACATCATCCGCGCCCGTGTCGTGCTGCAGCGCGACCTCGGCGCGCCGATGAGCCCGTTCAACGCCTTCCTCTTCCTGCAGGGGCTCGAGACTCTGCCGCTCAGGATGGAACGGCACTGCGCCAACGCCCTCAAGGTCGCCGCCTTCCTCGCCGACCACCCGGCGGTGACGCGGGTGATCCACCCCTCGCTGCAGCAAGGCGAGTCGCGCAGGCGTGCCGACGCCTATCTCAGCGGCGGCTACGGCGCTCTCCTCGGCTTCGAGCTTGCCGGCGGCGCGGAGGCGGGCCGGCGCTTCATCGACGCGCTCAAGCTCGTCTACCACGTCGCCAATATTGGCGATGCGCGCACGCTTGCGATCCACCCGGCCTCGACCACCCACAGCCAACTCGACCCTGACGAGCAGGCGGCGACGGGAGTGACACCTGGCTATGTGCGGCTCTCGATCGGCTTAGAGCATATCGACGATATCCTCGCCGACCTCTCCCAGGCTCTGGAGGTGGCGACCGGGGCGCAGAGAAAGGCAGCGGAATGAGCACGCTCCACGGCTTCTTCCCTGCCGTCAGGCTGAGGCGCAACCGCCGCGATGCCTGGACGCGCCGCCTCGTCGCCGAGAACGCGCTTACCGTCGACGACCTGATCTGGCCGATTTTCGTCCGCGAGGGCGAGGGCGTGCGCGAGCCCGTCGCCTCCATGCCGGGGGTGGAACGGCTTTCGATCGACCTCGCGGTCGCTGCCGCGGAAGAGGCGAAGGCCTTGGGCATCCCCGCCATTGCCCTCTTCCCCGTGACCCCGCCCGAGCGGAAGGATGAGGACGGGACGGAGAGCCTGAACCCGGAGAACCTGATGTGCCGCGCCGCGCGCGCGATCAAGCGTGCGGTTCCCGATCTCGGACTTGTCGGCGATGTCGCGCTCGACCCCTACACGAGCCACGGCCATGACGGGGTGATCCGCAACGGCTATGTCGCCAATGACGAAACGGTCGCGATCCTCTGCCGCCAGGCGGTCGTGCAGGCTGAGGCCGGCATCGACGTGATCGCGCCGTCCGACATGATGGACGGGCGGGTGGGAGCGATCCGCGCCGCACTCGACGCAGCGGGCTTCATCCACACCCGGATCATGGCTTATGCGGCGAAATACGCCTCCGCCTTCTACGGCCCGTTCCGCGAGGCGGTGGGTTCTGGAAGCGCGCTCAAGGGCGACAAGAAGACCTACCAGATGGACCCCGCCAACACCGACGAGGCGCTGCGCGAGGTGGCGCTCGACCTCGCCGAGGGGGCGGACATGGTGATGGTCAAGCCCGGCCTGCCCTATCTCGACATCCTCCGTCGCGTGCGCGAGACGTTCCACGTGCCGACCTTCGCCTACCAGGTCTCTGGCGAGTACGCGATGCTCGCCGGCGCCGCCGAGCGCGGCTGGCTCGACGGCGAGCGCGCGATGATGGAGAGCCTGCTCGCCTTCAAGCGCGCAGGCGCCAACGGCGTGCTGACCTACTTCGCACCCGTCGCGGCAAGGCTTCTCAGGCGCGGCTGAGCGGGCGACCTTCCGGGTCTGAGGGAGGTGTGCCGGAAAACTTTACACCTGGGTCAACGCCTCCGGCAAAGCGCTTTTGAATGAACATGTTAGAGGCTGGCATGCGTTTTGTTCGCATCGGTTCCGCCAACGGGAATACGCCTGTCCGCACCGGGGGCGGTCCCGCCGGTGCTGAAGAGGAGGAACATGCTTATGCGCCTGAAGACAGCAGCCGCGGCAGCGCTGATGGTGACGGGGCTGGCATGGCAGCCGGCCTCAGCCTCGACCATCGTGCCGGGCTTCAACGCCAACACGCTGGCGCCGAACGACGACGGCTCGACTGGCCTCGTCGGCCTCGGCTTCACCTTCAACTTCTTTGGGACGAACTACACGCAAGTCTATGTCAACAACAACGGCAATGTGACCTTCGACGCTCCGCTTTCGACCTTCACGCCTTTCCCGCTGCTGGGAACGAGCCGGGTGATCATCGCGCCGTTCTTCGCCGACGTTGACACACGCAGCAGCGCGAATGGCGCCCAGCCTGTCACCTACGGCACCGGCACCTTCGGCGGCCAGGCTGCGTTCGGCGTAAACTGGATAAACGTGGGCTACTTCAGCGAAGGGACCGACAAGCTCAACAGCTTCCAGTTGCTGATCGTCGATCGCAGCGACATCGCCCTGGGCGACGCCGACATCTACTTTAACTACGGCCAGATCCAGTGGGAGACGGGCTCCGCCTCCGGTGGCTCGGGCGGCCTTGGAGGCAACAGTGCCCGCGCGGGCTACTCGAACGGCGTCGATGCTGCGTTCGAGCTTCCCGGCTCAGCCGTCAACGGCGCCTTCCTCGACGGCGGGCCCAACGCGCTCGTCTCAAGCAGCAACGTCGGCGAGCCCGGCCGCTGGGTGTTCCAGGTGCGCAACGGTGCGGTCGTGAACCCTCAGCCTGTCCCCGAGCCGGCGTCGCTCGCGCTGCTCGGCATGGGACTGCTGGGCCTCGGCTTCGCGCGCCGCCGCCGCTTCTGACGCCGACTGATCGACCTGCGGCTCGGGGGGTTCCGCCGGGAGGAGGGGCGGCGCCGCGAGGCGTCGCCCCTTTCCACGTTTCAGCTGTTGCCCAGCATGAACCGCGCGAACACCGTGCGCGCCTCCTCGGGCGTCGGCTTCGGGCGGCCGGTCGCGCGGTCAACGTGCACGTGCACGAAATGGCCCTCGGCGCGCGCGCGGTCCTCCTCCTCACGGAAGATACCGATTCCGTAGCGGATCGACGACGTGCCGAGCCGCTCCACCCGCAGCCCGACGGTGACATCGTCCGGGAAGGAGATCGGGGCGTGGTAGCGGCACTGGGTCTCGACCACGTAGCCCGTCAGGCCAGGCGCGTGCGGCAGGACCTCGGCGATCAGGAACCGCGCCACCGCCGTGTCGAACCAGGAATAGTAGACCACGTTGTTCACATGGCCGTAGGAATCGTTGTCCATCCAGCGCGTGGTGATGGGCGTAAACCAGAGATAGTCTGCGCGTTGGCCGATCGGCTTCGTCATGCGGCGGTCCTTGCGTTTGCGAGACAGGCAGCGAGCCAGGCGGCGATCGTGCGGTCTGCCCAAGTGCCGTCACGCGAGGCATCGTGGAAGCCGACATGCCCGCCGCCCGAGGCGATCAGCGGCATCACACGCGGGTTCGTGCTCCAGGCGATCGCGCGATAGGTCGCAGCTGGGATCCAGGGGTCGTCCTCGGCCGTGAGGCAAAGCGTTGGGGTGCGGATCCGGCAGAGCCGCGGCGGCAGAGAGCAGCGCGTGTAGTAGTCGTCAGCGCCTGCGTAGCCTGCGAGCGGGGCAACGTAGCGCTCGTCGAAGTCGCGCACGCTGCGTGCCGCGAGCGCGCCGGCAAGCAGCGCTTGCGGCACATGCGCTGCAAGCGCACGCGCCTCGGCCTTCATGCGCCTGAGAATCCAGGCGTGGTACAGCGCGTTGCGCGGCGCCATCATCCGCGCCGCCACCGGCGCGAGCAGCACCGGCGCGCAGACGGTGGCGGCGGCGGCGATCGGAAGCGAGGGAGCATCGCCCTCCTGCGCGAGCGCGTCGAGCACCTGGGTGCCGCCGAGCGAGACGCCGATCAGCAGAAGACCTGGGGCGAGCGCCTCCTCGGGCAGCGCCCGGAGTGCGGCGACGATGTCGCCGCCAGCGCCGGCGTTGTAGGGCCTGCGCGACCGGGGCAGCGAGGGTGCCGAGCCACGCAGGTTCAGCCGCACCACGCCATGGCCGCGCGCGCGCCAGAACGCCGCAGACCTGCGTATGTGCACGCCGTCCTCGCAGCCTGTGAGCCCGTGCACGAGCACCACGGTCTCCCTCCCCTCCCCCGCATGCCAGGCGGCAGCGAGCGCGTCGCCATCAGGCAGCTCGAGCCAGAGTCGCATGAAGGGCCTGAGGTCGGGCGGGTCGCGGCGAAGCGTGTCGCGGATCGTCTGCAGGTCGCCCGAGAGCCAGGGGAAGCGTGGCCGGAACGGCTCAGGCGTCCAGGAAGGCGGCGACACGGGAGATCTGGTCGTGATCGGCAAGCGCCGGCACATGGCCGACACCGGGGATCGTATGCAGGGTGACGCCCGGTCGGCGGGCCATTCGCGCGGCCGTCTCGACGGGAAGGATATCGGATCGTTCCCCGCGCAGCACGAGAATCGGGATCGCGATCGCGTCCCACAGCGTCCAGAGGTCGAGGTCTCCAGCCATCTTGGCAATGGGTGCGGCGATCGCCGGGTCGTAATGCAGACGTATTGTTCCGTCCTCGCCCTGACGTGCCGAGGTGGCGGCGAGGTGCCGCCAGTCCTCCTCCGTCATCGGGCCGAAGCCCTCGTGCACGCGCCGCAGATGAGCCTCAAGCGCGGCGAGGTCTGGGAAGGCCGGGTCACTGCCGACATAGTCCCTGATCCGCGCAAGCGCCGCCCCAGGCACGAACGGCCCCACATCGTTCAGCACCATGCGCCGGATCGGCTGCCCGGGAAGAGAGGCAAGGCCGAGGCCGATCAGCCCGCCCATCGAGGTGCCGACCCAATCCACGCTTTCGGCACCGATCGCGGCGAGGAGATGGGAACAGGCAGCGATGTAGGTCGGCACAGAGTAGAGCATCGGGTTCGAGAGGCGATCGCTCCGCCCACGCCCGGGCATGTCTGGGCAGACGACGAGTCGGCCGCGCGCGGCGAGCGCTTCGGCGAGACGATCGAAATCCCGCCCCGTGCGCGTGAGCCCGTGCACGCAGACGACCGGCGGCTGCGCGCTCGCCTCGCCCCAGGCGACATAGGCAAGGCTGTGGAACCCGTCTGCGGCAAGCCAGCGCAGGCGCCCAGAGCGCGGGCTCACACCACGCCCTTCGCGCGCAAGGCCGCGATCTCGTCCCTGCCGAGGCCGATCTCGCCGAGCACCTCCTCCGTGTGCTCGCCAAGCACTGGGGGCGGAATCCGGTAGTCCGGCGGGGTGGCGGAGAGCCTCAACGGATTGGCGATCAGCTTCACAGGCACACCGCCAGTCGCTGCATGCGGCATCTCGATCACCATCCCGCGCGCCTGCACGTGCGGGTCGGCGAACACATCCTTTAGCGTGTTGATCGGCCCGCAGCCGATCGAGAGCGCCTCGAGCTCCCTGATCCACTCCGCCGTGGTGCGGGACTTCATCACCGGCGTCAGCGTGTCCGTCACCAAAGCGCGGTTGGCGACGCGCGCTGCGTTGGTTGCGAAGCGATCGTCGGCGAGCAGGTGCTCGAGCCCGAAGGCCTTGCAGAAGCGCTCGAAGGTCGCGTCGTTGCCGATCGAGAGGACGATCGCGCCGTCGGCTGTGGCGAACACCTGGTAGGGCACGATGTTCGGGTGTTGGTTGCCCAGGCGCGGCGGGTTCTCTCCGGTCGCGAGGTAGTTCATGCCTTGGTTGGCAAGCCAAGCGACATGGGTGTCGAGCATGCCGATGTCGATGTGCTGCCCCTCGCCCGTCGCCGCCTTGTGGCGAAGTGCGGCGAGGATGCCGATGGTGGCGTAGAGCCCGGCGAACAGGTCAGCGACCGGGATTCCCACCTTCTGCGGCAGTCCGTCCGGCTCTCCGGTGAGGCTCATAACCCCGCCCATGGCCTGGATCAGGCTGTCGTATCCCGGCCGCGGCGCATAGGGTCCGGTCTGGCCGAAGCCTGTGATCGAGCAGTAGATCAGGCCGGGGAACTCTCCCTTCAGGCTCTGATAGTCGAGCCCGTATTTCGCGAGGCCTCCCGGCTTGAAGTTCTCGACGAGGATGTCTGCGGTCGCGATCAGCCGCTTCGCGATCGCCGCCCCCTCGGGTTTGGCGATGTCGAGCGTGACGCTCCTCTTGTTCCGATTCACCCCGGCGAAATACGCGCTTTCCTTGGTCGGGCCGTCCTGGCCCGGCAGGAAGGGTGGGGCGAATCCGCGCGTGTCGTCGCCGCGCAAGGGATGCTCGATCTTGATCACGTCGGCACCGAGATCGCCGAGCATCTGCGAGCAGGTGGGCCCTGCGAGCACGCGCGTGAGGTCGAACACGCGCAGGCCCCTGAGCGGCCCCGTCGGCTCCTTCCGCGTCGGCTCCTCCGGCATCCGTCGCTCCCTCGATCGGCCCCCGGCTTGAAGCGCCGGGGGGGCGGGTGCATGGTCGGCGCGCTTATGGAACCCGAGCCCGAAAGGATCAAGCCCATGCCCGACACCATCGCCGCAGGCCGCGCGCCGATCCAGCCGACGCTGGATGAGCGTGCACTCGCCCGCGCTCTTTCCGGCCTGCATCTGATCGGGGGAGAGCTCGTTCCCGCGCTGTCGGGCAAGACCTTCCCCGTGGTGAATCCCGCAACCGGGGAGGAGGTGGCTGCGGCCGCGCTCGGCGACGCGCGCGATGTCGACCGTGCCGTCACGGCGGCAGCGGCGGCGCAGAAGGACTGGGCGAAGCTTCCCGCCCGCAAGCGCGGCGAGCTCGTTGGCGCCTGCGCTCGGGCGCTTGCCGAGCATGTCGAGGAGCTCGGGCGGCTCGTCGCGCTCGAGACGGGCAAGGCTCTGCGCACGGAAAGCCGCGTTGAGGCGAACGTGGTGGCAGACATCTTCGCCTTCTACGGCGGCCTCGGCTCCGAGCTGAAGGGGGAGACCGTTCCCTTCCACCCGGACGTGCTGTCTTTGACGATCCGCGAGCCGCTCGGCGTTGTCGGCGCGATCATCCCGTGGAACGTGCCGATGCTCCTGATGGCGCTCAAGGTCGCGCCTGCCCTCGTGGCGGGCAACGCGGTTGTGGTGAAATCGGCCGAAGAGGCGCCGCTTGCCGTGCTCCGCGTCTGCGAGATCCTCAATCGCATCCTGCCGCCCGGCCTCTGCAACATACTCTCGGGCTTCGGCCCAGAGTGCGGCGCGCCACTCGTGGAGCACCCGAAGGTTCGGAAGGTGACGTTCACGGGCTCGGTGGAGGTTGGCCGCATCGTCGGTCAGGCGGCGGCGCGGAAGATCATCCCCGTCACGCTCGAGCTCGGCGGCAAGAGCCCGATGATCGTGTTCGACGACTGCGACCTCGAGCGCGCCGTGACAGGCGCGATCACCTCGATGCGCTTCACCCGCCAGGGGCAGAGCTGCACCGCGGCGAGCCGGATCTACGTGCACGAGCGGATCTTCGACGCCTTCGCCGCCTCGCTCGCCGCCAAGGTGGACGCGATGGTAATGGGTGATCCGCTGGATGAGAAGACCGACATCGGAACGATCATCAGCAAGGCGCAGTTCGAGAAGGTGAAGGGTTTCATCGAGGAGGGGCTCGCAACGCCCGGGGCTGTGGCACGTGTGTGCTCGGCGCTGCCGGCCGACCCGGCGCTGCGCAAGGGCCTCTTCATCCAGCCGCACATCTTCTCGGGCCTGCCGCGCACGAGCCGGCTGGTGCGCGAGGAGATCTTCGGCCCGGTGACGGTGCTGTTCCCGTTCCGCGACTGGGAGGCCGTGCTCGAGGAGGCCAACGACAGCGACTACGGGCTGGCCGCTTCGGTGTGGACAAACAATCTCAAGGTTGGCTTGCGCATGGCGCACGCGCTCGAGGCTGGTCTCGTGCAGATCAACCAGAATCTCGTGGTGCAGGCGAACCTGAGTTACGGCGGGATCAAGAGTTCGGGCCTCGGCAAGGAAGCCTCCCTTGAGGCGATGCTCGAGCACTTCATGCACAAGAAGACCATCATGGTGAACATGGCGTGAGAGAGCGGAATGACTTTTTCCCGGGCTGCGCACACAGCAACGAGGCCCACGGTATCAGCCTGGCAGCCGCCAAAAGCCCGTCCGGGAGCTATTTCGTCGGGGAGCGGCATTTGAGAGTTTTAGGATCGACGCCTCCCGCCGCCCACGCCGCCATCACGCGACCGGGCGAACCGGCGATTGACCGTCCGCCACGGCGAGAAGCTGTCTAGCAGACGCCGCCAGACGCAGCCCGCCCGCAGCACACGGAAGATCGCGTTGCTGATCTCGCGCAGCGGCCAGGCCCAGCATCGGCAACGACAGACGGGTCGGGGGACCAGGGCTTCCAGGATGTCTCACTCGGGATCGGTCATGTCGTTTGCTTAGTGAAACCCCGCGCGGCCAGGCTGGCGATAGGTGGTTGCGGTCCGCATCACTTGCCGATCTAGCTTGGCCTCGGGGCCGAAGGTCGACCACAAACCACAAACCATTGTGAATCACAACGCGCCGTGATCACCCAAGCCTCGTTCCGCACCCATTCCGAGACAGACTCTCATGGTCGTCGTCAATCCGCGGACCAGCACAATGATCACTGCCATGCCGCGCACCGTTGGCCCAAGGCGCCAGGAGACGCTATCACGATTGATGAGACAGATGCACGCGGCCGATCGAAGGTGAAGGACGTGCTTCAACTGATTGACGCCTTTCGACGTCGCGAGATTCGGTTCGCCGCACTGTTCGATCCACTTTTGGCCCAGATGAACGATCTCCCCGAGATTGCTCTATCCGTCCTCGGCGAGATGGAAGGCGCTTGGACTGACATAGAGTTCATCTTCGCGAAGGCATCGGCCACACGACAGCGCGTGCCGTCTGCTGGCGACGCGGAGGAACTTGCTGCTGCAATCGAACGCCTTGTGGAAGCCATGGTGGTGAAGCGGATTTCCCTGGCATCCGCCGTCCTAACCCAGAAAGCCTTGGACTATGCCGACCGCCAAAAACGAGATCGTACGCCGGAGCGTGTTCGCGTCTCAGCGCACCCACTCCGCCACCGGCCTGGGGCCGGTTATGGCGAGGCTCCGTCCGAGGCGGGCCAGGGCGGCAGCGGGGAACACGGGGTGCGGCGCGCACCGGCCTGAGACCGGCCGCGCCGCAATGGGCCGACCGGCACGGCTCGCCCCGCCGCGCGAAGCTGCTTGATCGCCGTCAAGGACGTATCCTCTCGCCTTTCCCCATGTTCCGGGCGGTCATCGAGAGAGCGATCGAACGGAGAGAGCATTCTTCGGAGAACCCTGATCACCGCGCTCGCACTGCCTCCGATCCTGACCCTGTCCCGGCGGGCTAGGGCTTCTGGGGCTGCGCTGCAGGTCTTCGCAGGCGGCGCTGTCGGCCAGCCCGTGCGGGCGGCCGCAACGCTCGCGGCTTCGCGCGGGATCGCCGCCGAAGTGACGGCGGGCAGTGTCGCCGCCTGGGCGCAACAGGCAAGGACATCGGCCGACCTCGTGATCGCCGGCTCTGACCACCAGGCCGAGGAGCTGCGGGCCGTGCTCTCGGAATCCCTCCACGAGGCGGCGCCGCGCCCGCTCTACCGCCGACTCGGCGTTATCATCGTGCCACCCGGCAACCCGACCGGGATCGAAGGGCTCGGCGCGCTGCTCGCTCGCCCGACCAACGCGGCGAGGATCCTTGCCACGGAAGGGGACGAGGAAGAAGGGCTGTGGGTGCAGGTAGCAGCGCGTGCAGGCGAAGCCGCTTCTGCCGCGATGCGGGGCCGGATCTTCCGAACCGCCGCGAACGCGGGCGAGGCGTTGCGCCGGTGGCGCGAGGAGACGGGCCGGTTCGATGCCTGGCTAACCTGGCGGCCCTCTGCCGATCGCCGGCTCCCTTATGGCGAGGTGGTCGAGATCGAGCAGCCCTTTAGCGTGTGGCGGACTGCCTACGCGATGCTGTCCCGCAAGGGGAGTGAGGCACCGGCAGCAGCAGCCTTTCTCGACTTCCTTCTGGGCCCGGAGGGAGAGACCGTGTTCGCGCGGCATGGCTGGACGCGGCCAGAGTGAGGGAGGGAGAGAAAGTGAGGGAGGGTCGGACCGACAGGCCGCCGCGCGGTGGATCAGGGCTCGCGCCACGCGCTGCGGCGATGCTCTTCCTCGTGCTTGCTTTGGCGCCTCTGGCGCTTGCCGCGCTGTCCGGCGAGGAGCCGGGCGGCTGGCACGAGGAGGCGGGCCTCGCGCTTGGCCTTTCGGCCCTCTCTCTGCTCCTGCTTCAGTTCGCCCATGCCGGCCGATGGCCAGTCGTGTCCGGGCGGACGGCGATCGACGTGACGATGCGTTTCCACCGCGCCGCAGCGATCCTGCTTCTTGCCTTTGTTCTGCTCCATCCGCTTGCTTTTATCGCGCCTCTTCTGCTGCCGGACCCGTGGCAAGGCCTCGCGCGACTGCAGGCGATGGCAGCAAGCCCGCGCATGACTGTGGGCCTTGTCGCGTGGGTGGCGCTGGTCGCGACCGTGCTCATCGCCCTCGCCCGGCGCCTCATCGCCTATCAGGTCTGGCGGCTCCTGCATGGGATCGGCGCGGCGGTCGCGGCGGCAGGCGCGGTGTGGCACGCTGTGTCGATCGGCGTCTATTCCGGGTTCCGGCCGCTTGCCCTGCTCTGGTGGGCAGGCCTCGGCGGCGCCATCCTGCTGCTCCTGTGGTCCTGGGGGTGGAAACCCTGGCGGCTCGCCGCGGCGGGCTGGCGCGTCAGCGACGTCTCCCCGCTCGGCCCGGGATATTGGGAGCTGCGCCTCACAGGCGGCAGCGACTTCCGATTTTCCGCCGGCCAGTTCGTCTGGCTTGCCTTCGGGCGGGCTCTGCCTTGGAACGACAACCCTTTCTCGATCGCCTCTGCACCCGGGTGCGGGCATCTCCACTTCGTCATACGGGAAGCGGGCGATCTCACAAGTCGGATCGAGGCTCTGCCGGTGGGCCTGCCCGTTCGGGTGGACGGGCCGCATGGCGCGTTCACGCTTGACCGCGCCGGGCCCGGCCCTCTTCTGCTGGTCGCCGGCGGTGCAGGCATCGCGCCGATCCTCTCGATCGCTCGGCACCTAGACGCGATGGGCGAGACACGTCCAGTCGCGCTACTTCACTGCGCGCGGAGCGTGAGCCGGCTCGTCTGCCGGGCCGAGCTCGCCGAGATCGCGCGTCGCCGTTGCTGGCGGGCCATGTTCCTTTCCGAAGAGGACGAGGCGGAGGGTGTGGCGCGGGGCATGCCGGACCGGCAGAGGCTTCAGGCGCTGCTCGCCGGCTGGAACCCGGCAGAGGTGGGCGCGATGTTGTGTGGCCCCGAGCCCATGACGATGGCGGTGGCCCGCATGCTCGAGGAGATCGGCGTCAGACCGGACCGGCTTGTCTACGAGCTGTTCGACTATGCGTGAGCCGCTGCCCGAAGCCGAGAGGCGGCTCAGGCGACGCATCCGGCTGCTTCTGCTCGCCGTCGCGGCGGCGACGGCGCTGTTCGTCGCCCGCGCCCTCTGACGCGCCAGCTACCGCCGCGCCGAAGCGAGCAGCCAGGCAACAAGGCTCCGCCGCCTCGCCTGGTCGGGTGCGTGATGCTCGGCAAGGAAGCGGTCGAGCGCCGCTTCCCGCTCTGCAGCTGGCTTCTCTAGGAAGCGCCGCATCACCCGGCCCGGGGTGCGATGACAGGAGGCGCAGTCCTCGGCGTAGATCGCCTCGCCGCTTGGCTGCGCCAGGGCAGGCGCGGTGGGTGCAGTGAGCGCGAGAAGAACAATCGCGCCGAGTCGGACGAGCATCGGAGCCACCATGCATGATTGGATGTGAGAGGATGGCTCCGGAGAGGGGGCGTGTGAAGCAGGCGAGGACGACCGCCTGCCCTGCGCACGCACCGCCCCAACGCGGCGGGGGATGACCTGCCGTCCGGCTGGGCTAGCATGCGGCCATGGACACGCAGCGCATGCCGCGACGGCTTGCCGCCGTGATGGTTGCCGACCTCGTCGGCTACAGCCGCATGGTTGCCGAGGACGAGGCAGGCACGCTCGCGCGCGTGGCGGCGGTGCTTGCAGGGATCGCAAGACCAGCGGTCGCTCGCCACGGCGGGCGCCTGGTGAAGGGGACGGGAGACGGCTTCCTCGCCGAGTTCGCTTCCGCGGTCGAGGCAGTGGCCTGCGCGGCAGCGATCCAGGAGGCGATGGCCGGTGAGGCGCGTGCCACGCCCTCTGGCAGGCGGCTCCTGTTCCGCATCGGCATCAATCTTGGCGACATCATCGCCGGCGAGGACGGCGACATCTACGGCGACGGCGTGAACCTCGCTGCCCGGCTCGAGCCGCTCGCCGAGCCCGGCGGGATCGCGATCAGCGCCAAGGTCTATGCCGAGGTGAGGGGGCGGCTGCCGCTCGCCTGGGTCGATGCGGGCGAGCGCGTGCTGAAGAACATTCCCGATCCGGTCCAGGTGTTCCTGCATGCGCCGGGGACCAGGGCCGACGAAGCCGCCAGGCCGAAGCTGCGGGCGAGGATCGCGGTGCTGCCCTTCTCCGGCCCGGCCAGCCTTGCGCCCGGCCTCGCGTGGCTTGTCGCCGCAGCGATCGCTCGCGCGAGCCGGCTTGCCGTCACCTCGACGGCAGAGGCGGAGGCGCTCGCCCGCGACCCGGGCTCGGTCAGGAGCGCGGCAGCTGCGGCGGGCCTGCGCGCCGTGCTGGAGGGCGAGGTGTCGCATGCCGCTGGGCTCGCGCACGCCTCATGCCTGCTCTACGACCCCCGCACCGGCGAGCATATCCTCGCGTTTCGCGAGACGGTGGCAGAGGCCTCCCTGCCTGCGCTTCCCGGCCGGCTCGCCGCCGCCGTCGCGCGTCGCGCGCACGAGACGGGGCCGCTGGTCGAAACGCCGCCCGCGCGCAGCCCGGACGCGATGCTGTCGCTCCTCCGCGCGCTCGGCGCCGGCGTCGGCGACGCGGCGATGGTGGCGCTCGAGGAGGCGTTGGCGCAGGACCCGGCTTGCGCGCTTGCCCATGCGCTGCTCGCCCATGCCTATTCGCTCCGGCTCGCGATCGATCCGGCAGCACGACGGGACGCCGAGGCGCTCGCGATCCGCGCGCTCTCGCTCGATCCGCAAGACGCGCGCACGCTCGCGCTCGCCGCTGCCGCCCTTGCCCGCGCCGGAAGCGACCAGGCAGCGCCAACGGCGAGGCTTGCGGCTGAAGCGGGCCAAGGCGACGGTGAAGCTAAGGCGATCCTTGCCGCCGCGGGGCTCTTAAGCGTCTGAGGCGTGGGCCTCGGCGCTCGCCGGCCGACGAGGCTGACCGCCTTGCGCGCGCCGCGTTGCCGCGCCCGTCGATGGCGCTGCCATGCTCCTGGCAGGCCCGCCCGCGCTCTCGCCTGCCCGCGCTGCCCATCACGGGCAGTCCTGCCGCACCTTCGGAGGACGCGGACGTGGGACGTGGTCGCCGAGGCCGTGGAAGCCTGTTCCACCCCGCCGTCCTGAGGTGGCGCACGGGTCGCTGCACTCATTTAGTCAGGCGCGCCCAAGCGTAGCGCCGGACAGGAGTGGAAACGGAGATAGGCCTCCAATCCCCGACATAAAACTGAGCTACATCAAGGGCTAGCTGCCACCTTCTGGCGGAGGGGGTGGGAAGTGAAACCATTTTCCCAACCCGCTGATGTTCCAGGGCGTGCCGAAGCGCCTTACACACAGTGTGTCGCAGTCAGGTGTCGCAGTCCAGCCCGTCAGCGGGCGGCGCCGGGCCTCTCGTCGAGGGCGGCGTCGAGGATCCGGGCGCCGATCCGCGCGAGATCACGGGCGGCCCGCTCCGGCGCCCGCGCCAGCGCCCCGGCCAAGGCGTCGGCGGCGCCTCGGGCGTTGCGCTGGATCCGGTTGCCCTGGGGGAGCGGCTTGCCCTGCCGCTCCATCGCGCGCAGCCCGGGCCCCTCGTGGTGCGTCGGGCGCTGCTTCACGCCGCGCTTGGCATAGGCGCGGCGGTCGGCCCGCTCGGGCCTCCCTGCCGCCCTCAGGGCCTCATTGAGGGCGTCCTCCCAGGCCTGGCGCAGCCGCTCGGTGCTGCCCTTGCTGCTGCTGCCCCAGACGGCGGCGCCGGTCGCCGGGTCGCGGTCGTGCCAGGCGAGATGCAGATGGGGGTTGCCCTCCGCCCAATGGATCGCGAGCCACCACGCCGCCCGGCGCCCCGGCGCCTGCTCGCAGACCCGCCGCGCGAAGCCGAGCGCAAGCGCCCACTGCTGCTCGAGCGTCAGGCAGCGCGGCAGGGCGGCGCTCACCTTGTCGAGGATCCGCCCGTTCTTCCTCAGCCCGGCCTCGAGGATGGCAAGCGCGGCGGCGGCCTCCTCCGGCGTCTGGTGCTGGTTGGTATGCCACTCGGCGCCGCGCCGTCCGATGTAGCGCAGATGCGCCCCCGCCGTGCCGGGCCTGTGCGTGCTGCGCCCGATGGCTGAATGTCGGAGGTGGAAGATCACTTCGCCGGGTGGGAGCATCGCGCCTCCTCCTCGGGTTTCCGGCAGGAAACCCATAAGTGCGCCCTCACCCTCTCCCGCTCGGTCTCGCGCGCGTTCTCGGGCCGGGCTTGCCTCGTTGCGTTGGCGATCTAGGTCGCGCTGCGAGGAGGACCACGACATGACGCCGGATCAGTTCATCGACGCGGTGGCGGACGCCTCGAACAACCCGACGCCGGAGCGGATCGAGCGCGTGCGCCGCGCGCTGCCGCTCATCGGCACGCGCCCGAACGGCATCACCTTTCCGAAGGCGGTGGTGGATGCGCTGCGGCGCCGCGCGCAGGGCTTCCCCTTTGACCCGACGGGCAAGGTGGGCCGCGCCTTCGTGAGCGATTGGGGGCGCCGCCTGCGCGACCTGCTGACGGGCTTGGGCGAACCGCAGGCCGTCGAGGCGTGGCGCCGCGGGCTCGGGCTGCCGCCGCAGCCGCGCCGGGGCGGGCGCCGCGACGCGGCGCCCGAGGCGCAGCGCGCCTAGCGCCCGGTGCGGATGGCGAGCGGCGGGCGCGCCGCAAGCGCGGCGTGGTAGCCATAGGCGCCGCCACGCCAGAGAAGCCGGGGCGTGATCCGGTAGAACTTCCGGCCCGAACCCTTGCTCGCCTCGTCCTCGATGAGGATCCTCGCACGGGCGAGGCTGCGGATCGCCGCAGCGGCGTGGGAGCGGTCGAGCCCGATCTCGCGCGCGATGGCGGCGGCGCAGATGGGAACGACGTTATCGCCGAAGGGCGCGCGCGCGAGCACGCGCAGCAAAACGCGCGTCTCCGTGCGCGTCAGCCCGTCGAGCGCGCGCAGCGTGTCGAGGAACAGGACACCGGTGGGCGTGCCGTAGCCGTAGCGCTTCGCCCGCTTGAGGCGGGCGCAGAGGTTGATCTCGGTCCCGGCGGGGCCGAGCGCCAGCTCGAAGCCGGGCTTGGCGGCGGCGAACAGGACGTCGAGCGCGGCCAGCTGGTCGGGCGTCAGCGGGGCGCGCGGCTGTGCACGCTGCTTCGGCGTCGGCTTGCGCGCGGGCTTCTGTCTGGTGTTCTTGGCGGTGGCGGACTTCTGCATGGTCGCTCTCCCGGTGTGGCGTCTGGACGCCACATAGGGCGCGAAATCCGCCACGGCAAATCTGTCGCGCAACTTTGCTAACACGGCGCGGAACGCTTGCGCGGCAAGGCGTTGGCGCGGGCGCGCGCGAAGCGACGCGCGCGCATCGCGGACAGGAGGAAGGAGATCAGGCCGCGATCCGGCTTTCGGCGTCGCCTGTCACCAATGCTGCTCTACCACCGCTACTCAGAACACAAGAAACAAGGTCTTACTCACGGAAAACGAACTTCATAAAGAAGAGCGTCCCAGCCCATAAGACGCCAATCGGAAACAAAATGATTTTTGCCACTAAAATCCACTCGTCTTCTGATATCCAGGCGCCAAAAGGCTCAAAAACTTGAACATAACCTAAAACTACGACTGCCCAAAAAATCGGCGCTGCAAACAAAAAACGCGTCAAGGGACCTGAGATTCCAAGATAGTTCTGGACGCCAACAGACAAAGCGGGTCCGACCTTGAAGCCGACAAAAGCTGCTATCAATGGGAGGACAACAAGTATGATTGGAACCCGAATTGTAGCTCTTCTAATATCTAAAACCTCCATTACAAATTGAATAAAGTAAAAAAGTAAAAGTGTTACCAATGATCCAAGCAAGAAGCCGACTAAAGCTCCCATTATTTTGGCTGGTAGGTTCATCTCTGCATTATCCGTATGTTTGTCATGGTGTCATTACGCAGATTGTATAATAACATGCCATTGAAAAGAGAGCAAGAATGTGCAGGGGTTGGCGGCGTCCAGCGCCCGCCATTCCGGCGTCTCGCGCAAGCCTTCGCGGAGGTAGAACTCGGTCAGCAGGCTCCCGGCGATCACGACTCGGCCCCAGCGGTTGAAATCGAATACCGGCACCGTGCCGGGCTGGTGAGCGGTCGCGCAAGGCGAACCGTGTGAGGTGGCCCGCCTCGGGCGTGCCGCTGCGCGGCGCCAACCCCAAGCCCTCGCCGCCGCCCGCCGGGCCGGTCAAGGCGGCGCCCGCACGGGCGCCCCGCCGGAGGCGGCTTGGCCTTGACGGGACCGCCGGGCGGGGGCCGCTACTGGTCGGCGTCGGGCTTCGCCTGGTCCTCCTCGCGGCTGGGGTGGATCTCGAAGGGGCGCTCGCGGCGCCCGCGCGAGGCGACGAGGCGCGAGAGGTCCAGGCCGAAGTCGAGGGATTGAATGAGGGGCGCGAAGTCGGGCGGCATGATCTTGGCGTAGTGGCTCGCCATGTCGCGCCCGAGGCTGTGGCCCATCGCCATTCGAACCAGGGTCGTGTTGGTGGTCGGCAGGCGCTCGAGCGCCGTGTCGAAGGTCGTTCGCAGCGCGTGGAAGTCGTGCCGGTCGGGGATGCCGAGTTCGCGTCGCAGGACCACGAAACGCCGCGAGAAATAGGCCTGGAGCGTGTCGCGCGGCTTGGTGCGCGGCAGTTCGGGAAACAGCACGCGGACGCCCCGCCGGCGTGCTTCCTCGGCGAAGTCGAGCAGGCCAATGCGGATGAGGTGAGAATGGATCGGCACCACACGCCGGGCCGAGCGGGACTTCCGCCGCTGGTCCCTCGACCACGCCACACGGATCACAGGCAGGCCGTCCATCTCCGTGATGTCGGCGGTGCGGAGCTGGAGCGCCTCCTCCATCCTGAGGCCCGCGTAGAGGGCGATGAGAGGCGCCCAGAACCAGCCATCCTCGATCACCACCGGCCCCGGCTCCTTCCGCCGCGTGGCACCCTTGCAGCCGGTCCAGAGCGGGGAGTCAAAGAGCGTCTGCAGGTGTGCGCGGGGCCAGGCGTCGCGCCCCTCCTCCTTCTCGGCGGCGTGGCGCAGCGCGCGGGCGTCGAAGCGCAGGGCGCCGAAGGGGTTCTCGCCCACGACCTCGCCTTCCGCGATGAAGCGGCGGAAGGCGGAGAAGAAGAACTCCAGGTGGATGTTGATGGTCTTGGGGTGCATCGGCGCGGCGAGAATCTCGGCGCGCTTGCGCGGCACGCTCGAGCCGTCGGGCAGTGTAATGGTGGCGCCGGTCGTCTTCTCGAGCGCCTCACGCAGCGTCTTCGCGGTCGCTATCACGGCGCGGAGATCGCCCGCTGCGGCGGCGTCGCGGTAGATCGACGCCTGCGCCCAGGCGGCGGGCAGTTCCTCCAAGCCGCGCTTGAAGGCGGCGGCGTCGCGGCGGGTGATGGTGGCGGCGGGCAGGTCCCCGACAAGGCCCCGGAACAGCCGCAGGGCCACGGCGGCCTTCTGCCGGTTCGCCGGGCCCCAGCGCTGCCGCTCGGCGTGCTTCTCGAACAAGGCCGAGACGCTGGGGCGCCCGGCGCCCGGCGTGCCCTGCTCGGCCACCTCGGACGGCCCCGGCCAGCCCTCATAGGGGAACTCCGCTTTGCGGGTGTGGCCCATCCGACGCTCGCCGAGGATGGTATGCGCCTCGGCGGCGACGCCCGCGGCCATCCGCAGAAAGGCGCGGTGGCGTTCGTCCGGCTCGGGTGTGGCCCGGTTCCGACGCCGCAGCGCGGCCTCGGTGTAGGGGCGGATCTCCTCATAGGCGTTCCGCAGCAGGACGCCGCGCCAGTAGTGCGCCCGCTCCATCGGGTCGTCGAGCGCCTTGATCTCGCGCTCCTCGTCGGTGTCGTAGTCGCTGATCGCGTCCGGGTCCCAGTCCGCCGGGCGGAGCAGGTGCTCGCGCTCGCCGCGCGCGATGATGGCGCGGAACATCTCGCGCAGGATCTCCATCAGTTCGGCGTCTATGGGCTGGATCGGGTCCTGCGCGGTCATCGCAACGGCGGCGGCAAGGCTTTCTACGGCGGCGGTGGCACGGGCGGCAAGGCGACGCGCAAGCGCCCGGTCGCTCGTCCTGAGCGCGATCGCCCAATGCGTGCGCCCAAGGCGCCGGGCCAGCACCAGCGGCAGGCGCGCCCGCCAGTAGAACCGCCCCCGCCTTGACAGGAGATGAACCCGGCCGCCCATGCCCGCGCCCTCGCGCTTGGCGGGGGCAGGTGTCGCACTGAGGTGCGCCATTCCCGCCCGCCGCTGGATCGGCGCGCCGGAAGCCTTGGAAAGACCGGACCATTTTAGAAAATGGCGGAGGGGATGGGATTCGAACCCACGGTACGAGTTAACCCCGTACAACAGTTTAGCAAACTGCCGCCTTCAGCCACTCGGCCACCCCTCCGCCGGGAGCGGTGAATACACGGCATATGCAACAA